>Ga0209536_100000315_pt1 | contig 76898 bp, 73 predicted proteins | sample DeeMarSeWOR28_12_FD_187461 | JGI IMG/M metagenome (GOLD analysis project Ga0209536, IMG submission 187461) | Marine sediment microbial communities from White Oak River estuary, North Carolina - WOR-2-8_12 (SPAdes) (version 2) | ecosystem: Environmental > Aquatic > Marine > Intertidal zone >...
TGCCCGGGGCCGGAATTGAACCGGCACGGCACTTAGTACCGAGGGATTTTAAGTCCCTTGCGTCTACCATTTCCGCCACCCGGGCATTTTGGATTAAAACGTCTGATACCTGAAATGAGGTGGGTTTTCAAGATTTAATTGCGTGCAAACACGCATTTAAATGTCAGTGGTCAGTTGTCCGTTGTCAATTGTATAAAGAAAAATTCTTTAAAACAAAAATCTTAATAACCCTTACTATAAACTACGTCCCTGAGTTACCAGTGGATTTCGACATCATAATGATTTAACTGCCGGTCGTTGGTAAGGATGGCTATGGATTCTACCTGGGCCTGTGCTATCAGCATGCGATCGAAAGGATCTCGATGATGGGGAGGAAGCTGGCCCGCCTTGAAAGCATGCACGTCGATTATCGGAAGTGATTCAATACGATTTTTTTCGATTTCAGCCGGAAGAAATTGTTCCGGAACCTCAGGCAATGGAATTCGCCCTAATGCATATTTAATCGACACTTCCCATGAACTTGCAGCACTCCAGTATAAGGTATTGTGCCCATCACCGATAAGCTCACGAGCTTTTTTTGACAGTCGCGGATCATCTGTAATCCACCAGAGGAATATGTGCGTATCCAATAATAGCTTCATATAGTGACATTCTTATTTCGGTTCAAACGCGTTTAGCACCTCGACTGGCAGGGGGTCAAAAAATTCCGCTGGGACGGTAAATTTCCCATGAGCCGAACCTGGTATACGCTTAGTGGTGGGCGAACGTAACGGAATCAGTCGAGCAACCGGCTCTCCATATCGTGCAATGACAACTTCTTTTCCATTTGCGATGAGCTTTGATAAATGGGTCTTTGCCTCATGAATGTTAACTTTACGCATTTTGACACCTCACAATATAAACTAAACTAAGTTTAGTTCATATTTATGCAACTGTCAAGAAAAATTTCTAAGGTCAGCATAGAAGAAAAACGGTGAAAAAGGTACCTCTCGCTCAATCGGGGTAATATTCTAGTGATTGTTGGATAATAGGCTTTCGGGTTCTGAGAATTGAAAGCCTTTTTCGTTAAAAAGCTTCAGACATGCATCTACCACCTTCTCATCATAAAGTTTGCCTTTGTTGCCGGCAACTTCCGCCAGCGCCTTGTCCAGCCCCATGGCCGGTCTGTAGGGTCTGTGAGAGGCCATGGTTTCAACCACATCGGCTGCACCGACAATTCGCGATTCCATCAAAATCTCATTTCCCCCCAGGCTGTGCGGATACCCGGACCCGTCCATGCGTTCATGGTGCTGCAGAACAGTCTGGGCGATGGGCCAGGCAAAATCAATTCCCTTTAAAATATCATAACCCACCTTTGAGTGGGCCTGGATCATTTTTCGCTCGATCTCCGTCAATTTTACCGGCTTGCTGAGAATCTCAGCAGGCAGCGAAATTTTACCGATATCATGAATAGAGGCCGCCATATATACACCTTCAATGGCCTCGTCCGGCAGATCGATTTCTTCGGCAATGGCCTGGGCCAATTCCGCCACCCGGTGCTGGTGACCGGAAGTGTAAGGATCCCGCATTTCTACAGCCAGTGCCATGGCACGGATCGTCCCGTCCATCACTTCTTTGAGGTGGTCCAGGCCGAGCTGCAGGCGTTGCTGCATTCGTTTGCGATTGGTAATATCCCTTAAAGACGCCAGGTAGACTTTCTCCCTCTCCCATTCGGTTTCCATGACCCGCATTTCGACGACCATAAACTGGCCATCGCCGATGGTAATATCCAGTTCGATGGGTTTTTCCGGGATAATCAGGTGCTCGAAAGTCTGGCCGACAAAATGCTCGGCTTTGGTTCCGAAAATGTATTCAGCCGCCGGGTTCATGAACTTTACGATTGAATTTTCATCCAGGATCAGAATTCCATCGGCGTTACTGTAAATCATGTTGCGAAAATTGATTTCGCTCATATGCAGCGCTTTTTCTGTTTCCTGGCGCTGTTCAACTTCCTTTATCAGCTGCTGGTTGGTTTGCAGCAGGGCTTTTGTACGTTCTCCCACCAGACTTTCCATATGTTGATGAAGATGGCGCAATTTCAATTCAGCCTGCCATTTTTCGCTCAGCGCTGTTGCAAATTGCAGGATTTCCTGCCGATGAAACGGTTTCTGTAAATACAGCAACTTATCGGGAAGGTCGGACTGTTTGGCGAATTTTGCCGGACTCGTGCGCATGAAACCGCTGACCAGCACAATATTCGTGTACGGATCCAGCTTCTGAATCTGCTCGGCCGTCCACTCCCCATCGGGGCCCGGCGGCATGTTCAGATCGAGGAAAACGACCGCATACGACTTTTTGAATTCAAGGGAAAGCCTTACCGCTTCTACCGCCTCATTTCCCTGTGAACAAAAGTCGACTTCGAATTTCGATTCCGACCCGTCTTTAGTAGAATCTGAATTTAAGATCTGCCGGTACAGATCTAAAATGGCCGGATCATCGTCAACCGCCAGTATGCGGTATCTGGTGTCACGCTTTTCGGTCATTGGGGGCCTTTGAAATAACTTCCGGTGATTGAAGCGAGCGCTTACGCGCAATCCATAACCTTCTATAAATAACAAAAATATATATTAATTACAATAACTTTTCCCTGGTTTGGCGTTTCAAATTAAAAACAGAGTAGCACTTTTTAAATCAATGGAAATCTGTCTCTTCAAATATTTTTAATTTAAAACCCTGCGTGATTGCCGATCTTACTATATCTGCGGCGTCAGATGCCGTCCCGCATAGTTAACTATAGCGAAACGACATCTGCCTTGTAGCTGCAGCAATCCTCCAGAGGCGGATCTTCGACCTCGACAATCGCTCAAACCAGATTTCTGAATTGAGCGTTTCAAATTTTAAAAATGGGAGGTTCGCCTGCTGCTTGTCAAACCGTATTCCATTTGTTAATAATTCGGCATGAATAAACCGCACGATCGCCCCAAATTGATTCTAGCCTCGAAATCCCCGCGGCGAAGCGATCTTTTGGAGCAGGCCGGGCTCAAATTTTCTATAATTCCAAGCGATTTTGATGAAAGCTCGGTGACGATGTCAGATCCTGAGTCTTATGTCAGGACACTGGCTAAATCAAAAGCGATTGATATTTCAAAACAACATCCCGACAGCTGGGTTCTCGGAGCCGACACCATCGTGCTGATCGATGACCGCATTCTGGGCAAACCCGGCTCTGAAGACGAAGCCCGATCTATGCTCAAACAGCTAAGCGGCAAAACCCATCGGGTGATCACAGGTTATTGCCTGTGCTGTCAAACGAAAAACGATATTGTTTCAGAAACCGTTACCACCAACGTGCGATTTAAAATACTGCGTGATGCGGAAATCGAATGGTATATCCAGACCGGAGAGCCCTTCGACAAAGCCGGCGCCTATGCAATCCAGGGTATCGGAACCTTTTTAGTCCAAAGCATCAACGGGTCTTATACCAATGTGGTCGGACTTCCGGTATGCGAGGTGATGGAATTTTTGATTAAGAAAGGCCTTGTGGAATTAAATCCCGAAGGCCATTAAATTTAAGAATATATGTATTAACTTATTAGACAGGATTTACAGGATTAACTATTTACTATTATGATGACCAGCCTGTTCAACTAAACAGAATCGGTATTATAACAAATAAATCGTAAGTAATATATTTTCGCCGCAGGCGAATTGGTTTTTTTGGCTTTCATCCGGAAAGCCAAAAAAATTAAAATCCAAAAAATCCTGTAAATCCTGTCTATTTAAAAAACAAAAATAACCAATTCCATATTAATCAGAAGGATCCGGAATTGAAGCAGCGACTGGAACAGGTGAGAGAGCGTATTCGAAAAGCCTGCGAATCCTGCGGCCGGGATGTGGACGCGGTTCGTCTGGTGGCGGTGAGCAAGACCATTGCGGCCGACACGGTCAGGGAAGCCATTGAAGCCGGCGTCACGATTCTGGGTGAAAATTACGTGCAGGAAGCCCGCGAAAAATTCAATGCCCTGGCCCAATATCCGGTCAGCTGGCATTTTATCGGCCATTTGCAATCCAATAAAGCCAAATATGCCGTCAGGCTTTTCGATCTGATTCACTCCGTCGATTCGCTCAAGTTGGCGCGTGAGCTGGATAAGCAGGCTAAAAAAGTGGATAAAATTCAACCGATCCTGGTACAGGTGAATATCAGCGGGGAGGACACCAAGTCCGGCATTTCGGCCGACGAAGCGCCCGGTCTGGTTGCAGAAATCAGCAAGCTGGAAAACCTGTCCATCAAAGGCCTGATGACCATGCCGCCCTATTTTTACCAGCCTGAAAAGGTAAAGCCGTTTTTTGCCGCTCTGCGTGAACTGCGGGACCGGATAAAAGAACAAGCACCGCCCAATTTATCTCTGGAAGAACTGTCAATGGGCATGACCGGTGATTTTGAAGTCGCCATTGAAGAAGGCGCCACCCTGGTTCGGATCGGCACGGCTATTTTTGGAGAACGAAAATGAAAGTTCTTTTGCACGTCTGCTGTGCAAACTGCGCGATATATCCCGTTAAATCCATGCGCGAAGAAGGCCTGGAGGTGATGGCTTTTTTTTACCGCCACAACATCCACCCCTACACCGAATGTTTGAAGCGCCAGGAAGCCCTTGAAGCCTATGCCGAAAAGATCGATTTGAAGGTCATTTACCAGGAAGGCTACGATATGGAAGAATTCATCCGCAATGTGGCCTTTCGGGAAAGCGAGCGCTGCAATTACTGCTATCATGACCGTTTGCGCGCAACGGCCCTGCTGGCCAAACGCGGAAAATTCGATTACTACTCTTCGACCCTGCTTTACAGCAAGCACCAGAATCACGATCGTATCCGCTCGATCGGAGAATCCATCGGCAAATCGGCGGGCGTCCCGTTTTTATACCATGATTACCGGGAAGGCTGGAAGGAAGGCATCGAATGTTCAAAACAAATGGGGCTCTACCGGCAGCATTACTGCGGGTGTATATACAGCGAAAAAGAAAGGTATTTCAAAGAATAGTTTTATTGGTTTCATTTGTTTTATTTGTTTTTTTGTTAGCCAATAGACCAATCTAACCAATTGAACTAATTTAACCAATTCAACACTGCTGACACCTATGTTTGGAAACTTCTTATACTTCATCATTGTTCTGCTGATATACCTGACGTATCAGCCTTCTGAAGAGACCAATTTTAGCGGCCTTGAATCGTTCTCGCTCTTTATCGGTTTGATCGTTGTCTTTTTCTATTTTACCTTATTTCTGTTTCGAAGAATTGAAAAACGAATTGCGGTTGGTGATTTTAAACGCCTGGATCATCATTTCCAGGCTGTTTTAACCCGTCAATCCATCATGGCGGTCTTACTTTTTGCCGTCGATATTTACGGCCTGAATCTCTCCTCTTTTCTAACTGATATTCCCATCTTCAATACGATCCCCACCCTTGAAGCATTGTTATTTCTGGGGCTCTTCGTCTTTTATCTCGCAATTGTCTGGGCATGCGCCCACAGCGCTTATCAGAAGTTGTACCGAAGTGACGTTCCCAGACGATCCTATGTTATATCAAACATAACGTTCTCGATCCCCGTGCTTCTTCCCTGGCTTTTTCTTTCCGGAGTTGCCGATCTGATAAAAGCATTGCCCTTTGAATGGCCCGGCCGTTTTCTTGAGACCACCGAAGGTGAAGTGACGTATTTTCTCATTTTTCTTTTCGTCGTGGCCGTTATCGGACCGGCAATGATCCAGAAATTCTGGCGCTGCAAACCTCTGGAGGACGGAGAACATCGCCGGCGAATCGAAAATTTGTGTCGGAAGGCCGGCCTTTTGTATGCCGATATTCTCTACTGGCCGATATTTGGCGGCAAGATGATCACTGCCGGCGTAATGGGGCTCTTGAAAAAATTCCGGTACATACTGGTGACCCCTTCCCTGCTGCGAATACTGGAACCTGAAGAAATCGATGCGGTCATTGCGCATGAAATCGGTCATGTAAAAAGAAAACATCTATTGTTCTACCTGTTGTTCTTTGTGGGCTACATGCTTCTGTCTTACGTGACTTTTGATATCCTCCTTTTTGGCATTATTTACGCCGAGCCGGTATACTGGTTTATCAACAAAACCGGATTTGACCAGACCACAATATTTTCGGCCTTATTCAGCCTTGTCATCATTATTGTATTTTTAATTTATTTTCGCTTCATTTTCGGGTTCTACATGCGTAATTTCGAGCGCCAGGCGGATATCTTTGTCTACACTTTATTTGATTCGGCAAAGCCTTTGATCTCAACGCTCAATAAAATTGTGACCACCAGCGGACAGTCCGCCGATCGGCCCAACTGGCACCACTTCAGTATTCAGGAACGAATCGATTACCTGAAAAAATGCGAGTCAGATACCATCTGGATTCGCCGGCATAATCGAAAAGTCAACAAAAGCATCGGCATTTATCTTGGGGGAATGCTGCTGGTCGCCATTATGGGGTATCAATTAAACCTTGGTGTTATCGGCGATAAATTAAATCAGAATTTTCTGGAAAAAGTGATTGCAAGAGAACTGCAGAAGTCTCCGGACAATCCTAATTTATACCGGCTTCTGGGGGATCTTGCTTACAACCGCAAGGATTACGTGGGTGTTCGAGACGCCTATGAGAAATCGATTGAACTCAGATTGAATGATCCCCATGTCCTCAATAATCTGGCCTGGCTTTACGCAACCTGCGAGATTGAATGGCTGCGCAATCCGGAAAGAGCCCTGCATCTCGCCAGATTAGCAATAGAAATCGACTCCTCTTCCCACATCTATGACACATTGGCCGAAAGCTATTTTGTAAATGGAATGTATCCGGAGGCGATTGCAGCCGGCGAGCAAGCATTAAAGCTGGCGAAAGGGAACCGGGCGTACTACAAGGAACAATTGGAGAAGTTCAGGCAGGCCTTCAAACAATAGTTATATTGGTTTGATTGGTTCGATTGGTTTAATTCGTTTTAAAGCTGAACAAATTGAACCAATGAAACAAATTCAACCAATTGAACGGGATATTAAAAGGAAATTATCCCACATCCTCCCCGGTATGGGAAGTTTGACTGTTTGTTTGTTTCAGATACGTATAAACTTTTTTCCCGCCGCCGACGATCAGCAGAATTGCCAGCAAATAAAAGCAAAAATATATAAAATAAATATACGAGGAAAATTGCTCAATTCTTTTGATTTCAGGCATGACCTGCGGAATACGGAATAAAACACCGATTCCGGCCAGCAGCAGCAGAACGCCCCAGATGAGTTGAAGTCTATTCTTTTTATCCGCCATGTCCCCTTCCCTCGAATAATATCATTCTAAACATAATGTTCTGCTATATGATCGCTTCGCTATACGAGCACTTCGTTTTAGGAGCGCTGCGCTTGAGGGGTACTTCGCTTGAGGCATTATATAAGCAATTCAAATTCCAAAAACAAGTAGATTGAAGCCAGCAACCAGAAGCAAGTAGCCAGCAGCGCTGCAATCTTAATTGATCGATTCGGATTTAATCCTTAAAACTCCCCTTGAACTCCGCCTTTCTCTTTTCGAGAAATGCGGATGTGCCTTCCCTGGCGTCGCAACTGTTATAGCACAGGCCAAATGCATCTACTTCAATATGGATACCTGTTGCAAGGTCGGTACTCATACCGAAGTTAATCGCCTGCTTGGCGACCTTCAGAGACACTTTCCCTTTGGAAGCGATCTCTCTGGCGGTTTTCATGACTTCTTCCATCAGTTGGTCCTGGGGAACGACTTTGTTGGCCAGCCCGATTTTCTCGGCTTCAGCCGCAGAAATCATTTTTCCGGTAAATACCAGTTCTTTCGCCATATTCATGCCGATTAACCGCGGAAGTCTCTGGGTGCCGCCCAAACCCGGAATCAGACCTAAATTAATTTCCGGCTGACCGAATTTGGCGTTTTCGGATGCATAGATAAAATCACAGGCGATCGCAATTTCAGTTCCCCCTCCCAGCGCAAAACCGTTTACCGCTGCGATGACGGCAATCGGCAGCTCCTGAAGCTTAAAAAGAATGTTGTGACTGTTTCTGCAAAAATCTTTTGCGGTTAATGCATTATAGGTCGCCAGCTCCGTAATATCAGCGCCGGCTACAAACGATTTGTCTCCGGCACCGGTGAGCACCAGCACACGAATATCTTCGTCGGCGGCAATTTCATCCAGCGCCTGCGAGAATTCTTCAAGAAGGGCGCGATTTAAAGCATTGAGTGCCTTGGGCCGGTTAAAAGAGATTTTCGCTATGCCCTCATCAACCTCAAATATAATATTTTCATACGCCATAAGAACCTCCCTAAATTTTAGGATCGCTGTTTGGTATCTGATGCATAGAAAATGTGTTCATCTTTGTCAAATTTAAAATTATCAGAAGCTAAAAGGCCGGGAAGCTTGGCAGCTGGAAGGCTTGGAGGCCTGAAGGTGTGAATTTTCTTAACCATCAAGCCTTCTGGCCTCCTGGCGTTCCAGCTTTCCGGCCCGCAAGGTTCCGGCTTTCTGTTGAGGCGGTGATATAGATGGCGGTTAGAATGAATATCCCGCCCACAATTTTATAGACCGTCAGCCCCTCATCGAAAATAAGATACGCCAGTAGGGTTGCACCGATAGGCTCGCCCAGCAGGCTCACTGCAATCAGGCCGGCACTGAACCATTTTAATGCCCAGTTGTAGCTGGTATGGCCGATGAGCTGGGATATCAAAGCCATTCCCCAGAAAGCGGCCAGGGTGGTCGTGTTAAATCCGGAGACGGGCAATCCGAGAGACAGGACGATGGCCCACAGGATTACGGCCGCACTGCTATAGCAAACGAAAATATAAGGCAGGAGTGAGAGCCGGCGCCGTAAATTGCGGCCCAAAAGCAGGTAAATGGCAGCGCACATGCTGCCGGCCAGGGCCAAAGCATCGCCGAAGAGCGCCTTGCCTCCGGTGGCGAAATCCCCGTAACCGATGATGGCGCCGCCGATGACGCTGATCATAATGCCAAAAACGGCAGCACGCTTGACGCGCTCTTTCACCACAAACGGCGTGAGCAAACCGACCCACAGCGGATTGGTGTTTACCAGGACCACGCTGTTGGCCACCGATGTATAATCAAGCGATGAAATCCAGGTGGCAAAATGCAGGGCCAGAAAAAAACCGGACAAAATTGCCAGCATAAGATCGCGTCCGGAAAGCCTTGCCAACTCGCCGCGGGCTCTCCAGAAAGTGATCGGTGCGAGAATAAGCGTGGCGATGCCCAGTCGATAAGCGGCGATGACAAGGGCCGGCGCATCGGCCAGGCGTGCAAAAATAGCCCCCGTAGATACGGCCAGAACGCCGCTTACCAGGGCAAGATAGGGCGTAAAAGGCGGATTTGGATCCGAGCGTTCAGTGATCATCGGCGAAACCATGTCCGGCTGCAATGCATTTTGTGAAACAAATTATCCGCCTGACAGTGCTTGAGATGCCCGGGGACGCACATTTCGGTATGCAGTGGGAGAAGTTGCTTTGATATAGCTTCGAATCCCCTGAATAATGCCTTCGGCCAAGCGCTCATGGTATCTGGGATTGGTTAACCGCTTACATTCGCGCGCATTGCTGATAAATGAGGTTTCGATCAAAATTGACGGCATCTGGGCGCCCAGAAGCACGTAAAACGGGGCCTGCTTGACACCTTTGCTTTTTACGCGGGCATAGCGCTTGTTTTTCAGGTGACCGACTATAGCACCTTGAACGTAACCGGCCAGGCGGCTGGATTCATTGATCTTCGCATTTTGCATGAGATCATATAAGATCTTCTGCAGATCGCTGATATTTTTGGTCGAAGTGGCATTTTCCATGGCCGCCACCCGGATGGCCTCCTCGTCGGTGGCCAGATTTAAAAAATATGTTTCAATACCATAGGCCCTGCGGTCTCTTGAGGCGTTGGTATGGATGGATATAAACAGATCTGCATTCTTGGTGTTGGCAAATGCCGTGCGCTCTTCCAGGGTAAGAAAGCGATCCCCGCTTCTGGTGAGGATGACTTCAAGTTTCATTTCCTTGCGAATCTTATCTGCCAGTTTTTTGGCGATCGCAAGCACCACGTTTTTTTCATGAACCCCTTTGTAATAGCCCGGTGCGCCGTAATCTTTGCCCCCGTGGCCCGGGTCAATGACAATGCGGCGCACGCCCAGGGCCAGCTGTTTGGCCAGCGATCCGGGCGGAATCTTGCCGCCCTTTTTGACCGTATCGGCCGGCGGCCGGGCCGGGCTTTTTTTCGGTCCGCGGGAGCCCCAGACATCTATCACAATCCGGAACGGATCTTTAAGGGAAAATATTTTATAGGTTTCAAAGGATTTAATATCCACCACGACTCTGACGGAATCCGCGGTGTATTGGCCGGCACGCGCATCGCTCAACAGATCGTCGTGAATCGGAATGCTTTTGCGGATGCCATCGCCCAGCCGGCTGTTGCTTAGATCAACGTAGAGCCGCTGCGGCTTGTTGATGGAGGGGTCTCTTTTCAGCAAATGATGGTAATAAGAGGCTTCTCTGTCGGCGTCGATGACAACGCGGGTGTAGTTGGGATTGGACCAAAAGCGCAGATCGGTAACCGTTATCATCCCCCCCGGTGCTGTTTTGTTCGACGGTGATTTGGTGATAGCGTCGGAAACGGGTTCACCGGCAGCAGCGGCTTTGCCTTCCGGATTATGGCTTTCAATTTGAGCGCCGATCGGATCCGTTTTCGCGATCGCCTCCGTTTTATCAATCCGCGGCAGCGTTTGGAGTTCAGTTGAAGCTTTGGCGTGATAACGGCTCCGGGGAAACTGTTCGATGATTTGATTAAAATTCTCGCGAGCGTTCTCAAGGTCACCCGGAACCTTTGATTGGGCGTAAAGCTTCCGATAAAGGGTCCCGGCCATATAGAGACCGGCCGGTGCCCAGGGGCCGGTCAAATCTTTTTCATAAACGGATTGAAATTTATCAATACACCGCAACCAGTTATGACGGTATTTGATTTTCTGCGAGTCCTGACGAAGATTGCGGTAACAGCCCTCGGCATCGATATAGGCCTCCTTTGGGGTCAACCCCTTCGCAGAAGAGGCACTTTTTTTGGAGGGCGTCTTTTTTAAAGGAGCGGCCGAGGAGAGAACCGTAATTTCGCGGCTGGCTTTTTCCCGGTAGCGGCTATTGGGGTATCTTTTGACGACACGCTGAAAAATATCGAGGGCTTCTTTCCGATCGGTTTGATTGCCAGAAAATTTGGCCAGCGCCTGATACATTTTACCGGACATGTAAAGGCCGGCAGCCGCCCAGGACCCGGCGGGATCCTGGTTGTAAACCGATTGATACTTTTTGATGCAACGCATCCAGTTATGGCGGTATTTTATTTTCTGTGAATTTTGGCGAAGACTGCGGTAACAGGCTTCGGCTTCAAAAAACGCATCGCGGGGAGCCGCCGTGGAAGATGTTGAAAAAAGGGGGATCGTTCCTAAAATCAACAGGACGATGCAGAATATGAAAATTTTTTTAAGAGGCATAGATCACAATATCGTTTTGTTTTAGAGAGGCGGTCGCGTTTACGTGCCGATCAATTGGTGATGTCCTTGGCCTTTTCCCGGAGTTCATTCAGATAGTTAAGCGCCTCCAGGGGCGTCATTTTCGATATATCCAGTTTGGATAGCTTTTCAACGAAAAAATGTTCTTTTTTGCTGAACAAATCCATCTGCACCGGTCCTTTTGGGGACGTGTCCTGAGCGGAAAAAGAGTCCGTTAAATCCTGTTCCTCATTTTCAATGCTGTACAGTATCTTTTTGGCACGACCGATGACGCGATCGGGAATTCCGGCCAGACGGGCAACCTGGATGCCGTAACTTCGATTGGTACCCCCTTCGACCAGCTTGCGCAAAAAAATGATCTCGTCGTTCCATTCCTTGACCGCGATGTTGTAATTTTTCACCCGTTTTTTTTGCTGGGCCAGATCGGTCAGCTCATGATAATGCGTGGCAAACAGGGTTTTGACGCCGGTTTGGTTCAAATCATGTAAATATTCAGCCACCGCCCATGCAATGCTGAGCCCGTCATAGGTGCTCGTTCCCCGGCCGATTTCATCCATGATAACCAGGCTGTGCTCGCCGGCATTGTTGAGAATATTGGCCGTTTCCTGCATTTCCACCATAAAAGTGCTTTGTCCGTGGGACAGGTTGTCCAGCGCGCCGACCCGTGTAAATATCCGGTCGACCACGCTAATCGACCCTCTTTTAGCCGGAATAAACGACCCCATCTGAGCCATTATAACCAGTAAAGCCATCTGTCGCAACACCGTGGATTTTCCGGCCATATTCGGCCCGGTAATAATCAGAATTTGATTTTCATCGTTATCCATTGAAACGGTATTGGGCACAAAGCGTTCGCCGGTGATCATTTTTTCCACAACCGGGTGGCGGCCCTCTTCTATGTGGATATGACCGTCGGTCGTCATATCCGGTCGACAATAATTATTTTGATCGGCAATTTCTGCCAGGTTCAGCAGGCAGTCCAGGCGCGCAAGGAATTGCGCAACGCTCTGAATATCTTTATAATTTTTTACAACCTCCTGCCTGATTTCGTTAAATATGTCAAGTTCAAGCGCCGCCCGCTGATCTTCCGCATTTAATACCCGGGTCTCAAATGATTTCAATTCATCGGTGATATAACGTTCGGCATTGACCAGGGTCTGTTTGCGCACATAATTGGCCGGCACATCCGATGCGCGGCTTTTGGGAACCTCGATATAATATCCGAATACTTTGTTATACCTGACCTTTAAGGTATTGATTCCGGTGGATTGCCGTTCCTGTACCTCCAGATTGGCCAGCCAGCCTTTGCCGTCCCGGCTGATCTTTACCAATTCATCCAGCTCCGGACGATAGCCCGGTTTTATAAGCCCGCCCTCATTGATTGTCGGCGGTGCATCCTCTCGAATGGCGTTTTCGAGCACTTCAGCAAGTTCATAGAGGGGATTAAGGTTTTGTTTCCATTGAAAAAGTTCGGATCTCAGTTCTAAAAGCATCTGCTGGATCTGCGGCAACATCAGAAGCGACCGTTTCAGGGCGATCAGATCGCGTGCATTGGCGTGTGCCATCACAATTTTGCTGCCAACGCGTTCAATGTCATGTACCGATTTGAGGAATTCGCGAATATCACGGCGAGCATGGATCGTGTTTTTGGCTTCTTCCACCGCCTGATGTCGGGTTCTGATCTCCTCGATAGCAATCAGCGGATAACGCAGCCATGATTTAAGCAGGCGCGCGCCCATTGACGTACGCGTATGGTCAATAATACCGATCAGGGTACCGCGGCGGGTGCCGGATCGAATATTTTTTTCAAGCTCCAGGTTGCGGCAGCTTATTTCATCCACCATGAGGTAATTGTCCAAAGCGTACGCTTCGATACGGGTAAAATGCTCAATTTTCTGCTTCTGGGTTTCGCGAACATAGGCGACCAGCGCGCCGGCCGCCCGCACTCCCGCAGTCAGGGCTTCGCATCCGAATCCTTCCAGTGAAATCGTATTAAACAGCTCGGTAAGTCTGGCATAACAGTGTTTATATTCAAATTTGCTGTCCTCCAGATAGGTCATTGGAATTTCCGCCAGGGCCCCGCGAATGGAGGCCATTTGAGGGTCGGTTTTGGATGATTGCGGCAGCAATATCTCGCTGGGAGCGATTCGCAGCGATTCGTCAACGATTGCGCCCAGGTCATCGGATTCGGTTACCCGGAAGACACCGGTAGAAATATCCAGATAAGCCAGCCCGTTTGAATCACCGTGGCGAATAACCGCCAGAACAAAGTTGTTGGAGCGTTTATCCAGAAAGGCATCATCAATGATCATTCCGGGCGTAATCACCCGCACAACATCACGTTTTACCAGCCCTCTGGCCGTTGCCGGATCTTCAACCTGATCGCAAACCGCAACTTTATAACCGTGATCGATCAGCCGGGCGATATACCCGGAAACCGCCCGATGGGGTACGCCGCACATGGGCACCGGAGATTCGTCTTTCTTGTTTCGGGATGTCAGCGTAATCTCCAAAACACGGGATGCCACCTGGGCATCTTCGAAAAACATTTCGTAGAAGTCTCCCATCCGATAGAAGAGGATCGCATCCGGATACTCCTCCTTGATGGAAAGATACTGTTTTATCATGGGAGTTAATTTAGGAGGGCTCATCAATCAATCAGAACAATACAGTTTTTTTCTTTTCCGCTTTTAATAACACAGGGCCGACTCGGCATCAAGGCGGGGCAGACGGGAAAATTTTGATCCGGGCCTAAAAAATTCATTTACGCAAAATGGCTCACAAATAATAAGTATATTTTTTTATTTATTTTTAGTTATTTATATCTATTTTATTAAAGTGTGGCTTTAAATTATTGTAGGTTCGTTTAAGATGCTCTGGAATAACCCTGACCTCACCAAAAACAGTTAATGCGTTGGTATCACCGGACCAGCGCGGCACAATATGAAAATGCAGATGTTCTTCCAGACCCGCGCCGGCTACCCGACCCAAATTAAGGCCTACATTAAATCCATCCGGTTTCATGACCGCCTTTAAAATGCCCACCGATTTCTCCACCGTCGCCAGTAACTCTCCCATTTCCGCTTTCGTAAGCTGATCGAGGGCCGCGACATGCCGTACCGGTGCCACCAGGAGATGCCCGTTTATATAAGGAAACTTATTCATCATGACCAGGGTTTCCGGACCTGAAAAAAGCGTCAGGTCACCTTCGGCTTCGATTGCATCACAGAATATACAGCGGCTGTCTTTGTCGTCAAGAATGTACTCGATCCGCCATGGTGCCCACATGGTTTTCATCGCAAAATCCTTAAATTGTCAGTTAAATCGAGCTATTCCGTCCAGGGGCGTTGCCCCCATTGGATTACCCTGTATTTTCATTTAGTTGTAGTTATTCCGAGGTGTTCTATAAATTTACGGTGTTTACCCTGAAAACTCAAGAGATTTTTTGAACCCTAAACCCAGAACCTTTGAACCTTGAACCCGCCAACGGCCTACATCCGCTGGATTACCGGCCGCATCGAATCCGGACATTGACTCAAGAAATATTCATCGGTCATACCTGAAATAAAATCCCGCACAATCTCAGCGTTGCTGTGCCTCTGGATGTATGTCGGCGCCATCCCTTTTATAAAGCGGCTAAATACCGCGGATGATTCGGCCTGGTCGTCAATATCGGCCAGATATTTTTCAAATAAAGATTCAAAAAGCTTTTTAAGGCTGGAAGAATGGGTTTTTATCCGGGGATTTAAGTAAATACGTTTAAGATTAAATTTCTTTAGTTGTTTTAAAGCATCGGACACTTCCGAGCTGAAAGCGACGTAATCCTGTTGAAGACTGTTCTGGATAATATCGGTTACCAGATTAAATACGATGGTGCCGTTGGTATCGCCAAGGTATTCGACACATTTGGGGGGCAAATCTGATCGATGAATCAGGTTCAACCGGATGGCATCTTCAACATCGCGGCCAATATAGGCTATGGTGTCGGCCATTCGAACGACGCAGCCTTCCAGCGTCATGGGAACCAGGGTTAATTGAGAATCTCTTTTTTTGGCGGCCAACTCCCGATCTAAGGTTTCGAAGGTCTTATGGGCATCCGGTCGGAGCATTTTGTTGTGAACCTCGCCATCATGACACAAAATACCGTCCAGGGTCTGGAGCGTGAGATTCCAACCGATGCCTTTGCGCTCCACTTTGTCCAGAAACTGAACGCTTTGGACGTTGTGTTGAAACGATCCGATACCATGGGTTTCGCACAGTTCGGTGAGATAGCGCTCACCGTCATGGCCGAAGGGAGCGTGCCCGATATCATGGCCCAGGGCAATGGCTTCAATCAGATCTTCATTTAAGCGCAGAAAACGCCCGATGGTGCGGGCGATTTTAGAAACCAATTGCACGTGCAGAACCCGGTGGGTGATGTGATCGTTTTTAATCAGGTAAAACACCTGGGTTTTATCAATGTAGCGCGCATAGGCATGTGAGTGCAATATTCGATCGACGTCAATCGAAAAGCCCTGCCGATAGTCGGTGTCCCCGTGCGCTTCGACCGCCCGACGCATGGCATCCCTGTTTAGGGTTGCCAGAGCCGATAATCGCCCGGCTTCCTGCTCGTCCAGTACCTCCCGGGCGTGATCCAGCTTATCTCCATCAAATTTCTTCATTTTCAATCATGGATTCCATTAATCTGTCGTAATCAAGACCGGCTTTTCGGAAACCCTCACGGCCATACTTCATGTTGGCTTCCAGGACATAGAACCGACCGTTGTGCTCACAGATATCGATTCCGACGTCATCCCAGCGACATGCCTGCGCGACTTGCAGCGCCAGATCGCAGGCTTCTTGGGGGACACCCTCCAGGTCGATGGTGCCGCCCAGCGCCACGTTGCTCCGATATTCATTCTGCGGGGTAATACGCCAGTAAGCATGAACAACGCGGTTGCCGATTACCACGACCCGGATGTCGCGATCGATCGGCAGGTATTCCTGAATATAAGCCGGGCCCTCCAGGTCGAAGTAACTGCTGAGCTCTTCTTCGTTGCGGATAAAGTAGACGCCTCTTCCCATTGCTGAGCCCCGCGCGATTTTGGCGATAAATGGAAACTCAAAATGCTCCAGGACTGAATTTTTCTGACGCTTTCCGTAAAACACCCGCGTCCGCGGATGACAGATTTTGAGCAACTCAAAAAGCGCAGATTGCTTAATTTTATCCTGAACGCATTTATAGGTGTGATAACTCGGGAACGTCGCTTTACCCATCGCGTCGAAAAGATCGGCATAGAAGGTGGTGGGGTAATAAATCTTGTCGGCATTGCGGATGAGTTCGGCCTCCTGCGGGCTGTAATCTGCAAAGTTTGCCCGAACTCCCAGCGTCACCACATTCTCACAATTCTTCAAGCGGGCTTCCAGGGCAATCGCCTTGGGTTTTTGGGTCATCCTACAGCCCCTCTCTGCCAGAACCCATCTCAAAAATGTCTTTTGGCCTCCCGCCTTTTTCGGCGGGATTGGTGTCGCGTTTCAAATCCTCGACATACAACAGTATGCCTCCGGTTTAAAACTCAGCCCCGCCGCAATCTTGAACCAAAATCCTATTTTTGAGACGGGTTCTGTTTAAAAAGTTTTTGGATCATTTCCAGGCCTCTTGCGGTGTGACTGCCGGACCAATAGACCTTGTCGCATTTTGGGCAGGTTCGGAAGTGTTCGTGGGCTTCAAAAACATAATCCGGCACCCTGCCCCACAGCGTTTTTTTTTCGACGCTGGTGATCAATACATTACAGCCCAAGCACCTAGAAAACGGTCGCGTTTGATTGGCTTTTATTCCGAGTTCCAGAATGATTTGTTTTAATTGCTCGGCCCAATGGTCGGAGTGAACAAAAATCAGCCTGGAAGCGCCCGGCAGCCTGCGGGTCTGCCGGGTGCGCGTCAACAGGATCCGGTCATTTCCCAATTTTTCGACAAATTCCCCGGCTTTGACTTCAGGCTCATAGAGCGTATCAAAACCAAGCAGGCGCAGCCATTTGGCCAGTTTGCCAAGCGTCTTTTCGGCCGCAAAACAGGGTATCATTGGCTAAGTCTCGGAATTTTTATAACAAATTGAAAAAATGTGGCTTTTAACAAAACTTGTCTTTATGCCACATACATGGAGTGATGGAATATTGGAATGATGGAATGATGGTCAAAAACACTCTACTTCAGTATGCCTTGATCAAATATAGACCCAATATTCCATTATTCCATCTTTCCAGCATTCCAAATGAAAGCGAAGCGAGCTAAGCTTTTTAGGACCCTTTGCCACTGAGTTCCTGGTACGCCCTTTGTATCTCCTTGAAGCGCGTTTCCGCAAGCGCTTTGAATTCATCTCCGAGGTGCTCCAGTTTATCCGGATGGTATTTGCGGGCGAGTTCCCGGTAGGCCTGCTTGATCTGAGCAGCGGATGCGCTCCGGTCAACCCCCAGGATGTGGTATGGGTCCCAGGGAGTCGTACCGGCGAAATTTTGTTGGTGTGAATGCGACTGCTGTTGTCCTGAATGGTTGCCGCTGTTTTTATTTTCAAAGCTTTCGTCGGCCTGGTGGTAAAAGCGCTGGTAATTCGCGTATTTTTTTTTCTGCGACGCCAGATATCTCCATATCAGTCCCCAGATGATCAGATCATCGAGCCAGCCCCAGCCGATCATAAAATCCGGCAAGAGGTCATACGGATTAAGGGTATAAAGCCCGGCCAGTATAAGAAGGATTAGTTTCCACATTTTAAGATTGGAACATTAGGATATCAATAATGATAGGCGCATTATCCGTCAATAAGATAATACCGATGAAATATTTTACGAGCCAGTATAATGGATCACACGCTAGGGGTCAATGAAAAGCCGGTTTCAAACGATTGACGGAGCACCGGAACAAATAACTGAAATTTAATATTTTTTTAGCCTCAAGGCCCGATGGTACCGGCTCTGGGTTTTTGGGAAAATACCATTCAAGAAAATAGACAGATTCCCGATAAAAGATTAATGGCGCGGTCTCAATCACAGGCATCCGCCGCCTGAATAGGCTTATCATTATTTATAATAATTTTAAGATGATATATCAAAATCAGAATATAATGAACTTCGCCTCTGGTCCTGGCCATGACAATATAAAAAAAGGACAGGGATAGCTCAATATGAAACTGCGTCATGTGATAATTGTGTTATTTCTATTGATTGCAGGGACCGGTGGCTTTTTTTTAAAAGGATATATGGACACCGACGTCGTCATCCTGAAGGGCGGCACCGTGATTGCAGTCGACCGCTCCTGGGAATCCGACGGATTTATTTATTACGAAATTGGGGACGAATTAAATTTTTTTAAAAAGACGGAAGTCGAAAATTTCGGCAAACCGGATATCGAATCAAGTCTGCGACGCGCAAAATTTAAACTCTCCCTCGTTCTGGCCAAAACCAACCGGGAATTTAAAACCTTTGCCCAGGATACATCCGATTCGATAAGCCAGCGCACCGGTTGGGTTATCGGAATCCTGTCGGTCACCTCCATTTGTATCATGGTGTTACTGGTTGTGCACCTGATAATGGGTCATCGTTTGGACCGAAAAAGCGCCACCCCGCCGCCAAGTACTGCGGCGCCTGAAACCACTGCTTCTCCGCAGACCAACGGCGATATCACCCAATCGGACATCATTAACTATTTCTTAACCCTGTTCAAACACCAGATCGGAGCAGACCCTCAGGCTCCGATGAACACCAAATCGCTCTCCACCACATCTACCGGATCCAATTACGTGTACGAATTGCGCGTAAAACACCGCGGTGACTGGGTCAGGCGCCGTATGACCATCGGCCCTATCGGGGATGAGGCCGGCAGCAAAAGCAAATGTTATTATGTGATCTATGACACCCATCTGGTGGTGAAAATACCGGTAAAACCTATAAATGAGTTTAATGACTATATCAAAAGTATCAAAAAGGAGGGTCAGATCGTTGATAAACTGGCGCCGAAGGAATGCATTATCCCGCGGGTTTCAGTAGTTCTGAACCTCGTTCACAAATTGCCCAATAGTGCCGGTTTAACAGCCGATAAACTTGAAGCAAAATACGTCGAGTGGCTGCGCCGCAAAACCAAATACCAGAAACATTTAAAAATCAAAAATACATTTGTATTTTTTATGGATTTTTCAAAATACTATTTTCTGGGACACATCATGGACGGTCTGCACGATGTCAAGGATGCTGTTGCCGAGGAAATGATTGAAAACGCCGAGACCATTTTTGACAACCAAAAATTCCGTGGAAGATATGGCAAGCACAAAGAAACCGTCGGCTTTGAGATCCGACAGGTATACAACGATTGTCAGGCAACGGTTCGCCAGTTTCTAACCGACTCCGGCATCTCGTCGGAGGTTTCAATGTTCCGCATTCAAACCTGGTTCCTGACACATCTGGCCGGCAAATCCATTGCAGCCAAGGAAGCCGGTCTTTCCGAAAACCTGGTGCAAGAATTGAATCTTCTGATCGAAGTCAATTTCACAAAGCGCATGGAGGCGGTAGAGGCCTATCGAAGCACCATACAGGATTATGTTCATAAGATACGTTTTGAACAGAACAAGCCCCAGATGGCCGGCATTATAACCAACCTGCTCGATCTTCTGGCATGGCTGCGCACCAAACGGATTGCCATGCGGGATCTGAAACCGGATAACCTGCTGGTCGCCGGTGATCCTTCCAAGTATCCCCTGTTTTTAATGAAGGCCGATAAATATGAACTTGGAATCATCGATGTTGAGACCGCTGTGGACTTTGAAGCATCCAGGAATCGAAAAGTCGCCCAGCCGTTGCTCGGCGGGACGCCGTTTTATGCGACACCGTCACATTTTTTCAGCAACGAAATTCTGTCTGCGGCATTTCACAATTTAAATCTAATTTTGCATTTACAGGATTGGCACGCCACCCTGGTGATGGTTTTTAAAACCGTGACGGGAGAGCTGTTGTTTAAAAAAACCGCCATGTTGTTTGCCGATATCCGCAATCAAATTAAGAACGGAAGGATGGATGGGTTGCCGGATGCCGAAATCGTTGCCGATTTCAGTCGCACATTCTGGCGCTCCGCCCTGCAAGAGTTTCAGGCCAAAATGAAGCGCAAAGAAAATTTGCTGAAATCCATTCTTTTCGATATCCCCGAAAATGCGAAGCAGATGTTTAAAGAGGTATTGGCGAAAGATATCCAGGCCACCACTTTAAAAATTCAACAGTGTGTTAACATGAACAGCCAGAAGTTTTTTGAACGCCCCCAAAGCCAGGAACTTCTAATAAAAGCGCCTCCCGGAAAAATAGATCAGTTGCGGGCCGAATTTGAAAACAAGGTCAAAAACCGTCCAAATTCATCCGATACCCACACCCGCGCGATTCAATTCTTAAAATACCTGCGTACGCTGAAACTGCACAGCGACCAGCAAAAACAGCTCTTGAATAGACTGGTGCAGCCGCATTCAAAGCTTTCCGCCTACACCCTTTTGGGTTTTATGTTCAATAACCTTTACAAATCAATGTTTCGAGAGGAGTGGTGGGTGAAGACGGTCGCTGAGAAAAATTATTCCGATGCAGATGTAGACGAGGCCACCCTCGAGGAAACCATTCCGAATTAGAACCCTGATCCACAGGTTCTAATATTGTTTTTGTTTGACAGTTTGAAGTTGCCCATTGTATCCTAGAAGTGGTTTGGTTTGCTTCTATCTTTCCATGTTACCACAAATGCAAAACAATCATCGCCACAGCCAAAATTTAAGCAGGGCCCAGGGGCAGGTGTTGGTCAAACTGGCCCGGCAAACCCTGATGGAACGCCTGGGAAAGCAGATCCCGCAGGCCGAAATTGATTCCTTGGAGAACGCATTAAAAGATGCCTGTTTTGAAGCATTATGCGGGACTTTCGTTACGCTTAAAATTAACGATCAGCTGCGGGGATGTATCGGCAATCTGACATCCGACACGCCCCTGGCATCCGGAGTTCGCCGCAACGCGATCAACGCCGCCTTTCATGATCCGCGTTTTACACCGCTGGACACCTCGGAACTGGATCAGGTCGAAATTGAAATCAGCGTCCTTTCGAAACCGCAGCCATTGAAATACCGTGACGGGGACGATCTGATTAAAAAGCTCCGACCCCTTATTGATGGCGTAATTATCCGCAAGGCGCATGCCAGTGCCACCTTTTTGCCCCAGGTATGGGAACAGCTTCCCCGGCCCCAGGATTTTCTGTCCCACCTTTGCATGAAGGCCGGGCTGGCGGCTGATTCCTGGAAGAATGCCGACCTTGAAGTCTCGACCTATCAGGTCCAGTATTTTGAAGAACCTGGCGGCCAGTCCTAACATCCGCAATTTCTATTACATATCGGCAGGATAGCGCTTTTACCGAGGATGAAATTGGTTTATGCCACTATTCCAGCCTTCCATCATTCCAATTGGGAGCGAAGAGAGCTAAGTGCCATTATCCTCCTCCAAATCTTCCTTCCTGGAATAGTTCCGCCGCCGGATAAATTTACGGATAAATCCGAATATCGTCAGCAGCGCGGCCGACAGGAACAGAATTTCATAGATGTGAATGGAAAGGTAGGTAAACCAGTTGATATTCTTTTTGAGATGCGCCCGCCATTGATTCTTGAAATCATCAAGTGAAATTGCAAAACGAACCTCAAAGGCGGATTTAAGATCATAACCCTGCTGCAGCAGTTTCAGAAAATCCAGGATACCCTGCCTGCCGTATTCGCGGTTCAAATATTCCACCACGCTTTTGCTCTGCTCATACGCCAGTATCAGGGCGTTTTTGTCCCGGGGAAAATGATGCCGTAATCTTTCCAGGTCAAAATCGGTGTCTGACAGGATGGCGGCCGGAAGCAGGTTGCGTTTGGGATCCATGATGATGTCGGCCAGACCGTCGCTGGCCCACTGGCAGATGCCTTCATCCAGCCACCGGGGCAGATTATCATTGCTGATATTATGATGAAGCATCAAATGGCACAACTCATGCTTGAATGTCGTTTGCAGTGTAAATGGTGACGTATTCATTTTTGAGTAATCGATCACCACCACGTTTTTTTCCGGAAGGGCATAGGCGACGACAAGCTCATGGCCCGCCATTTGCCGGAATCGTTTTTGGTCATTGAGCAGCACCAGGGTCGGTCGAAATTCCAGCCGCCACCGAAACAATTGTTCAAGCGCTTGCCGATTGACCGAATACGCCGCCAGGGCTTTACGTGCGGCTTGATCGAGCCCGGCATCGTAAACGACCACAAGTTCGGCGGTATCCAGGATTGATTGTTCGACAGCCAACCCGAAGGAAACCATCGACACCAAAAATAAAATGGATAGAAATGTACGCCTCAACATTTTTTTCTTATGATGTTGTGGAAATACAGCAATTATGGTGTCAGGTGGCAGCATCGACGACACGTTATATTGGTTTGATTGGTTTAATTCGTTCAATGGGTTCGGTTTAAGCAAACCGATTCAACCAATAAGACAAATAAAACGAATTTAGCAAATCCTTTAACCTCTGAACCCTGAATCCATAAACAGACCGCTAAAATGTGACGAATTAACATCGAGATTTCATGCTTTTAATTTGAAAATTAATTTTGTATGAACTATATCCAACCGGCGCCCATAAGTAAAACCGGTTTTTGAAATCCAGAATTGTTCAACGCTTAGTATGCGAACCTTTCGATCAAGGAGCGGCTATGCCAGATATTCGTAACCGGACGATTCAAGGCCTAAAGGTCGGAGATACGTTTACCGTAACACGCCGATTTACCGAAGAAAATGTGATAACCTTTGCGGACGTTACCCGGGATTATAATCCGGTACATTTTGATTCGCGCTTTTCAGACTCCAAAAATTTTAAAGACCGCATATGTCACGGTCTGCTGGTGGGCAGCATGTTGACCCAAGTCGGCGGGCAGATCGGCTGGCTGGCCTCGGTGATGAATTTCCGATTTAAACAACCGGTCTATTTTGATGACACGATCACCTGTCAGTTTACCATCACCCATATCGATGAACGCAGGCACGCCCGGGCTGAAGCCGTCTATTTAAACCAGGCGGGCACCCTTGTTTTAGAAGCTGAGCTCGAGGGCATCTTGCCTGACAATGCCGAGCGCCGGATTTTAGATGCCATGGTAACCGAGGGTGATCCGACCAATAAGGCAAGGGATTAAGATTGCTGTTGTTTCGGAGATTGCGGGGTAGAAAATTTGGCCGACGCACTCGATCCGGTGGATAATCCCGCCGGTCTGATCATTTTGGAACGCCCCTCAAATATTGCGCCTTCTTTAATATCAATCGAGGCTGCCGTGCAATCGCCGATTAACTTGCCGGAAGGATGGATTTCGAGTTGTTTGTGCGCCATAACATTTCCAGCCACCTCTCCCTGGATCACAATGCTTTTCGCTTCCAGATCGGCTTCGACGACACCGGTGTTGCCCACAAAAATATCTCCCGCCAGTTTGATGGATCCCTTGATATGGCCATCGATATGGAGATTTTCGGGCCCCTGAATTTCACCATCGATTTCTACATTTCTGCTCAATAAGGATGTGGAATCGGCCGTGTTGTCTTTTCCCATTAATTTAGCCCCTTTTTAGTATATCGTTCATATTCGTGTTTATTTTTGACGGTCTGCCTCCGGCTGCGATAACGCCTGTGGCTTATTTCGGAGTCGATTTGGTTGTATTTTGAAAGGATGGCGCAGCATCAACGTCAGCAGGCCGGAGAGCGTGCGGAGATCTGCCGCTCATCGTGATCTCGCCATCAAAATGAGCGCCTTCGGCTATGGATAGGCTGGGCGTGTCGATCTTCCCTTCAATTCGAGCGGTTTGATCCAGATGGATCCGCTTCTGGGCCACCAGGCTTCCCTTTACATTTCCATCGACCGATATGACGTCGGCTTTTACCTCGCCTTTGATATTGGCGGGCTGAGCGATTTTTAAGCGGCCCTTCAGGTTGAATTCACCCTCAAGTCCGCCCAGTATGATAATATTACCATTGCCCGAAACCCGACCCTTAATCTTTAGATTTCTACCAAAATAGGTTGTTTCTTTCTGTGATGACCCTGTTTCGCGACGCTGTACTTTGTTTTCTTTTTCCTTCTTAACAAACTTTTCTTTTTCCTTCTTGGCAAACTTTTCTTTTTCCTTCTTACCAAATAACGCCATCAGGTTGCTCCTTTTCCGGTTAATTTTGTTATTACCTGAATTTTGCACGAGTCCTATTGAATCCCCTGCGGGGGCCGCCAAGCGGCATTCAACAGGGCGCGTCGGAGGCTTTCATATGCAAGAGGAGCCCCTCGGTGTTAAAAATTAGATGCTTCATCCCGTGAAGCAGGGCAAAATTTAGGTAGAAACGGATCTTGGCCTTTTTTCATTATATATCAAAAAACAAAAAATCAACAGCTAGTGTTTACACAATCTTGATTTTTTTGCTTCCTGACAACTTCCTTTTTTTATGCTATAGATTGAAAGTTCCGTATGGGAGGGGCTTATGAAAAAAACCATGCTCGCTTTTGCTTTCGTCCTTTTTTTCATCTCTTTCACCGAAGCGGATACCCTACCGGATTCTGCCGAGTTCGAGCGGGCCCGCAATCAACTCGTCGAACAACATATTAAGGCCAAAGGCATCTCCGACCCCGCTGTTTTAGCTGCCATGCAGTCTGTCCCCAGACACAACTTTGTGCCGCAGAAGCTTTCGTCGGTCGCTTATGCGGATCGCCCCCTGCCCATCGGAGAGGGGCAGACAATTTCACAGCCATATGTTGTCGCCCTGATGACCGAAATTCTTCAGCTTGCCGAGGATCATCGTGTCCTGGAGATCGGAACCGGCTCGGGTTATCAGGCTGCAGTTCTGGGGAAGGTTGCCAACGAAGTTTATTCTATTGAAATCAAAGAAAAACTGTATCATCGGGCGAGCGAGACCTTAAGATTGCTCGGGTACAGCAACGTAAAAACCCGTCAGGGTGACGGTTATTTTGGATGGCCGCAGGCCGCTCCATTTGATGCCATTATGATCACCGCCGCCATCGACCATGTTCCGCCTCCGCTGATTAAACAGCTGAAGGAAGGCGGAAGACTTGCACTTCCGCTGGGAAACCCCTTTAGCTACCAGAATCTTGTTTTAGTCACCAAACAGGGGGATGATCTAATCGTAAAGCAAATTACCGGTGTTCTTTTTGTGCCCATGACCGGATATGCGCTAAAAAAGTCTTCACCTTAATTGAAATGATCTAATGATCTCCTGTGCCGTTTTCCTGATAGGTTTTTCAACCCTGGCCTTTGAGGTTCTGCTGACACGGATCTTTTCAATCGGACAATGGAATCACCTCTCCTTTATGGTGATTAGTATTGCCCTGTTCGGCTTCGCGGCCAGCGGAACCCTGTTAAGCATTCTCAATGCACGCCACCCCGGCCGCCCCCTTTTTTTATCTGTCCGCCGGTCAGCCGCAACCCTCATTGTCCTATATACGTCATCAACCATTCTGTCTTTTATCGTTCTCAACAACCTCCCGCTGGATTATTTCAGTCTCCCCGTAGAACCGGTCCAGAGTCTTTATTTACTCATCGCTTTCATAGTCTTAGCGCTGCCATTCTTTTTTTCAGGCTTCATTGTTGCCCTGGCTTACACCCGTCTGCCTGAAAAGACCGGCTGGATCTATTTTGCAACCATGTGCGGTTCGGCCAGCGGTGCTATTTTCCCGGCCCTGTTGCTTCCGATTTTCGGCGAAGGCCGACTGGTGATTTATTCTGCCCTTATTCCGTTGATACTGCTGCCGACAATTCTGGGCAGCGCGAACAGCAATCGGTCTGAAGCCGGAGATCAGAAAGCATTCAGGTTCGCTCCGGGATTTTTTGGCCTCGTCATTCTTGCGGGGGCCATTTATCTGGTGACCCCCCATGGTGATTGGCTGATCCGTGTGAAACCCTCTGCTTACAAAGCCATTTCGCAGATTCTTCTATTTCCGGATACGCATATCGAGAAAACAATTACCCATATCAGGGGACGCACGGATCGGGTCGCCAGCCCGTATATTCGCTTTGCGCCGGGCTTGAGTCTGCGGTACATGGAAACCATAGCGCCGCAGGATGCAATGTTTAAAGACGGCGACAATCAGCTTGTCCTGTATCCAACGGGTACGCCGGAAAGCAGCCGATTTGCAGCTTTCACCCTGTCTTACAGCGGCTATTATATTTACCCACAAGCCCGCAAAGCGCTTGTGGTTCTAAAAGGCGGCGGTTCTGCTCTGCCGAGTGTTCTGGCTTCAAGAGTTCGTGATGTTACCCTGGTCGTCGATCATCCCGCGTTGGTCAAAATTTTGAACGCCCACTACGGTCTGGCGGTGACCGCTCAACCGCCAAGAGCCTTTCTGTCGCAGACCCAGGAGCAATTTGACATCATTCATGTGGAAAACTGGGGGACTTCGATTCCCGGTTCAGCTGCGCTCAATCAAGACCATCTTTACACCATCGACGGATTGCTGCAATACCTGAAACATCTAACGCCGGACGGCCTGATTATCATTACGCGACGGCTTTTACTGCCACCGGCTGACAGCCTGCGCCTGTGGGCATCCGCCTATGAGGCTTTAAAATTGAGCGCAGCCCGGAATCCGGAAAACCATCTGGCGGTTCTGCGCAACTGGGATACCTTTACCCTGCTGATTGCTAAAAATCCGCTAAAGGATGTGAACCGCCTGGAAGAATTTGCGCGCAAACTTAATTTTGATCTCGTATATCTTCCCGGGATGACCGCCGATCAGGCCAATCGTTTCAACAAATTTGAGGCGCCCTATCATTTTATCGAAATCAATCAAATGGCATCTGCCTACCGTAACCGAAAAGAAGAAACCTATTTCAGATCCTACCTTCTCGATATCCGGCCCCAATCCGACAATCGGCCCTTTCCCGGTCGCCATTTAAAATGGCTTAAGTTAAAATCACTTTATCGGACCCTGGGAAGCCGACTTTACGCTTTATTGATGTCCGGTGAAATCGTGGTAGCGGTGGTTTTCACTGAAGCACTGGCTGTCAGCGGCTTTTTGCTTCTTTTGCCGCTTTTTTTCGTTCACCGCAACGGTAAAAAACCCTCCATTTTTCAGGTGCTTTATTTTTTCGGAGTCGGCGCCGGCTTTATGTTTATCGAATTGTATTTTATTAAAAAGTATACGCTTCTCTTCGGCGATCCGATTATCAGTTTTACCGTAGTGGTTGCCGGCGTTCTCATTTTCTCGAGTTTCGGGGGGGCCTGGTCCCAGAAAAAGGATATCAATATTCTGAAAACGGCACTTTTTTGTCTGGGGGCTTTTCTCCTGCTGTCCTTTTTGGCGCTCGACTTGCTTATTGAACCGCTTTTGCGCCTTTCGGACCTATGGCGATATTCGGGGGCCTTGCTGGTATTGCTGCCCATCGGGTTTCTGATGGGGCTTCCTTTTCCGCTGGGGATGCGCGATATGCTTCGCTCCCCCACCCAGCGCGCCTATGCCTGGTCGGTAAACGGCTGTGCTTCGGTTCTGACATCGATTGTCTCCGCCCAATTGGCCCTTGTCTCTGGAATAACATCTATTTTGGCTTGTGCAATGGCAGCTTATTTTGTAGTTACATTCAGCTGGTGGCGAATCAAACGCATTTGAAGGCATCCGATATGAACACAAAAGCACCAGTCATCCGAATCAAAGTTGAATGCTATGACGGATACCGCGGGGCCGAAACGCCGCGGGTCATCTGGTTGAAATCCCGCCAGATCGAAATAAAGCAGGTGATCGATCGCTGGCTGGATCCGGATTTCCGCTATTTTAAATTATTGGGCGATGACGAGGGCATATATATTATTCGCCACGACATGAACACGTGGGATTGGGAGTTAACATTTTATCGGGAAGCACCAAAATAAAATGAGCTGGAAATCTTGGCCTCACGCAAAGGCGCAAAGACGCAAAGCTTTTTTTTATTATAGGGCTTCTGTCCTCGAAGATAAACTGCTAATTTTGAGATGGCTTTTATAGGTTGACCATGCTGACAACGGATAGTTTTGAGCCCCCGTTTTTTTTAAAAAACGCTCACCTACAGACCATTCTGGCCAGCAGCAAACTGCGCACCCGGGGACGGAATGCCATGCGCGATGTTGCGCGCAAGGAAATTATCGAAACGGCAGGGGGTATAAAGCTGCTGGGCTATCATTCTACTCAAAATAACCGCCGGGCCAGAGGTCTGGTAATTCTGTTGCATGGCTGGGAAGGCAGTGTGGACTCAACGTACTTGCTGCGCTGCGGCAGAAGCCTTTACCGCCATGGTTATGATATTTTCAGATTAAACTTCAGAGACCATGGCGACAGCCACCATCTCAACAGCGGTATTTTTTATGCCGTGCTTTTGGAGGAGGTCCACCAGGCGATTATACAGGCCGCCGAATTCGCCCGGGGCGGTCCGGTGTTTATGATTGGATTTTCACTGGGGGGAAATTTCGTTTTGCGCATTTTAGAAAAATGTGTCAGTGTTCCGTTTAAAAATTTGCGCCATGCGGTCAGTATCAGCCCGGTCCTGAACCCGGCCGAATCAACCGTTCAAATCGACCGGATCGCTTTTATTCGAAAATATTTCTTAAAAAAATGGCGCCGCTCTCTATCCAGAAAACAGGAGTTGTTTCCGGATCTGTATGACTTTGAATTTGTTATGGATTTAAAAACCATTAAGGCGGTGACCGATGCCTTGCTTGATAAATACAGTGATTACGAGACAGCCCGGGACTACTTTCAGGCGTATTCCGTGATGGGATCCGCAATCGCGGATGTTAACACCCCGGCAACCATCATCACGGCTGAAGATGACCCGATCATTCCGATAAAAGATTTTTATGACCTAAAACTCAATGAACACATCCAGCTCGTTGTCCATCCCTACGGGGGGCACAATGGATTCATTACCGGGTTTAAGCTGCAAAGCTGGTATGAAAATAGAATTATCAAACTTTTCGATCAAATATGCGCAAAAATGGAGGAATAAAATGACTGACGACCAGACGACCGACATTCTAAAAAATGCTATTCTGATGGAAAAAAGAGGCCAGGCATTTTATGAAAAAGTGGCCCAACAAACATCCGGCAGCGCTGTAAAACGTTTTTTTGAAATGATGGCCGATGAGGAAAAAAGTCATATCCGAATCCTTTCCGATCAGTTTAAAGCCTACCAAAATAATAAACAGTTCGATTCCCCTGAAATCGACGAACCGCATCAATCCGATATCAGCGCGCAGGTGCTTGCAGAGGAAATCAGGTCAGAAATCTCAGCTGCTACTTATGAAGCGGCCGCAATATCGGCGGCAATGTCCATGGAAGAACGTGCCATCAAACTCTATTCCGCTCGTGCCGGAGCCGCGACCGATCCAAATGAGAAAGCACTATATGATTGGCTGGCAAAATGGGAAACCCAGCATCTGAACTTTCTGGCCGATATTGACCGGGAACTGACCGAAGACATCTGGTATGATCAATCTTTCTGGCCATTTTAAAATTGTGTTTTAATCCAACATATTGGCAACACGGCCGATGCAAAAAAGCACTCCAAATGGCCTGTTTTGTAAAGATCGTTTTGATTGGGTTTGCCTGTCCGGCAATTTTATCAGCTGGCGATGCGTGGGAATGGATTGAAAAAGAAGATGGCATTGAATTATACGCACGCGAGGTTCGCGGGCATTCCGAGCGCGAATTTAAGGGGGTCGGTCTTGTTAAAGAGCCGATCGAGGTGATCGGATCCGTATTGTCTGATATCCCGTCTTATCCCCAATGGTTCTTTAAGTGTACCGAATCCAAAAAGATTCCCTCCGAAAATGCTTCCGGACTTAATCTTTTGCTGTATATCGCAATTGATACGCCCTGGCCGTTTACAGACCGCGATGTCGTATATAAGACTGACGTGGCCATTGATCGCGTTTCAGGAAAAGTGGTGATAAACAGCACCGCCCTAAAAGCGCAATTTGTCCCCTTGAGAAGCGGCTATGTCCGTATCACGGATTCTCAACATCGCTGGATCCTTGAAAGGGTTTCTCCCGCACACACCCGCATTACGTTTATCAATCGTACCAACGCGGCAGGACGGTTTTCGAATTATATCTCCGATCCCGGTACCCGTGACACGACGCGCTACTCGCTTAAAAACTTGATAAAGATTGCAAAAAACCCCAAATATGCCGACACCGTCAAAAATTGAGATCTGCGCATCCGTTTAAGAAAGGCAAACCCTGGCTCCCCCTAGGATTGCCCGGCATCTGGCCGTTGGGGATCTTAGAAGTGGTTTTGAAACCACCTCTAATTATTCACACAGCGGAACCAGTAAAATCGGGCAAGGCGCCTTTTCGAGAATGGTCATTCCCACATAATCGACCCGACCGAGGCACATTTTTTCAGGAAGCTGGTGGCAGCCCAAAATGATAAGGTCTGCATTTATATCCCGCGCCATTTTACAGACTTCCAGAGCCGGATCAGACGGCAAACATCTGAAAGAGACCTTCTCCAGCCCCTCCAGAAGCGGCTCTATTTTAGAAGCGTACCGTTGCTCAGCATCAGCGACGACTTGAACCAGCTCCGGATCATTCTCGTCCAGTTCTGTTAGCATATAATCCAGGGCGTGAAAGATATGCAGCTCCGCATTATGCGCATGTGCAAGTTCAACACCTTTTATAAGTGCAAATTCAGCGGCCGCCCCAAATTTAAAAGCCATAAGGATTCGGCTAAACATAATTGCCCTCCTTTGCCATGTGAGGTCCATGCACGGTGAAAAGGTTTATAAACAATTACAGAAGCCGTGATATTCAGCGCAGCGCGGGAATCGAACATAGAGTTGTCGATATGAAGTGCGGCCGTATTACTCAGCGGGAGCCCGGTTCAGACAGAGATGTCGTTTGAAGGAGGTTGTATTGTTCCGGCAACTGATGTATGATTTTGGCGGTAATATCAATTTATACATGCATTGATCATCAGCAGTCAAACGATATTTTCCAAACCCGACAGGCCTGCTGATGATTTGCCCTTCCCTGCAATCAAGCCGTCATCACAAGAGGGAGATTAAATTGAAGGAATCAAGTGCGCTCCAGGAAGAACTGAACCGCTTAAAGAATGAAAAATCAGCGTTTAAAGCCCAGAGCAAATTACTTGAAAAATTTGTTTCCCTGGCACGATCCTCCGGAAAAGACAAAATGCTCATTAAAATTCTCCAGAAGACACTGGAGGTTTTTGCCGGATTAACCGGAGCCGAAAAAGGAAGTCTGTTTTTGCTGGATCGCAAAGGCGTGGTGATAGAGAGTATCCTGACCCGCAGTGATGCTACACCGGAGCAGCGCTCTCAGCTCATCGGACGTGTTTTAGACAAAGGACTGGCCGGGTGGGTTCGACGGCATCGCGAGGTGGGGTTAATTATGGATACCACAAAAGACGATCGCTGGCTGGACCTCCCTGATCAGCCTTACACCGTGCGTTCAGCCCTGGCAGTGCCCATTCTGCGAGACGAAAAGCTGCTCGGCCTGCTCACCTTGCTGCACGCGGAAACCGGCCATTTCAGCGAGGAAACCGCCGAATTGATGAAAATGATCGCCGGGCAGATCGCGATCGCGCTTGAAAATGCGCGCCTGTATGCCAAATTATCGAACTACTCGAAAGCACTGAATGCAGAGCTTGAAAAAGGCAAAAAGATTCAAAGAGATTTTCTGCCTGCCGAAATTCCCCGGATTCCCGGTTGGGATATCGACACCTGTTTTCATCCCGCCCGACAGGTCTCCGGGGATTTTTATGATGTCTTTATGCTCCCGGGAAATTACGTCGGACTGGTGATTGCCGACGTATGCGACAAAGGGGTGGGGTCGGCCCTTTATATGGCCCTTTTCCGCAGCCTGATACGCGTCTTTTCCGGACAGATCAGCCTGGGGAACTGGTCCCCGGCGAATTCAGCCAACCGCAAAGAAGCCACGTCTGAAGCCGACGTAGCCCGTATGCTGCAGGCCGTATCCCTGACCAATGACTATATCTCCGAAGAGCACGGCCGTGATGTCATGTTCGCAACCATCTTTTTTGGCGTGCTCAATCCGGCCACCGGCGACCTTGCTTTTATCAACGGGGGGCACGAACCCCCATTCATTATCGGGCCTTCAGGGATAAAAAGAACGCTAACGTCAAAAGGACCCGTTGTGGGCATCCTCCCCGGCGCCGAGTTTGAAATCCAGCAGGCTCAGCTCGAGCATAGCGACAGTTTAATCGGCTATACCGACGGGGTTACCGAAGCCCTTTCGCCTCAAAAGGCGTTTTTTACCAAAGAAAGGTTTCTCTCGGTGATCGAAGCCCCGGTGTCGTCAGCAAGCGAATTGATCGAGCGAATCAAAACCCATCTGTTTGACCATATCGACAACGCCCCCCAATTTGATGATATCACCATGCTTGCCGTCCACCGCCAGTCAACCGCATAACCCCCGCGCCATTAACGCGGCATCATCCGATTTCACAGATCTTTTCCAAACCCATCTTTTTTGCATCCGCAATATCTGGTAAGGCATGGCAGCAGCCAGGGATCCGGTCATCTAACGGTTTTGCCAGGATGGTGTCTCTTTGTTCAAAAACGCATTTATGCCGTTCTGGGCATCCACGGCGTCCAGATTCATTGTCATCGTATGTTTGGCGTAGTGCATCGCATTGCTGTCGGTTTGATCCACCTGGGCATAGAATCCCTGTTTACCGATCGCCAGGACGAATCGACTGGCTTCGGCTATTTGTTCCGCCAGCTTGTGCGTCTCTGCTTCTAAACTTTCCAGCGGAACCACCCGGTTAATCAAACCCAGTTCTTTGGCCTCCTGGGCCGAGAAAAATCGTCCGGTCAGCAGCATTTCCATGGCGGCTTTGCGGCCGATCGCACGGGTAACGGCCACTGCCGGAGTGGTGCAGAACAGGCCGATTCTAACGCCGGGCGTGGCAAACTGAGATCCCTCTGCGGCTACCGCCAGATCGCACCAGGCCACCAGTTGACAGCCGGCAGCGGTGGCAATGCCCTGAACCTGAGCGATAACAGGCTGCGGTATTTCATGGATCAATTGCATCATTTCGGTGCATTGATCGAAAATATACTTATATTCTTTGATGCCATTGCCCACCATTTCTTTAAGGTAGTGACCGGCACTAAAATGCTTTCCGGCGGCTTTAATGATGACAACTTTGATGGCTTCATCCTCAGCCACGCCGTTAAGTACATCTATCATTTCCGCGATCATTTGATTGGAAAATGCATTGATCTTTTTGGGATTGTTTAAAGTCAAAATGCCGATGGGCCCTTTGGTGTCATACAGAATTTCCTCATATGCCATGCGTTTTCTCCTTCTGGTTTGAAATTAAGGGATTTCATCTGTTTCTATTTCAGCGGATGGATATCGTCAAGATCAAAAAGCAGTCAAACCTCATATGTATAGAGTCTCTTTAAATCAAATTATTTCAGTATAATAAAGAATAATCTAAAAGTTTAAGTTTAATTTTTTGCCGGGCATGCAAGTATTGATTCTAAATCCAGTCAAACCCGGCGTAATCTTGATTTCAATAGCCTGAGAAGGGATGTCATTAAAAAAATCACCTCGAGCTTATTGAAAGACTCGAGGTGAAATTTTAAAACAAAATGCTGAACCTGTGCGGATCAGGAGCGTATTTTCAGGTGAGAGAAGAAAATGCGGGTGATCCGCAATACAGTTGCTTATTTAAATATTTCCGGATCTGCCGTCATCGCAGGGTTCATCAAAATCATCGAAGCGCGAATGTTCTGCGGTGGAGCTCAGCCCGCATGCCTTCAGCTCTTCAACCGTTTGCATGGTGTTGCCACAGCACTCCGGAGCTTTTGGTTCATCAGCATTGACTTCAACGGTATTGCCGCAATTGGCGCATTCATAAACTTGCACGTCTGCCATGAAATCCTCCCTTAATTCCCAAGGTCTGTCTAATTATTTTAAACAATGATCTACCGGATCTAAAATAATGGATTTCAGGCGGAGTGTCAAGCCAACAGGCAAGGAATATTGGAATAATGGAATGGTGAAATAATGGTCAAATACGATGCTCTAATCACCCAATATTCCAGTATTCCATCTTTCCATCATTCCAATTGCAGGTAAAGTACAATTATTTCTCCTTTACTGCTTGACAACCATCTAACTTTCGCCAATAAATTTGGCCCATGAATAATCTGCCGGAAATCATCGGGTGGGTTTTTATTTCCTACTGCGGCTATTGTATTTTGCTATTCCTCGTGCAGCGGTCGATTCTATTTCCGCGCAATCAAATCCCTTTTCCAGCGGATACCGGAAATGCGGTGGCCGGGCTGGAAAAAATCTGGCTGGACACTCAATTCGGGAAAATTGAAATCTGGTATCTGCCGCCGGTCTCCGGACCCCCATCAAAGCCGGCACCGGTAGTCATTTTCGGGCATGGTAACGGAGAGTTAATCGATTACTGGCCCGAGGCGCTTCAGCGCTTCAACCGCATGGGAATCGGCTTGCTGCTGGTGGAATATCCGGGTTACGGGCGCTCAACCGGCAGGCCTTCTCAAAAAAGCATTGGCGGAGCTTTTGCGGCTGCCTACGATGCCTTAATATCCAGAGAGGATGTTGATCCTGCGGGGATAATTCTGCTGGGCCGGTCGGTTGGCGGGGGAGCGGTCTGTGCGCTGGCGCGGCAAAGACCATCGGCCGCCCTGATTCTGATGTCGACCTTTACCAGCGTCCAATCAATGGCCGCAAAATTTCTGGCACCCAAATTCCTGGTGCGCGATCCGTTCAACAATCTGGAAGTTATCAAAGACTACACCGGGCCGTTGCTGGTGATTCACGGCCGGTACGACAGTATCATCCCCTTTGCCCACGGCGCCAAGCTGCACCGCGCGGCGAAAAACAGTAAATTGATCACCTATGAATCCGGGCACAATGATTGTCCACCCGACTGGAATCAATTCTGGAAGGATATAACCTTATTCCTAACGGAAAATAAAATTATACCAGGGGGTAATTTTGGTTAAACCCCTTTGCCCGTAAGCAGCGCTCTAACCACCTATCTTCCCGCTTTGAACGGCTCAACCGGCTAATTGGATTCAACTGGCAATTTAGGTTGTTATCTTTTTTGGGCGGTGGCGATCATGCGGGTGTTCATAAACCCGTAATCGCCGTCTTTTTGGTGGGGTGAAAAATCGGTGTGAATCTTGACGTTCTTAAATCTGGCCTGTTCCAGCAGTGCGGATAGACCGCCGGCGTCATAGAATCGGATGGCATAGGACTGATCGCGAATCAGGCCCCGGGATTTACTCAAAACGATTTCACGGGCACAGATGACCTCGCCCTGCATTTCCCGTTCCCGGCACACAATGGTTTCCTCGCCGATCTCATGCCAGGCGTTGGGCTTGAACATGGATTTAATAAGATGCCCGTCGGCGACATCCACCAGTATCCAGCCGCCGGTGCGCAGCACGCGATATGCTTCTGCCAGAATTCTGGCATCGGCCCCATCCGCATGGATATATCCCAGAGAATTGCCCATAATGATCACGTGGTCATAGGTATCCGCCGGCAGGTCGATCTCGCGGGCATCGCCACAAATGAATTCCACGCTGACATTTTCATCACCGGCTCTGGCCCTGGCAATATCGATTAAGGTTTGCGAATAGTCGAAGAGAGTGCACGCTGTAAAACCCCTTCTGGACAACTCGAAGCTGTGGCGGCCGTGGCCGCCGCAGAGGTCCAGAATTTTATGTGAGCCCTGAATCGGGATCAAACTGCAGATTACATCCACTTCACGCCGCGTGATCGCCGGATCGCAGACCGAACGCGCGTCGGTTAGCAGATAAACCTCATCAAACAGGGTTTTCCACCAATCCGGATTCACGGTAATGGTCATGGTGCCCCCTGGCTGCGGTTGTCTAACCTTTGGCGTAATTTTGCAAAATTCGGTTTCAGGTGTCAGTCCTTGGGTTCAGGGTTGCCGATTGCGGATTTCGGATTGCGCATTTGTCATTTGCCTTCTGACATCTGTCTTCTGACCTCATTTGCGAGAGGCGACATGGGGTTCCGCGCCAAAATTAAACAATCCATCAGAGGCGATGATTGCCGGAGATCCCTTCCATGGCTGCATGCGGGCGATTTCGAGTTCTTCTTCTTCTATTTTAACAATTTCGTCTAACTCTCCCTGCAGCCACATTTTTTCCAGCACAAGGCAATCAGACCATAATTTGTTGCCGTAATCCATCACCGCCTTCATCTGCGCCTCGGTAATCACACGGGGTCGAAGCGCAATCTTGACCGGTCCCAGCAGATAGGTAAACTCCATCCGGGTGGCCATTTTGTTTTGCGCTTCAACAATTTCCAGAAGTTCTCCGCTGTCTATCCCAAGTATGGTTTCATTGATTTGATCCACGGCATTGCGGACGCTCATATCGGAATGCAGCACGGCTAAAGGCTGAAACCCTCCGCCGCTGCCGACATTTGTCGGCACCCCCCCATAGCGGCCCACAAACCCCAGTAAGCCTCCGGGACCGATCAGGCAGCGAAAGTCGGTCTGGACCTGTTCAAGATCAATGGCGCTGTCTTTCAGCCGGGGAATCTCTTCGGCCCACAAATTCAATGGAATTTTTTCCTGCACGATGTAATTTCCTTCACCCAGCGCCAGCGCAATGGCTTCATCGATATCTGAATTCACCTCACCAACCCGAACGCCGTGCCCGGAGTAGCCTCTTTCCGGTTTCAGCACCAGATTATCCCAGTTGTCGCGCGTCCAGGCGATGAGATCATCTATGGTGTTGCCGTCGGGCCCCTCGGTTTTGCGCGGGTAAAACTGACGCGTCCATGGTGTTCGCCGAACAATTTCGCCGTGGAATCGATCCCGATGGGCGCCGGTGACGACTTCAAACATGCTTTTAACATTAAAGGGTTCGGTGCCGCGCGGGTTGATCACGCGGTGTTCTTTAACCGCCTGCAAAACCGGCGTCAAATCATGCTTGCGATGCAGCGCCAGTAAGACATCCGTGTTGAAATCCATAAAAAGTATGGATACGGGCTGGTTTTGCCAGCAAACTTTGCCGTTATTTAGTTCGAGTTCCTGCGGCGCCATCAGGGCACCGGTGATCCCGTCGACCGCACTCAGACGCTGTGCCAGGTTGCGGTTTTCGGTTACGTCTTCCAACGTCTCTTCTTCCGCCACCACCGCGATAAGACCCGGATTACGCCCTTCACGCGCCCTGTGCGCTTCGACAAGCATCTCCGCAAAACCGTCTACCGGAAAGAAAAACGGATGCGCGAAATCCAGTCGGACCTGAAACGGTCTGATACGGTTCAGCTTTTCCCATATGGACTTGCCGATGATCTGGGTGGTTTTCTGATAATCCCAGCCCCCGGGGCTTCCCAGGTTCCACTCGGAATGGTATCCTTGAAATTGTTCCACTGTTTATTCCTTTAATGCGCAGAAGTGTTTTCAAAACCCCATCTGAGGCTCCCGCCTGCGGCGGGACTGCGTTACAGGCCTCCGATAAATATACTTGCTCATCCCGCCGTTGGCGGGACTGCGCTTTCTCGATCGGCCTGACGCCTTGTTGCATACCTTAATCTGCTTAGATCAGACATGTAATCCCGCTTTAGCGGGGCCCTTGGACCCGATCTGTGGTCGTGAAACCACTTCTAACTGGCTTCAGGTGAATTTTAGGCGATTAAATCAATGCAGCTTGTCAGCAACCAATGTGGCCAGATGGACGGCATCCTCATTGGACACTTCTTTGCCCTCCCTGTATAGAAGGATCCTCAGGGATAAAAATGCATGCAACAGTTCATTTCCCCGCAGCCGGTAGTCCCGACAATGAGGCTGTTCCTTGGCGGCCTCGGGTGTATCCAGAAATGTCTGAAAAATCAGAAGCCCGCCCCGTTTAAGTCCTTCGCGAATATACGGAAACAGCCGCCGGCTAAGATATTTAATGTTGATAATAAGATCATATTGGTTTGGGGGAATGTCAAAATGGTCGAGATCGGCACATATCGGCCGGACGCTCGCATGTTTGCCGGCAAATAGACTCAGACCCGCATCGGAAATATCAACGGCATCGACCGCAAAGCCTTGATCGGCCAAAAAGAGCGCGTTGCGTCCGTTTCCGGCAGCAATATCCAGTGCCCTTTTGCCTGCCGCCAGCTTACAAAACTGTTTTACAATCGCTGAAGGCGCATCCGACAGCTGCTCTGTTTTATATTTCTGATTCCACTTGATCCGATCCGACAGCATTTAATCCTGATCCGTATACCCGTTTTAGGATTTGCGAGGTTTATCAAAAAATCAAACAATGTCCGCATTACAGTAATAAATAGAAACCACCCTTTCGTCAAGGACCCCTGACTTTTTAAAGATTGAATTTATCCGCCATTCCTTTGAATTTTTTAATCGTTCATGATACTAAGAGTCGCGGCAAGAATTGCCTGGCCCGCCCAATGGCCTGTATCGATTAACTTACGAATAAGGAGGAATGCCGATGCGGATCGAACTCAGTAAAACCACGGTGGAATTCACGCCCGAGGCGGATTACGAAACGACCATGTTAGAGGGATTGTGGCGCATGCTGGTGGACTGTGCCCGCTTCAATCAGAAGCTGGTGCCGGTGGGCGAGTATGTCCCCGCAAAAAACAACACTGCCAGCTTCGCCGTCGAAGGCGAAAAGGGCGAAGAAGAATATCCGGTGGTCTATGTGGATAAGGACTGCACCTGCTATTGCCAGACGTGCAACAAGTTCGTCAACCTCAAGGCGGGCGACCGCATCCCGCCGTGCTGCGGTAAATTGATGGAACTGCTGGACTGACGGGATCCATGCCGGATACGCTTTTGCGGTTGTCGACCCTTATGGGTTACATGACCGCGTTATCAGATCGGATTGCCGGCAGGCAGCACGCTACCGGGTTATGGCACCCGCCCGGGGAACATTTTTCTCATACCCAGCTCCCCATATAAAAAAAGGATTACGGTACCGAGACCATAACCCCTTTATTTTATTGGTGCGCTCGGCAGGATTCGAACCTGCGGCCTACGGATTCGTGGTCAGAACCTCCGAGTTTCCTAACCTCCTAATAATAAATACTATTTGATTAAGTATTTATCGATCTCTTTTTCATTGACTTCTACCCCAATGCCTATCTGGTTGGTGATTGCATACACACCATTTTCGAGACGTAACGACTCCATCAAAATATCATCCGCCATGGGATTTGGCGTGGTATCCCATTCCAACATTACCGGTCTTGGAAACAGCACCCAACTCTGATTATTGGTTAAAGATGCCGTCATTTGAATCGCTGCGGGTAATCCTACAACGGTACCGAATACGTGCGGTTGGAATTCGATTTGAAATGCTTCAGCCAATACGGCAATTTTTCTGCAGAGCGTAATGCCACCGGCTGCAGGCAAGTCTGGCTGGATTACATCGACGATATGATTTTTAATAGCCTCGATAAATCCCTGATAGGTTATTTCAGCCTCACCACCGGCAATTGAAAAAGACACTTTAGATTGAAGTTCCTTGTAACCGAGGAAATTGGACCATGGCATCGGCTCTTCAAACCACTTGACATTCAGTTCGCTTAAATAGGGAGCCAGTTCGAGGCAAGTAACAAGATTGTACGCCTGATTTGCGTCAACCATCAGCTCTATTGAATCTCCGATCAGTTCTCTCACTTTTCTTATCCTTTTGATATCCCTTTCTCTTCCGAAGCCAATTTTCATCTTTAGTGCGCGAAATCCCTTTTCAATAACGCTCTCGGCTTCTTTTTCCAGGAAATACGTTGAATCGGGATCATCTTCGCAAAAGAAGAATCCGGTTGCGTACGGAACGATTTCATCAATACATCTTCCACCAAGCAATTCATAAATCGGGACCTGCAGAGTCCTTGCCTTTAAATCCCACATCGCAATATCAACACCACCCACAACACCTCTGGGAATGCCTTTATGCGCCTGGATCTGATTCCAATAGAACTCCCATTTAAATGGGTCGAGACCGATGATTCTGGGTTTCAAATAAGTATCTATAACACGGCTTGTCCCCTGAGGCGGTCCATAGGCTTCTCCCCAGCCGCAGATACCTTCATCGGTCGACACTTTTACCAGTGTCGTGGCTCTTTTTTGATGATATTCGGAGCTATTGGCGAATGGCCTTTCTAGTTCATAACTGATGGGAAAGCAGTTGATATCCGTAATTTTCATCATCTATCTCCTCGATACATGTCGGTTAATATCTGTAGGTGTTTAGGCGTTTTCTTTTCGACGCTTGGTTAAAACCGGGAAAATGGCATGGTCCCGTTTTCACTGTTTTATTTCGGCGGCGGAGACCAGGGAATCGGGGGCTTGCAGCTCAGATCCGTCACGACATCGACAACGGCCGGTTTGTCGGACGCCAGTGCTTCCTTCAGGGCGGCAGATATCAAATCCGATGATTCGACCCTTATCCCTAAACAGCCCAGGTCATCGGCAACTTTAGCGAAGTTGGTTGTTTCGAAACCGTACATATCTTCCCGCCTGCCCGGACTCTCACGATAGGCCTGGTTTACGCCGATGATGCTTTGACCGAAACCGCTGTTGTTGTTGATGACAGTAACGGTTTTGATCCCCCATCGTTTAGCGGTTTCAAGTTCGGAAAGATGATACCAGAAGGCACCGTCACCGGTAAAACAAACAACCGGTTTGTCCGGCACTGCACATTTTGCGCCAAGCGATGCAGGGAAAGCCCAGCCCAGTGATCCAGCGGCCCGGATGTAACGTTGATTCGGATCTCTGAGCTCGATCATGGTGCTGGACCATACGGCCGAATAGCCGGTGTCGGCCACCAGAACGGCATTGGATGGGAGAATATCTGAAATTTCTTTGCATAGGCGCTCAGGGCGTATGGGGGTATCGCTTGAATTTTTTAAAGGTTCGATCGAAGCCTTCCAGTCATTTACAATCTGTTGGACTCGCGATTTCCATTCCGTATCGCCTTTTGGTGTTGTGAAAAACTGTAACAGGCGCTGCACTACAGTTTTGGCATCACCCATCAAGCCCAGCGTTTTTCTGTAGCTTCGGCCCAACTCAGACGGATTGATATCGATTTGAATGACAGGTACACTTGGATTGGGGACAGTCCAATTGTGGGTTACCTGGTCGCCGGTGCCGCTTCCGATATATAAGACCAGATCAGCTTCCGAGACTACCTTATTGGCGCTCAGGCACGAATAGGAGCCTACCACACCGACACAGAGCGAATGAGTATCCGGGATAATTCCCTTCGCATCGTTGGAAGTGGCAACCGGAATGGAAAGCTGTTCGGCCAGTTGGGCGATTTCTAATCCCGCTGCCGAAGCGATCGCACCACCACCGGCAACAATAACAGGCCGGGTTGCCTTTTGAAGAAGATCGGCAGCAGTTTTTACCAGCGCTTCCTCGGGTTCCGGTCGGAAGGATGGATAGCGAGTATACTGATGTTCAACCACAGGTTCGGCACTGATAGGTGCTGCTTCAATTACTTCACCCGCAAAACCGAGCATGTCAATGTGGACAGGTCTAGGAGATGAAGAGGTTGCTTCGCGAAATGCCTGACAAAGGATTATCGGAAGCTGTTCGACAACATCTAGGTTCACATTATATTTGGTGACATAATCGTACATAGGGCCATGAATAAGTTCCTGATAGGCATTACGATATTGGGCAATGGGTTTTTTTCTGCCGGTTATCGCAATCACCGGTGAATGGGCAAGATAGGGATCCTGAAGCCCGGCGGCAAGATTGGCAGCACCTACGGATTGAGCCATACAGATCCCCGGCTTCCTGCTTATTCTGGCATAACCATCGGCCATATATGCAGCCGCTTTCTCCGAATGTGTAACGATTCGCTTTATACCAACTTTTTCAAGTTCAACCAGTGTCTTTCTCAAAATCGCCATTACCAGAAAGACGTGTGTAACACCGTAACCTTTGAACGTTTCCGCAATAAATCTTGCACCATCTGATCCTATTTCCATTTTTTCACCTTCCCCATAAAAAAGTCTTTCGGATAAATAGAAAAATATTCATGCCCGCGATGCAGGGGCAAATCGTTTTGTCGTTAAATTATGTAAACGGCAAAAAATCGTAATATATTTCCATTTATTCATTCCCGGAAAAGTCCTACCAACCGGTCGATTTGCTGCCTTCGGTTGCAATTAAGATGAAAGCCATTAAACATGCTTCGGTTCCGCGATTTTGCCAGTTATGGATCGTCCCTCTCTGAATAACGACATCGCCGGTTTTTAGATGCACCTCGCCTTCGTCCATTTGCATCCACATCTCACCGGCCAGCACCAGACCGTAATCGATAGTATCGGTTCGATGCCAGCGTTCAGCAGCGCCGGGTTCATACCGGCAGACACGAAACACGGATCCGTTTGCCAAACTGGTTCCAAGCTCCCAATCATTCGGATCCTCATCGGTTAACTTGGCGGGCAGACTATCGGTCGCCCATAGTGGAACCTGTTCGAAGCCGGGTCTGCCAGGCTTGCAATCAATTTCACTGTCCCATTTAATCAAGCTTTTTCCCATTTCATTGTGTCCTGTTACGACTCTTCTAATTTTCATGCTTCAAGTTCTCCTCAAATTAAATTTAAAAAAGATTTTCGCACTTGCCCAAAAAAATTTTCGGATAGTAAATTAATTGATTGACTGCTGGAAAAACATCCTTCCTATGGGAAGAATTTCAAAATGCCACAGGCGACTGTTTCCCAAAAACCAAGAAAGATACCCTATGGTACGTCACGTACGCTCATTCAGTCAATTGGACGCACAGCTTTACGTAAAAATTTTTAAATATCAGGCAAGATTACCATTATGAAAGCTGCACTCGCCAATAGCGACAAAAGAGCTAAAGAACGTCCCCTTGAGTGTGCAGGAATGTATCTTGGGATTAAGATGATGCTTGGAATACTGGCAAGCAGCGGTACTGCGGCTGCAATCCCGGCCACTTTCGGCCAGCATGCCCCTGACTTCCAGAATTCTGCGAAATCGGCTCATTGCAAATGGCGCCTCTTCGACTCCAAAAATATTAGTGGGAAGTTCCGAGCATCTTTGATTCTATTTGCTTTTTTAAATTAAATTGCACTCAACAAATAACTGAAGGAGTATCGGGCGACATAAAGATTCAGCAGAAGAGCCATTGATCGGCTTTATAAGGGGCTTTTTATCTCTAATTTTCAGGATTTATTTTTTTATTAGATCATGAACTACGAGGGCGAATATCTTTTTATTTCACTCAAATCATTTTCTCTTGGCAAGCGGTCGCGGTGGCGTTTTTTTTCTCTTTATTCCAGCCAGTTGCTCATAAACTGTCATAACAGCCGTTCCATCGTTTCCACCCCAACCGTTATAAAAAGCCTGTAACATGAATTGCCTGTAAAGGGCAGTCATGGGAAGAATTACACCTAATCGTTCGGCATTCTCCAAAGCAAAATCAAGAGATTTAATGCCTAAGGCGCCTTTCGGTTCGAAATTTCCGGTGAGCATATCACGGCCGCGGGCGCTAATTAAATCACTCCCGGCGCCACCGGAAGATACGACTTCGAACATAACATCTGGATTAAGACCGGCTTTAAGCCCTAATACAAATCCCTCAATAGCCGCTGCTTGATTTAAATACAGTATGGTATTTACGACAATTTTTAACATTGCAGCATCTCCGTTAGGGCCGACGTAAACCGCTTTTTTACCAATCTTTTCAAGCACAGGTTTGATTATATTGAATACTGATTTTTTACCTGCAGCCATAAACACCACATTCCCAACTTTCAGTTGGGCTGAGGACCCTGAAATAGGGACATCCAGCCAATCGATTCCTTTTACGGATAGTTGTTCGGCCATGGATCTGCTTTCAGCAGGAGGAACCGTACTCGTGTCCATAATAATTTTACCCGGGTTTTTTGATGCAAGGATACCTTTCTTGCCCAGTGTAACGTCCTTTACAATGTCCCAGGTTTGCAGCGACAATACGACCAGTTCTACTCCACTGGCAGCATCTTTGGGAGACCGTGAAATCTTCAAGCCGATCGGGGTTAACCGTTTCATCTTTTCTTCGATGATATCGAAACCTTTAACATTGTAACCGGACTGTAACAGCAAGGTAGCAAGTTGACCACCCATTGCTCCAAGGCCTATTACCGCAACATTTTTTATCTTCATGATTTTTCCCGCTTCAATCTTATTAATTATGTTATCAGGTTGTTGATTGAACTAAATTGCATCTTTCCCAATCGTTTAAGACAGTCAAAAAACCCTCCACATTTTTTTCTGTTTTGAAGCTTTTTCAAAGGACCCTGAGAGATTAACTGAGTCTGTTTAATTAACAGGTTGTTTATAAAAGTCAAGAACCTATCGGACAGGTCGCCCTCTCTGCCAATTAGAATATAAACGGTCTCTTTCACATTTTCTGACGATCCTGCCTGCAAAGTATAAATGTTTTAACAAGTATCAGGGGGTAGATCTTTTCAGACCCAGAAAATATGCCAATTAAAAAAGTATTCTGCTATCAAGGTTGATGATTTGTCCCGATATATTTTTCATTGTCGACATATGAAAAACAAAAGCAGCAAATTCTTCAGGCTCGCCGGTTCGCTTCAAAAGTTTCATTTGCTTGAGGGCTTCTTTCCTATCCGGTGGCATCGTCGCTTTTAAGGCTTCATGTAATATCACCCCTTACAACAATTACTCTATTCATTTCTAACCTCTGATTAAAAAACAATCTATTTTTGACTTGTTCTAGTAATGTGACTTAAAATTAACACCCTCGCGTTTTATCAGTTCTTCCAAATCGATGTAAGATCTCTTGGTCTCTTTGTCGACAGTAAACTGCATTTTACGGTTCGTCTCTGTTGTTGCGCGAATGTCCAATAGTTCTAACCCATGTTCTACTTCCCATTCGTGTGCACCCGCAATTCCAGGCGGGGCATATATAATGGATCCAGGCCCGACTTCATATTCTTTTCCATTAATATCACGAACGGTGGCATTTCCAGATATCACATAATAGCAGGCCTCTATGGGGTGCCAATGCAACTGTTCATATGTACCCGGTTCATAACTCGCCCTTCCTAAGCGTACACGTTCTGTAGCTGCAATCTCAGGGCAACCGACCAGCCGTTTATACATTTGACCTTTTGTCACACCGGGTTGCCCCTTGATATTTTTTTCGTTTATAATCACAAGGGTTGCTTTAATTTTCATTTCGATTCTCCTTGTTTGCGACATTCAACATGTTTGATAAAAAATATTACGTTATCTGATATGCTGGATAATGTCAGAACAAATTTTTATCTTATTTTATCAAAATCGCGATATAGTAATGAATAGTCTTTATCCTGCATTCCTAAATCTATGGCTTTTTTCAGAAATTCCAAAGCGCCTTTCCCCAAAGAAACGTTCACCTTCAATTTTTTTCCAATTTCATTTGCCATTTTAAGATCTTTGTGTAAATTGAAAACCCGTGACCGCGCATTCCACTTTTTCGATAGGATATGCTGTGGAAAACGAAATTGCGATGCATAGCTTCGAGCATTTGCAACGTTAAAAACTGCAATCATATCTTCAAGCTTTATTCCGGCTCGTTCGGCCATTCTCCCCCCTTCGCATGTAGACAGAAAAATAGTATGACAAACCATATTGTGTATCACTTTGAGGGTATGACCCGTGCCGCTCTCGCCTAAATAGAAAATATTTTCAGCAATAGGAGACAGATACTTGCGGGTACGTTGAAACGCTGCCTTATCGCCTCCTACCATTAAGGTCAGCTTGCCCGCATCCGCACCTGTAGCGCCCCCGCTCATGCCGGCATCAAGATAGGTGACACCTCTTTTGGCAGAACGCAGTGATAGTTTCCGGGTGTAGGCAGGATCTGACGTGGTGAAATCATATAAAATGAGATTTTTCCTGGCATTCACAAGGATTCCATCTTTTCCTTTTAACAAACTGTCAATTTGTGGTGAAGCCGGCACAACGAAAAATATAACCGAGCATTTTTTGGCCATTTCAGCCGGTTTGAGAACCTCTATTTCATTATTGTCTTCAAAAAGCCTCAGCGCTTCAGGGCGAATGTCCCAAATTGATGTTTGAATTCCGCCGCACGAAAGATTCGTTGCGACACCACGCCCCATATTACCGACACCGATGACCCCTGCTTGTAATTTAGCCATGACCCTATCCCTTTTTGTTTCGATTATGAATATAAAAATCCTTAAGATGTTTTATTCATCCGCATACAATTCAATGAGTTTTTTGGCCTTTTTATACATGGCATAATCAATGAGTTTGCCTTCGTATTGAATGGCGGCTAAACCTTGCGCAAGCGCAACTTCGAACTCTTCAATTAATTTAACGTAGTATTCGATTTCATCTTTCTCGGGCAAATACGCCTTCCGCGCAATATCGATCTGCCTTGGATGGATGAGCGTTCGGCCGTCATAACCTAAACGCCTGGAAAGAAGACAATCTTTCATAAGTGCATCGTCATTTTTAATATCACTAAAAGCTCCGTCTAGAACATAGTCCAACTCGGCAGCCCTTGCTTCAAGTAACGTTTTAGAACGAGCATACAGTAATTCAGTTCCTTCAATCGACCATGAGCATCGAAGATCACGCTGCAAATCAGCATCTTCGGCACTTCCGAAAATTACCGATTCGACTCTGTCGGCAGCAGATATTAAATCATAACATCTCAAAACCCCTTTAGATGTTTCAATCAGCAGCAACAATTTAATTATATTTTTTTTTAAATTCAGTTTATTTTCCAAGGTAGTGATCATTTTATCGACTTTTTTGATGGATTCGACGCTTTCAGCCATGGGTAAAACAATCCCATATACATGCTCAGAAACCATTGCATGTATATCATCTTCCATTAAACCGATTTCATTATTAATTCTGACCAGGCACGCCATATTAAAATGAGGTAGAATGTCGGCAACTTCATATCTCGTTTTTTCCTTTAATTGGACCGGCACCGCATCTTCAAGGTCAATTATAATCGCATCCGGATCATATTTAGCGGCCTTTTCAATAAACTCAGGGCGGTTGCCTGGAGTATACAAGGTGATCAGCGGCTTTTTCAAAACAGACACCTCCGCAGATATAAAGTCATAGTCACAGAATTTTGTCTGACAGTCATATGATTCTGCTAACAGACAAATCTTTGATATCCTCTTTTGATAGACCCAAAAATTTCTCCAAGATTTCTTTATTGTCAGCACCCATTTTTTTCCCGGTATGCTTAACGACCCCCGGTGTCAGGCTCATTTTTGGGAAGATACCCTCCATCATCAAAACGTCTTTATCGTCATCGGGAAAATCGATTATCATCTGTCTGTGCTTAGCGTGAGGATCTTTGATAATGTCTCTGATATCCATAACAGGACCCACAGGAACTTCGTTTGTTTTTAATACTTCAAGGATGTCGCTAAGCGTATTCATTTTAAACCATTTTCCAACAATAGCATCAAGTGCTTCGACATTTTTTATTCTGTTTTCATTTGTATTAAACCGGGGATCATTAATCAGCTCAGGATTGCCAATGGCTTTAAAAAAACGGGCGGCTGTGGTTTGTGTAGCCCCTGCGATAGCTACCCAGCGGTTATCTTTGGTCTGGTAACAGTTTCGCGGCGCGGAAGTAAAAGCTCTATTACCCACGCGCTCGAGTATTTTCCCCGTTAAATCGTAAATGGCCGCATTGGGACCTACCATTGAATAGAGTCCTTCCCAAATGCTGACATCAATCACTTGCCCCTTTCCGCTACCAACAACATCTCTGTAGTATATTGCAAACATGAGGGCAAACAAACCGAACAGACCGGCAAAACTGTCGGCTAACGGAAATGGCGGCAAGGTCGGCGGCCCTTCAGCATCACCGACTAAAGCAGCAAAGCCGCTCATTGCTTCAATTAGCGTTCCAAAGCCTGGCTGGTTGCGATATGGACCATCTTGCCCAAAACCAGTCACTCTGACCATGATGAGCTTTTCGTTTATTTTTTTTAGATCGTCGTAATGGATATTCCACTCTTCCAGGCGGCCGGGTCTGAAGTTTTCGATAAAAACATCGGCTTTTTCTAATAAGCCAAATAGAACCTGGCGGCCTTTTTCTTTCGATATGTCTAACGTAATGTTCTTTTTGTTCCGGCCATAGTATTTCCACCAGGGGTTAATCCCTTCAACAGAAAAGCCGAATTGTCTGAGATGATCTCCTTTTAGGGGGTGTTCGACATGAATTACTTCAGCACCAAAATCCGCTAAAATGCGCCCTATCAACGGAGCTGCCACAACAGTGGCGCATTCTATTACTACCAAGCCCTGGAGTGGTCCGTTCGTTTCCGACATTCGATTTACCTCCATCGTTAAACGGCAATAATGTATATTAAATTTGGGAGATGTTATTTTAAAAGATACGATAAATTACTTTTGACATTGTCGGTGGTACTTTACTTATTCAATTAAATGGTACCCTGTCTTTTCGATACTTGAGGCACCTGAATAAATACAAAGTGTTTCCACCGGGTCCTCAATTACTTTGTGAGAATGAATTGTATTTTTGGGGATAAAACAGCAATCCCCGGGGCTTAAAACTATATCTTCGCCTTCGATTTTTTCTATCGCTTTCCCCTTGAGCATATAAATAATTTCATCTGCATCGGTGTGATAATGCGACCTATGTTCACCGCCTTTAAGTTTATAAGTGTGGCCCACTGTCACCATTGTGACAGGAGCGTTTTTATCGGAAATTAACCACCTCAGCTCCATTTGTGTAAATCCCTTTTCGTCGTTAAGGGTCAAGTCAGGTTTTACATCTTTGATATTGTTTACTATTGCCATTTAAATGTCCTTTCGATTATTTAATATGAATAATATTTTGGGCGGGGTAGAAAGAAAAGGCATCAATTGTATTGTGATTAATGGTTCGGTTCATCGCGAAAGTCTGACACACAGGATCTGGGAGGATAAAGAAAAACCATTACACACATTTCGCCTTTCACCTTTTTTCGTAATAACATACCAGTGATCTGATTGAATGTATCAAAAAATTTATACGCAACAGTATTCCAGGGCTACTGTCCGAATTCCTCCTCGATTGCCCGCCAACGTTCTATTCCGACGATCCGAGTGTACTCCTCAAACGGCGTGCCCGTTCCGACGAGTTTGAGTTCTTCGCTCTTAAGATCCGCAAGCGCAATCTGCATGGTCTTTGTGATACGAAGCAGCAACGTTATGCCGAATATCGCAATCTTGTAACCGATTTGAGCAAGTTCCGCAGGCTTTAAGATCGGCGTGATACCACCCTCGAGCATATTCGCCATGTGAACCGTATCGACCGCACGCACGGCACGCTCCATTTCTTCAACATTGAGCATCGATTCGATGAATATGCCGTCGGCTCCGGCATGCACGTAACGCTCGGCGCGGTGCAGGGCCTCATCCATACCATAGATGGCGCGCGCGTCCGTGCGCGCAACAATAAAGGTATCGGGGTTCAGTCGGTTCGCCGCTGCGGCTCGAATCTTGGCCTCCATTTCCTCTGTCTCAACCACCTGCTTACCGGCAATGTGGCCGCAACGCTTCGGCGATACCTGATCCTCAAAGAACAACGACTGGGCTCCCATGCGCTCATACGTGTGCAGCACGTGCACGACGTTTTTTACATCGCCGTAACAATTGTCGGCATCGACCATCACCGGCAGGTCGCAGGCATTGATGATGTCCCGATACGCGGCGGATAACTCTCCCAGCCCCAACAGGCCGACATCGGGCACGCCGTAGCGCGCGCCGGCTGTCTGAAAGCCGCCGATGAAAAATCCCTTGAAGCCGGCCTGCTTGATGAGCAACGCCGAGAGTGCGTCGTGCGCACCTGGAAGTACAAGTAACTTCTCAGTAGATATCAACTGTCGAAAGGTCGTTTTTATTTCGGCTCCTCCTTGTGGTCAGAAATTTATGGGGAAATATATCTGTTTCCTGTGGAAGTCTCAACATGTAACGACGGGCCGTTCATTTGCCCCTGCCACCACAACCTAAACCGGATAAATTCGACAAAGCGTCCCCCTGGTGGGAACCGATCCAAATACGGGGTCCCGCGGGGGGTCATCGCTTAAAATGACAGAGACATTGGATTCAAAGCAACCGTGTTCCGGTGCCGGCTTTTCCGGAAACCACCATGCATGAGCCGCATGCACCACCCTTGGGTCAATATCGGTGGTGAGCACGGCCTTGAGCTTAACGCGTTCTTTCTTGACTTTCGGGGTTTCAACCCACACCCAATCTCCCTCTCCAATTCCATTCTCTTTTGCCGTAGACGGATGGATCTGGATCAGTGGATCAGGGACCAGCTTTCTAAGCCGGGGAATCTGCCGGCCTTCGGAATGATAATAGGCTATTGTCCTTCCACCGGTGATAAAGATAAGCGGGTAGTCCTGAAAAAGCGCTGGAGTGCTCACAGGGCTCTCCGGCGGTTCGATGAAGGTTGGCAGGGGCGCATAACCGAGGTCTTCAAAAATCGTTGAGTATATTTCAACCTTACCCGTTGGTGTGTTGAACCCTTTTTCTTTATACTTTTCATACTTACGGGGAACCGTGACATATCCCTTCTTTTTTAATTCCTCAAAAGAAAGATCCATGTCTTTCACCCTGAAGTTATTGAATTCATTGGCATTGTTCCATGGCAAAAACCGTCGATCCGCCCAAGGTATCCGTTTGACGAGTTCAATGGCTATTTTCATGTCGTCCCAGCATTCATCGGGCGGTTCGACCGCTTTCTGTCTCGCGGCGATGCAATTCATGTACATTCCGTCACAGCATTCATCTCTCTCCAGCCAATTCGTTACCGGGAGGACATAGTCGGCAAGTTCGGCCGTAGGCGTCATAAAAAAGTCTGCCACCACAAGCAATTTTAGATTCTTTAGGGCCGCCCACACCCTTTTGACGTTCTGTTGAGTGACAACCGGATTTCCGCCGGCACTGTAAAGCGCCTTGATGGGATAGGGTTTTCCCGTCAGCATCGCCTGGGTTGCAAGGGCGGCATGCACAAAACAAAAGCCCCTTCCAGGACGGTCCGGGCCGGATATAAGCGGATATTCGCCGCTCCCGATCCGTTTTTCTTCTACCTCGGGCGCAAGAAGGAACCTTCTGTCCAGTCCCGCATAAAGTGCATGCCCCCGAATGTACCCTTCCACAGGAGAGGAGAGCAAATTCCCGCCCTTGACATCTATGTTGCCCGTCAGCGCAATCATGATATAAAAGGTGCGCAGGGTCTGGGAAGAATTAATGTTGTGCTCGATTGCAACGCGGTGATGAAAGACCGCAGGTTTTGTTGTCGCATACATCCGTGCGGCCTCTCTTATCTTGTGGGCCGGCACCCAGGTGATCTCCGATACCTTTTCCGGGGTATAGGACCTGACATGGGCAGCGAGCTTGTCGAACCCGTAACACCATTCATTGACAAATTCCGTGTCAACAAGCTGCTCATCAATAATGACATTCAGCATTCCCAACGCCAGAGCAGCGTCTGTCGCGGGTCTGACCTGAAGCCACAGATCGGCTTCTTTGGCCAGGCGAGTGCGACGGGGATCGACAACAATCAATTTTGCCCCTCGCTTTTTGGCATTCAGTATGTCACGGCCCCGCGGTGGATGAGATGCCAATGGGTTTGCGCCCCAGGCCAAAACACAATTTGAAGCATCGTAATCGGTCCCGACTTCCATCATAATGGATTGCCCAGCGGTACAGGTGCCCACCGTTGCCGATGGGGCATAGCATATATGAAGGTCGGTACTGATCTTGTTGGGGCTGCCGAGTGCGTAAGTCAGAAGAGTTGATGATATGCTGGATTGTCTGGGACCTGTGCCATGAATTCCGGCGATTGATTCCGGAGCATATTCATCCTTGACTTCCGTAAGTCGGGCGGCGATACCGTCCAGGGCTTCATCCCAGGAAATCCGTTCCCATTTTCCGCTCCCTCTTTCCCCGGCACGCCGTAAAGGGAATTTCAAACGATCGGGGTGATCAATAAGCTCGGGTTGTGCTTGGGCCTTTACGCACACGAACCCTCTTGTAACGGGATGGTCGGGGTCTCCTTCAATTTTGCTGACCTTGCCATTCTCAACATAGACCAGGACACCGCATTCACAGTGAGAAGATTGACAGCATGTCCTGATGACTTTTTCCATAATGTCTCCTTTCTGTAAACTTTTGCGGATTGGTTAAAACAGTGATGAATGGAAGCTTTTTTTTACTGGGAAAAAAGTATGTTCTAACGGTGATGGTAAGTCAAGTTAAAACCTTTGGGTAGCATGGCCTTTTTCAGATGTGAAACCGACTGAGGGACGCAGCCCCAAAGCCGATCCCAAAATGAGCTGTGTATATGATGGAAACTATGCCGTGCTGAACTGATCTTTGAAGATTGTCGTGTGCCGATGGCCAACATGCTGGGTGAATGGAATCAAGGACGCCAGGATTCAGGTCAGCTTCAACTGAAGCTGTAATGCAATTAGGACCCCGGGCATGCCCGGGGGTATCTACTTTGACCAAAATTCGTTTTTCTTACTTGACATTGAAATTTGTTTTCTGTTTATATTAAATAAAAAATTTTTTCTAAATGTTACTGTACCTGTTACAGTCGAATGATAAAAGGTCCCAAACATATAGAGTTGGGTGCTCCTCCTTGAATTCTACTTCAAATTCTTCTGAATGCTATTACAGTCTTATGATGAAAAAGCCCAGATGTATAAAGGCGGATGATCATGACTGGACTCTACACTAGAGAAGATTTTCTCAAAAACAAGATCGAATGTGAAAAAAATCACTTCCCAAAGAGCCTGTTAAGATTTTTCGTTAATTTGAGATGGCTCAATAGGTTTATTTGCCCCAAATCCGGGTATCGATCTTACCGGATTAGTTCTAAATGATGAAAGAAGGCTACGGCGAGATTAGCGGAACGCGTTCGGCCTGGGATGGGCTCAGGTTTCGAATCAGAATGTGATGACTTAAGAGATTAATTAAGAAAGGAGGCATGTTATGAATATGCGGAAAACTATCACGATTGCTTCGTTATTTTTCTCTGTATCGTTTCTCGGGTTTGGTGCCATTCCGGGCCAGGCTGAGGAAATCACCCGGATCACCGTGGGCGGGAGCGGCCCCGGCGCCACTGCTTACATTCTGGCCGGAGGTCTTGCCGAGCTTATCAACACCAAGATCAACCATCCCAAGCTGCGCATCACCGCCCAAACCACCAAAGGGTTTGTCGAAAACACCCGACTTGTGGACAGCGGTCAGATGGACATTGGCATGAGTTCCACGCCGTTGCTCTATTCTCACCATCGGGGATTGAAACCTTTTAAACAGAAAGCAACGAAACTCCGCGTGGGCCTTCCTGTCGGCGCATCCGCCCACCAGTGGGTGACCTTCGAAAAGACGGGCATCAAAACCATCGCAGATCTTGCAGGAAAGCGAGTGAGTATCGGGCCCAGGGGCAGCTCAACTGCCGTTCAGTCGGAACGGACGCTGAGGGCATATGGTGTCTGGGAAAAGGTCAAGGTCAACCAGCTCGGGTGGGCTGAGGCAGCTCGCGCTCTTCAGGACGGTAAGCTCGATGCCTATGGAATAACATCAACTCTTCCGACGCCGGCAGTCGTTGAGTCCAATGCCCAGGGTAAAATGAGGCTTCTTCCCATCGATAAAGAAAAAATCGAAGCCCTCGCGAAGGAATATCCCGGATACGCCCCCTTCACTCTCAAGGCAGACACTTACGAGAAACAGAAACAGGATGTCCTGTGCCTGGGCTACCACTTCTACCTTGTCTCCAATCCTGAACTGGTGCCCGACTGGGTGATGTACGATATCACCAAGCACCTGCTCGACCCCAAATGGCGAGACTTCCTTTTGAGCCTCCCCACCAAGGGCTATGCCGCCCTTGATTTTGCCCCCGACTTCGACAACCTCAGCGTCGCGGGAGTGCCGCTCCACGCAGGCGTTGTCAAATACTGGAAGGAGAAAGGAGAGAAAGTTCCCTCAGCGCTCATTCCTCCTGAATACAAAGAATAAGCCGAAAGGATTCAGATGGAAGGCGGGAACTGTAAGAGCCCCCGGCTGCCGGCAATTTTGGGAGGATGCAAAATCTTGCTTTGATTTATTCGATCGTTGCCCAGAGAGTCAGGGAGCTCTGATCTAGGTGGGTCGGCCAAGTTACGGAGAAGGTTCTCAAAATCACGAAAGAGCATAATACGGATCACAATACGAAGATTGTTCCAATACTCTTTGCGCGAACTTAGATCGGCAATACGGGTAAGCGCTATCACGTAGTTCTAATATCTATTGAAAGTTTCATTCGCTATTTTCCAGCGGGCGCGGCCTGAACAATCTGGTGCAAGTAGCGAGGCGATCCTTTCGCTGCTTTGTAAGTCAGGCAACTGGGGCAGTTGATCTTTTCGGAAGAAAAATACTGGAAGCCGTCCCGGGCAACCAAATAATGGCCACTTTCCAGCTTATAGGGGACGGCATCCATACTCTGGCACAATGAACTGTCACCGGGGATTTCTCTACCCAAACAAGGCTTTTAGATTGTTATTCTGCATTTTGCCTTGCATACGGCGCTGAAAGAGCTTTTCGAATGGCGCTGAAACTCAGATGTTTTTTGGTGTACAACCAAACGCCTATATATAGGATTGCGTGTCTGAATATATAATAATATAAAGGGGGCATGCCTATCGATTTTATATTTCATAAAAACAAGCTGTTACGCTATTTTGGCAAAAACACATCGCGATTTTTTTTTCAAGCCTGGCACAAAAATTCAAGCCCATTGCGATGGAACACTTTCACCTAAAACTGCCGCCCGGCTGCCCTTCGAGTCAACGACCACCCGCAAAGCGGGTGGCTTGGATTTTACCGCCACAGGCGGTAAAAGACAGGGGCGCGAAGTGCCCCGTTCGTTGCGGGTGGAACCGGGTGCGAAGCACCCGGTTTGGAAAACCCAATTAATGGTGATAGATTGAAAGCTGACAACATGACTGAAACGACCAGACCTCCCCTGATCATCAGAATTTTCAGTTACGTGATGGGAGCGGATATGCCGGGTGCGCGCCGGCTCACAGGTAACACATCCAAAATCTTCTCTGTCATTGCGGCGAGCTTCTCTTTGTTCTACCTCTATGCGGCCATTGCCATCGTTCCCTTTTTCATATTCCTTAGCATGTACCTTCTCTTTACGTCAGTTCTGATTTTTTTGCTCTTTCCCGCCACAAAGCGGTCGCCGAAGGGACGCATCTCCTGGATGGACCTCGTCTTCATCGGGCTCTCCATCGCCACCGTCGCCTATTTCATCATTGCCTATGAAGACATGGAAGAGCGGATGGGCTATGTCACCACGCCTGACCTGATCGCCGGCCTTATCTGCATGCTCGTTGCGCTTGAAAGCTGCCGCCGTGTCCTGGGTCCTACGCTGCCCGCATTGGGAGTGGTCTTTTTGCTCTATTGCTATTTCGGCCCCTACATGCCGGGCGAGCTGCAACATAAGGGCTTCTGGGTCTCGCGCATTGTGTCTTATTGTTACAGCGAAAGCGGTATCTTCGGTGTGGTTACCCGCGTGTACGCCACCTTCGTGCTTCTTTTCATCATTTACGGAGCCTTTCTGAAAAAATCAAAGGTCGGGGATTTTTTCATCGACCTGGCCATTTCCGTTGTGGGCCGCACTACGGGCGGAGCGGCCAAAGCCTCGGTGCTTTCAAGCGGCATGGTCGGCACGGTTCTCGGCAGCGGGGCGGCCAACATCGTCATAACAGGCACTTTCACTATTCCGCTCATGAAGCGCAGCGGCTATCGTCCCGCCTTCGCCTCGGCCGCAGAAGCCTGTGCCTCGCTCGGCGGCATGCTCATGCCGCCGGTGATGGGCGCAGCGGCTTTCGTGCTGGCCGCCTTTACCGGCGTCCCTTACCTGACGGTTGTCAAGGTCTCTCTGGTTCCGGCGATTCTCTACTATTTGTCCCTTTTTTTTGCCGTGCACTTCGAGGCTTGCAAGACGGGCATCAGGGGGCTGCCCAAGGAGGAGCTCCCCGATTTCTGGAAAACCCTTAAGCGGGGATGGCATCTGTTCATCCCGCTCGGGGTTCTGGTGGGGCTCCTTATCGCACGCTACTCCCCCTATTTTGCGGCATTCTGGTCAATCATCGCCTGCCTGGCCGTAGCCTCCATAAAGAAAGAAACCAGACTCTATCCGCGCGACATCTGGGATGCCCTGGTGGATGGTGCCACGAATTCACTTACCGTAGGCTGCACGGCTGGGGTTATGGGTATTGTCCTGTCAGGAGTGCTTCTGCCGGGGCTCGCTCTCAAATTCTCTTCCCTGGTGCTTTCCTTTTCAAAAGGACTTCTTCCTCTGGCCATCGTCATGGTCATCCTGGCCTCTTATGTGCTGGGCATGGGGATGACCATCACGGCCTCCTATATCGTGCTCTCCATTCTGGCCGCACCGGCACTTTTGGAATTCGGTATGCCCATTCTCATGGCACACCTGATCATTCTCTGGTATAGCCAGGACGCCACCATAACACCGCCCTTCTGTCTATCGGCGTTTATTGCCGCTGGAATCGGAGGCGCCGATCCGATGCGAACGGGCTTTATCTCATTGAGGCTCGCCAAGGCCCTGTATATCATCCCCTTTCTTTTTGTTTATACTCCTCTTCTCATGTTCAGCGGGACCTGGACCGAGATAATCGTCACCTGGGTAACCTGTGCGTTGGGGCTCATTTGTTCCACCGCCCTGCTTGAACTTTATCTCTTCAGGCGGACAACTTTTATCGAGGCTGTCCTCCTTGGTGTAGCTGCGATCATTTTCTTTATTCCCAACTATTTTTGTGACCTGATCGCCCTGGCCATCTCCGGCACTGTAATGTTGATGCAGCGCGACTCCTGGCAGATGCCGGCCCTTGTGAGAAGGCTTATTCCGGGCCGGGACGAATATCCATAGCTTGCCGTGATTCCGTATTGGCAAGCACAGTACGAACGACAAACCAAACGTATTTTTCAAAGGAGGGACAATATGGTATCCATGTCTTCAAAGCTAACTTTCGGACCGACTTATTCAGATCTGCGGGAAACAATCGATGTTCCGCGTATGCGCGAGGAGAGAGCGGCTCGCATGAAAGAGGTGCTCAAACGCGAGGGCATACCGGCTGTTCTGGTGACAGGTGAACCGAATGTGCGCTATCTGACAGGCTTCTCATGGGCGGAATTTATGCCCTTCCTCTCCTATACACTCTTTTTTGCTGAGCATGACCCGGTAATTTTTGCCCATGCCGGGAGTTATCATCAAATGCCCGACCAAGCACCATGGATCAAGCACTGGAGAATCGGCCGCAGCTGGTTGGCAGAGGTTTGCGGCCCTGACGCCACCCGGAAAGAAACAGGGTTATTTTCCACTGAGATCCGGGAGGAGCTCAAGAACCGGGGATTGGCCGGTGAGAAGTTGGGAATTATTGGTTTCGAGCAGGTCGCAAGAGACGGTTTGAGGGAAGCCGGACTCACTCTCATCGAGGCCTGGCCGATGCTGCTGGAGGCCAGCGCGATAAAAACGGTCGATGAGATCAATTGTTTCAAGATGGTGGCTTCCTTTCTTAGCTCGGGCTGGCAGCGGATTGTTGATGCCTGCAGGATAGGTATGACCGTAAGCGAGCTGCGTCGATCAGCGATGGAAGCAATGCAGGATGCAGGTGCCGAAATTGCGCGCTGTAACGTGCAGAGCGGTCCGTTGAGTTTTGAACGAGGTGTTACTTATCTCGACAGGCGTATCGAGTACGGGGATCTACTGCATGTTCCCTTATGCGGAACCAAATACATGGGATATCCTGCTTGCGGCTATCGGACGTTCGTCGTGGGGAGAGAACCCACCGCCAAAGAAAATCAATGGTACAAGCGGGTGTTGGATTGCATCGACGCGTGTTTGGAAGCGACCCGGGTCGGCAACACCACGGCAGATGCGGCGAAAGCCTTTCCACCGGCTTCCAAGTGGGGTTACAAGGACGAGGCGGAGGTCTTGACCGTTGAAATCGGTCATGGTTTAGGAATGCCCGTCATCTCTCCGTGCAATGTGAGTTATGGCCTGCCGAATATCAACAGGCAATGGTCATTGGAGTATCCGCAGCCGTTTGAGAAAGGAATGGTGATAGCTTACGAAACCCTAGAAGGTGAACATCGAGTTGGAGGGGTTCGACTCGAGAATATGGTTCTTGTGACCGATGACGGGTGTGAAGTGCTGGACCATTACCCCCGGGATGTGATCATACCGGTTGCGCGTTATTAAAAAATATTCGGAAAAGGAGACATCAAAATGGCAGAATGGAAGACTACTTATGCTGAAAAACTGGCTTTCGGCACCATGGGTGCGGATTGGCAGGATCGGATCAATTGGGAACGGCTGCGGAATGAACGGTGCGCCAAGGGATTCGGAATGATGAAAAAGCACGGTTATCCCGCTTTTATTTTGACCCTGCCCGAGAACCAGAGATATATGACCCATTTACACCCGGGATGCATCGCGGGGTTTGTGGCCGGCGGTGCAGGATTTTCGGTCGTGTTCGCAGAACATCAGGACGATACCCGGTCATGGATGACCGAGGGAAATATTGCCCGGCAAAGCCAGTTTCATTGTCCATGGCTGAAACCCGAAAACATAAAAGCCGTTCATTCAATGTCCGTCAATCAGGGACCGGTGGCAGTGGCTGAGATGTGCAAAAAAAATGCGGCGGAAATCGTCCAGGCCATAAAGGATCATGGTCTGGAGAATGAGAAAATAGGCATCGATGCACCCATACCCGGTATCATGCCCTACCTGAAGGACGCAGGCCTTAATATAGAGACGGCACCCAATGTGTTTTTTGAAGCCCGCGAGTGTAAAACTCAAGATGAGATTAAGGCCCTTCAGATGGCCGGGTGTATCGCAGACATTGCTTGGGGAAAATTGGCAGAGATTATGAGACCCGGGCTCAGAGAAAACCAGATGGGAGCGGAGATGGCCGCGGCCCTCCAGGGTGCCGGGGCCCAGGAGACCTTTGTGGTCTCACTTCGGACCGGACCCAATACAGCGCCCAATTACCTGAGCCACTCACCGGTGGACAGAATTGTACAGCCGGGAGATATGCTGGTTTGCGATTTGATCGGACCCGTATATATGGGTTATCGAATCTGTTATTACAGGACCTTCGCGGTGGGAATCCCACCCAAGCAGGAAATAAAGGACGCCTACCAGGAGATCAGGGATTGGCTTTATGCCGCCGCGGATCTTGTCAAACCCGGTGCATCGACGGCCGACATCGTTAAGGCATGGCCGGAATATACCGAATGGGGTTACGACAACGAAGATGAGTGCTGGTCGAATGCCCTCGGCCATGGCATCGGCCTGGGCCAATATGAATTGCCCAACCTGAGGAGATCCAGTTCCATAGAATTTCCTCAAGAGATTAAAAAAAACCAGACCATAGCGATGGAAACCTGGAAGGGTGTGGACCGATATTGGGGAGTGAGGATAGAAAACCTCTATCTGGTGACGGATAAAGGTGCAGAAAATTTATATAGTTGGCCGGATGAAGAAATAATCTGCCCCTGGAAACAGCGGATGCTGTAAAGTCGGTAAACCGGCTGAGCTGGAATCAGAGTGAATCTTTTTTGTGCGTGTATCCATGCGCTTTTCTGAAAGCGGTTGCGATTAATGCACAACCTTGAGCATGCTTGAAATCATACCCATAGCTGAAAATTGGAGGGCTTGTTATGCGGGCTTTATTCGTATTGACGCCGGCTGAATCGAAACGACTCATCGGGAAGGCCGTAGCAAGTCTGGAAACGGTAAAAAGAGCCAAGGCGCACGACAGAATACTCGTCGGTCACGGCTCTACCAATGTTTACGTGGCCGAGGAAATCCTTGGCAAAGAAAAGGTATCCGAATTATTCGATCGGAATACCTATTTATCGGGTATTACAGTGAGAGGCACGCTCTGTACAACGGTTGGCGAGGAAAAAGGGCCCATTCTTTTGATCAACCGTGGTACCGTAGAACCCCCTGCCGCCACTATGTCCGAAATGTTGCGCGATTTCGGGCGTGATTCCATTTTCATAAAGGGTGCCAATGCCGTAGACCCTGAGGGACGTGCAGCCGTTTTCATGGCCAATCCGGAAGGGGGGACCATCGGGTGGGCCATCGGTATCATCATGGCCCGCGGCATTCGGCTCATTGTACCGGTCGGCCTGGAAAAACTGATTCCTTCGGTGGAAGCGGCGGTTCCTAAATGCGGTCAACGAACTTTTGACTACTGTCAGGGGCTTAAAGTGGGTTTGATGCCGCTTTCTGGAGCAAAGGTGATTACCGAGATTCAGGCATTAAAAATACTTGCCGGCGTTGAAAGCACGCACGTAGCTTCAGGCGGGTGCAGCGGATCAGAGGGAACGGTAACGCTGGTGGCAGAGGGGCAAACATCGGCAATGGCAAAGGCTATCGAAGTTGTTGAATCGCTTAAAGGGGAGCCCCCTTTGCAGCCGAAGAAAGGCAATTGCATGACATGTGTGATTGCCTCTCCGGCCCAACCCAAAGATTATGACACCGAGGGATTCGAACAGCGGTGTTTATATGAAGCAAAACCAGAGGAGGAACTGCCCGAATATCTGAAAAATCGGTGATCGGATCAGTCGCGAAACTTTAAATTTCTATTGTTTCAGGAACAGGTTTCAATGGTGCCAAGACTCCCTCGCTCATTGAACTCGGTTCCCAGCGGGGGATATATCACCGTGGCGGAAAGGGTGAGTCTATGATGTCCGAACCCAAGGTCTTTAATAAGCGGGTGAGCCCATGAAGTCCATCACTGCTTGTGTCTTTGCCGAGGACCGGTTCAGCGTACCCCCAAACTGTAAGGGCTCCAACTGGGGTTACTTGGTTACGTCAGAGGGGATCGTGATGATGGATACACCGATGGTCCCCAGAACAGCGATGAAATGTCAAGGAGAGATCGCCCAGAAAGGCAAGATACTTTACACCGTGAACACCCACCATCATGTGGACCATATCACGGGCAATTTTTTCTTTCCAGGCCCGGTTATATCTCATGAGGCAGTCAGGGAAGCCTTTTTTGCCGACTTGCCGACCGTGTCGGGATCTGAACGGGTCGAAGAGGCAATGGAGATCGGTCAGGGGACCTTGGGCTATATCCGTCTTCTGGTAGGAGAGCATGATGCAGAGAGTCTGCCCATCCTGGACCGGGAAAACTATCAGATAAAGCCACCGAGTATCACCTTCTCTGAAAGGCTCGTCCTTTATCTCGGAAACCGCCGTGTCGATCTCATCCATCTTCCGGGGCATACCGATGGACACCTTGGGATCTACCTTCCCGAAGAGAAGGTGTTCTTCGCAGGAGACAATTTCTGTAACGGAACCCAGCCCTCCATGGCTCACAGTCTGCCGCGACAATGGGTGGCCTCCCTCAAACAGGTCGAGGCCATGGACATCGAACTTGTCGTTCCCGGTCACGGCGAGATCTGCAACATAAAAGAGGTTCAAAAGTTTCGCGAGTTCATTGAAACATGCATCGATATGACCATGTCGGCCATCGACCAGGGAATGACCAAGGATGAGGCGGCCGATCGTATATCCTTTGAGGCATTATATCCGGGACACCGATGCGGAGCGGCCGTTCATCCAGGGGCTGCGATGCAGCGCCGGAATGTTGTGAGGCTCTATGATATGCTTTCAAAGCCCAACGGTTCTGATTGAAGCGAAAAAGCCCGGGGTAGACAATGAACGAAACCGGTGCTAGTGCCGCCAAGACAATCGAGATCCTCAAGGCGCTGGGCTTTACCCACGTGCTCATGATCCCGGACAGCGAAAGCCGGCAGCTTTTCGACGCCGTGGAAACGGACGACACGCTGCAACTCATAACGCCCTGCCGTGAGGGGGAGTCGGTGGCCATCGCGGCCGGCTTGTGGACCGGCGGCCGGAAACCCCTGCTGGTCATCCAAAACACCGGATTCATGGAGGCGGGTGACGCTCTGCGCGGCTGCGGGCTGGGGCCAAGGGTTCCGCTGCGATTGATGATCGGCTGGCGGGGATACGCCGGCGCCTTGGCCGGCAAACGGCCCATCGACTCGGCTTACACTTACACCGAGTCTCTGCTGCGTGCATGGGGGATTCCCTTCTGGCATTTGATGAACGACGCGGACCTTGGGACCATCGAGGCGATGGACCGCAAAGCGGCGGAAAGCTCCATGCCTGCGGCGGTGGTTACCGGCTACGCCTTCCGGCCCTGATAGGAGAAGTTATGATCGAACGCATGGACCTTTTCCGATCGCTCGCTGAGAAACGTACAGACGAAATTGTGGTCATGACCATGACGGCCACTCTCCAGTGGCCTCTTGTTTCCCGGAGTGAACTGGATTTCGACTTCCTGGCCTTCGGCATGGGCCATGCGGGCGATTTCGGTCTGGGCCTTGCCCTTGCCCGGCCCGAACGAAAGACCATCGTCCTTAAGGGCGACGGCGGGTTGCTCATGAGCCTGGGTTCGTTGGTCACTTTCGGGCGTTACGCTCCGGGAAATCTACTTATCTTGCTTCTGGAGAATCGCAGCTACGAGATGACCGGTGCCCAGCCGCTGCCCCCGCGCGCAGACTTCACCGCTTTGTCCCGGGCCGCCGGAATCGAAGGCGGCGGCGCTACCGGTAAGGGCAAGGTCGAGCGCATCGAGACGCTCTCGGTTTTCCAGGAAGCACTGCCCCGCCTGCTCATCGAGGAGGGCCCGCACGTTGTTATCTTACCTGTCGTCAACAATCAGCCGCTCCCCCGGATCAATCACTCCGACCACTCGGGACGAATCCAGAAACTGCGCCGCGCTTTGGGAGTGATCTGAGACCTCGCATTTACTCCTCTAAAATGGCAACCGCTCTGGCCCAGCCGGCACTGGCCCCTTCGATTTTGATGGGAAAAACGGCAACCTTGAAACCAAACGGCTTGGGAATCCTGTCGAGGTTGGCCATGTTTTCGATATGACAGTATTCTTTTTCGCTCCCGATAAAATGTGCCTCCAAAAACTCCTCCGGTTTGCGCTGTTTTCTCATGATGTCAAACGGCATGTCCCAGGTCCAGGAATCGACTCCCATAACCTTAATCCCCTGATCGATGAGCCATACGGTTGACTCGGCGAGCATGCCGGCACCCAGATCCTCATATCCCTCCTCAAGCCAATGCCGGGTGGCGTCGGTGCGGATGAGAACGATATCGAACGGCTTCAAGGTATAGGAAATCTTGTGCAGCGCTTCCTCCAGGTCCTTGACAAGAATGGGCCGTTCTCTTTCGTGGTGATGAAAGTCGAGTACCACTCCGTCACTATAACACCATTCGAGTGGTATCTGATCGATGGTTTTCGATGGCTTCCCCTCAGCGGTGGGAGCAAAATGCCAAGGTGCGTCGAGATGGGTGCCTTCATGGGGGGTCATCGTGATCTTATCCATGGCGAGAAATCCCCATTCTCGTAAATCACCACTTGGCAGTCCGACTTGCGGGCCCCGTAATTTCGCGTAGGCCTTGTGGTCGAAATGCTCGATCTCGGGCATCCGCCGAAGCTTTGCCCTTTTCGTAATTGGTACACTCAAATCGATGATGTTTGTCATCACTACGCCCTCCTCGTCATTCAAATTTGAAAACATGGTCTTCCCCCGTATAGCGGGATCGTCTATGGGACGAGTAAGCGTCATCATTCCGATCACCCCCGGATAGGCCCGGGAGGGCCTGGGTTTTTACTTCGCCCAGAACGCACCTGCGGAAGCCCCCTCATCGAGTAATATCGTCGACCCGTGCATCGCCCGGACGTCGTCGGAGGCAAGAAACAGGGCAGCTTTGGCCATTTCTTCGGGTGGGGAGTAGGTCCGGTTGCTTGGCGTGGCGGTGGCCTTGGCAGCCATCAGATCGGCAAACGCCGGATCTGTGCGGGTTTTTTCGTTCAAGGGTGTTGCCGTGTTGCCGGGGGCAATCGCATTGACATTGATATCATAAGGCGCAAGGTCTGTGGCCAGCGTGCGGGTGAGCATGACAATGGCCGCCTTGACCGTGCAATACAGGCTGTAACTTGGTGCGCCTCTGTATGCGGAAATCGAGGCAACATTGATAATCTTGCCGTAACGGCGTTCTTTCATGCCGGGGACAACGGCATTAATGACAAAGAAAGTGCCCTTAAGGTTAATATCCAGCATCCGGTCGTATTCGGCCTCAGTTGTCTCGCCGATGACGTTCGGCAGATAAATGCCCGCCGAATTCATCAGGATATCAATCGGTCCGCAGACATCGGTAACGGAATTCACCAGCTCTCGTATGGCCGATACACTCCGAACGTCTGCAACGAAGGCTTTGGCTTGACCGCCGCCTTTTGTGATGGCTGTTGCGACCGTTTCGGCCTTGGCAAGACTGGAGCCGGCCACCACGGCAACCACAGCCCCTTCCGCTGCGAAGAGTTCGGCGGTCGCCTTTCCGATGCCGGAACTACCCCCCGTGATGAGGGCGACTTTGTTGCGGAGCTTCATCTTTCACCTCTTGTTTTACGATGAGGCCAACTGCGCCTGCCTGCAGATTCAGGCATGATCGTCGAATTGCCTGTTTTTGTATCGAAAGGGAGCCGGTTTGTCAATCACAGCGCCGGTGTATGGACGAAACCGCGCGGAATCGGCGTTTCAATCCACCCTGCCGAGATTTAAAGACGCTGAACGCTTTGGAAGATGAGCAAAAGATACCAACCGCCTCTTTGTGCCTTAGGGGGTGCCGGATTCGTTGAATACCTGAAGCATGACCCTCATATGCCTTGACAAAAAACTTTGGAACCATCTAAAATGCACAGACCATCAAAGCTCAACAAAATGGCAAACAACAGGGGGTCGCTATGTCCCGGAGGCCAAAGACGGACAAGTCCAAAGCGTTATTTGAGGATGCAAAGAAGCTGTTTGTTGACGGTGTGGTAAATTCATTACACAAATCGGCTTATGAGGAATATCCCCTCTACATTGATTGCGGAAAAGGATCTAAGGTTTATGATGCGGACGGAAACGAGTACATTGATTATCTGGGCGGATATGGGCCGATGATCTTAGGCTATTGTCCGCCGGCGGTGACCGCTGCCGTTCGAGAGCAACTGGATAAAGGTGCCTTGTTAGCCGGTCCGACCGTATCCGTCAATACGGTTTCGAAAAAAATCATAGAAATCGTTCCCTGTGCCGAGTGGGTTATCTACCAGAATACCGGTACGGAGGCCGTAATGCTGGCCTTTCGAATCGCGAGGGCCTATACGGGTAAAGACAAAATCATTCGATTTGAGGGCCATTATCACGGGTGGTCCGATGAGGCGATGTTCAGCAATGCACCCGCTTCACTAGATGTTATGGGACCCAGGAACAGGCCGTGGAAAGTGCCGGGAAGCTTTGGACAGCGGCCAGCTGCCGGAGAAGATATTTTTGTTCTTCCTTGGAATGATTTGGAACTTTTAAAAGAAACGATTCAACGCCACTCGCACGACATCGCGGCAATCATTATGGAACCGGTCATGTGTAACTGCGAAGTCGTCTATCCCAAAAAAGACTATCTGGAAGGATTGAGGGAGCTGACGACCGAAAATGATATTGTTCTTATTTTTGATGAAGTCATTACAGGATTCAGACTCTCCCTCGGGGGAGCGCAACGCTATTATAATGTCACGCCGGATCTTTGCACTTTAGGCAAAGCCGTGGCCGGCGGAATGACGCTGTCCTGTATTGCGGGAAGAAGGGAGGTCATGGATTCAGGTGTCAAACCTCGGGGTACCTTCAATGCCAATCCCATATCCATGGCCGCCTGCGAGGCGACTCTCAATGAATTGGAAAAGCCGGGCGTTTATGAAAATCTGGAGAGACTGACAAAAAGATTTACTGACGGAATCAATAAAATTGCCAAGAAAAAAAAGATCACGCTTTTTTGCAGCGGAATTCCATCCATCTGGCAGATTGCCTTCGGTATTAGTGAAAAGCTGAATGATTATAGAGATGGCTTTCGAGTCGATAAAATGCTGTATCAAACGCTTAGACGCGGGGCTTTGGAACGGGGCATCAGGCTGCATCCGTTCAGGGGTCGAGGATATATCTCAACCGCGCACTCCGATGAAGATATTGAAAAGACACTGTCGGTCATAGAGGACGTGCTGAACGGAATGTTTTAGATCAAGATCTTCCTTGCCGGACAGGTTATCGAGCAACGATCTTCAGCCCCGTATCCCATTCGGGTCAGGTTCTGGTTTCCCCTTTGAGGGGAAATTGGGAGGGGTGAAAAGAGGAGAAGCCCATGGTGAAGAATCAGGGATTTTCAAAAGAGAAAATAGAGCTCATCGGGGAAAATGTGGATCGTCTCGTTTCGCTGGATGTGGCATCGAGGGAATTTATTAATATACTCTATCCCCCCAGTCGGAAAAGACAGGGCAGGCCTTTGTGTCTGCTGGCTGCCGAGAAGCTTCGGGATAGGGTCGGCCCGGGGGATTTTGTTTTGATAGCGGCGGGGATGTTGGTCTATCCGTTAGAATTGATGGAGACCGATGGGCCTTTGGGGGGTGCCGCTCTTGCCAGAGCCCTCCAGATCGGATTCGGCGCCAAGCCTGTTCTGGTAACCGATCACGCCGCGGTGGATTTGACAAAGGCCGTTTGCCGAGGAGCAAGTCTTAATGTTACGGACCTGGAACACCTAAAAAAAACGGAAAGAACCGTCAGCGTCATCGGTTTTCCGGTAGACGAAGACCGGGCGAGGAAAGAGGCGGAATTGCTGTTTGAAGAGCTGTCTCCGAAAGCCATCATGGCCATTGAATGCAGGGGAAGAAACGAAAAAGGCGTTTACCACGCCCTACCCAAAGGAAGAAACATGAACCACATTGCGGCAAAAATACCCTGCTTGTATGACAAAGCAAAAGAGACCGACGCGTTGACGATAGGCATCGGCGATGGCGGCAATGAGATCGGATGGGGCATTATCAGTGACGTGATTCGAGAAAAAATACCCTATGGCGATCGGTGCTCTTGCGGCTGCGGCGGAGGCATCGGAGACAGCACCCGTGTTGATGTGCTGGTGGCGGCATCGGTTTCCAACTGGGGGGCCTACGGGATTTGTGCCTGTCTGTCGGTTCTTTTGAGCAACCCCGAGATTCTGCATGACGCAAAAATAGAGTCCCGTATGCTGAGCGCGTGTATCGATGCGGGTGGCGTCAACGGACCCTCCTTTTTGCCCGAGCCAAAGGTGGACGGGTTATCGGAAGAGATCAATCTGGCTGTCCTCAGCATCCTCGCCGAGATGACAAAGGCCGAATTTGGATACCCTGATTTTGCTACAAAGTAGACGTGCAATGTCGAATACGATACAGCGGTACCCGCTAGCGAACATGGGCCTTGGCTCAATTTGCCAATGGGAAGTTGAAAGGAAGGCTTAGGAACCGACACAGCAAGCGGAGGGCCGGTAATTGAATCGGAATCCAAAAGTTGGAATTGCAACGATCGGGCAATCACCCAGAGTGGATGTGGTTCCCGAAATAAAGAAATTTGTCGGCATGGAAGCCGAGTACCTGGAATGCGGGGCCCTTGACGGCTTGAGTCTGTCGGAGATCGAGGATCTGGCACCTGAAAAAGGTGAATACATGCTTGTGGCCAGACTGAATGACGGGACACCTGTCCGCTTGGCCCGAAGTAAAATCATTGAGAAAATGCAGGCATGCATCGACAAATTGGTTAAGCAGGGAGCAGACCTAATCGTTATCCTTTGTGTGGGAGAGTGGCCGAAATTCAAGGCGAAAAAGCTGGTCGTGACCCCCTCGGAGCCCTTTTGCGGTTTCGCCCTGGGATTATTGCGCGAAGGCGATCGCCTGGGGGTGATCGTTCCTGCTCAAGACCAGATTGAAGATTTCGGCCGGAAATGGAAAAAGGAAGGTGTAGCGACTATCGTAACGGCAGCCTCGCCATACGGACCTGCCGCCAGGGAGGAGAGTAAAAAGGCAGCCGAAATGCTCAAGCAGCATCACGTTGACCTGGTGGTGATGGATTGCCCCGGATATACCTTAGGGGTGAAGCGTATGGTACAGGAGATAACCGGGAAACCTGTCATTCTGGTGCGCGCTGCAGTGGGTGCCATGATCAAGCAGCTGATCGGCTGAGGCTTTTAGCGGCCTCTAAACGACGGCCTCCCCGAGACATTCCTCCAAACCCAATTGGATAAGCTTCTCTCTAGTGGGAATCCCTTCTTCACTCCACCCTCTAAATGCGTAATATTCATTCAACATGGCGCCGAGCCGGGGGAGATTTCCCCGCGTTCCGCCCTCTGTAAGTTTTTGCGTGAGAATCCGCGGCGGAAGGATATCATCCTTTCTACTTATCCCGCGCCTTACACTGATCATGCGTTTCATGTTGAAAATACGCTCACCCGCCAGCATGAGTTCGTCCGGCGTCATGTCCCATCCGGTAGCATGATTTATCAGGGCGGTGTATTGTGAAGGCTGAACCCATTGGTGGAGACTCAGAAACAGGCAGACGGTAAGGGAATCCAGAAGACAGCCGAAATCTTGGGTTTTTGCCACGATTGCGCCTTTGCCCTCCGTATCAAACCGGTTCAGACAGGTGTCAAATCCTAACTCCGGCGCAGCCCGGGGGTTATCCACTTCAAGCCAGTTTTCAAGGTTCTGGGACCCTGAGGCCTCCATGTGTGCGGCCCCTATACTGCCGGTCGCATATCCCAGTGCCAAGCCCGCTGTCGCCCGGGGTTCATGGGCCGGGAGCTCCAGCCCTTTTACGTGCATCGCGTATTCATGGGCAAGCCCTCCAATACGCTCAGACGCCCTTTTGACACCCTCTCCAAGCAGCTCACCGAAGCCCTCTCCTTCTCCGATTTGTCTTACCATTTCAATCATTGCCCGGTGGTTTCCCCAGGTGAGCTCGATCCCGCCAGTGTCATCCGTTGTGATCAGTCCTTTCTCGAAGCATTCCATGGCAAAAGAGACGACCGCGCCCACGGAGATGGCGTCTATACCGTATTTATTGCAAAGGGTGTATGCCTCTTGCAATGCCTCGGGATTGGCGATTAGGCAGTTTGTACCCAGGGGTCCCCAGGCTTCCCATACCATGTGTCTCTGGCCGCTAGTGGTGAGGTAAGACTCGGTACACTCATAAGGGCAGCGTTTGCAGTGCATTTGGATGGCGTTTCGCATGTCATCCGGATACACATAGCCCGCTTCAAAGACCCCCTCCGACCAGTTTTTTACCGGAACGCGCCCGAATTTAAAGAAATTTTTAAACATGGCGATATGTGTTTCAATCGCTTCTTCCCGCTTTTTAACCGGAAACAGTTTAAGGATTTGCCGGGCCCCCTCACTGAGCTTTTCTTTATCATGGAAAGAGAGCGGCAACGTTCCCCTTACCGCAATAGCTTTTAGATTTTTCGAACCCATTAAGGCGCCCAATCCGCATCTGGCAGCCGCCCGCCCCTGTTTCCCGTCATTCATAATTCCGGCAAGTCTCACCCATCTCTCTCCGGCCGGGCCGATACACGCCGGACAAGCCTTCGGGTCGGTTTCCTGCCTGAGAAGGTCCGCGATTTCATAGGTGTCTTTACCCCACAGATGGCCTGCCTCTCGGATTTCCGCTTTCTGATTATGGAGCCAGAGATAGACCGGCTCGTCGGCCCGGCCGGTCACCACGATACCATCAAATCCGGCGTGCCTGAGCTCATCGGCCAGGCTGCCGCCTGAATGCGCCTGCCCGTAAATGCCCGTTAACGGTGATATGCCTACCACATTGCAACGTCCGCTTTTTGGAACGGCACTGCCGGTAAGCGGACCGGTCATAAATATTAACGGATTTTCCGGAGAGAAGGGTTCCGTATCGCGTGTTGTTTCATCCCATAGTATTTTGGCTGCGATGCCGATCCCGCCGATATATTTTCTGGCCACGCTCGCGCTTATCTCTTCCTGTCGGATCTTTTGAGTCGTTAAATCAACACGCAAAATTTTACCCGTGTAGCCCTTCAGCATGGTGTCTGACCCTCCTTTTAGACCTGATGCGTTTTTTCTTCCTGCTGAAAAACGGCATTTTCCTAATGGTCAGATTTTCTCTTTAAAGCAACTGCAGTATATGAATGGTGCTATTTCTGTGTCAAGAAGGTATCCTGGACCGTTCGAATTGTTTATCCGTCCCTTAGGAAGATCGCCGCGGAAAATAAAAATATCCTCGTTTTGGGTGCAAAGTCAATCAGGAACGTTCTTTCAAATCAAGCCCTCGAAGGATCACTTCAACTTCGGAACAGGGGTCGATGGTCCGGTAGGCAATTTTTTCAAGAATCCTTTCCACTTCTTGAATGCCCTATCTTACCCCAACTATATTCTTGAAGAACCCCAGAACAGCATTCCGGCATGATACCACAAATACGGTGCTTTCATACCCCTTGACTCACAAGGGGAATTTCTCTATATTTTTTTTAAAAACAAGTTCTTACCTAAATTGAGCGATTGTCACGGTTGCCGCAGATACAAGGAAGATGTCGTTTCGCTATAGTCAACTATGCGAGACGGCATCTGACGTCCCGCCGCAGGCGGGATAAGATCGGCAAGCCCTCAGCTACAACTTTTCTGAATATTGCCCCTGAACAGGTAGAAGGCCTCAAACGCTGCAAAAATTGGGGGAAGTCCTGATATAATTAAAACTTCACAGGCAGGGATCGTTATGGCATTCGAAAATTTTATCCCTTTTAAAAAAGAGGACGCTGAAAAATACAACAAATTTCGGTGGTGGCTTGGCATAACCTGCGGTGACATGCTGGATAAGGCAGCGGATTTATACCCAAATAAAGAAGCCCTCGTTGACAAGACAGGCCGGCTCACTTATTCCCAACTCAGAGACAAGGTGAACAGACTGGCTATAGGTTTGATGGACCTTGGCATCAAGAAACAGGACCGTATTTTGTTGCAACTTCCCAACTGGATTGAGTTCGTTTATGCCTACTTCGCTATTCAAAAAGTTGGGGCAATCACCGTATTACTCCTCGCAAGGCATGCTCAGGCAGAGATTAACCATCTCTGCAGGCTTACTGAAGCCACAGCTTGGATCGTTACGGAAGCTTATCAAAATATTAAATACCTGCCCATCATTAACGATGTACGTAAAGCCAATCCGGGGTTGAACCATATCATCCTGGCCAGGAGTAAAGACAATGGAGGATTTCTGGGCCTGGAGAGACTCATAGAGCAGGTGGATCTAAATGAGTCAACCCTGCAAAAGCTGGCCGAGAGACGGCCAGAGCCGATGGATGTTGCCCACATGGGGCCCACAGGAGGGACCACCGGATTACCCAAGGTAGCCCCACGCACCCATAATGACTATATTTGTAATGCTGAATACATGGGCAGGGCCTTGGAATTGTGCAGCCACGATATAATTCTGATTGTTACCCCTGTGGGGCATAACCTGAGCTGCCGTGTCGGAGTTTTTCCTTCCGTTTTAAACTTTGGGAAAATAGTTATGCTTGACTCTACCCGTCCCGAAGACATACTCGAAACCATTGAAAGGGAGAAGGTCACCATGATTCCATGGGTGCCGGCAATGGCTTCCAGCATAGCCAATTATGAGGGCCTTAAAGATTATGATGTAAGTTCCCTGCAAAAGATGTATTGCAGCACCCAGGCGAGCCCGGCTAAGCTCATTAAAGATATCAATGAAAAACTCGGGTGCAAATGTGTCACCGCCTACGGCGCCACCGAGGGCTATCATATTGTGACCAGGCTAGATTATGACCAGGCCGTTATTCACAGTATGGTAGGCCGGCCGACCTGCCCTTATGATACATATAAAATCGTTGATGAAAATGGGAAAGAACTGCCGCCAAATACACCGGGTGAGCTCATTGTCAAAGGACCGTGCGTGTTTAGCGGATATTATAACGCCCCTGGAGAAAATGAAAAGACGTTCACAAAGGATGGCTTCCTCAAGACCGGAGACCAGTTGATGGTTGATGATAATGGAAATTACAAAGTAATTTGCAGGATCAAGGATATGATAAAACGGGGCGGCGAGAATATCAGCCCGATCGAAATTGAGGGATTGATTATAAATCATCCGGGTGTGGTCGATGTCTTGGTAGTCAGTATGCCGGATCCGGTGTTGGGGGAAAGGGCCTGCGCCTATATTCAGCCCAAACCTGGAGCAAAACTTTACTTCGAGGAGATCATTTCGTTTCTGAGAGATAAGGGAGCCTCCGTGTATCAGCTCCCTGAGAGGATTGAATTTATTGAAAGCATGCCTTTAACAAAAATCGGGAAAGCAGACAAAGAATTCCTCCGCCGGGACATCACGAAGAAGCTAAAAAAAGAAGGGGTCATTTAAGGGCATCTAAACGATTCAGGTACTGTCTATGGTTATGGAATTGAGTCGATTATTATTTAATTTTCTAAATTGTGATGATGCATTCAGGATATCAATTGTGTATGATCCTTGCAATAATCTGAAAAATCCAAAAGTTAAGAATGAGAATGATAATACACTGATAAGATGTAGCGATGAAGTGATAACGGTCAACGAAAAATTAGAAATGGGGCACCAGGAAAGACAGAACGCGCAGGATGGGTTGTGTATCATCTAACGGCGCTGCCGGCAGACGAAGCCAATGTTAGTATAGACTCTTACGGTCGATACATATTACCACTGGATACCAGGAACCAATAAATCTGAGGTCGACCAGCTGGACAATCCAACTTCACTAAATGCTGGAAACCTTCAATGATAGCCTATATTTTTTGCACCTGCATGCACCCTATAGGCACCCTACATGAAAAAAGGGATTACATTATAAATGCAATCCCTTGAATTCACTGGTGCGCCCGGCAGGATTCGAACCTGCGGCCTACGGATTCGTAGTCCGGCGCTCTATCCGGACTGAGCTACGGGCGCATAACGTGTTAAACAAAATCAGGCTTCGTTAATAGGATATACTGATCCGGTTGTCAATCGATAATCGCTCCATCTTTAAGACAGGCGACAGATGGTTTGGCCAAGGCGTTGAAGGCTGCGGATCGGAGTTTCGATGAATCCAAAACACAGCACGTTTATGAACCTGGCCCTGTCTGAGGCCAGAAAAGCAGCGCAAAAAAACGAAATCCCGATAGGCGCTGTTTTAATTGCCGAAAACGATGCACTGTTATCGGCAGCTCACAATAAAACCATCCTCCTGAATGATCCGACCGCCCATGCCGAAATTTTGGCACTGCGGGCGGCGGCAGCGAAAATCGGCAATTACAGATTGTTAAAAACAACGCTCTATGTTACGGTCGAGCCATGCCCCATGTGCATGGGAGCGCTTCTGCATGCCAGGGTTGCGCGGGTTGTATTCGGCACGCGTGATCCGAAATGGGGCGCGGCCGGTTCGCTGTATAATCTTGCTGAGGATCAGCGGTTCAATCACCAGCCGGAAGTGATTGAAGGCGTTTGCAAAAGTGAATGCCAAAAGCTTATGCAGGATTTTTTCCGTCAAAAGCGAACATAATTTAACCGTTTCGGAATTTCTACAACTGAGTCAACGACCACCCGCAAAGCGGGTGGCTTGGATTTTGCCGCCGTAGGCGGTAAAAAACAGGGGCGCGAAGTGCCCCAATCTTTGCGGGTGGAACCGGGTGCGAAGCACCCGGTTTCGAAAACCCAATTAAATAATAGGTAATTATTGAGGTCTGCGCTTTTACCTCAATCATGGAATAATGGGTTTTCAAAGGAGCGAATCGTGGCAAATGTTGTAATTGTAGGAACCCAGTGGGGTGACGAGGGCAAGGGCAAAATAGTTGATTTACTCGCCGAACAGGCCGACGTCGTGGTGCGTTTTCAGGGTGGCAATAATGCCGGCCATACCATGGTTATCGGCGATGAACAGTTTATCTGCCATCTGATCCCTTCAGGAATATTGCAGAAAAAGCTCTGTTTGATCGGAAATGGCGTGGTGGTGGATCCGGAGGTGTTGATCGAAGAGCTCGACAACCTGTCCAGCCGCGGTGTCGAAGCCGGTGCGGATAACCTCAAAATCAGTGAAAGGGCGCATTTAATCATGCCCTATCACAAACAGATCGACCACGCCAGGGAGGCGTTCAAGGGGGATAAGAAGATCGGCACCACCGGGCGCGGTATCGGGCCGGCCTACGAGGACAAGGCCACGCGAAGAGGCATCCGTTTTGTAGACCTTCTGGAGCCCGATGGTTTCCGTGAAAAGGTAAATACGATTCTGGATGAGAAGAATTTCTATTTAAAGCAATATCTATCTGCAGAGCCCCTGGATGGATCACAGATCATCGAGCAGTATGAAGCCTATGCGCAAAGACTTGCGCCGCATGTGACCAACATTTCCATCGTCATTGACAACGCCATAAAGGAGGGGCTGCCGGTCCTTTTTGAAGGCGCCCAGGGAACCCATCTGGACATCGATCACGGCACCTATCCCTTTGTAACATCATCCAACACCCTGGCCGGCAATGCCTGCTGCGGCGCCGGCATTGGCCCCGGAGCCATCACCGATGTTATCGGCATTGTAAAGGCCTATACCACACGGGTTGGAAGAGGCCCCTTCCCGTCCGAGCTGTTTGATGAAACCGGTGATCGGATTCAAAAAAAAGGAGCTGAATTCGGCGCAACCACCGGCAGAAGGCGAAGGTGCGGCTGGCTGGATACGGTCCTTCTGAAAAACGCGGTCCGGCTCAACGGTCTGACCGGCCTGACCGTAACCAAACTGGATGTTCTGGGGGGATTGGATTCTCTGAAGATCTGCACCGCCTACGATTATAAAGGGACAATATTGAATGATTTTCCGGCAAGTCTCAACGTCCTGGGGGATTGCAAGCCGGTATATGAAACCCTGCCGGGCTGGTCGGAAGACATATCCGCTATTACAGATATGCAGGATCTTCCTCAGAATGTAAAAAACTACCTCGAGCGGATTGAAGAACTGACCGGCACACCGATTCAGATTGTATCCGTTGGCGCCGAAAGGAACCAGACCATTGTGCATAAAAACCCATTTCTTTAGAATGGGTTTGACTTTATGATTGACATTCCTTTTTCAGTGCAATAGAAAAACAGATTTAGTCGGGACGTGGCTCAGCCTGGTAGAGCACAGCGTTCGGGACGCTGGGGTCGCCCGTTCAAATCGGGCCGTCCCGACCATAAAAAAATTAAGGGAATCAGTTATTTAGCTGATTCCCTTTTTTATGTCCAAAAATTACTTTTTGGTAATTGTATTACCAGCTCATTTTTCCTTCTTTTTCCTCTAAAAAATATACTATGAGTTTATAAGTATCTGTTTAATCTGTAAAAATTAATAAAAAACATTGACAAATAAATTCTGTTGACTATAATTGAGCTAATTACAAGATAAAGAAAATAACCTGATATGCTCGATTTCAAGATGGGTGATAGGAACCCAAGTTGATGTCGAGTGGAGACAAAAGAAAAAAGGCATAACAGGGATCAGGATTAAGGCAATTCTGCCTAAACCCTATTCTCAGTTGTGCCTTTTTTTTTGGCTGGGAGTATCAATAACGGAGGGAATAATGAAAGAAAAAGATTTGTTTGAAAAAGATTTGTTTATTGAAATTATCAAGAAGTTTAATTCGCAAGTAAATTTTTCATTAGAGTCCGGCATCCATCAGTCGATCATCAGCAGGGTTTTGAATGGCCATTTAAAACTGGGACCTAAACAGGCGATCAGATGGCAAAAAGCCCTTGACTGTTCTCCTGAACTTTTGGCCGCGGTCACTAAATAACGATTATGTCGGATGTCTCGGAAATAAGCGCCATTGAGCGAGCTTATTTTGAGATCCAGCGTATTCGCAAGGAATTGGATGCCCTTGAGGATTTCCTGTTGTCTGAACTGAAACAGAATCGAGAGGCGAAACCAAGATCCGATGGTATTGTCGATCCGCGGACCGGGAAGCTTTTCCGGCAAAATAAAAATTAATCGAAGCCGAACGGAGGCATAAACCACCACAGGAGGTGCAAGATGGATTTTCGAAATGGAATTGCAATTAAAAAAGCCTGATTTTCCACAGAACTGGGATTACGAGAAATCCATTGCGAAAGTCAGGCCCATGATTTTCAAATGGAAAAATCTCACGGCTGAAATTGCTTATGAATTATATATTGCAAGATTAATTCTGGCCGAACATGGCGGCGATAGGAGATCGAATCAACGGAACGAAAGTTCCGTTGAAACATGGTCAAACTACTGCAAGGAAATCGGTTCTTCTCGCCAAGTC
>Ga0209536_100000316_pt1 | contig 76839 bp, 50 predicted proteins | sample DeeMarSeWOR28_12_FD_187461 | JGI IMG/M metagenome (GOLD analysis project Ga0209536, IMG submission 187461) | Marine sediment microbial communities from White Oak River estuary, North Carolina - WOR-2-8_12 (SPAdes) (version 2) | ecosystem: Environmental > Aquatic > Marine > Intertidal zone >...
ACCCTCTATTAAGAACAAATTATTTTGACAATTTATTCCAACCTTATCCGTATTTCTTAAAAATTCTTCCCAAAGAATTACAAAATTAGAGAGATATTCATTCTAAAGCAAGGTAAAGTCAAAGGAAGATGAAAACTATTTCTTAAATACTCTTTTCTGTTTTTGCATTTATATGAGATAGTGACTAATACTTCGTAATTTTAACGGCGGTATCTAATATGATGAAGAATAATAAAAGCAATTCTTATAAATTCAGGAATTTATTTCTTTTCCTGGCAAAATGGCTGATCAGGATTATTTTTTATTTTTTTGCAGTATTTTTAATCCTGGTATTCATGTTATATCTACCCCCGGTTCAACGATTTCTAACAAATCAGATTGAAAAACAAATCACTAAAAAAATTGAGACACACTTTGAGATTGGAGCGCTCAGATTGAATCTCAACGGTAACCTGATTCTAAAAGATATTTATATTCAGGATCAGACAAAGGACACACTACTGCATGCAGGTAAAATCGGGATTGATATTTCGATACTTAAATTGTTGAAAAAAAAGGTTGAAATTAACGATATTGAAATTCGGGATACGCGAACCTCTCTGTTTTTTGATACTGAACGGAACCGTACCAATTTTACTTTTATAATCGATCAGTTTTCAAATAAGGAAAAAAAGAAACCTGATAATCCTCATAGATCTACCTGGGAAATATCCTTGCGAAACATTAACTGTAAAAATATATTTCTTGACCTGAAGGTATTTGAAGAAATGGAAATGAATGTAACGTTAGGTGAATTAATTCTAAAAAGCCACTATAATGATCTGAACAAATTCGTTTTCGATAATAATCAACTCCATGTTGCAAATACCACAATAGATCTAAGAATGCATGGAAAAAATGATTCTGGAAATAAATCTGCCAGTACCGGGGGATTAGATTCACTGATCGCATCATTCAGAATGTTATCACTGGAAAATATAATTTTTCGGTTGTTGCAGGAAGACAGGATGAAGCTGGATGTGAATATTAGGGAATTTGCAGGGAAAAATGGTTCCATGGATCTGAGTACTCGAAGAATTTCGACGGATCAATTGAATCTGAGAGATTCAAAAATGGAAATTGAAATTTTTAATCTCCCGGAACCCGTAAAGGATTCCCTTTTAACCCGCAATGATGCCATATGGTTGTTTGATAATTTTGCCTGGGATATATCCACAAAAGAAATAAAACTGGATCAACTGTTTTTAACCTTTCATAACAGGAGCATTCCGGATACATCCCGCTTGTTTACCTTTCACCATTTGGAATTGGCTGATTTAAGTTTCTTGGCTGAAGGTATTGAGCTGAACAATCAAAATTTTGAAACCAAAATCAAGACATTCCAATTCTATGAAAGAAAAGGATTCCTTCTCAATAAGTTAACAGCGAACATTTCTGCCAATCCAGAATTGCTTGCGATCGAGGATATTGAAATTAAAAGTGAACATTCGTATTTAAAAGGCGCATTGAAAACAAATCCCGCTATACTGACCAACCCGAATTCTATAAATAAAGAATCTGCATTTCTTCTTCTCATAGATGAATCATTTATCGAACAACAGGATCTGAATTATTTTATTCAGGGAAATCCAATGAAAACATACCTGATGGGAAAAATAGATATGCGAATTACTGCCGAAGGGACGTTAGATAAAATATTATTGAAGGATTTTAGTCTTCAAATCGATGAAAGTACGGGTATTTCGGCCACAGGATTCCTTGAGCATATTCTGGATACCAACCGAATTTCTTTTGATTTACATACCATTGATTTTTTCACTTCCATAAACGATCTCAGAAATACTATCCCGCAGATTGATACACTAAAGACCTATTTGCCTGGAGAATTAATTGCAAAAGGAAATATTAAGGGATCTCTTAAAAATTTTGAGGCGAATTTTGATTTTCAAACCACCAAAGGTAATCTCGGATTCCGGGGAAGATATTTCAAGGAAAATGCGCATCATATCGATACGATTGGGGCCGAGTTCTGGATTGATAAATATGATCTGGCCAACTTTTTCTTCATGGATTCCTTGAAAAATATCACAATGTCCGGACGTTTTGGACTTTCCGGCTTGCAGGAACAAAATTTTCAAGCCGAGGCCAATCTAAACATTTCATCTCTAGAATTTTCCAGATCAGTAATCAATGATATACAATTGACCGGATCTTATACTTCCAACGGAGCATATCTCAGGATGAATAGTCAGGATCCAGCGTTGGGAATTGACGTGGTTGCCTTGGCAGATAATAAAGATTCAATTTTAAGTTTTGATGTATCCACAGTAATATCAAGAGTTGATTTAAATTATCTGGGTATCACAAACAATCCATTGATCCTAAGTACAAGCATGAATGTCAACGGCAGGTTTATCGAAAGTGAAATCCAAGGCTTATTAAAGATAGACAGTATAGATATTGCGGGATCTGAGAATATAGAGATAAATGAGATTCTGATCGATTTTCTAGTGGGCAAAGACAGTACTTTTATCGACTTTAAATCCGAAAACATTTCCACCTATTTTTCAAGTAATATTTCTCCCGGGATATTGTCCGAAAAATTAAAGCATTTTATTCTTAGGTCTGTCAAAAAATCTGATACGCTGAAAACAGAAAGCCAAGTAAGGGCCATTCTGGAAATTAATTTTAAAGAACCGCTTTATCTGCTCAGCAAGGTGTTCCCTGATTTTAAAATAATATATCTTGACCATATATATATTGATTTCGACGAAAGTAAAAATTTCCTGTCTGCTGAGATGACCGTGCCTGCTTTTGATTACAAAAGTGTAAAACTGGATTCGATAACCACAAATTTCCTGATGGATGAAGGTAAAATAAATTATAATATAGGTGCCGAACGGCTCTCGGTCAACTCGTTGGATTTTTCCAATCTTACCATACTGGGTAACGATAATGATACCCTCATATCCAATCAGATCATTATGAGAGATAGCCTTGGAAAAGAAAGGTATTTTATCGGGATCGATCTTTCAACTTCACCGGAAAGAGCTCTTTTTGTACAGTTAAATCCGGATCGATTACTAATAGACCGAAACTCTTGGGATGTGTCCGAAAGCAGTGTGATAATGATTGATCGGGATAATAAAATGAATGGCAGGATTGAAATCAACCGGAATACCCAACAACTTCTTTTTCAGGTCGAAAAGGATAGTCTGTATTTACTGGAGGCACAGAATTTTAATCTTGCAAATTTCTCAGAATTCCTGGTAGGTGATAATTTACAAATCGGGGGAAGGATTGATATCGAGTCAACCATTCTACATCAGGATACTATCCCACGATTAGACGCCAAAATAACCATTTCTGATCTCCTTCTGAATCAGACTCGAATAGGCGATATCCGGGCAACTATTCATAATACAAAAATGGATGTTGCCTCTGTGGAGTTGGTGTTAGAGAATGAGATGAATAAGATTCAGGTCAACGGGGAATATAATCCGGGAGATCAGAAATCCCCCCTCCAGTTAGATCTGAATTTAGATATTACCTCTCTTGCGGACTTTGAGACTTTTGCCAATGGAACGGTTACCAAAATGGAAGGAAAGATCAGTGGAGATGCCAAAATTGAGGGAAAATTGGAGGATATTACAGTAAATGGGGAATTATTTCTCGAACAGGTAGGTTTTTTTTATAAACAATTAAATAATGAATATTGGATAGAAAAAGAAAGTATCGTATTTAATAAGAACCAACTCCAGCTAAATGATTTTACCGTATCAGACTCCCTGGATAATAATTTTACCGTGGATGGCCATATGGATTTTTTTCAGGATGGTGGCATTAATTTTAATCTTCATATCCTCGCAGATCAATTTACGGTATACAATGTACCGGAAAAGGATAATGCGACCTTGTATGGCCAGATGATTATATCGGCAGATGCCCAGGCCACCGGATCTTTAGCCAGCCCAAAAGTCAATCTTAGTTTATCCATTGAAAATAGCACGGACATGACTTATGTACTTCCACCCAAAGAAATCAACCTCGTTTCTTATGAAGAATTTGTCGAATTTGAAATTCCGAATGATTTTGATACTTCCCTAATTATTGTGGAAAAAAGAAATTTAACGGATACATTATTTGCACGCTTTGAAGGAATTGATTTACAGGCAAAATTAATAATCGATGAAAATGCCAGATATAAGCTAATTATTGATCCTAGTTCAGGTGATTATGTCTCCGTAAACGGGAGGGGTGATTTGAATATTAGATTTCAGGAAGGCTCAGACCCATTATTATCAGGAGTTTATAATATTACGGATGGAGAGTATCGTGTATCTTTTTATGGCCTTGTTCAGAAAAGTTTTACTATCCATCCGGGAAGCACCATCACCTGGACGGGGAATCCTGATAACGCCAGAATCAACCTGTCCACTTCTCACGTACTAAGAACCTCTTCCTCCGGATTAGTGGCTGCTGAAACGGTAGGTCTCTCAGACGAGGAAATGAGACAATATCGTAAGGCCCTTCCCTACGAAGTTAAAATATTTATCAAAGGGACATTCCAGAATCCTGAATTGACTTTTGCAATTGACCTCATTGATGAAGATAAAGCAGCCTTTCCATTGGTGATTTCAAAATTAAACCGTATTAACAGCAAAGGTTATGAAAGTCAGCTTACTCAGCAGGTTTTTGGGTTATTGACGATTGGAAGCTTTATTCCTGAACAAACAGCAGATACTGGAACAGGATACGGTGCAGCGCTTGCTACTACCGCTGCTGCTAATAGCCTGAATGGAATATTAACAAGGGAGTTGAATAAATTATCTGGAAAATATCTTCAAGGGATTGATATTGATATCGGAATGCAGACTTCCAGCCAGATGTCATCAGGAAGTTCGAGCACTCAAACAACGATGGACGTCAAATTCTCTAAAAATTTTTATGATGACAGGATCACCATTGAAGCGCAAACTTCCTTTGATGTGGGGGGGGATAATTATCTGAATCCTACGGGTAATAATTATTCCAATTTTCAAAGTGATTTTGCCATTAAATATGACCTCAACCAGAGAGGAGAATATAAACTGAAAGTATTTAATAAATCATCCTATGATATCATTTATAAAGATATCAGGACAACAGGATTTGCTATCATTTTCGTGAAAGAGTTTGATAAATTATCAGACATTAAAAAAGAAAGGAAAGATCAAAGAAATCGGTAAAAAAAATAAAAAGGATTTACGACCATACTAGGTTTTCTTCGATTAAAGCCGCTTATTTTGGCGTTATATCTATATTTTTCCTTGGTTCATGTACTGGATTAAAACATATTGAATCAAGTGATCCACTGGTAACAAAATCTAAAATTGTTTATCAGCCCAAATTAAAATCAACTAATTCCCGGGAATTAAAATATGAGATATCAGATGTGAATGCCCCTCGACCGAATGGCAAATTTTTATGGATGCGCCCCGCTCTGGCCATTTATCATTTTATGGGAACTCCAAAAAAAGAAAAGAGTATAAGATCCTGGATCAAGAGAAAAATCGGGAAACCCCCAGTCAGATTAAGTGATGCCAATCCGGAGAATGTTGCCGTTTTGATGGAAAACCGGTTATTTAATTATGGATATTTTAATGCCAGGGTCAATTATAAGATTGATCTGAAGAAAAAGTTCGCCGAAATTTCTTATCTCCTGTTGGCTGAAAATAATTATGTTATTGATTCATTAATCTTCCCGGAAAAATCAAATCAGATTATTACAAAAATTGCGGAAACCAGGGATGGTTCAATAATTAAAAAAGGACAATCTTATGAATTAGGAAAACTTGTATCCGAACTGGAACGGATTGAAAGTGTTTTGAAGGATTCAGGATACTATTACTTTGATAAGAATTATCTAAAGTTCCGGGCAGATACCTCATCGGGTGAACATAAAGTAATTTTAAAATTATTTCTTAAACCTGACCGTCCACCGATTGCCACTCATAAAATGACCATTGGCGACATTATTATTCACGATGAATACAAACTCGAAAATTATCATCCCGATACAGTATATTTTAATGGGATCACTTATCTTTCCAGTTCATTCAGAACACGTCCTCAAATCATTGTCGATCAGATTCATTTGCATAAGGGAGACTTCTATTCGAGATCATTACATTTTAGATCATTAAATCACCTGACCAGTCTGGGGATATATAAACTGGTAAATGCAAACTTTATTCCTGATTCGTCGGAAAATAAGCTTAGACCTAATTATTATATGACACTTCAACCAAAAAATTCATTATCCGCAGAATTAAATGCTGTGGCCCGTACAACTAATTATACGGGTCCGGGAGTCAATCTAAATTGGAAAAACCGGAATTTGTTTGGAGGGGCTGAGACTTTTTCAATGAATTTCAATGGTAGTTTCGAATTTCAAATCGGAGCTGATTCCATAAATACTTCCTTCGAAATAGGACTTGACGCCGGATTGGAACTGCCCAGACTGGTTCCATTTAAATTAAGAAGATTAGCACTGGAATTCATTCCGGTTACAGATATCAGAGCGGGAACCCGGATGTATAGACGGATTGAGTTATATACACTGCTCTCATTTTACACTCAGTTTGGTTATCGATGGAGACAATCAACCTATATCAATCATGAATTACAGGCAATTGATATATCATTTAATAGAGTGGGCAATCAGACGGAAGCATTCAGGAATTATCTGGAAGCGAATCCTATTGTGAAAAGAAGTTTTGAAGAACAATTTATTGTAGGGACAGGATACTCCTTCACATATGATAATCGTGCTAAAAACAGAATGAATAACATTTACGTAAATCCTTCTATTGAATTAGCGGGAAATATATTGTCTTTATTTTATAATTCTATTAAAGGTAAAGTAGAACAACCGGGAGATCAACATAAATTATTTGGAATTCCCTATTCTCAATTTGTAAAATTCAGAGCCGAATTGCGTAATTATTTCAAAATTGGAAGAAATTCACAATTGGTGACACGCGGAATAATTGGTGTGGGTATTCCGTATGGCAATTCAGAAGTAATTCCATATATAAGGCAATTTTTCGCAGGAGGAACCAACGATATTAGGGCTTTTGTTTCCAGGACGGTTGGACCGGGGAGTTATGATCCACCCGTTTCAAATCTTGGTGTGGATCAAACGGGAGATATCAAACTGGGAGCCAATATTGAGTACAGATTCAGCTTCAACCGTTTACTGAAGGGAGCATTATTCATGGATGCGGGAAATGTCTGGCTTAAGAACGATGATCCTGAAAGACCCGGAGGTTCATTTGAACTGAACCGGTTCTATAAAGAATTTGCCATTGGAAATGGAATAGGTTTGAGGGTCGATGCAAATTTTGTAGTATTCAGGATCGATCTTGCCTGGGCGATTTACCGCCCGAATTTGCCTCAAGGTGAACGATGGGTGATTGAACGTTTTAACCCCTTTAATTCAACCTGGCGTAGAGAAAACCTTTTATTGAACATTGCCATCGGATATCCGTTCTGATTTTTTTCTTGAAACATTTGGTTTGTTATCCAGTTGTATTCAATATTGCTGAAATTTTATAATGAACTTACTAAGTCTAATTTAAATCTAAACTAAACAATGATGAAAAAGTATATCTTGTTGATCGTATCTGGTATAATCGGCATGAATGTTTATGCACAACAATTCAATGATTACATGGAAGTTTCCAGGGAAGTCTTGAAAACGGAAAAAAAAGCTATTGTAGCAGAAGTGATGCAATTAACGGAAGCTGAAAGTGCAGTTTTCTGGCCATTATATAATGAATTCCAGAATAAAATGTATGAAGTGAATACCAAAAGATTAAATCTTATCGTAGACTTTGCTGAGAATTTTGAAAATATGTCAGAAGAAAAAGCTACCGAAATTATTAATTCATCATATTCAATCGATATGGAACTCTTAAAGCTTGAGAAATCATATGCTAAAAAATTCACTAAAATTCTCGTTCCACAGAAAGCATTAAGATATTTACAGGCTGAAAATAAAATCGGGGCCTTAATTGATGCAGAGTTGGCCTTGGAGATACCATTACTTGAATCTATCGAAGATTAAAGACCAGGATAGAAAGTCAAAATTTCTGTACATAATTAAATTTTAACTTGATTAACCGTATTTTACGGTTAATTTTTTTATATTCAATAAAAATTCATTTTGTTGAAAATCGCCTGTATACATTCAGAAACAGACATTGCACTACGAAGGTTTTCACTACTTAAAAAACGCCAGCAATTGGTAACGCCTGAACATGCTGATCATATTGTCGTCCTTGGTGGTGATGGATTCATGTTGCATTCTTTACATGAATATGGCCACCTTGGAAAACCTTTCTATGGAATGAATTGTGGAACATTTGGGTTTCTGATGAATGACTTTTCTGAGGATGATATTAAAAAACGTCTAAAACACACCAAAACAGAAGTCTTGCATCCACTAACTATGAAAGCTACTCTTCATACTGGTGAAACAGCTACTGGCGTAGCTTTCAATGAAGTATCACTTTTCAGGCGTACAAGACAGACAGCCAATATAGCTGTTATCGTAAATGGGGTAGAACGGATTTCGAAACTGGTTTGTGATGGTGCACTTGTAGCCACGCCGGCTGGCAGTACAGCCTACAATTTTTCCGCTCATGGACCTATCATACCTATTGGATCAAATGTATTAGCGCTTACACCTGTCAGCCCTTTTCGACCAAGAAGATGGAATGGGGCACTATTACCACACACTGCAACCATAAGATTTGTCAACCTTGACCCAGATAAAAGGCCCGTGTATGTTTCGGCAGATTTTAAAGAATGTCCCGATGTGATTTCTGTCGATATTAAAGAGGATCGATCTAAAGAAGTTCACCTGTTATTTGACCAGTATCACAGTTTGGATGATCGTATTTTTAACGAACAATTTACATATGGAGAATAATATTCCTCATTTTAGTTTACTTTATTTTTTTGCCTGAAGAATAATAGCAGAATGATGGAAATATTATTGAAGTTGAAGAATTTTTATGTGTTGTAATTCAGCTGTTTTTTTGATCTGAAAGTTATATATGACTGATAAAGATTGGTTTCTGATTCAGGATTTTGCAAAGGGTACTATAAAGAATAATCACTTTGTAGGATTTATTATTGATAGCCCATGGTTACCCGGCTATGCGGGTATATCCACATTGGATTATTACGCTTCAGACCATTTATGGTATGAAGCCAATAGAAAAGCTATCTCGCAATTTCAGCATATACTTTTTTTCCCGGGATTCTGGAGTGAATTCGGTATGTGTACTGAACCTTCGGCATTTGGCTCAAAATGTATCTGGAGAGAATCAGACTTACCCCATGCTGAAAAAATCATAAAGGATATAAAGGATATCAAAATTATCAAAAAACCCGATCCCCGGTCAGATGGTCTTCTACCTTTGATTATTAAACGTCTTAAATTAAATCAAAGGCAAATGCAGAAGATTGGTCATGAACCAAGGTTCGCTGTGGCCAGAGGTCCTTTAAATATCGCTTCTTATCTATTGGGCACTACTGAATTTATGACTGCTTTGGTGATGTATCCCGAAGAAAGTCATCAGATTTTAAAAACAATCTCAGCCTTTTTATCAGACTGGTTGGTTTATCAGAAGGAACAATTTCAATCTATAGATGGAATTTTTTTACTTGATGATCTTGTCGGATTTATTGGAGAAGGAGAATTTGTGGAATTTGCTTTACCTTATTTAAAACGTATATTTAGTTCTTTTGAGACAAGCATCCGTTTTTTTCATAATGATGCATCGGGACTTATTTGTAGTAAATACCTGGATAAAATAAATGTAAACTTATTTAATTTCAGTTTTGAACATTCATTTAATGAAATCCGCCAATTGGCGGGTAAAAATGTAGTATTAATGGGAAATCTACCACCTAGAGATATTCTAGCAAAAGGTACCGTTCAAGAGGTACGGGATGCTACAATAAAGATGATACAATCAGTAAACAACAAAAAAAAGATAATATGGTCGTGTGGAGGAGGAATGCCTCCATTGGTTCCGGTTGAAAATATCGAAGCTTTTTATGATACCGTAATAAAAATGACCGATGGATAAAATCTGTTCATATTTGAAAAAACTTGTCTTTTTTATGATGTTTTGTTGGCTGCCTTTGTCTGCATTCGGGCATGTTAAAAACATACAGTTTACAGTAACAACAGGAACATATGCATTCGTCAATATGCCGGTAAGTTTCGATATTAGTAAATTACCAATAACCAGTCTAGAGGGATATAATTTGTATGAAATAACAAATGATGGACAAACAAGAATCGCTTTTCAATATGAAGCAGGTTTTACTCCCAGAATATGGTTCATAATAAAAGGGAAATTTGCAGAAAACAGTTCAAAACATTTTATTTTAAAACATACCGGGAAGGGGATTCAGGATCCCTATATCTCCATTCACGATGACCGGCGATCCTTAACGCTCATGCATAAATCTGACACAATCCTGAGTTATCAATATGCGATAACATATCCCCCTGAAGGCATTGACAGTTTGTATCAAAGGTCCGGATTCATTCATCCACTCTGGTCTCCTGAACAACAGATTTTGACAAGAATCCAGCCACCAGACCATTATCATCATTATGGAATATGGAATCCCTGGACTAAAACTTTATATAACGGGAAAGAAATTGATTTCTGGAATCTGATCAAAGGGGAGGGCACGGTTAAATTCAGAGGAATTGTTTCCAACGTGGAAGGGCCGGTTTTTGGCCAAATCAAGGTATTACAGGATCATGTTGCATTTCTTATCGACAGTACTGAACAGACAATTCTCCACGAGTTGTGGGATATACGTACCTGGTTATTAAATCAAAGCAATAAGGTATGGTTGATTGATTTTACCAGTATCCTGAATTGCGCGACGGAAAAGGAAGTCCTACTTGCAGCCTATCGATATGGAGGAGGTATTGGATTTCGTGCCCTGGAAAGGTGGACAAAAGATAATTGTATTGTATTAACATCAGAAGGGAAGAATCGCCATCAAGCTGATGGTACCCTTGCACGTTGGTGTATTGTTAGTGGCGATACGAAAAGTAAATCCGGGACTTCAGGCATTTTATTCATGAGCCATAAACTAAACAGGCAACATCCCGAACCAATGCGAGTATGGCCACTGGACGCTAACAACGGAAGGGGAGATATGTACTTTGAATTTTGCCCGACAAGGCATAAAGACTGGTCATTAAAACCCGGAAAAAAATATGTTTTACAATACAGGATGCTTGTTTTTGATCAGGAAATTTCTTCTGATGAAGCCGAATTATACTGGAACAGTTTTGTGTATTCACCCGAAATTAAAATTACCGATTGTGAATAATATGATATCCACAGCATCAATTTTAATTATCATTTTTATGCCAATACTTTCCTGTTCGCAGTGGCAAAAACAAAAGACTGTTTTGGTATATACAAAAAATGGAGAAGGATATGTCCATGAAAACATTCCCCAATGTGTAGAAGCACTGGAGGATATATGCAGGAGTATGGATATTATTTGTGAAGTCTCATCTGATCCGGAAATTTTTAATCTGGACATTTCAAAAAAATTTGATGCTGTCATATTTGCTAATACTAATAATGAAGCTTTTGAAAATGACAAACAAAGAGAAGCTTTTAAAAAATATATACAGGAAGGTGGAAGTTTTATGGGAATCCATTCTGCAACAGGATCGGAAAGAAACTGGCCCTGGTTCTGGTCAATGATTGGAGGCAAATTCAAACGCCATCCACAATATCAGACATTTAAGATCCAAATCATTGATTCGGATCATCCAGCAACTGACTTCTTACCAAAGGTATGGAATTGGGAAGATGAATGTTATTATATGGATCATCTTAATCCCGACATACATGTTTTAATGGCAGTCGACTTATCCACCATTGATGATCCGGATATGAATGAATATCCCGGAAACACATTTGGATCACTGTTCCCAATCTCCTGGTGTCATGAATTCGATGGAGGCAGACAATTTTATACAGCTTTGGGACACAATCCGGATCATTACAAGGAAGAAAATTTCAGAGCACATCTTCAGGGTGGTTTACATTGGATTCTAAAGAGATAAAAAAGAAATATAATTGTCATGAAAAGAAGAAACTTTATCAAACAGTCAGCTATCGGATCAGCAGGTACACTTATATTCCCAACTATTGTGCCATCAACTGTATTTGGCAAAAGTGCTCCCAGCAACAAAATTAATATTGGCCAGATAGGCTGTGGAAGAATTGCACTCAGTCATGATCTGCCTGAAACCATGAAAAATGATATCGCACGTATCGTGGCCTGTGCTGATGTTGATAGTAAAAGAAGTGAAAACTGTAAAAAGGAAATCGAAAATAGATATGCTGAGATAACAGGAAAAAAGGATTTTGTTAAAATTAAAGTATATTCTGATTACCGGGATCTTTTAATGAACAAGGAAATTGATGCTGTGATCATTTCCACACCTGACCATTGGCACGCACAACCTGCGATTGAAGCAGCTTTGTCAGGTAAGGACATTTTTCTACAAAAACCCACATCCCTGACCATTGCAGAAGGTCGCCTGATGAGTAATGTTATACATCGTACCGGAAGAATACTTCAAATTGGAAGTCAGCAACGTTCAGTCGATCCGTGGCCTCAATTCAAGAGAGCATGTGAATTGGTTCGAAATGGAAGAATTGGAGATATACATACCGTACTGATAGGTTTACCAGGAGATCCTGGTGGAGAAGAAGAACCAGAAATGCCCATTCCAGTCAATCTGAATTATGATATGTGGCTTGGTTCAACACCTTATGTTTATTATACTGAAAAAAGGGTACATCCACAGAATGATCTTTCCCGTCCGGGGTGGCTTCGCTGCGAACAATTCGGTGCAGGTATGATTACTGGATGGGGTGCACATCATGTAGATACAGCCCATTGGGGAATGGGTACAGAATTTACTGGTCCCTTGGAAGTTGAAGCTGAAGCTCTATTTCCCTCATCAGGTTTATGGAATGTTCATGGTGATTTTAATGTTACTGCTAAGTATAAAAATGGGGTAACAATGCGCATAAGTGGCAACTTGCCCAATGGTGTTCGATTTGAAGGATCGGATGGTTGGATTTTTGTGACACGAGGTAACATTGGTGTGACTGCAAGTGATCCTGTTTCCAGTGCGAAAAATACAGAGGCGCTGAATGCCAGCGATCCTAAAATACTGACGTCTGAAATCGGGGCAGAAGAAATTCATTTATATAATAGTCCGGAACAACATAAAAACTGGTTGGATTGCATTTTCACTCGACAACAACCCGTTGCTCCAGCGGAAATTGGACATCGATCATGCACTGCATGTTTAGTTAGTCATATAGCTATGAAATTACCCAGAAAACTATATTGGGACCCTGTTAAGGAGCGATTTAAAAATGATGATGAGGCAAATGTTATGTTATATCGACCCCAACGATATCCATATGGAACCAATTTTATTAAATTATAACCATAATAATTATGAAATCCTATTATTTATTAATATGCATTTTATTCTTTTTGTATTCCTGTAAACAGACGAAAGACCAAACCATGGATAAATCTTTCCCCGTGCGTTTAATGACACTGGATCCCGGCCATTTTCATGCAGGCCTGGTACAGAAAAAAATGTATGAGACCATTGATCCAAAGGTTTATGTTTATGCTCCCGAAGGCCCCGATGTTGACATGCATATTAATCGGATCAATAGTTATAATACAAGAAATGAAGATCCTACATCCTGGATTGAAGAAGTTTATTCAGGTCCTGATTATTTCGAAAAAATGCTTCAAGATGTGCCAGGAAACGTAGTCGTATTATCGGGTAATAATTCAAAAAAAACCGAATACATATCCAAATCCATCACATCAGGTATCCATGTTTTGGCTGATAAACCCATGGCAATAGATCCTGGTGACTTTATTGTATTAAAACAAGCTTTTGAGATGGCTGAAGAGAAAGGATTACTATTATACGATATCATGACTGAACGTTATGAAATTACGACGATATTGCAGAAAGAATTATCGTCTATAAAGGCGGTGTTTGGAGAGTTACAAATAGGCAGCTTGGAAATTCCCGCCATAACAAAGGAAAGCGTTCATCATTTTTTTAAATATGTTTCAGGAGAACCATTGATCAGGCCTGCATGGTTTTTTGATATCAGTCAGCAAGGCGAAGGAATAGTGGATGTAACAACTCATCTGGTTGATTTGGTTCAATGGGAAGCATTCCCCGGACGGATCATCGATTACCGTCAGGATATAAAAATTTTGGCAGCCAAAAGATGGTTTACATCAATTGACGCGAATCAATTTTTGCAAGTTACCGGATTGAATGAATATCCGGATTATTTATTAAAGGATACTGATGAGGGAATTTTAAAGGTTTATTCAAATGGTGAGATTAACTATACAATAAAGGGACATCATGCTAAGGTCTCAGTTATTTGGAATTACCAGGCACCTGAAGGTGGAGGTGATACACATTATTCCATTATGCGAGGTACAAAATGCAATCTCATCATACGCCAGGGACCCGAAGAAAATTTTATGCCCATACTATATATAGAATTAATTGATGGGGATGATTCATTCCAGCAAAAATTGAATCAAGCTGTCAACGAGGTGTTGAACACACGATATCCGGGGATAAAATTAGAAAATTTAACACCGACCACCTGGAAAATCCATATCCCTGAAAACTATAAAATTGGTCATGAAGCTCATTTTGGGCAGGTAGTGGAAAAGTACCTCGATTATTTAATCAATGAATCCATGCCGGAATGGGAAGTACCCAATATGATTACTAAATATTATATTACCACAACTGCTTTGAAAATGGCAATGGAAAATCAATGACACGAAATTAAAAATTAATATCAATAGACTATGGAGGTAATCTATAAAAGACGAAGTATACGAAGTTTTACTCCCGATGCATTGAAGGAAGATCAATTATTGGAATGCATAAAGGCTGGAATGAATGCGCCCTCTGCAGGAAATGAACAACCCTGGCAATTTTTAATAATTAGTCGTCGTGATTTGCTTGATGAAATACCAAAATTTCATCCACATTCCAAAATGCTGAAAGAAGCCCCAGCGGCAATCCTGGTTTGTGCTGATTTGAATTTACTGAAATATGAAGAATATTGGATCCAGGATTGTGCGGCAGCCACGCAGAATATTTTGTTAACCATTACTGATCTTGGTTTAGGAGGTGTTTGGCTAGGTATATATCCGAGAAAAGATCGTGTCAACAAACTTAAAACACTGGTAAATCTTCCCGATCATGTAATCCCGTTTTCGCTTATTGCTGTTGGATATCCTGCAGAAAAGAAACCACCAAAAAACATTTTTGATAGAAACAGAATTCATTTTAATACCTGGTAAAAAGTAATCATTGAATTACTTGCAATTCGCACGGCAAACGCTAGAAATGATTGCTCATTTTTTTTTGTTTGATGAAAAAAATCAAGGCGCCGTTTAACAGGGAAAATTTTTAGTTTATTAGGAATGTAATCCGGTTATCAATTAAAATGGCAAAACATCATCATCTGTAAAAGAAGACAATTCATCATCTGCAGGAGGAGTATATCCTTCATCGGCCCCTTCCCCCTCGACTGGATCAATTCGCCATGCCTGAAGAGAATTGAAATACATTTGTTCACCTTTAGGATTCGTCCATTCCCTTCCTTTTAGGTTAAAATACACATCAATAAACTGGCCTTCTTTTACTGAGTCCAATAAATCACATTTATCTTGAATCAGTTCGAATTTAAGATATTCCGGATATTGTGGATTTTCCTTATACTCGATCACAAACTCCCTTTTTTTAAAAGATTCACTCACTTTCTGGGTTTCAAATATTCGATATAGTTTTCCTTTTAAATTCATTTATCCCTTTATTTCAATTTTTATCCCCCAATATTTTTCTGGCTTTCTGTATTTCTTCCAGCTTTGACTTATTTACTTTTGGATACTTCAAAGGTAATGATTCTAGAGTATGAACTATAATATCTCCAACAATTGTCCGCATATACCATTTATGATCTGCCGGTATAATATACCAGGGTGCATACTCTGTACTCGTTTTGGATAAAGTATCTTCAAATGCCCGTTGATAATCATCCCAGTAATTTCTCTCGTTAATATCATTCATGCTAAATTTCCAGTTTTTATCGGGATTACTTATTCTCTCGAGGAATCTTTTTTTCTGTTCATCCCTAGATAGATGTAGGAAAAATTTTAAAATAATTGTTCCATTTTCAACTAAATGACGTTCAAAAGAATTTATTTGATTGTACCGTAGTTCCCAAATAGAATTCGTGATATGTTGAGTGGAAGATATACCAGGTAATTGCTGCCTTAATAGCAACTCAGGATGAACTTTTACAATCAACACCTCTTCATAATAACTTCTATTGAAAATCCCAATTCTGCCACGTTCAGGAAGACATTTATAAATACGCCATAAATAATCATGATCTAGCTCCTCAGCACTAGGGTTTTTAAAACTAAAAACCTGACAACCCTGTGGATTTACACCAGACATCACATGTTTGATTGTACCATCTTTACCAGCAGCATCCATGGCTTGAAAGATCAATAATAGAGCATATTTGTCATGGGCATACAGCTTATCCTGCAATTTTTTTAATTTAGAAATATCTTCCTTGAGCTTCTTTTTAGCTTCTTCTTTTGTCTTGAAAACACCAGTGTCATTGGTTATATAGTCCTTCAAAGAAATTTTACTTCCTGGTAAAGCAATAATTTTGGGGTCATAGATCATCATCAATTATTTTATGTAAAGGTTCAGCCTGAATTTAAAAATAGTCGATCGAAAAACCTAGTTGAATGAGGATGTCAATCCGCAGAATCACTTTATCTATCAAAGAACCATAATTTAATGGCCATGACGATAACAGTAATGAAAATAAACCATCTGATCCAGCTATCCCCTTTCTTAACCGACATTCTGCTTGCAATCCAACTTCCCGTTGAATTTCCGATCGCCAGTACAATTCCAAACATCCAGTTGATCTTTCCTTCCACGATAAAAATAGTTAAGGCCGATATCGTATATACCAGAACCACAAAAACCTTAGCACTATTTGTTTTCACAAGCGTGAATTTATTGATCATTGTTAAAGCAGATATGATAATAAAGCCGACACCAGCCTGAATAAATCCACCATAGATACCGATAAAGAAAAAAATAACTATCCCGAAAATTTGATATCCAGGAGATAATCTTTCAGTTTGCTGATCACCATATTTTTCCGCTCTATTAAATAATGGAAAAATGACTGCTATGATAAGAACAATGGCCAATATCCTATTAAAAAGTTCACCGGAAATATCTACAGCTATCCTGGCTCCAATCACCGCACCGAATAGTGCTGAGATTCCTAACCATAAACTATATGGAAATGCAGATACTCCTTTGCTTTTATAGCCCAATACTCCGAAAATATTTTGAGAAAATATGGCAATTCGATTCGTACCATTGGCAACGGCTGGAGGTAGCCCCATAAAGATCAATACCGGAAGGGTTATGAGTGATCCGCCACCAGCTATTGTATTTAAAAATCCGGCAATAAATCCCACTATTATGATGACAATAGCTTCAATCCAATTCATTGTTTGTATTTATGTCATAAAGTTCTAAATTTTTTTCAGAAGAAAAAGTTAAAGATTAATTTGCTTGTCTAATTTATTAATCACTGGAAGGTTATGAAAAATATCTGTGTTTTCTGTGGATCAAGCACTGGGAATAATGGCATTTACATAAACAAGGCTAAAATACTGGCCCGGGAATTTGTATTGAACGAGGTAACTATGGTATACGGAGGTGGAAGTATTGGGATTATGGGTGTGCTTGCTGATGAAATTATAAAACAGAATGGAAAGATCATTGGCATAATTCCCAGATTTCTATATGATCTCGAGGTTGGCCATGATGGCATAAATGAATTAATCATTGTTGAATCAATGCACGAAAGAAAACAGAAGATGGCTGAAATCTCAGATGGATTTTTAGCATTGCCAGGTGGATTTGGTACGCTGGAAGAGATGGCTGAAATCTTAACATGGGTTCAATTAAAACTTATACAAAAACCTGTAGGAATATTGAACATCGATGGTTTTTTTAATCCTCTATTAATGATGTTCGATCAAATGGTAAAAACTGGTTTTCTTAAAAAATCGAATCGTGATATTTTAATAGAGGGAAAAGATCCGGAGCAAATTTTACAGGCTTTAAAAATGGCACCGGCATTTACTTCAAATAAGTGGCGTGAAAAAACATGATATATTGATTAGATTTTTCTGTTTGTATAATAAGCGTAATCAGGCATTTCCCGATTATACTCCCCTTCAAAAAATTCAGAATTTATCAGAAAATCTGCAGTCGCTTTATTACTGGCACAGGGAATATTCCATACTACTGCAAGCCTCAACAAGGCCTTTACATCCGGATCGTGAGGCTGTGGTTCCAATGGATCCCAGAAAAAAATCAAAAAATCAATTTCTCCATTAGTTATAAGTGCTCCCAATTGCTGATCACCACCCAAGGGACCACTTTTAAGGCTTTTAATTTCAATGTGTAGGGCTTCTTCTATAAGTCTCCCGGTTGTACCCGTAGCGTATAATATATGTTTGCTTAAAATTCGTTTATGATGTTTTACCCAATTGATCATATCTTCTTTTTTATGGTCATGGGCCACCAGGGCAATTCTTCTTGGGGAAGGCATCTTCGAGATAAAATACTTCATGAATTTATTGTTGCTTTGGTTAATTTTAAATTGTAAATTGAGCTGACAAGTTACTAACTTTTTTTATCATTCAAGGATCTTATAATTTTGATAATTATGGAACCCATTCAAATATTTCTGAGGGTAAAAGAGCAGGAGGAAATGGCAGAAATCCTACTGTACCCAGTTCATCAGAATGGTAATAAGGATGGTGATGTTCTATGGGAATCTATCGGCAAATATTATCTGGAAGCATTTCAATGCGGTATGAATCCATCTATTTGCTCTATAGAAAAAGATCCCCGCATTCTCAATGCGAAAGAAGAAATTGCCCTGCTCATTCTGGATGAAATTAATAATAAGCCTAAAGTGGAAGTAGACTAATCTGATGTCTTCTTGAACCAAACACCACTATAACTTATCATATTCTCAATATGAATGGTCCTCATCGGTTCGCTCCTCACTAGGTTCGTTGTTCGAATTATTTCCTCAACGAGTTTATTCGTTAGTAAAAATCTTATTTCATTATTTTCCAACTCATACTTCCAGTGACCTACCCTTTTTAACTTTCTCTCAATTCCCACATTACTCTCCATTGACATATAAAACAAGCCACCGGATTTCAGGATCTTAACCATCGATTTTATCATATTTTTGAAATGGTTAATATCCCGTGCAATATGTAGAACGTTAATGCATAAAACAATGTCAAAAAAGTTTTCCGGAAAAGGATTTTCTTCAATGGATGATTCAATTATATTTTCTCTTGCATAGTTTTTATTTAAAGATTGTGAAATTAATTGTGCCATCGATACCATTTCCCTGTTCTGATCTATTCCATATATTTGATATCCATTTTTAATAAAATATACCATATTCCTTCCTTCTCCACATCCGGCATCCAATATTTTTAATTCTGGACTAAACCTGTTTTTTAAGATTTGGTCAATAAGCAACAAATCAGCGTTACCCAACTCCTTGTTTAAATCCTTGGGATCCATTATTTATTTTTAATTCCTTTGTATTTTACTCAAATAAAATCAAAGATTAGTATACCTTTTGAAATTAATATTCGTTAAAATTGATGATTTATAAATCATAGTATATAATGAAAAATAAACTAATGTATTTAATTCTATCCATCATATTGATCATCAAGACTTCCTATGGGGGAGTAAATGATCCTGATCATTCAACCTTAGAGAAAATTTCTCCAACAGAATACCAGTCCCAAATAAGTCTGGTGGTTTTAACAATCCTTGAAAAATATCATTATCGTAAATTAGATATAAATGATTCATTATCTTCAGTCATTTTTGATCGTTATTTAGAGGATTACGATAGAAATAAATTTTATTTCTTAAAATCAGATATTGATTACCTGGAAAAATATAGATATCAAATGGATGATGCACTTTTAACGGGTAATCTGAATCCAGCTTTTGAAATTTTTAATTTATTCAGTAATAGGTTTACCCAAAGGAATAATAATGTCATTGAACTAATTGATGAAGATTGCGATTATTCGACAAATGAATCAATCAACATAAATCGAGAAAAGGCATTATGGGCTGCAAGTGAGGAAGAACTTCAGGATTTCTGGAGAAAATATATTAAAAATGAAAAATTGAACCGATTGCTCAATGAAACTGATGAAGAAAAAATTAAAGAAAATTTAAAAAAGCATTATCAGAACCTGTTGGATTGGGTTGAAAAATTAAACAGTAATGATGTATTTCAACTTTATATGAATACTGTTTCTGAGACCTTTGATCCACACACAAATTATATGCTGCCTATAAATTTTGATAATTTCATGATTGGGATGAGTCAGAGTCTGGAAGGTATTGGAGCAAGATTGATGACAGATAATGAATATACCAAAGTTGCTGATATCATTCCTGGTGGTCCCGCTTTTAAAAGTCAAAAAATAGTAAAAGATGATAGGATCATCTCAGTAGCACAGGGAATTGATGGGGAATGGGTTGACATCATTGGATGGAGAATTGATGAAGTGGTTCAAATTATTCGTGGACCAAAAGATTCAATTGTAAGATTAAAATTATTAAAAGCTGAAAATGGATTAAGTGCTGATCCAGTTGAAATCACACTTGTGAGGGACAAAATCAAAATCGAGGAAGCCGCCCCTACCAAGGAGGTTATGAAGATCCAACGTAATAATAAAGAATACCAAATAGGTGTGATAAAGATTCCTTCGTTTTATCTGGATTTTGAAGGGGCACGAAATGGTGATACTGACTATAAAAGTACAACACGTGATGTAAAAAGATTACTGGCTGAACTAAATGAAGAAAACATTGACGGATTACTCATCGACCTTAGAAACAATGGTGGCGGATCACTAGCTGAGGCAATCGAACTGACCGGATTGTTTATCCCCGATGGACCGGTAGTTCAAATAAAAAATACAACTGGTAAAATTGAGATTCAAAAAGATGAGGATAAAAATATGTATTACGAAGGTCCGATTGGTGTTCTTATCAACAGATTTTCTGCATCTGCTTCGGAAATTTTTTCCGGGGCAATTCAAGATTATAAAAGGGGAGTAATCATAGGGGAGCAAAGTTATGGTAAAGGAACAGTACAGAACTTATTGGATCTTGAAAGATTTTTAACAGAGAGTGAAGAAAAACCAGGTCAGATGAAATTAACACTTGCTAAATTTTATCGTATCACAGGGAGTAGTACCCAACATAAAGGGGTGACACCTGATATTGAACTTCCTTCCAGGTATAAAGCTGAAGAATTTGGAGAAAGTTCGATGCCAAGTGCATTGCCATGGGATTTAATATCATCAACAAAGTTCCAATCTCTCAACTTTGTAAATAACGTTTTACTACATGATCTAGAAGATAAATCAGCAATTCGTTTGATGAATGAACCTTATATGTTACAGTTTATCAGTGAAGTGGAAGACTGGAAAAAGTTACAGAATAAAAATGAATATTCGTTAAACCTTGAAATACGAAAAAAGGAAAAAGAGGAGGCTGATAAAATAAGAGCCGATCGCGAAAAAATGTTCGGAAATTTAGGTGTTGAAACCGAAGTGGAGGAAGTAGATAATGAAAAAAGAGAAATAAAAGATCCATATCTGGAAGAAGGATTAAATGTTATTGCTGACTGGCTGGCATTCCGGATCGGATAGGATTGCGAACAGATGGATCGAATACAAAAATTAGAGAAGTCTTTTCATTTTGATCTTTACAGGAGGCTCCCCATCACATTAATTCGAGGTAAAGGTGCATATGTTTGGGATACTAAGGGTAATAAGTACCTGGATTTTCTATCCGGCATTGCTGTGAATGCCTTAGGACACAGCCACCCAAATATAGTAAAAGCAATTCATCACCAGGCCAAAAAGTTGATTCATGTTTCAAATATTTTTTATAATGAACCACAAGCCAATCTTGCTAAACTTTTAGTTGATATAAGCGATTTCGAACGTGTTTTTTTCTGTAATTCGGGTTTGGAAGCTAATGAGGCCGCTCTTAAACTCGTACGAAAAATAGGTCATCAAAAGGGAAAAAAAGGATCTATCATTTCTTTTACAAATGGCTTTCATGGAAGATCAATCACCAGTATTACGATGGGAAGCGAGAAACATCAACGTGGTTTTGGACCATTGCCTGAGGGTTTTTTAAAAGTCCCATTTAATGATCCGGATGAACTCAAGAGAAAAGTACAGCAGGATACAATTGCAGTATTCGTTGAAACTATTCAGGGAGAGGGTGGAGTCAATCCAGCTAATTTAACATTTATGGAAACCCTTCAGGAATTATGTAAAATAAATGATGTCTTAATGGTGATTGATGAAATTCAAACAGGTTTTGGCCGTACCGGTAAATTATTTGGATATATGCATTATCCGCTGAAACCTGATGTTATAACCATTGCAAAAGCGCTTGGCGGCGGATTCCCAATTGGTGCAATTCTCACTTCTGAATCCCTATCAAAATATTTTGATTATGGAGATCATGGTACAACCTTCGGCGGTAATCCTCTGGCTTGTGCTGCTTCATTGGCAACAATAAATACTATACTTGATAAGAATTTAATTAAAAATGCTGAAGATACAGGTAAATATTTGTTTGAAAAATTGAACGTCTTACAAAAGGAAATCAATCAAATCAAAGAAATTCGAGGAAGAGGACTGATGGCAGGCCTTGAACTAGAATTTCCTTGCAGACCCGTAGTACTCAATATGTTGAAAAAGGGAATTATTATAAATTGTACAGCTGATAAGACTATTCGTCTATTACCTCCACTGATTATTACAAAAAAACAAATTAATTTCATGCTAGGTAAGCTAAAAGAGGCAATTATTGAGGAAATTCCCTGATATAGTTAGAAATGATCATTAAATAGAATTCAACAAACTCTAATTTTTTTTAACCAAAATGCAAAAAAAATATCAATTTTTTGTATTTTCGAGAACTTTTACTAAAAAGCTTGCGATTTTATATGATTTGGATATGGATTACGTATAAAATTATATAAAATCTACTCATTTCAATAATATATTCTGTTAATAGATTAAATCTGACAAATTAACAGATCCAAATACTAAGATTTAAGTATTATTTTTGGTTTATAGTTGCAAATTAGATGCATATGAAGAAAAGTATCGGATTATATGAGCCAAGCATGGAACATGATGCATGTGGCATCGGGTTTTTGGCAAACTTGAAAGCCAAAAGAACGCATAAACTCGTTGAAGATGCATTGATCATGCTTGGGAACATGGAACATCGAGGTGGATGCGGTTGTGAACCGGAAACTGGTGATGGTGCAGGAATTTTGTTTCAGATTCCGCATGAATTTTTTCAAAAGGAATGTGATGATTTAGGTATTGAACTTCCGGAAAACGGGAAATATGGAGCTGGAATGATTTTTTTCCCAAAAGATGAACAGCTTAGAGATGAATGCAGAACACTACTCAATATAAATATAAAAAAACTAGGCTTTAAATTATTAGGATATCGAAAAGTTCCAATAAATAATTTTGGTGTTGGGAAAACGGCACTTTCACTGGAACCACATATTGAACAGGTATTCATTACCCATGAAGAATTCTGTGATGATCCGGTAACATTTGAAAGAAAACTTTATGTGCTCCGTCGTCATACAACGCACACCATTGAACGCAGTTTAAAGGAAGCTATAGAATCGTTTTACATTCCTACATTGTCAAGCAAAACGATAGCCTATAAGGGTCAACTTACTACCTATCAATTGGAGCCTTATTATCCTGACCTTTTTGATCCAAAAGTACAATCGGCATTTGCCTTGATCCATTCACGATTTTCAACCAATACATTTCCCAATTGGAAACTTGCACAACCTTTTAGGTATATTGCGCATAATGGTGAGATAAATACTATAAAAGGAAATGTGAACTGGATGTTATCTAATCAGACCCTTTTGGAATCCACCTTATTTACGAAAGATGAAATCCAGATGCTACTTCCGATTTGTGATTTCTCACATTCAGACTCTGCAAACTTAGATGCTGTCATTGAATTACTGGTCATGGGAGGTCGGTCACTTCCCCATGTAATGATGATGCTGATACCAGAAGCCTGGCAGGAACATAATCAGATGGATGAAAAAAGGAAAGAATTCTATCAGTATCATGCTGCTTTGATGGAACCATGGGATGGTCCTGCATCCATCTGTTTTACCGATGGAAAAATCGTTGGAGCAACACTTGACCGTAATGGATTAAGGCCCTCAAGATATTGTTTAACTGAAGATGGTATGGTTGTGATGGCATCTGAGGCAGGTGCTTTACCTGTTGATCAATCAAAAGTTATTCTCAAGGGACGACTACAACCTGGTCGGATGTTTATTGCCGATCTTGAAAAAGGAAGGATTGTCAGTGATGAAGAGTTAAAAAACGAACTCATCAATAAAAAACCATATGGAGAATGGATACAGTATAATGAACTCCATGTTGACGAAGTACCTGAAACGGATTCTCCTAAATATACCTTTGATTCAACCAGTTTAATTACTCGACAGAAAGCTTTCGGCTTTACTTCTGAAGATCTCAATATGATTCTTGCCCCAATGATTGAAGATGGTAAAGAACCAATCGGATCAATGGGCGCGGATACACCACTAGCAGTTTTATCTCATCAGAGCCAGCATATCTCTAACTATTTCAAGCAGTTATTTGCTCAGGTAAGCAATCCGCCTATAGATCCCATTAGAGAGCGGGTCGTCATGTCCTTGGATACAAGCCTGGGACGGACCTGGAATATACTATCTGAAACACCATTACATGTAAAACAGATATTTCTGCCACAGCCGATTTTGACCAATAATATACTGGAGAAGATCAGAAATATTAAACATACGAATTTTAGGGTTAGTAACATCGATATTACATTTGATGTCAATAAAGGGGCATCTGGTCTTGAGTTTGCCATTGATAGAATATGCAATGATTCTGATCATGCGATCATTCATGATGGTGCAAACATATTACTATTAAGTGACAGGGAGATCAGTCATGATCGAGCAGCCGTACCCAGTTTATTAGCCGTTGGCGCCATTCATCACCATCTGGTAAAAAATGGCCGAAGGGTAAGGGCTGGTATCCTCGTTGAGGCAGGAGATATTTGGGAAACCCATCATTATGCCACATTGTTTGGATACGGGGCAAATGCGATAAATCCTTACATGGCGTTTGAAACCATTGAAAATCTACGCCACAGCAAACAGGTGGAGAGGGAATTATCAAGTGAAGAAGCTGAAAAAAATTATATCAAGGCAGTTGGAAATGGTTTATTAAAAATATTTTCCAAAATGGGTATTTCAACCCTTCAATCGTATCATGGAGCACAGATTTTTGAAGCGATCGGTATTAACAAAAAAGTTGTAGACTATTGTTTTTCTGGTACCATCTCTAGAATAGAAGGCCTGGGATTTGAGGGAATTGCAAAAGAGGCCCTTGTTAGACACAGGACAGCTTTTCCTGATAAACCTAATCTTACCAATTCACTTGAAGCGGGCGGTTTCTACCAGTGGAAAAGAAGGGGTGAAAAACATCTTTTTAATCCGGAAACTATTTCATTGCTTCAACAGGCTACACGAAGCAATAATTTTGAAATCTATAAACAGTTTGCTGAAAAAATAAATGAACAATCCGAACAAGCTATTACACTTCGGAGTCTATTAGACTTTAAGGAACGTGATCCTATCCCATTGGAGGAAGTTGAGCCCAAGGAGGAAATATTTAAAAGATTTGCTACAGGAGCCATGTCATTTGGTTCGATATCACATGAGGCTCATAGTACCCTTGCTATTGCCATGAATCGTATTGGTGCGAAAAGTAATAGTGGAGAAGGAGGAGAAGATGAGATCAGATTTGAAAAAAAATCCAATGGGGATTGGGAAAGATCTGCGATCAAACAAGTCGCTTCTGGTAGATTTGGTGTTACCAGTTATTATCTAACCAATGCAAACGAATTACAGATTAAGATTGCTCAGGGAGCTAAACCAGGGGAAGGGGGTCAATTACCAGGACATAAGGTAGATGAATGGATAGGAAGGGTTAGACATTCAACTCCTGGTGTGGGTCTTATTTCACCTCCACCACACCATGATATTTATTCTATTGAAGATCTGGCACAATTAATCTTCGACTTGAAAAATGCTAATCGAGATGCAAGAATTAATGTAAAGCTTGTCTCTGAAATAGGTGTCGGAACAATTGCTGCCGGTGTAGCAAAGGGAAAGGCAGATGTGGTTTTAATTTCTGGATTTGATGGTGGAACCGGAGCTTCTCCCATTAGTTCAATACGTCATGCAGGACTTCCCTGGGAGTTAGGTTTAGCAGAAACACATCAAACCCTGGTATTAAATGATTTAAGATCACGGATCACTGTTCAGACTGATGGTCAAATCAGGACTGGACGGGATTTAGCGATTGCCACATTGTTGGGAGCCGAAGAATGGGGAATATCAACCGCAGCCCTGGTAGTTGAAGGTTGTATACTCATGCGAAAATGTCATATGAATACATGCCCCGTGGGTATCGCCACACAGCGTCCTGAGTTGAGAGAAATGTTTAATGGGAAACCAGAATATGTGGTCAATTATTTTACATTTATGGCTGAGGAGTTACGAGAAATTATGGCTCAACTGGGATTCAGGACAATAAATGAAATGGTTGGACAGGCAGATGTACTGAGGTTAAGAGAGGATCTTGAATACTGGAAAATTAAAACCCTGGATCTTTCACGCATAATTACGAAAATTGATAGCCCACCGAATGTAGGATTATTTAAGCAAATGGAGCAGGATCATGAAATTGATAAGGTGCTTGACTGGAAACTCATTAACACTTGCAAACCTGCCATGGAGCGAATCGAAAAAGTGGTATCTGAATTCAAGATTTTAAACACTGACAGGGCTGTTGGCGCAATGCTTTCGAATGAAATTTCTAAAAAATTTGGAGGTGTTGGATTACCCGAGGATACAATTCGCATAAAATTCAGAGGATCGGCAGGACAAAGTTTCGGAGCTTTCAGTGCGCCAGGAATTCGATTCGAACTTGAAGGTGAAGCCAATGACTATTTTGGTAAGGGATTATCAGGAGCAAAATTAATAATCTATCCTGACAGAAAAGCTAAATTTAATCCAACCGAAAATATAATTATTGGGAATGTCGCATTTTATGGTGCCACAGCTGGTGAGGCATATATTCGTGGTATGGCTGGTGAGAGATTTTGTGTGCGTAATTCAGGTGTCACTGCAGTTGTAGAAGGTGTTGGGGATCATGGTTGCGAATATATGACTGGTGGTTACGCAGTAATACTTGGTCCTACTGGCAGAAATTTCGCCGCCGGAATGAGTGGTGGAATTGCTTATGTATATGATCCTCTTAGTAAATTTTCAATTAATTGTAATCGAGAGATGGTGGATTTTGATCCCTTGGAAAATGAAGATCTTTCTCGCATTAAAAACCTTATTGAAAAACATTATATCTACACAAACAGTCTTTTAGCAAAGAAAATGCTTGACAACTTTCAGGAGGTTATTCAATATTTTATTAAAGTGATGCCTCGTGATTACAAAAAGGTACTCTTGAAAAACAAAGCAAAGGAACAGGTTATAGTTTAATTTATAAGAATATGGGTAAACCAACCGGATTTTTAGAATTTAACAGGGAGCTACCAAAAACAAAAGATCCCAAAAATCGGATTAAGGATTACAGTGAAATCTATCTGGATTTTAAAGACGAAAAAACAATTGAACAAGCTGCCAGATGTATGGATTGCGGTATTCCTTTTTGTCATAGTGGTTGTCCCCTGGGTAATATTATACCTGAATTTAACGATGCTGTTTATGATCACGATTGGGAACGGGCGTATGAAATATTATCCTCTACCAATAATTTCCCCGAGTTTACAGGAAGAATATGTCCGGCCCCTTGTGAAGCATCCTGTGTTCTCGGAATTAATAAACCACCCGTTGCCATTGAACATATTGAGAAAACAATTGTTGAAAAAGCTTTTGATCTTGGATTTATTAAGCCATATATTCCGGCAAATCGAACAGGAAAAAAAGTAGCGGTTATAGGATCCGGACCTGCTGGATTAGCAGCTGCTTCACAGTTGAACAAAGCAGGCCATTGGGTAACTGTTTATGAAAGAGATGATCGTATTGGTGGATTGCTTCGATATGGTATTCCAGATTTCAAACTTGATAAATCAATACTTGACAGGAGATTAAATATCCTGGAAGAAGAAGGGATTGTATTTAAAACGAATGCTGAGGTGGGTAAAAATATTAATGGTGGTGATCTGTTGGAAGAATATGATGCCGTTGTATTATGTGGAGGAGCTACTCAACCGAGGGATTTACCTATTCCAGGACGGGAATTAAAAGGCATCTATTTTGCAATGGATTTTCTACGTCAACAAAACAAACGAGTTGCTGGGGATAGATTCATGCGTAAAGATGAAATATTTGCCACCGATAAAAACGTAATCGTAATTGGTGGTGGTGATACTGGATCCGATTGTGTAGGTACCTCCAATAGACACAATGCAAAATCGATAATCCAAATTGAACTACTGGCAAAACCTCCTGTCACTAGATCTGAACATAATCCATGGCCGGAGTGGCCTATGATTCTGAGAACCTCTTCTTCACATGAAGAAGGTTGTGAAAGACATTGGTCATTATTGACCAAAGAATTCATTGGTGATAAAAAAGGAAATGTTAGAGCGTTGCGTGTTGTAGAGATTAAATGGGAAATTGATAAAAAAACAAATAATCAAACCTTTAAGGAAATTCCGGGGACAACAAGAGATCTTCATTGTGATCTTGCTTTATTAGCTATTGGATTCGTCCATCCAGAACATGATGGAATTTTAAACCAAATCGGAGTTGATCTGGATAGTAGGGGAAATGTAAAAGATAGTAACTACCAGACCAATATCGAAAAGGTATTTACTGCCGGAGATATGCGAAGAGGACAATCTCTTGTTGTCTGGGCAATTGCAGAAGGAAGGGAAGCGGCCATAAGTGTCGATAAATTTTTAATGAAAAATGCATCTATTCTCGAAGCACGAGATAAATCATTTCTGGAACTTGGTTAAAAATATCAATCAAATGCAATAAAAAAGGGGAAGTTAACTTCCCCTTTTTTAATAAATTGGAATTACTCCTAAGTGAATTTATAATGAAAATTATTAATTTTTATATAAAAATATTACATTTAAAAAGTCCAAATTTAGGTATCATTACTAAGGCAAAAAATTTTAAATTTATTAGGCATCACCAATGGCGAAGCTAAAAAATATTATCAGACAATTGTCATTAGAAGATTATCAGGCCATTTATAACTCACTCATTGAAAGCAACGCAGAAAAATCCGCGTATTTGCTTCAATCGATGCGAGAAAAGCATCAGTCAGATGCTAAAATTATGGATGAACTTGAGGTTAACACTAATGCTTATTATACCTTACGGTCAAGACTTAATCAGCGAATTGAAGAATACCTGCTTCAACAAATGGAAAATCCCCGTGCTGATATTTTGAAGAAAGTATCTAACATAAATGAAATACTTTTCACCAAAAAGAAAACCATTGCCATTGCAACATTAAAAAAATTGGAAAAAGAATTGCTGGACTATGATTTATCAAATGAACTGACCATTGTATATAAGTCACTTAAAAAACTTCATATAAATGCTTCGGATTTTTTCAATTATTCTCAAAATTATAACAAACATGTTGCCTACACACTCGCAGTTGATAAGGCAGAAGATTTATTAGCTGAGTATTTCAAAAAATATGGGGAGTTTACCCTAAGGGGAAGACAGGAAAGATCAGAATTGGAATTGAAATTGCTTGCCAGGGAAATAAACAATGTTTGTTCGATGTATGAATCACACCGTTTATATGTTTATAAAAGTTGTTTAAACATCTTCGATCGATTATTCCTGGAAAAGGATGAAAAACTAGAGATGGAACTGGAACCCATTGAAGATATTTTATCCAATGTTCAACAGATATTTAACTTTTATAAACTGGACGCCATTTATTTTCACCTTCAAAGTGTTTTTGATTTTCTAAAGCTTGAGTATTACAACCACTACAAAGTGTACCGAAAAGCAGAAGAATTTTATGATTCTGTAAATGAATCTATTGCCTCACTTTTGACTAATTATTCCTTATTTACTTTCCCGGGACAATTTTTAATCAGCAAAATTTTACGTCATCAACGTATGAATACCCTTGAAAGAATATATGAAGAAAATGACGGATTGTTTCTGGATTTTGAAAGTGATCCGAATGATGTCCCTAATCATTTTATATATTACAGTTACAGGGCTTTGTCTTGTTACTTCATCAAAAAATACGATGAAGCCTCAAGATGGCTAAACCATTTATTAAATGAAGTAAGCCTCAAAAAATTCCCTTTTGCACATCTAGAAGCAAAACTTCTCCTTGCATTACAATATTGCCTGTTGAATGATTATGATCTTTTTCATCAACTGATAAATAGCATTCAACGGCAAATACGATTATTAAGTAAGGAAAAATGTGAACATCTGCTCGTTTTTTCAAAAATACTTAAAGTGAGCCTAAGTGATGCGAAAAGAAACAAGTATGAAAAAATAAACTCCCTTGCTGAAAAATTAAACTCTTATGATTTTATAAGTTTCACTCCTACATTATTAATCCCATTTGATGAAGAGTTGATCAATCTACTTTCTTCAGACTGATTAGAACGTTAGATTTTCCAGATTTTCCTGTGATAGGGGTTTATTAATGTATTTTTTAACGTAATGATAGTTTTTAGATTTATTAACATCCTGGGGATTAATCGATGAAGTTAGCATGACTATTTTACACTTCTCCTTTGTTTTTGCTGTCAATTTTTCGAATTCTTCCAGAAACTGAAATCCATCCATTAACGGCATATCAATATCCAGAAAAATAACATCAGGCAAAATATCACTCCCCACTTCTTCAATTTTTTCCAGATTCTTTAAAAATTCAATCGCACTTTTAGCCCCTGTATGTGTATATATGTTTTCGGTAATATCAGCTGCTTCTATCATTTTTTGATTAATAAGATTATCAATCTCATTATCATCAATAAGCATTACTGCTTTAAATCTTACTTTTGAGGAATCCATCATAGCTTTAATTCTAGGTTAGCTATAAAAAATCATTATTTAACAGAGCCTAATTTAAAGCTTTTTATTGAATTGTTTAAGATGTTAAAAAATTTTCTTCTCCAAAAAGAAAAATCTTACCCTAAGTCAAACTTAATTCCCTGTGCCAAAGGTATCTTTTCACTGTAATTTATAGTGTTGGTCTGTCTCCTCATATAATATTTCCAGACATCCGAACCTGATTCTCTTCCTCCCCCAGTATCCTTTTCACCACCAAAAGCACCTCCAATCTCAGCTCCTGATGTGCCAATATTAACATTTGCGATACCACAATCTGATCCAAAATGAGATAAAAATAATTCTGTTTCACGAAGATTATTACTCATAATTGCTGAACTAAGTCCTTGCGGCACGTTATTTTGTAATTGTATGGCCTCTTCGATCGTTTTATATTTAATAATGTACAATATCGGCGCGAAAGTTTCATGTTGTACAATTTCATATTCATTTTGTACTTCATAAATAGCCGGTTTAACATAACAACCGGAACTATATTCCTTACCTTCAAGTACTTCACCTTCTAATACTGGAATTCCACCTTGTTCTTTTATTTTTTTCAATGCTTCACTAAAAAGATTTACGGCATTTTTATCAATCAAAGGTCCAACATGATTTGATTCCTCCAATGGATTCCCAATTCGTAATTGATTATAAACACTTATTAATTTTTTCTTAAAATCCTCAAATATAGATTCTTGTATAATTAACCTTCTGGTTGTTGTACATCGCTGTCCAGCCGTTCCAACAGCGCCAAAAACGGCAGATGTCATTGCTAAGTTTAGATCTGCATATTCGCTTACAATGATGGCATTATTCCCTCCTAGTTCCAGTATCGATCGACCCAGACGAGCACCTACAACCTGTCCTACTGATTTGCCCATGCGTGTGGAACCTGTGGCTGAGATTAATGGAATTCGTATGTCTCCAGCCATCATCTGTCCCATATGGTAATCTCCAATCAAAATATTACTGACGCCTTCCGGAATACCATTCTTTTCAAATATCCTGGAGATGATTTTCTGACATGCGATAGCGCATAAAGGTACCTTTTCAGATGGTTTCCAGATACATACATCTCCACAAACAAAAGCTATCATCGCATTCCATGACCACACGGCAACAGGAAAATTAAATGCTGAGATAATGCCTACAAGGCCCAGGGGATGATACTGTTCATACATACGATGTTGTGGTCGTTCTGAATGCATCGTTAAGCCATGTAATTGCCTGGAAAGACCTACCGCAAAATCACATATATCGATCATCTCCTGAACCTCCCCCAATCCCTCCTGAAACGATTTGCCCATCTCGTACGTTATAAGTTTACCTAATGCTGTTTTATTATTCCTTAGCTCTATTCCAATTTGACGAACAATTTCACCACGCCGGGGTGCAGGGATTAATCTCCATTGGGTAAAAGCATTTTGAGCCGTATTGATGATCATCTCATATGTGTCATTATCTGGCATTTCTACTTCTGCAATCCTTTCTCCGTCAACAGGTGAAAATGAAGATAAACGTTCACCTTTGCCGGAAAACCACTTGATTCCTGTTGATGATCCTGGATTTATTACATCAATATTCAGGGTCTGTAGCACTTCTTCGATTTCCTTTTGTTTTATTGAACGAGTCATAGGTCTATATTTATGCTAATTAAAATAGATATTCCTTTTTCATTGGTCATTTGTCAATCTAAAAAGGCAGGTGATTTAAATCAACATTCCCACCGGAAAGAATAAGACCAATTCTCAAGTTTTTCAATGATTCTTTGTTTTTAATTACAGCTGCCAGGGATACAGCAGCCGATGGCTCAACGATAATCTTCATTCGCTCCCAGATTAATCTCATGGCTATGATGATTTCCTTATCCGTAACAAGAATGATTTTCTCTATATTTTTCTGAATTATTGGAAAGGTTAAAGTGCCAAGGGATGTCAAAAGTCCATCAGCAACCGTATCAGGATTTATGGAGGGTACAATTTCTCCCTTCTCTAAAGACTTAAAGGCATCACTTGCACCTTCCGGCTCACCTGCATAAATTTTCGTATCCACAGAAAAATAATTTCTTGCAAGACAGGTACCGCTTAATAACCCTCCGCCTCCCACGGGCGTAATGATTACATCAAGTGATTCCACCTGATCAAATAATTCAAAAGCAGCAGTTGCTTGGCCAGCAATTACATCATAATCATTATAAGGGTGAATAAAATATGCTCCGGTTTTTTTAACAATATTTTTTAATTCACGCTCCCTTGCTTCCAATGTTGGTTCGCAAAATATTATTTCAGCGCCATACCCCTCAACTGCATTTATTTTTACCCTGGGCGAATTATTTGGCATCACTACATATGCATTTGATTTAAGCTGACTTGCAGCATATGCTATTGCCTGCGCATGATTTCCGGATGAATGTGTCGCAATTCCTTTTCTTAACTGGTCTTTTGATAAGGATAAAGCAGCATTTGTTGCACCCCTGGCTTTAAATGCGCCTACTCTTTGAAAGTTTTCACATTTAAAAAAAAGTTTTCCTCCTACCATTTCATTAATAGTAGTGGATGATAGTACAGGTGTACGGTGTATATTGTTTTTGATTTTATGATAAGCCACATATATATCCTCTTTATTGGGAATTCGATTAATCATAATGACTTTAATACCTGTCTTTAAGTCTATATACAAATTTCAAAGCTGACCATATATTATCTATCGAACACACTTTTACATCCACAAGACCTTCCTTCAAAACCATCTCCCTTATTATATCTCTGTTTAGATCGGTATCTACACCTGAGCTGCCCTTTGGCCAGGAGATCCATAACATTCCTTCTTTATGTATGTGCTTTTTTAAAAAATAGATATCACGTTGTAGATCCTTTTCATTGCGAAAAAAAGCATGTAGATAATCCACTTTTGTGCCTTGAATTATTTTAATAAATTTAATATCCTCCGGGATATCTCTTAACAAAACTCGGAAATTTTCCGGAGCCTTTACCAATGAAACGAGCATACCAGATTTGATACCCAGTTTTTTTATCAAATGGAATCCTGACATTAAAATATTACTCTATTGCTTTTAATATGGCAACCCAATCCTGTTCGATATCCCTGTTTTTTATTTTAAAATTCAGATCCGCCTTTCCTGTGTAACTGACTGTATCATTCCTGAATAATTCACCCCCATTCATCGGATCAAACCAATGTAAAGTATATGACTTAGCCGGATTTAATTTAATGGAAGATGCCCCTCCATCAGGAATATAAACAACTAAAAGATTGTCACCGAATGTAAATGCATAATTAGAACGTGGAGATACCAGGTGATCTGCAGGTCGCATTTGATTAAACGGAAGATAACTATGAAAAAAATCAATAGCTATTTTACTTTGTTTCCATAAAATTTCTCTGGATCGCCAATCCTCACAGTTTAAATCATTGTGTGGATATTCATACCCAAAATACCATTCGACTCCCCCACCACCAGCCATCAAGTTACCCCATAATACATTCTTTCTAATAATATCATGATTTCGATCAACTTCATCCGGTTTAGCACCAGTGGAGGCAGGGCCGATTTCATCACTGCATACCACCCAGGACCTTCCTTTCTCTACTGATAATTTTCTCCATTTCAGTGTTTCATCATGAACTTCTTCTATTTCTGTTTGCAGACTTGGTCCATCGAGATATGGGAATCCAAGTAATTGAGTTAATATATTATTCCTCATCTTTGTATCTGGCAAGGTGTGTACCACAACAAAATTTTCATAAGGATCATTATCCTTAATAAATTTCGCCATATCCTTCCGTTGTGGATCATTTTGACCATAACCAACCCATGGAGCAGGACCGTTTTCCTCTCCAAGGTTCCAGGTAACCCCAAGATGATGTGAAAACCGTGCAATAAGTTCACGATAATATAATTTTCTGGTCACGCCCAGGTTTCCGCTATCTAATAATAATTCATTTTCTGTTTCCTGAGTAACAAAGTGGCACATGATTCCCTTTTTTTCCATATGGGTAAAAACGATTTCCCATTGTGCCAACTTGCTAACATCAAAACGTGTAAAATCACTATCATAAGATGTCCATGGGAAAACATCTTTTCCGTCACCCTCTACATTATTAGTAATCATATATACTGAATTAATGTTTTGTTCAGAAAGATAATTCAGTGCACCTATTATACCCTTGCCCAGATTATTTTTCCAGACAGGGTCTCCTTCTTTCCAGTCTCTTATATGTGGTTGATAGGTATGAAGTGATTCATTTGGTCCGGCTTCACCTAATCTCCTGGTTCCATCTCCACCATAATATGTCCCATCAAATTCTTTATAGGCAAGGAAATTTTCAGGGCTATCTGCTCCAGCTTTTAGAAAATATTTACCACTGCCTTCATATTGCAAATAATGTTCCCCAACGTATTTTATCCTTCCATGTGCCCTTAAATCTATCCCTTTTTTATCAGTTGGTTCAATTAAAAACTCACCTTTGATTCCGTCAAAATATATTCGCTCAGCGTCCTCCGAATTTCCATTTACAGCTATATTTTCCTGCTTTACAAAGGACACTTCGTAATTCCATAATCCGAAGTCATCCGGACGAAATATGACCTGCCATTTGTTTCCACTGGTAGCACTTGTTTCAGCGCTGTTACCATCAGCTGCATAGTATCCTGGCACAATTAATCTTCTATCGTGTTTATAAAATAAAACATCCATTTTATAATCTAGAAATGGATTAATATCATTCGTCTCACTCGTCTGAGGACCATCAAATGTAAGTGTGATTTTATGCCATTGTTTTAATTCTCCGGTAACATAAGGTTCCTGATGCCTTTTCTTGGTTGAACATCCAATGAGTATCGAGGATAAGATCGCTAAATAAAAAAATCTGTTAACTAAATTATTCATATTAATTTTTGTCATTAATATTAAATATCAATGTGCTTCAAGCCAGTGGAAACCAGTTCCCGACTCTACTTCTATTGGGACTTTTAAGGGAATTGCTGATTTCATGAGCTTAATTACTTCAGATTCCAGTTTTTTAAGCTCTGGCTCATAAACGTCAAAAACAAGTTCATCATGTACCTGGAGAATCATTTTTGATTTCAATTTGTTCTTTTTCATATAATCGTGGATATTAATCATAGCCACTTTGATCAGATCGGCAGCACTTCCCTGAATTGGTGCATTGATGGCGTTTCTTTCTGCAAAACCTCTCATTGTTGCATTCCGTGAATTAATATCCCTAAGATATCTTCTTCGTCCCAATATTGTTTCAACATATTCAACCTCCCGTGCATTACTGATCACTTTATCCGTATAATTTTTAACTGACGGGAATTCTTTAAAATAAGCATCAATAATTTCAGCTGCTTCTTTGCGCGGGATATTCAGTCTTTGTGATAATCCAAAAGCAGATATCCCATATATAATTCCGAAATTAGCTGTTTTGGCTTTTCGTCGCATATCACCAGCAACATCCTTTAAAGGAACCTGGAAAATTTTACTGGCAGTAATCGCATGTATATCTTTTCCTTCTTTAAAAGCTTGAATCATGCTTTTATCCTCTGCAAATGCGGCCATTATCCGTAATTCGATCTGGGAATAATCAACTGAAAGAATGACATGATTTTTATCTGTTGGTACAAATGCTTTTCTGATCTCTCTTCCTTTTTCAGTACGAATGGGTATATTCTGTAAATTGGGATTGGTCGAACTTAGTCGACCTGTTGCGGCAATTGTCTGATTAAAAGAAGTATGGACACGCCCATCCCGTTCGCTGATCATGGCAGGGAGCGCATCAACATAAGTCGATTTAAGCTTCTGAATCTCTCTATAATCGAGTATTTTCCTGACTATTTCATGTTCATCGGCAAGTTTTGAAAGGATTTCTTCTCCAGTGGCATATTGGCCTGTCCGGGTTTTCTGTGGCTTATCAACCAATTTCAATTTATCAAAAAGGATTTCTCCCATTTGTTTGGGAGACGAAATATTAAATTCAGTACCGCCAAGTTTATAAATTTCATTCTGAAGTTTATCCAACTCAGCAGCCATTTCTTCTGATAATATTCCCAGCGATTGCGGATCTACCTTTACTCCTTCAAATTCCATTGAAGCTAAAACATATATCAGCGGACATTCCACCTCTTCAAAAAGTTTATTGAGTTTTTTCTCCTTGAGGATCGTTTCGAAGGTTTCTTTTAACTGATAGGTAATATCGGCGTCTTCGCAAGCATACAAATACACTTTTCCCACTTCTACATCCCGCATACTGGTTTGATTCTTTCCTTTTTTACCGATCAGTGTTTCGATAGATACTGGTGAATATCCCAGGTAATTCTCAGCCAGGACATCCATATTATGTCTTGTTTCAGGTTCAAATAGATAGTGGGCTATCATCGTATCGAACAACGGACCGCGGACATTCACCTGATACCTTTTTAAGATAAGAATATCATATTTAATATTCTGCCCAATTTTTTTAATTAAAACATCTTCGAGTGGTTCACGAATTAATTCAAGTATTGATTTAACTTTCGATTCATCGGCAGGTACCGGAATATAAAATGCTTCTCCTTTTTTAACAGAAAAGGAAAGTCCTACCAGTTCTGCTTCCAGGGGATCAACTCCAGTGGTTTCTGTATCAAAACAAAATTCGTGACTGCTTCTTAATTTTTTCGCAAGCTTTTTGATTCCATTTTCGTCTTCAACCAGATGATAGTTATACTTGATATCCTCGAGTGTTTTATATTTTTTATCCGTTGAATTTTCAACTTCGTTCTTTAATTCTCCCTCTGCAAACATAGTTAACTGACCTGATTCTTCTGTTCCAACCAAACCGCCTTCGCCAAATACCCGTTTAGCAAGGGTTCTGAATTCAAGTTCCTCAAAAATGGTTCTCAGTTTTTCTTTGTCGGGCTCGGAAAATTCCATCAGGTTAAAATCATATGAGATAGGGACATCAACTTTTATAGTTACCAGCTCTTTTGACAATAAGGCTTGTTGTGCATGTTGTTCAACTTTTTCTCTTAACTTTCCCTGTAATTTATCCGTATTCTTTATCAGGTTTTCAATACTGCCAAACTCCTTTATGAATTTAATGGCTGTCTTGGCTCCAACTCCAGGAATCCCTGGTACATTATCGACACTGTCACCTTGAAGACCAAGAATATCTCTTACCTGATCAACTATTTCGATATTAAATTTTTTCAACACCTCCGGTATACCCAGAACATCTACTCCGCTGCCCATATATGCCGGTTTGTATAAATAAATTTTGTCTTCCACAAGCTGTGCATAATCTTTATCTGGCGTCATCATATAGACTACAAATCCTTTATGAATCGCTTCTTTTGCAATGGTACCGATGATATCATCTGCTTCATAACCATCCAATTCCAATGAAGGAATATTAAAAGCAGTCACTAAATCCTTAATAATGGGTATTGCTATCTGGATGTCTTCTGGTTGTTCTTGTCGAGTAGCTTTATAAGATTCATAACTTTCATGTCTGAATGTGGGTGCGCTTGTATCAAAGATGACAGCAATATGGGTTGGTTGTTCTTTGTTGATAATATCCAAAAGACTGTTGGTAAATCCAAGAATAGCTCCTGTGCTCATTCCTTTCGAATTGATTCTTGGATTTTTACTGAATGCAAAATGTGCCCGGTATATAAGTGCCATGGCATCCAGTAAAAAAAGTTTTTTTTCCGCCATGAGTATTTAATTAATCAATTGAAGATAATCACAAACCATAAAATCAAATAGAGTTTTCAGCATATTTATCATGAAAATAACTGCAATCTATTAATTCTTTTGAAATAAAACGATTTTGATCCATCCGCTGAGTACTAACTTTATACACTTAACTTTCCTCTGTATATCCCACAGACTGTGCAAATAACACCCGTTGCTGTGGTCCCAGTTTAAATTCACCAATCGTATTTTCCCTATCGCAGTTATGGAACCATGCAGCCATATCCTGAGAAGCTGCGAATAGATAGACATTCTGGGCAATGAATCCGGTATCTGTATAATAGTAGGATTTCTGTACTTCCGGATCTCCGATTGCACGGTCAGGTTGATCCGGACCTAAGTCATACCTGGTAAGATCAACAACATAAAAAATATTTACCGGTGCTGTCGCCGATCTTCCTCTCCCTGCCCTCTTACGGAAGTCTCCAGCTACTATGGGTACCAGGCGATGGGCGACGGCTTCATAAATGTAGACACCTTCCGGAAATGCAATGTACAGGTCGATCTCTTGGGAATTGCTAGCCGACGGGGCTGTTCTACCTGGTTTATTGAATGATGCCTGCGCCCGGTTTACACCGAATGCAGCCCAGAGAAGGTTTGAAAGCACTTGAAGTGGAAGTTCCTTTGAGCTAATATTACGTGTAGTTTTTCTAGCTTGGATAGCTGCCAGTAGGGATTTTCCACCTTTTTTTTCCGGTTTGGGAAGTATGATAGGCTGAATATCCAGAGAGCCGGATGATTTAAGAGGGTATCCGGATATTGTACCGGCCAGAAGTGTTGCGACCGGTAAGGTTTTGACAAATGTTCTACGTTCCATTTTAACCTCCTGTTTTGATATTTCAGAATTTCAATGATATGAAGTTGAGTTCCTCCGTAAAGTTTTAATTTTTGAATCAAGATTTTTTAACCGCCAGTCTCCTGTCTTCCACTCTCTGATTAATTAATTTGCTCCTTCTTCCAAATAATTGCTCTGGTTTAATTTCCAACTCATTTGCAAGTTTTTTAATACTTTCGCTGTTGTAATTTAAAGGAACAGCTTTTAACTTATTTTCTTTTTTGAAGACTTTTCTTTCCTTGGTCACAATTCTTGAGTATTAAATTTTTAGTATTCTACCTTAAATTACCGACCAAATTAATGTAGCAGATTCATATGATTTTTATTTCGGTATTGAATCCAATTATGAAACATCCCCTGAATGCTATTCGCCCTTTATATCATAAGCAAACAACTTATCAGTATGTCGAATATATAACCTTCCTCCACACACCACGGGATGTGCCCAGTGCATCCCTTTTCCACCCTTTTGTACTTCGAATCTGCTTACTTCAATATATTTTTCGGGTGTGGCTCTAACAAGTGTCATAATACCCCGCTCATCGAGACAATACAACATGCCATCCGCATAGGTCAGTGATCCTTTCCCGTTCGATTTCCACATCTGACTCCCTGTCATGAAGTCCAAACAGAACCATCCCCTGGCATTGTGGCCTGCACCGTAAAGGTACCCGTCATGCAGGATGACTCCACCATGATGGTTATCCATAAGGTTAGTCTGCCAGACTATATCAGGAATAATTTCTTTTCCTGATGGTGTAAGTCTTATCAGGATACTTCCCTTGCCATAACCGGTCGATGCAAATACATATCCATTATAAAATATGGGATCAGTGATATTATTCGACCGGTCGTTTTCAAAGTTCACAAGCCAGAGCAGTTTTCCTGTTTTTGAATCCACTCCATAAAAACTGTTTGAACTCAATCCCGCAATCTGTCGATAACCACCAAAATCAAACAAAACCGATGAGCTGAATCCGACAGTTCCAGGTATTTCCCTGTTTGCCCATATTAGATTTCCATTGTTTTTATCCAGACATACAATATATCCTTTGTTCCCAGCGGGATTGCAATATAACTGGTCTCCATCGATATAAACAGATTCAGAATATCCATATTCTGGAATATCTGCATCGAATTGCTCCCGTAATTCCATACTCCAGATCTTATTTCCCGTTTTGTAATCAAAGGCGGTTAACTGTCCCAATTCACCAAGATGATATACTATACCATTATCATATGTTGGAGTGCTTCTGGCACCGGTGTAAGTACGTGCCCACGAAAGCGTTGTTTCCCACGACTTACCGTTGGGTTTTTTCCAAACCTGTTTTCCGTTCAGATCAAATGCTAGTACATATGTTTGTTTATCTACCATACCAGCTGTAAACAGATATCCTTCGGCAATTGACACGGAACAATAACCTTCTCCCAATCCAGAAACCGTCCAGACCAATTTTGGTCCTCCTTCAGGCCATTCTTTTAACAGCCCTGTCTCCGACGATTTATTGATCCGATCCTGTCCATGGAAACAATGCCATTCGTATTCATCATGTGCCAATGAAGTACATCCTGAAAGAACCAGAAGAAGATAAAAGATTGAACCAAATTGAAAACTATTTTTGCAGGCGGTGGTGGTTTCAACTTTACCCATGTTTCTATTATAGTATTCTTTTGTAAAATTGTCCAGTAATTTTTCTATTTGTAATAAATTGACAATTTATATCCTATATAAGTTAACATCATCGGTACTAAAAATATAATAAAAATATTTATTTCAGAAAAATGCTCATTTTTTAATCATTACACCTTAATAGCTCGATGTGTAAACTTTTAATTATACATTGAATCTGTTTTTAAAACATAGTTTTTAATCATTCGTTAGTAAATTTAACATTAATAAAATTACCCATTTATATGTCAACAATTATCGATTTGATAGGGAATACTCCTATTGTTGAAATAAAGAATGTTTTCAAAAAGGAAGGTATTAAAATATTCGGTAAACTGGAAGGTCATAATCCTGGAGGAAGCGTGAAGGATAGGGCGGCGTACGGTATGATCAAGGGAGCTATAGAAAGAGGGGAAATTAAAAAAGGGATAAAATTGATTGAGCCAACCAGTGGAAATACTGGAATTGCTTTGGCCATGATAGCGCGTTTATATAATCTTGATCTGGAACTGGTAATGCCTGAAAACTCTACAAAAGAAAGGGTTTTAACGATGAGGGCATTCGGCGCTAAAGTAATATTAACGCCTGCCGAAGGATCCATGGAGGCCGCCATTGATTATGCTCGTGATAAAGTAGCCAAAGGTGGATATTTTATGCTTAATCAGTTTGCCAATCCGGATAATTATAAAATGCACTTTAAAACAACTGGTCCGGAAATATGGCGTGATACTGATGGCAAAATCACACATTTCGTATCTTCGATGGGTACAACCGGAACCATTATGGGTGTATCCCGGTATTTAAAGGAGCAAAATCCCAGAGTTCAGATTGTGGGAGTTCAACCTACGGAAGGATCAAGAATTCCAGGGATAAGAAGATGGCCCAAGGAATATTTGCCTAAGATTTTTGAACCTGAAAGGGTTGATCAAATCATCGATGTATCCCAGGACCAGGCAGTAAAAATGGCTAAAAAGCTCGCTGCCATGGAAGGTATTTTCTCAGGCATGAGTAGCGGTGGTGCAGTAGCAGCTGCAATCAAACTGGCAAATAAAATCGATAAAGGTATAATTGTCTGTATCATCTGTGATCGCGGGGATCGATATCTGTCTTCAGATCTTTTCGATTAGAAATAGGTATTGTTTTCAAATTCACTGTATAATTCCATCAGGTGCTTTGTCACCGTACCTGGTACACTATTCCCGATCGAGTGATCACCTATCCGGATGACTGGTAATACTTTTTTGGTCGTCCCGGTCATAAATGCTTCATCAGCCTCCCAGAGTTCTTCTATTCTTACTTCCCTTCCCTCCACCTGATAATATTTTTCGGCCAGTTGTATTACAGATGCCCTGGTAATACCCAGCAGGATATCTGTATCAGGAGTTAAAATTTTATTGTCTTTTACCATGAAAAAATTACTTCTGGATACTTCCCGGATTTTACCGTTAAAATGGTATAATACATCATAAGCATCAGCTTCTTTAATCTTATTTCGCAGCGATATCGGAGAAAGATAATTTATTGACTTGATAAAACTTAATTCGCGCTGATGTTCATAAAAATAGAGTTTAATTCCGTTCGAATAATTCTCTTCAGTTGGAAAATTAATTTTTTCTATTAAAATAAAAATATTTGGCTCACCAGGTGTATATCCATTAGATGTATATCCTCCCGTAAGTACCATTCTGATACCCGCTTCAAATATTTTATTAATGTCTAAAAGGGAATTTATGATCTCCTTCATTTTTTCTTTTCCATACGGAATTTGAAGGCCTACATGCACGGCTGAGTTATAAAATCTATTTAAGTATCTGTCAATTAAAAATGGTTTTTTATTATATGTTCTGAGAAAATCAAAAATTCCGAATCCACGCAATAAAGCAAGATCTGTTATATTTAACTTAGCCTGTGAGGCAGGCAAAATTTCGCCGTTTAGAAAAAAATAATCTCCCATCATGAAATTTTTCCGTAAAGTAAGTGGATTAAAACCTGATAAGAAATATTGAAAAGAATTAAATTTTTTTTAATACCTGAGAATGGACTTTATTTTCTTTAACGTGAAATGAAAAATGATCAGTAATTATTCGACCCGCTTGAATTCAACAATAAAATTAGCTCCCTTACCATGTTCACTTTCACACCATACCTCACCTTTCATTGCCTCCACATATTTTTTCACAATTGACAAACCTAAGCCTGTTGACTGTTCCCCTCCAGTAGGCCGGGCACTTAGGCGCTGAAATTTGCCAAATATTTTTTTCTTATCTTCCTCTGTTAATCCAGGGCCTTCATCAATGATTTCAGCTCTGGCCTTGCCATTGTTTTTGAGCAATTTTACTGTAATATTTCTTTCAGGAGGAGAGAATTTTATGGCGTTAGATAATAAATTTTCAAATACCTGAACCGCGTAGTCAGGATCTACTTGAGCATATAATTCCTCAGCTTCAACCAAAAGTTTTATTTTTTTCCGGTTAATCTCATTTAATAAGTTTCTATTAACATCCTGTATTATTTGCTCCAGATTAACCTTTTCAAGCTTGAGTTCTACAATTTTATCCTCAATTTTTTTAATATCAAGTAGTCGCGAAATCATATCATTCATCCGGTTTACGGACTTTTCAATAATATGTATACAATGTTGCTGATCTGCATCCAGGTTCACTCCTTCCTGTTTGAGAATATTTGCCATTGTAAGAGCACTTGTTAATGGATTTTTCAAATCGTGGGCGACAATGCTGATGATGTTACTCTTCTCTTGATTCAGTTCCTGTAATTTTATATTACTATGTTCGATTTCGGTTTTCTGCAAGGATATGTTAACGTTGGCCTTGGCCAACTCTTCTTTCTGTTCCGTTATTTTTTCGTAAGCATTTGCATTTTCAAGTGCAATTTTCGCATATGTAGCTAGATTCCTCAGGATATTTAAATGGTATTCATTGTAGGCATTTTCTTTAAAGCTTTGAACTGTAAATACCCCCAAAGGTTTATCATTATAGATTAAAGGTAGAAAAACTACAGATACGGAATCATCAGAGATACCCGGAAGGTACCATTCCAAATACTTTCCTTCTTCTACTTCATTAATATTATTAAAGATAATTTCCTCATTTTCTTTCAAAGATTTTACCGCCAGACTTTGATTGTCATCGTATGGAATGCTTTTTAAGCCAGCATTCTTGCCATTTTTCAATAAATAGGGAAAATCGAGTGTGTGCTTTTCAAGGTTTAAAATACCAAATCCAAGCACAGGTGCATCCATCAGGGTATTCAGTTTTTTGTAAATGGAATCAAGTAAAGATTCAACTGTTAAATTAGCAGTTATATCTCTGCCAATCACACTTAACATTTCCAGGTTGGAGTATTGCGTTTTCAGTTCATTATTTTTTTGCAGGATCTCTGATTTTTGCTGTTCAAGTTTTTTAGTTTTAAAGGCCACAAGCTGTTCCAATTCTTCCCGTTTTTCCTGAATAAATTTATTCCTGAGCCAGGAAACAATAATGATCAGGGCAATAACAAATGAAAAGACGATACTCCTGAACCACCAGGTTCCCCAAAAAGGTGGTTTGATGTCAAAAGCAAAAGTAGAGGGATATTCATTCCATATGCCATCATTATTAGATGCCCGTACTGAAAAAGTATAACTTCCGGGACTTAAATTGGTATATACAGCATATGATCTTGAGGTTGGGGGCGACCAGTCATCATCAACACCCTCTAATTTCCATTGATAACTAACTTTTTCCGGAACCGCATAACTTAATCCCTCAAATTCAAAGGTTACATGATTTCGATTGTATGGTAGTACCAGATCTTCAGGAAGACTGGTCCATGAAGTTAATTGCGTATAATATTTTTGATAAGAATCATCCTTCCAATTTATATCTTTATAAAACAATTGAAGATTCGTAACACTGGTTTTTGGTGGGATTGTATTTATTTCATCCATTTCAGGATTATATACCATAGCACCACGAATGGTACCAAACCATAACTTCCCTTCATTATCTACATAATTGGCTTTCGCATTGTTCTCAAATCCTGTAAATCCTTCATAATTATCATAATTTCTGATATCTACAATATTGCCATCATCATCTAAAGTAATTTTATCAGCACCATTCTGACATCCCGCCCAGATATTCCCTTCCAGGTCAGTCAGTATAGAATATACATTATTTGAAGACAATCCTTCATCGGTATCTAACTTCAATACTTCGATATTATCATTTTCATCCACAAATAACCTGTATACACCAGATCCATAAGTAGCCGCCCATATATTTCCGAACCGATCTTCTGATAGTTGCATCAGTGCCGTGAAACCAAGATAATCAGAATGCTGAAAGGTTTTGAATTCATTACCATCATATCTGGTCAGTCCTCCCCTTGTAGCAATCCATAAATTATCATCTTGTGTTTTGATGATATTATCAAGCTGGTTATGATTGAGTTTGGCGTTATCCTGATTATAATTTGTGCTTTCTCCATCCTTAAATTGAAAAAGTCCATTATTATGGGTTCCAATCCATATTTGATCCCCATCAGGGAAAACATCTGATACCCCTGTGCCACTGGGAAGCCCAAACGATGTATTCATATTGGAATAGGTTGCTCCATCAAATTTCCACATACCAGTTCTCGACCCGATCATTAATTTTCCATCATGTTCGAATATGACCCTGATGATATCCAGGAAAGTATTATCATCCGGAGGATAATGGATCAGGGTATCCCCATCCCAGGCCAATAATCCATCAGTAGCTGTTCCAAACCACATTTTGTCCCGTTTGTCCTGGTAGAAAGACCAGATAAAAAAATCATCCAGTCCCTGGTTAGATTGAAAAGATATAAATTTGGTGCCTCCATATTTAAATAATCCATTACCATCTGTTCCGATCCATATATTCCCTTCATAATCATGACCGATAGATCTGATGCTGGCAACCTCAAGACCGGACTGTTCTGTAAAAATATTTACCTTGTTGCTAACTGGTCCTCCCACCCACTGGTATAATTCACCTCTTTGCGGATTGCCCATCCAGAAATTCCCATCCCCGTCTTCATAAAACACATTTAATCTACTGACATCCATTTCTTTTGGAAAACTAACCCTGTTTAGCTGGTCCTTATATCTATATATTTGTAAATCGTTTTCGTTTTTAAGACTGAAAAGCCACAGAAAATTTATTTGATCAAGGTGAAAAAATACAATTTGCTGGTCTGTCAGTAATGGGTCATCTGACAAGGGAAGACGTCGCAATTCATCATCCTTATATTCAAAAATTTCATTCCCAGCACTTATGATTACATTGCCATGCTCGTTCACCACAATATTATTCAGGTTTGAAAAATCTTTCAGTTGATCATGCTGATCCGAAATATTTTTAAAATTTTGTCCATCGAATAAATAAACTCCAGGATTATTCTGAATGGAATTTGCCCTGAACCAGAAATTTCCAGCATGGTCCTGGTATAACCTCCTGGCTGTCATAAATTGAATATTGTTTGATGTATAGTTTTCGAAGGATTGTCCATCGAATATCGATATTCCCAAAATGCTCACAATTACTAGATTTCCGTTCCTGTCTTCTTTGATATCTAATATTAGATCACTTAATAAACCATCCTTCCTGGTATATACATCGAATCCGTTACCTTTAAATCGACACAATCCCCCTCCATTAGTACCAATCCAAAGATTACCCCTTTGATCCTGAAATATTGACATAACCTGCGATTGCGGGAGTCCATTTTCAACCCCGTAATTTTGAAAATGATTATATTGTGCTTGAACAGGATAAAGTGCGCAGCATAAAAAAAAGAAAATTATGAGTAAAATTTTCTGCATCCAGGCGGTATCAAATTTTACTTTTTAATAAACGAAAATTTTTCGATACGAGTTTATATAATCGATAAAGAAATTGTTAATGCTGATCAAAGTTACGAAAAGCACCGACAACCTTCAATTTTCAGATACATGTTTAACATTTTTTAATAATTTAAACAATAAACATTATATATGCCGTCAGGAGAGATCATGGCTGGTCGTATAACTGGATAAACGCCGGAGACTTAAAGAGGAAAATGCTAAAGGATAAGCAGGTTCAAAGCTGAAAGTTAGTCTTCAAAAATGATTGATGATCAATAACTTCCCCTTTCATATAAAAATAATTGCATGTAGTCTGTTCTTCATTTAAATTGAGTTTATTATTAAATAAAAAACAGTATAATCCATGAAATTGATTAAAATACTTATCCTTTCGCTTATTACCTTATCATCACTAAAAGCTCAAATTAATGCCAAATTAATGAGATACATGGACGTTTCCAGCACACAGATCACATTTGTTTATGGAGGTGATATCTGGATCATGCCAAAAGAAGGGGGACAGGCAACTCAAATCACACATTCCCCAGGAGAAGAATCCTATCCAAAGTTTTCACCTGATGGATCAGAAATCGCATATACCGCAAGCTACAACGGCAATCTTGATGTTTATGTAATGCCATCTGCAGGAGGTGTCCCAACCCGGGTCACCTATGCATCATATTCGGACCGAATGGTTGACTGGCATCCCGATGGAGAACATCTGTTATTTGCATCCAGAAGGGAAACAGGTATTCCCCGGATTAATCAATTTTTTCTTGTCCACAAAAAAGGCGGTTTACCCCTAAAGCTTGCTGTTCCATATGGAGAGCTGGCATCCTATTCGCCGGATGGTAGTAAACTCGCTTACATAACTAAAATCACAGAAAATTATCCTTTTAAAAGGTATCGAGGAGGCCTTACGTCTGATGTAATCCTGTTTGACCTCGATATCAATTCTGCAATAAATATTACCAGCAACCCTGCTAATGATGGCAAACCAGCATGGGCAGGAAACAATATTTATTTTCTTTCAGACCAGGGAGAAAACATGAGGCTGAATATCTGGTCATATGACAATGATTCAGAAAAAATTAATCAGATTACTTTTTTTAAAGATTTTGATATTTCCTTTCTATCCGCTGGACCTGAAGATCTTGTTTGGGAAGCTGGTGGAGTACTCTATCTGATGGCCCTCGCATCAGAAAAATACAAAGAAGTAAAGGTGAATGTGGTGAGTGATCTTTCTGTGGAAATCCCAAGGATTCAAAATGTTAGTAATAAAATTCAGCATGCGGCTGCCTCTCCAGGAGGAAAACGTTTAGTTATTGAAGCCAGAGGCGAGTTATTTAATTTGCCTGTAAAAGAAGGTTTTGTTTTAAATATAACTAACTCAAGTGGTGCTTTCGATCAAAATCCATCCTGGTCGCCCGATGGAAACAATATAGCTTATTGGAGCGACCATTCCGGAGAATATGAAATCTATATCAAAAATACCCGTAAAGATGAGCCTCCTAAAAAACTGACCAACAGGAACAGTGGATTTGGATACAAACTCTTCTGGTCCCCTGATAGTAAGCAGATTACCTTTATCGATGAAAAAAACAATATTAATATTTTAGATATAGGAACCGGTGATATAACAATTGTGGACAACTACAGTTGGAACCTCGGGCACGACAACAGATATTCCTATCCCATTAACTGGTCTCCAGATTCTAAATGGATTGCCTACTGCAAAGGGCAGGACAATGCAAACGATGCCATTTTCTTATACAATATGCAAGAGAGTAAAATTTACAGGGTAACCAGTGGATTTTATTCTGATTTCGATCCTGTTTTCAGTAAAGATGGGAAATATTTGTTTTTTCTTACAAATAGAAAATTTAATCCTGCTTACAGCGGATTAAACGATGGTACCTGGATTTATCCTAACAATACCCAACTGGCAGCAATAAGTCTTTCAAAAGACGCCCCCTTTTTACTGAATCCAAAGAATGATGAATTAGAAGAAGAAGAAAAAGAAGAATCCCCTGAAACTGCTAAAAAGGACAAGAAAAAGAATGAAAAAAATAAGGATGAAGAAGAAGAAAAGCCCGATATAACTGTTAAGGTTGATTGGGAAGATCTGGAAAGCAGATTAACCATTTTGCCTCCAAAAGCCGGAAACCTGAGCAATATAATGACTTTCGAGGGTATGGTAGTTTACACACGATCTCCAATTACTGGGAATGAAGATGATAAACCCTCATTAGTACTTTACGATCTCGAAAAACGTGAAGAAAAGAAAATCATTGATAATGTGGAATTTGCAACATCAGCCGCTGATGGGAATGCGATACTGGTTCGCAGTGATAGTAAATTTGGCATTATTAAACCAGAACCAGATCAGAAAATTGAGGAACCCATTCCAACTGATGGTCTTGTGATGCAATTGAATCCAAAGGAAGAATGGCGGCAGATTTTTTATGATACATGGAGGAGACACCGTGATTTCTTTTATGATAAGGATATGCAACAGGTGGATTGGCTAGCTCTAAGGGACAGATACGGTTCACTAATTGAAGATGCCCGTACCAGGTGGGATGTTAGTTATCTTCAGTTAAATTTAAGCGCTGAGCTGAGTGCCGGTCACACCTATGCCTTTGGTGGAGAAACGGAAAATGTGCCGAATATTCATACAGGATACCTTGGTATTGACTGGGAATTGAACAAAAATAAATATCGAATTAAAAAAATAATAAGGCCGGCGCAGTGGGATACAGAAATTCGATCATCCTTTGACCATCCGGGAATGGAAGTCCAGCCGGGAGATTATATACTTGCAGTGAATGGAATAAAAATCGATCCACAAAAAGATCCGTATGCTGCTTTTGATGGGCTTGCCGGTAAGACTGTTTCCCTAACGATCACTAAATCAGGTGAATCGGATAATTCAAAAAGACATATTGTCAAATGCCTGACACAGGGAGAAGAACAAACACTTCGTTATCTCGAGTGGATTGAGAGTAATCGAAAAATGGTTGAAAAACTCTCAGATGGGCAATTAGGGTATATCTATATGTCCAATACAAGTACAAGAGGACAACTGGAATTGATTAGAATGTATTATGGACAACTTGATAAAAAAGGATTTATCATCGATGAACGGTTTAATGGGGGCGGACAGCTCGCCGACCGGTTCCTCGAACTGATGAAAAGACCTGTAGTTTATAATTTATACTGGCGCCATGGCAGGCATCATACCTGGCCAATAAAAACCAATACTGGACCAATGGGTATGCTGATCAACGGCTGGGCTGGATCAGGAGGAGATGCTTTACCATGGGCTTTTCAGGAACTGAAAGCCGGACCTATTGTTGGAGAAAGAACATTAGGCATCTTAGTGGGACCCGCAACAGGTCACTCGTTGATCGACGGAGGAGTGATCACCGTACCAGGTGGAAGGTTGTATGACAATGATGGTCACTGGTTCTGGGAGGGAGAAGGTGTAAAACCGGACTTCCCTGTCTGGGATGATCCGAATCTTTTAGTTCAAGGTCGTGATCCACAATTGGAAAAGGCTGTGGAAGAGGTCATGAAATTAGCAAAAGAAAATCCAACTGAATCTACACCACCACCGCCTTTGGAAGACCGGACGGCAGAGGGATTAAATGATAAATAAATTATTGAACATATCAACTATATTTATTTTAAATTCTTAAGATGTCGTTGGAATTCAGAGTGAAGAAAGATATATTGAATTAGATCCTGCCGGAAACTTGCAGGTACAATTTATTTATAATTCCGATATGGCCTATAACACTAACGATATATTGAAATGGATTATGAGGATTTTATTTTTAGCAATAATAATCCCTTACTTTTTTATTGGTGCCAACGACAGAAATGATGCTTTGCTAATCGAAGCAGAAAGTTTTATTGATAAAGGAGGTTGGGTGGTAGATCCTCAGTTTGTCGAGCAAATGGGCTCACCTTACCTTCTGGCACATGGTTTAGGCAGGCCAGTGCAGGATGCGCAAACCAGTTTTCAAATATATAAAAAAGGGGAATATAACATATGGGTACGAACGATAGACTGGGCCCCGGGTAACTGGGAAGCTCCGGGAAGGTTTCAGTTAAAAATCGACAATAAGATATTTCCACAAATTCTGGGCACGCGGAAAGGCTGGGACTGGCAATATGTGGGTCAGGCAAAACTAAAAAAAGGTGTACATCAGATTGCGTTGGCAGACCTCACAGGATTTGATGGGCGGTGTGATGCCATTTATCTTTCCACAAATGAGGAGCCTCCTCCATCTGATCCGGAAGTATTGGCTGATTGGAGAAAACAGGTTCTTCAATTACCTGAAGCCCCGGAACAACTGGAGCAATTCGACTTGATTATAACCGGTGGCGGTATTGCAGGTTGTGCCGCTGCCATTGCTGCTGCTGAACAGGGATTGAATGTGGCTCTTATTCATGACCGACCCGTGCTGGGAGGTAATGCAAGCGGAGAAATCAGGGTGCATACGCTGGGAATATACGGTCATTTTCGGAGGATATTAAAAATGCTAGATACCGAACACTATCCCAATGGATCGCCTGAAGCACATGAAGAAGATATAAAACGGCTTTCGAATATAAAAAAATATGATAATATCCGCCTGTATCTTAACTGGCGTGCCTACGATGCACATGCCGAACAGGATATCATTCAGTACGTTGATGCCAAACATACCAGCACGGGTGAACGAATCCGGTTTTTTGCACCTTTATTCATCGATTGTACGGGCGATGGATGGATTGGCTATTGGGCAGGTGCCAAGTATATGTATGGCAGGGAGAGCGTGGATAAATACGGGGAATCCTGGGAAAAACACGGTGAAATCTGGAGTCCGGAAAAGGAAGATAATTTTATTATGGGGGCTTCGGTTTTATGGAGAAGTATTGAATTGGACACGGTAAGCAACTTTCCTGAAGTGCTATGGGCAATGGAAGTGGTTGGAGATTATGCTGCTGAAAATGGAGAATGGCAATGGGAATTTTCACGGAATGACCTCCACCAAGTGGATGATGCCGAACAAATAAGAGATCATATGTTAAAGGCAATCTTTGGTTCATTTTATAATGAAAAACAGAAACCCGGGAATGAACGTCTTGCCTTGGAATGGGTTAGCTATCTGATCGGCAAACGAGAGTCAAGAAGGCTGATAGGAGATCATATATATACTTTCAATGATATTAGAAATAATGTAAAATTCCCTGATTCAGTTGTAGTTGAAGAAAGAGAGGTCGACGTTCACTATCAGCAGAACCTGCTGGATCCCGGAAAACCAGATTTTCTTTCTGAAGCGCTTTTTTACCAGGTGGACAGATACTATGTGCCTTACAGAAGCCTGTATTCAAAAAATATTGGGAACCTGTTGATGGCGGGCAGATGTTTCAGCTGTTCGCATATAGGCCTTGGAGGCCCGAGAGTAATGAGGACCACCGGGCAGATGGGTGCAGCAGTAGGTTATGCCGCCTCCTTATGTAAAAAGTATAATATCCTCCCCCGTGAGGTGTACCAAAAATATCTGGAAGAGTACATGAGGCTGGTACTTTCTTCCGATCAATATGTTCATAATCCTTGAAAGGTTGATTTTCATGAAGGTTTATTTGCGGGTATTAGCCCTCGGGTTATTTATAAGTGTAGGAGTTTTGGAAGGTACACACACCAGACAAAATTATAGTTGTTTTCCAGTATTGGAGCTTCCCAGCAGAGATTCCGTCTTTTTGAATCCGGTTTATTTTTGTGAAAACAGTATGGGCGAATATTTTTATTACGCCAACATAAAAACAACCGTTTGTAACGATACACTTTGCCAACTAGTCCTCTTAAAGGTTTTCTGGGACCTGGCCGGGAATTTCACCAGGTTTGATACCCTTCAGGGAAAGCCCCTGACTAAAAATGATCATATTCCCTTCACATCCCAGGATTATGAGAAGCTCCACTATACACTAATTGATGAAACTTCAATATTAGGTAACAAAACAAAAGACGAACTGCTGGATAAAGATCGTAGCAGGTATTCAGCGAAAATTGATGGCGTGACAGGAGCGACAGCCCAGGAAATTAAATCAGCCGTTGTGGAAGGGGCACTTTACTCCACATACACTTTGTGGCACCTGGCAAATGGCACTATTAAAGGACTGATAAGAAAGCATACTTTATCTAGGTATAATGACAAAATACGACAGCAATTGTTAAAATCAGATAATCCGCCAACCATCATCTTTGGATTGAAAAATCTTGATGAAAAATTTTATTATGAACAATTTGACCAGATTGTTGATCTGCTGAAATTCGGTAATCCACTTGTCAATTTTTACCTGGCCAAAAAAATACCAGAAGGAGTTTTTACGATTCAAAAAAATAGAACGTCAATTGAAGAAATATGGCACTCATTCGATCGAAATACCCAATCCATTTTATTAAAATATATTGAATCCGATTTAGATAAATGAATATGATAAAGGAAGTGCATTCAAGGTTTAAATGAACATTAAGAAAATCTTTGCGATTTCTCTGCGGTCCCTGCGGTTTTGTAAATGTATAGACACGAAGTGTCCAGCACTGACCCTTGAATTCAAATTAAGGGCATCATAACGAGCTGAAATCCGAATCCGGAAATTACATTTAAACCATATATAAATTAAAAGGAAAAAATAAAGTTCTTTGATTATTAAACAGAAGGAGAATAATTTTAATCAAATCAAAAAATAATGAAAAAAGTACTTATTCTATTAATCAGCTTTTTATTTATTCAGAATCTTTTCGCACAGAATAATTCCGAAATAAAAGGGCCCATTGAGTACGTTTATGATATAAAAGATCCTGACAGTTTAAAGGCCTATCTGTTTTACCCTGCAACTAAAGATCAGATTGACGACAACCCGGCTATTGTGATCTTTCATGGAGGCGGCTGGTCCATAGGAGAACCTTCCTGGGCTTTCGGGCTGGCTGAAAAATATGCTCAAAAGGGTATGGTGGCTGTAGCAGCTCAGTACAGGTTATCCGATCAGAAAAATATTACTCCCATCGATGCGATGGAAGATGCCAGTAATATCATTATCTGGATGAGGGAAAACTCGCAAGATCTGAAAATACAAAGTGATCGAATTGTTGCATATGGCTGGTCTGCAGGAGCTCACCTGGCTGCGTGTGCTGCGGTGTTTCCAACAACCAATTCAAAAAAAACGATCACAAGTATTCCTAATGCTTTAGTGCTGGTTTCTCCGGCATTATCATTAGAAAAAGACGGATGGTTTAAAAGATTACTGTTAGAAAAAGGTGATCCGGAGGATTATTCACCTGCCGAACATCTGAAAGAAAACATGCCGGCATCTATCATTGTCGTAGGCAGGGATGATACGGTTACACCGATTCATGAATCCATATTGTTTCATGAAAATATGCAAAAATATGGCAATGAATCTTTCCTGCATATTTACGATGGGGTAGGCCATCTTTTCACACCTTCAGACAAGCCGGATGATGGTTGGCCTGATCCCGATAAAAAAATACAAGCCCAGGTATATGAAGAAATAGATTTGTTCCTAAAAAAATTAGGGTATATAGATTAAAAAGATTTTATTTTTTATCCATTTAAATTATTTTTAAGATTATCTATTTACTAAAATTCATTTATTCTATTCTAATAATTAACCCTTAAATTTTTATTATCATGCCCGACGGAATTGTAAGAGATCCAAAACAAAATCAATATCAGGAAGGATTATACGGCGTTATCCAGTTAAATGGCCAGTTTGCATATTATGATAAAAGGACATTCACCAACATGAGGTATAAGCCATGTGGTTGGAAATGTGAGGGTGATTATTCTCCGGCTGAATCCTGGACATGGGATACAATTGAAATTAATCACAAGGTGGTCCGTCTGAAACCCCTGCTTCCTGAACAACAACCTCCAATGGTCAGGGAACTATATAAAGCATTTGATCACAATGCGACCAGACGGGCGATGATCGAGAATAATTTACGTAATCCGGATTTACCCCCTCATCCGGAGGAGGATATCGAAGATGACTTTCAGGAAATTTCAGCTAAAAATCCCAATCCTACAAATAATAATAATTTTGGGTTTGAAAAGATGCGGTGGATACTGACGCTTATTTTTATTGCAGTTGCGTGTGTGATCATTTTTGTTTTTAAGGATTTAATGGAATTCGGGACTGGCTTACTGGGATCGGTTGTTGGTTTCTGGTTTGGTAAAATTCAAATTCCTGAAACACTGAAATTAAAATTACCTTCCGATAGAATGAAGGTTTTTATTTTAACTCTTATTGTCATCGTTGTTGCAATGTTAATGATCATATTTATCCCGGATCAATCAGTATATGCCACTGGATTGCTGGGCATTCCGGTTGGATACTGGTTTGAAAAGGATAAATAATTTGTGATATTTAAATTGATTTGTCTCAAAAGTTAATTTCTCGCAATGTTCGCCAAGATTAACGCCATGTTCGCAATGTTTAACTATTTATAAATCAATAAATTGCGGCCTTTGCGGATTCTTTGCGGACTTAGCGTGAAACTGATTTTCATACTTTTAAGACAATCTCTTGCAAAATTTCAAATTTAATAAAATGAAAAAACTGACTTTTTTACTTTGCCTTTCTACTTATCTTGTTTTTCTGGGTTGTGAACATAGATCCGAAGATCGTAATGAATCCACTATCGTTCTGAAAAAGTACGATGTTTCCAGACTGTCCCGCATCAGGGATTTTCAGAAACAATTGATTGAGGAGGGTACCACCGGTAGCAATATTGCCATGGTATATAAGGACAGTGAAATAATTTACAGAGAAATAGTTAACTCAGATAAGGAGGGTGACACTGACATAACTGAACAAACCATATTTCCAATCTGGTCCATGAGCAAGCCGATTACAACAGTGGCAGCGATGATCCTTTATGAAGAAGGCCGGTTTTTACTGGATGATCCCGTATCAAAGTATATCCCCGAAATGAGAGACCTCAAGTGCAGGGACGAAAATGGCAGGACATACCCCTGCAGAGAAATCCTTACCATCCGGCATATCCTTGCCCACAGATCGGGCTGGAGTTATAATCTGGAATATCTTGATGGGCAATCTATGATCATTACCGATACACTATTTTCGGACTTGGCCGATTTCGCAACCACTGTGGCCTCCATCCCTTTGGATCATGAGCCGGGAGCAGATTATACCTATGGGATCAATACTGCCCTGGTTGGAAGAGTCATTGAGGTCATTACGGGGCAGTCTTTTTATGATTTTCTGAAAGAAAGGATATTTGATCCCCTGGAAATGAGACATACAAAGTTTTTCCTGACCGAAGAGGAAAGACAATTTTTCCAACCCTTATACAGGACTACCCCTGAAGGGGCTACTTTTGAACGAGGGGCTTATGACGAACTGAGTTACGAACCGGGCACCAGGGTGCAACTTGGTGGAGAGGGCCTGGTATCGACACCTGAAGATTACAGCCATTTTGCTGAGATGCTTGTTAATGACGGTGTTTATAAAGGAAAGAGAATTTTAAGCCCGGCGGCCATTGCCCTGATGCACATGAATCATAGTGACGAAGAATTGGAAGAAAGTGGATACTGGAACGGATATAATTATTTTCATCTGGCAGCTCCTGAAAAGGATGGATTTCTGTCTCCAGAAGGTATCTTTGGATGGTCTGGGTACCACAATACCCATTTCTGGATTGACCAGGAAAACAATCTTTTCGGTTTATTCATGACGAGGCGTACCCCTTACGAGCAGAATATCCAGCGACGGTTCAGGCGAGCGGTGTATCAGGCGATTTATTGATTGAAAATTGCGATTCTCGATTTGTGATGTTTGATTTTCATTAAGTCAATGCCTAAATAACGTTGACATTTTTACAACGATCAACAAAAATGAAAACAAATCTGAAATCACCCATCGCACATCACACATCTAAATTCAATATATTTATTTCCACCTCTTCCTCCTGTAAGTATTTTTCAGATCGTTTTCGAACGGCGAATAGGTGTTGTTATAGAATTCCATAAAATCCGGCACGCTTTTATGCCCCGGGAAAAGCGTATAATAATGTGTTGGACTCCTCCTGTCGTTACGCCAGACCAATATGTAAGCAAGCCTGGATTTATGCATCTGCATTGCTTTCAAAAGTGTATTAGTCCACCACGTTGTATCAGGGATCGATTCCATGCCGGTTTCGGTAAAAGCCGTTAATTTCCTGGATTTGATAGCATAATCAGAAATAATTTTCAGTTTTATTGCAGCAGCTTCCATATTATACCTGTCGCGGCCCATATCACCATAATTTTCCATTCCTGCCATATCAATCCATTGGTCACCCGGATAACGTTCCAGGTATTCTTCTTCAGTAATGTACCGCTTATCAGGTGAAAAGGCATACAGGAAATTATGGATTCCGAGTGTATCACGTAAGTAGGATAAGGTAAACCTCCAGAGCGAAATAAACTCATTGCGTGTACAATGAGGCTTACCCCATCAGAACCATCCCCCATCAAACTCATAATAGGGCCTGAAAATAACCGGTGCAAGGGTACCATAGGCACCTTCTAGGCTTTTCGCCCAATCACCGATGGTTCTCAGTATTTCCTTATATGCATTATGGGCTTCCCCTCCCGGAATGATGTATCTCACGGCTGGCAAGGAAACAGAATCCCTCCAGTAAAAACCGCCCCCGGAAACCGGATTGGAGAAATGCCAGATAATTGTTGTCACCCTCCCCCTTCATAGGTATCAACAACGGTTTTTCTCAGATTCTCTATGTTTCGCTCAATCACTTCAGGGGGTCTAACGGAAAATCCGGTTAGATCCACACCAATTACAGCGGGATGGGAGCCACAAACCGACTTTACAACCGACCGGTCCGCATCGCCTGACCAGCAAAGTTTATACTCTATGGCATGTTGATGTCCGAATAATGTATGTTTTTTAGATAATTTTCTAAGACTTTTAAACAAAGCCTTTGTTTCCCTCGTGGCTTTTGAATCAATGGGTTTTCTTTTTTGAGCTCGTAATTGGGGTGAAAGAAGGAGGCATAGGGCCAACAGGATTGAAATAAAAATTTCTTTCTTTTTTTTCATAATTAGCATTGTTTATATACAAAAAAATGATTGCAATTGATGTATCGAAATTCCAGGGCATCATTATTGATACTTAAAATAGGCAGATTAAGTAACACATCCATTTCATATCAATATGTTTATATTCAAAATAAAATCGGACTTGCCATATGGTACCAGCCTTCGAACATGGCTTGTACAAGCCAGGAATAACACCGGCAGTAGTTTTTTTAATTAGAAACTTCCACTTTTATTATCAGCAATTTGCGTATTTCCTTCGCTCTTGATTTTATTAAACACACTTATTACATAATTTATCGTATCCTCATCTAAGGCAGCAGTTGCACATATTCTCAATCTTGCCTCATTCTTCGGCACAGCTGGATATACAATAGCTAGAGCAACTATCCCATAATTAAACAGTGAACGTGTTAAGTTATAAGCATCCATTTCGGTTCCAATTAAAACAGGAATGATTGGACTTTCATCACTCAATAAAACCCAACCTGAATTTTTAAATCCATCTATAAGTAGTTCAGTATTTTTCCATAAATTCTTTAACCGTGTTTTTTCTTTTACTATAATTTTTAAAGCTGCTGAAGCGGCACCAACCGATGCAGGGCTTGATGCTGCGGAAAAAAAGAAAGGTGATGATCCATGTTGAAGATAGTAAATCAATTCTTTACCTCCAGCGATGTATCCCCCATTAGATGGTATGGCCTTTGACAGGGATGCTGTCCAGATATCAATTTCTTTTGGGTTTATCCCATAATATTCATGAACTCCTTTTCCACTTTTTCCAAGTACACCTATTGAATGGGATTCATCGATCATTAAATATGCATTTTTTCTTTTTTTGATATCAAGAAGTTCTGGTAAAGGACATATATCTCCATCCATTGAAAAAATCCCTTCTGATATTATAAGTTTGTTTCCTTTATTATTATTCTCATCTAAAAGATCATTTAATGAATTAATATCATTATGACGAAACTTGAGATATGGAACTTGCGCAAGCTTGCACGCTTCTACAATACTCTGATGGATTTTTTGATCTAGAAATATTAAATCATCTTCATTGCATAAGGCATTAATTACTGCAAGGTTTGCTAAATATCCAGAAGAATACATCATTGATGCCTCAGTACCTATAAAACTAGCTAGTTCTTTTTCAAATTTTCGATGAATAATAGCTGTGCCAGTTAGGAGCCTAACCCCGCCTGTATTTGTGCCGAATTGTTTTATAGCCTCTATTGCTGATTTTTCTATATATGGATGGCCAATCAAACCAAGGTAATCATATGATGAAATCATTAATATATCCTGCCCATTTATTTTAATCATTGGTCCAGTTTTTGTCTCTAAAGCCTGTTGATAAGTATATAAATCATTCTTTGATCCAAAACTTATTCGATTTAACCAGTCAAATATTTTTTGTGATTTGAGTATCCCTTCCTGGCTTTTTTCCAATTCATAGTTATCATTAAAATAGCCTTTAAAAGGATCCTCCAAATCAAATCTTTTTTTATTCGACGAGATGTAGGAACTAAACTTATCCATGATGTTTGTATTTAAGACTTAAATATATTATAGAGTTATTTTCAAATTCCAAAATAACGACAAGTTTTACTTATATTTCCTTTCTTTTTTTAGTCAATTAATACAAGTAATTTTTATTATAATACACACTAACGCCCAAATTTGCTTACCATTATTATATTTTGTATCTTATTATACGGAAGATGCTTGGCTTTCTATTTAATTTTATTTTAATGAAAAGAGTTTTAAAACTATCCATCCTAATACTCATTTTCATTATTGTTGAAATAGTAAATCACATAGGATTCATTCTGGATGAATTTTTCTTTCCTTCTTATAAAAAGCAGTCAATAAAATCACCAGTATTTATTATTGGCATGCCTCGAAGCGCTACAACCTATATGCACACTATTCTTGCAAGTGACACAAAAACATTTACTGCGATGCGGTTATGGGAGATCTTGCTTGCTCCTTCAATTATTCAGAAAAAATTGGTTATAATACTTGCAAGAATCGATAAGAGATTTAATAACTGTTTAAGAAACCTACTGATACGATTTGATAAAAAAATATATGAAGAATATAATCCGATACACCCACTTAGTTTTTTTAATATTGAGGAGGATGACTATCTTTTCTTTCATAATTTAAGCTCAAGTCATCTACTATTCTGGTTTCCTTCATTTAATCGGCTATATAAGAACATTAAATTTGATCAGGAATTCTCTGAACATGAGAAATTGAAACAATTAAGATTTTATAGTAAATGCGTTAAAAAGCATCTTTTTGTTTTTGGTAATGGAAGAACTTATCTGGCGAAAAGTCCTTCGCATACCCCAAGATTGAATTCGCTAAAAAATTATTTCCCTGACTCTGTATTTATCCATAATTTTCGAGTTCCTCACGAAGTGATCCCCTCAACAATAAGTCTTTTTCAGATGTTTAGCAGAGTTTTTTATACCCCTGTAAAAATAGAAAAACTCACTAATTGGGTTCTTGATATTGCCGATCATTGGTATTCCTATGCATTTGATCAATCAAAAACGCTTCCGGAGAACAGATTTATTAACATAATATTTAGTGAACTTATTAAAGATCCTAAAAATGCAGTCGAATCTATTTATAAAATACTTGATATTAGATTATCGAAAAACTTCAAGGGTAAATTGGAGCATCAGGTTATGGTTACTAAAACCTATACCAGCAAACACGCCTATTCTATAAATCAATTTAACCTAAACGAGTATCAAATTCAAACCAGATATAAAACTGTATATCATGCATATTTCTCAATCCCAAATAAACAGAAAAAAACTATATCGATTCCCCTGGTCCCGAACTGATAATCCGGGTGGATGGGTTGAAGTAACCGATAACTGTGATATTAGTTGTAAAGGGTGCTACCGCAATCAAATTGAAGGACACCGGCCCTTAGATGCTATAAAAGATGATATACTAAGATGCAAGGAGTTGATTAATTGTGACTATATTACACTGGCTGGAGGTGAACCCCTAATTTATCCGTTTATTGTTGAAGTTGTTGAGTTTATCACAAAAAATAAGCTAAAATCTGCCATATTTTCCAATGGTGTAAAATTAGATCATCGGCTCGCAGATGATCTTAAAAAAGCCGGATTATCTAAAATACATTTTCATATCGACAGTCAACAAGTGAGACCTCAATGGATCGGTAAGAATGAATTGGAATTAAATAAACTTAGGCAGTACTATGCTGACTTATTATGGGATATCGGTCGAATTCAATGTGGATTCCATATGACTGTCTATCGTTCAACAATTGAATATATTCCAAAAATTGTGTTATGGGCCAGGAGGAATATGCATAAAGTTCATCATGTTTCATTCATTGCTTATAGGTCAGTACCGGTTATTGACAGCATTACTTATTATGTAAAGGGAAAGCGTATAGATCCTGATGATTTGTATAACAAAACTACTGACCTTAATGAGATTAATATTTCAACGGAGGAGATGTATAGTCTTGTTGTAGCTCAATATCCTGAATTGAAAGCTTGTGCATACCTGAATGGGAGCAGTGCCTATGAAACATATAAATTTCTGGTAATCTCCAATATCGGATCAAGGAATAAGCATTATGGTATAATGGGATCAAAAAGCCTGGAATTGGCACAAACTTTTTATCATCTGTTTAACGGACGATATTTTGCTTTTCTAAACAGCCCTGTAATTGGGAAAAAGATCTTTCTTTTATCACTGTTTGATAAGAATGTCCGTAAAGCTTTTACAAAGTTCCTAATGGAATGTACAAAGAATCCTGCTCGATTAATTGAAAGAGTTTATTCACAGGTTTTCCATTTTCAACAACCAAATGAGATTATTAATGGAAAACTTAATCTATGTGATGACTGTGTAAATATGATGGTATACAATGGAAAATTAATAAATAGTTGTCAACTTGATGAGTACCGGACTTTTGGCACCCCCATAACCATTATGGAAAACTAAATATATTAGTTTAAAAACACTTTGTTGTTTATGAAAGAATCATCGGAAATAGAAAGAAATAAATTATTTAGATTTCCATGGTCTAAAAACGATAATCCTGGCGGATGGATTGAGGTTACAGATATCTGCAATCTGAAATGTCCTGGTTGTTTCAGGCATACCATTACTGGTCACCGACCAATTGATGAATTAAAGAAAGAGATCATTCAATTACAAAAAATAACTAATTGCAGCCGTATCTCAATTGCAGGTGGTGAACCTCTTCTTTACCCGGATATTGTTAAGGTTGTTGATTTTATAGCAAAAAATAAACTAAAGGCAATTATTCTTACCAACGGGGAATTACTTACGGAGAATTTAGTGAAAGAACTTCATCAGGCAGGATTATACCAATTCTATTTCCATATAGATAGTAATCAAGATAGACCAGGTTGGAAAGGAAAAACCGAATCGGAAATGAATGAACTCAGGCAACAATATATCGATTTGGTTAACAGCTGCAGTAAAATAAAATGCGGTTTTCTTACAACAGTAACTCGCTCTACACTTCATTCCATACCTGATATAATTAACTGGTTTTATGGCAATTCTCAAAGGGTCATACATATGGCTTTTATCGCATTCAGAGGAATTCCTATTGCTGATAATTATGAATATTTAGTAAACGGAAAATTGGTAAATCCGGAAATATTACCCAATAAGTGCTATGATTTATCAGAAATAGATATTTCTATAAATGAAATGTATCAAATTATCAAAAATCATTTTAAAGAGCTGAGTCCTTGTGCTTATTTGGAGGGGACAACAAAAAAAGAATCATATAAGTTTTTAATTATAAATAGTATAAATAGCAGAAGGAAAATATATGGTTCAATAGGATTTATGACCGTTTTTTTGCAGCAATTTCTCACACGGAAGTTTCAATCCCGTTATAGAGATACGATTCCCAATACAGGAAAGGAAATTTTTCTGCTATCCGTAATAGATAAAAAGATAAGATATGCATTAGCCAACTATATAAAAACAATATTAAAGAAACCAAAAGCAATTTTTGAAAAAATTTCCGTGCAGAGCCTTGTATTACAACAACCATATGAGATCATAGATGGTAAGCCCAACTTGTGCGATGGTTGCATTAATATGATGATTCATAATGGTGAACTAATCAATTCTTGCAGACTTGATGAATATCGGATGCTTGGAGGAACATTGGACGTGAGGATAAAACGAAAACCTTCAATATATGAAAACCAGCAAAACAGACCCTCATAATATTGAAATAAAAATTATATCCTCAAAGAAGGAATTGAAAGATTTTATTTTATTACCCTCGAAACTTCACAAAAATCACAATAACTGGGTTCCTCCAATTTACCGTGATGAGTGGAATTATTTCAATCCTAATAAAAACCATGCACTTCAATATTGTGATACAATATTGCTACTATGCGGTAAAAATAAACACGTTGTAGGAAGGATCTTGGGTATAATAAATCATAGGTATAATGCCGATACCAATACCAAATATGGCCGTTTTTCAATGTTCGAGTGTATTGACGACCAATATGTAGCAAAAATTTTGTTGAATCATGTCGAAAATTGGGCAATAAAAAAAGGAATGGAGAAACTGATAGGTCCAATGGGTATGTATTATCATGATCCGATGGGATTCTTAATTGATGGATTTGAACACACACCAGCAGTTGCTACAAATATAAATTTTAAATATATTCCTGACCTGGTGACAGAAGCAGGTTATTCTATCGATAAAAATTTAATGGTTTACAGGGTTGATCTATCAACCAAATTACCAGAAAACTACCAAAAATTATATCAGAAGGTATCTCAAAAATCAAACATCAGGATAAAAACATTTAAAACAAAAAATGATTTGCAGAAAGCGATTTTTCCGGTTTTGTCATTAATGAACGAGTGTTTTACAGAAATTTATGGGTATTCTCAACTCGATAAGAAGGAGATGATGGACCTAGCCAATAAGTATATAATAGTATTAAATCCTCAACTAGTGAAGGTTGCATTTCATGGTGATCAAATGGTTGGATTTATCATCGGCATGCCCAACCTGAGCAAAGGATTCAGGGCATCAAAAGGTTTTCTTTTTCCATTTGGAATTATTACGATTTTAAGGTCTGCAAAAAAATCAACACAATTGGATTTACTTATCGGCGGGATAAAAAAGAAATTTCAAGGGATTGGAATAGACATACTATTTGGTTACGATATGATTCAAACAGGGAGAAGATTGGGGTTTAAAATTATGGATAGCAATTTGGAACTGGAAGAGAATATTAAAATGAGGGCAGAAATGCAAAAGCTAGGTGGTGAAGTCTATAAAAAGTATCGGATTTTTCAGAAGGTATTAAATTAATAGTTCTAAAGAACGAATACAACAGTAGTTTTAATATACGTGTTGAGTAATACTATTGGTTGTACGCTTATATAACATATAAATACACTATCATACATTAAAGAGTTTGAAATCGCTCATCATATAATTCTTTGACGATTTAATGAGATATCATAAAATTCATTAATAGAACCCTGCTGAATTCATCTGAAAATCAATCACTTATGAGAAATCGTAAGTACTTTTTTAATTCTGGTTGAGGAGTGGTTGACAAAAAATTAATATTGACCGAATTATAATCACCATATGAACCTATATTTTTATATACTAAATCTGTAAAACATAAATATTCGAAAGTAAATTTTTTTATCTCAATTTCTGATGTTACGATATTATCAATAGACCATAAATTATGCCTTTAGAAATACGTAAACTAAAAGTAACATCAAATGTAACGTGATGAATTATATCTGTATAAGCACTCTAATTAGCCTTTTAATATGCGGATTTGGTTGCTCTGACAAAGAAATTGTTGAAGAATAAATTGATTCTATGGTAATTTTCTCTTCAACATCATGGACATAAACTTGGAATTTATGCGTTCCGAGAGCAAAATATTGGTTACCATTTCTGGCAAGTTATGGGATACGAACAAGGACATAATTTTTTTTGAGGAATGATTGGGTTCAAACCTAGAATTCCGTGACCTCAACTTTTTAATTGATGAAACATTATATTCAGAGATATAACGTAAAATTCTAGATTTTACCAATAATTCAGAATAGAGAAAAAAATTGAGACCGGGCCACCTAAGTATCCTTCCTGAAAAAAAGATCATTGTGGTTGTTGTGTAAAAACACAAAAAAGCCTTTTATTCCATACTAATCAAGGGACAAGAAAGCCAACACACAAAGCTAATCCGAACACTGCCTTAGCAAAAAGGTAATTGAATTAATATATATATTAAATAAAGGGCATTGATGACCCAACGCTATTACCAGAACTTATAAGGCAGCGTAATAACGAAAGCAATTCTATTTTATACAAAAGTTTCCTTTGAAAATCGAAAATTCCCCTCATAAGAGGGGTGAAGGGGTGTATGAAATACGAAAATCTATAACATATCACAGTGATTTTAGCAGATACAAAATTTTATTTGATTAGTTAGTTGTGTCTCTTAATTATTTCACAGTTTCTAACATCCACTATAGCTCCAAAGTGGAAATCCCAATCCATTTGCTGTTGTCAAATTATTGATCATTTCATTTCCTCAATCAAACCTCTTCATATAATCCAGAAACATCCTGGCTGTCTTATCCAGGTTTTCCTCCGATCCCCCACCTTCCAGCACTTCACATAGTTCATATACAATATACCCCTGGTAACCTATATCCTTCAATGCCTCAAAAAAGGAATTATAATCGATGATCCCTTCTCCCATGGGCACGGCGCGTAATACATCATCCGTCTTGATATAGTTGGTGCGGGTATTTTCGTACCTGTACTGCGGAGCGCGTATGTAATCAGCAGCTATCGTATTTACAATATAAGGTTTCATCTTGTAAACGGATTCCCTGAGCTCTTCCGATGAAAGACCCTCAAGTGTCGGTGACCAGGCATCCCATCCTGCCTTTACATTCGGGTGGTTCACTTCCTTCATCAACCAGTACATTTCATCGTGGTGCAGGGCAATATCGTGATGGTTCTGAACGGCAAGGGTAACATCGTACTTCGCTACCTGATCGCCAGCCAGCCGTAAACCTTCCACCACCGTTGCATACTGCTTATCATAAGGGATCCCTTCCCTGACATAGCCGGTAAATATCCGTATCATATTACAATCCAGGTCCCGGGCAAGTTCTGCCAGTTGTCCTACATAGGCAGCCTGGATCTCGGTATGCGGTATCCCCGGTTTGTCGATACCGGCGGTAAAATCCGTATACCCGGCCAGGCAAACCAGTTCAAGGCCCAGCTCTACGATCCTGGCCTTCAATTTTGCACGCGCTTCTTTATCATAATCGAGCAAGGATAAGTGAGGCCTCTTTGCGACAAGCATAACTCCATCGAATCCAAGTTCGCTCGCCTTGACAAGGAACTGGTCAACCGAAAGCCTCGCCTGATCCCTCCAGAATCCGGCATAACTTACGGAATGCAGGCAGGTTTTAACTTTGAAGTCGGCAGAATCTCCCGATGGGATTTTCTGGGCAAAAGAAGGCAACATGGAAATCAACATTCCCAGGATTGTCAGGGAAATTATTATGGAAAAATGGAATGCTTTCATAACAGAATAAATAATGTTTTTCGATAGCCAATGTAGGAAATTATACCATTTTTAACATTATATGAAGTTATCTTTTTGCCGGAGTTAAATCCGGCATATCAGGAAGGTTTCTATTCAAATAAAAAAACGACCTTTGATCTGATATGGAAATCTTTTGTTCAATTTATGATTTTTATAAAGAATTGGCTCCAGGCTTTGAATCTCATCTTAGTGGACCGAATAAAAAACATGAATTCTTCATCTATAACACCCTTGATGGATGCGATCATGTTGCCTAAATGGGCTATTTGTGTAACTATAATCGATCAACTTAAGAACATTTTTCAGATTGAGTATTCCCGTCATCGGAGTCCAAAAAATTTCCTTATTAACTTATTCTCAGCTTTGATTGCATACAAGTTCAATGAATGAAAACCATCATTGAAAATGCAATTTACAGATCCAAACAATTATATTTACCCTTATAGCCTTACGAATTTATTTGTCAGGTTTCTGTAATAAATAATAAAGGACAACTTGGAATTCTAACTATAAATTAATAGATCGAAAGCGCTGGCCAGACAAAAATGGTGGGTGCGATGCCGTGGGAGGTTATGATAGCCTTGTGCGACTGGTGATTCCGGGGCCGTGCGAATTTTATTTTTGTCTAGACCTTTTTGGTTACTTTCCTGCCTGCCGAAGCGGCAGTGCAGGCAGGTTGGGACAATGCCAAAAAGTAACGCCTGCCCGGTGAGGGCTATAAAAAAATGATGTATTATTAAAATGGAATTTTATATCAAACTCGGGTTAACTTAAATTCAACCGATACAGCCATGAGCAATCTTTCAAGCATTTTGTCAAGTCCACCTCCGCAGACCCTAACCGAAGTATTGCAGCACTGGCCTGAAAGGATCTACAGGGGATCTCCCGGCGACTGGAGAGATCAGGTTTTCTATTTCCTGCTTCCCGACAGGTTCTCCAATGGTAAAGAACGACCCGACCGGCTTCTAGACGCCGATCTGAGTTCCCCTGGCGGAATTTCAAAAATAAAACAGATCCGCGGATCCAACTGGAGATGGGATAACTGGCAGTTTTCCGGAGCGGAACGGTATCAAGGGGGAACGTTGAAGGGTATCCAATCGAAACTGGGTTACCTCAATGATCTTGGGATTACTACAATATGGCTCGGGCCCATATTCCGGCAACGTGTCGAACTGGACACTTACCATGGGTATGGAATCCAGAATTTCCTGGATGTGGATCCCCGATTTGGCACCCGGCAGGATCTGGTCGATCTGGTCGATGCTGCGCATGCCCAATACGATATGAATATCCTGCTGGATGTGATATTTAACCATTCGGGAAGCAACTGGTTATACGATGCCAGTACAGGGGATATGCATCAGCCACCTTATCGAAGTCACGGTGGTTACGAACCTGTCTGGCCACGAAATGGCTACGGTAAAGCTATATATGACAATTTGCAGGTGTTAAGAAATGATGATTATGTCTGGCCTCAGGAACTTCACAATTTCCACAACTATATACGGGCAGGCAGTGGCGACCTTGGTGCAGGCAGTATCGATGACGATTTTGCAGAACACAAACGTACGGATTTCTGCGATCTTCGCAAGTTTAATCTGTTTTCTAACGAAACGTTATGGGCCTTATCAATTATATATCAATATTGGATTGCACTGGCAGATATCGATGGATTTCGGATAGATACCTTCAAGCATGTCACCCAGGAACAGGCCAGGAACTTCTGCAACGCAATCAAGGAATACGCAGAGGTGCTGGGCAAGGATGATTTTTTCCTGGTAGCTGAAGTCGCCGGTGGGAATAGCCCTCAGGACCGTTACCTCGACGTGACCGGCCGTAATCTGAATGCCTGCCTTGATATTGGAGAACAAAGGGAAACCATCTGTGATGTGAGCAAAGGATTACAACCGGGTTCAAAGTTTTTTGAGGGATTCAGCTATTATGATCCTGGAATGGGCTCACACCGGAATTACGGATCCAGGCATCTGAGTATCAGCAACGACCATGATCACGTGTTCGGGCAGAAGATCAGGCTCTCCGCCGATGCATCCAATGATCATCAGGCAGCAGCTACGGCAGCACTGCAATTGTTCACAATTGGTACTCCCTGTATCTATTACGGTATGGAGCAGGGCCTTGCAGGCGGTGTGGAATCCGGGGAACGCAAGTATATACACAAGTGGGGCGATCACGACTGCCTTCTCCGGGAAACGATGTTCGGACCGGAGCATCCACGTGCTTCAGGTTTTGCAGGAACGCAAGGGAATATGGATACCGAGAAAGTCGGTTTTGGCCCACATGGAACTTCAGGGTGGCATGTATTTAATACGAACCATCCGATTTACTCGCGTATTACGAGAATGACAAAATTACGTAAAGAATACCTTCCATTGCGCAGGGGGCGACAGTATCAACGGCCGACTGCATTTCTGAACAATAATTTTGGGTATTATTCTTCCGGTGAAATTATTGCATGGTCCCGGATATTTGATGATCAGGAGATACTGGTAGTGATGAATCCGCATGGAACAGAGGCAAGAGGAGCCAGGATCGTAGTGGATCACCGGTTATCGTCGTCTGGTATGAAAATAATTCTGAATACGGATCCGTCTGCACCACCCGGCATGCAGGTGGGATCTTTCATCAGCGTAAACCGGGAAGGTGACATTTCCTGCATCTCAATCGAAAGCTGGTTATTAGGAGCCTCGGAAGTTATGATCATGGCCAACAAACCTGCGATTGAAGCAGCCCCGGGATTAGGGATAAACTGGAACTGAGGTTTGAATAAATATAATCACTTATTGGCAATTTATGGGTACGGATGATCCAGCACTTATATCGGCACTTAACATCCACCCCAGAATTTGGAGCATTATTGAAATGACTCTAATTCTTTTTATAAAATATTCTATTGAAGACTACACCATCTCAGAGTCACGCCTTAGCGAGACGAAGAGTCTGATACAGAAACTGAAATTTTAAAAATAGAAAAGTACTAATAGTATAGTATACCACCTTCCATCATCCTGGCCAACTTCCGGATGAAAAAGGACCAACCCTCATCTTATTACTAATAAGGTCCGAGCTGGGGCGAATAATTGGACAAGTTCAATGGCTAAAGTATTTAGCATACATTAGATTAAACTGCTGGTTATCAATGATTTATTATTTTGTATATCGATCCATATTTTTGTATATTACCATCCATAAAATGAGTGAAATGAAAGAGGAAGAGAACATAGACCGGGAAAAACTTTTATCTGATTTTTTAGGAGACATCGGACAGCGAAAAATAGTCAAGGGCGATTACGATGTCGAACCTCAGTACAGAGATTTCGATCAGATAACCATCGAAGATTATTTACCGATAGAAATCCCCGAAGAGGTCGAAGAGAAAATTCTGCATCTCCGGAAAATAGCATCGGAAATTGATAAACAGCCACCTGTGACCGTAGACAAATCACTGCTGCCAAAATCCCTGAAGGTGGATTACCTGAACAGCCTCAATGATCAGCAACTGGCGGCAGTCATGAGTGTTGAAGGACCGGTTCTGGTGATTGCCGGGGCAGGAACGGGGAAAACCCGCATTATCGTTTACCGGGTCAGCTACCTGATCGAAAAAGGAATCGATCCGCAGCATATTCTTCTTCTTACCTTTACCCGTAAAGCATCACAGGAAATGCTCGGTCGTGTCCAGGGACTTCTATCGGACCGGAATGTTGGTAACGTGGTAGGTGGCACCTTTCATTCTTTTGCCAATATGGTGTTGAGAAGATACAGCAATTTGCTCGGAATCCCAGCAAAATTCACCATACTGGACCAGGGAGATTCCGAGGATGTAGTGGATATTATCCGGAGTGAATTGAAATTTGCACGATCCAACAAGGCCTTCCCGAAAAAAAGCAGGATCTATGAGATCATTTCATCTGCCCGTAATCGAATGATTACGATCAAAGAAGTAATCAATAAAGACTTCAGTGGATTAATCGATTATATCCAGGATATCGAACTGATTTATTCGGGCTATACCAAATATAAAAAACTGACGAATACGTTTGACTATGACGACCTGATGGAAGTCCTGCGTGACAGCCTCCAAAATAATACAGTTTTTAGAGAAAAGTTACAGGACCAGTTCTGGTACATCATGGTTGACGAATACCAGGATACCAATCTCGTTCAGAAAGAGATCGTGGATCTTCTGGCAGGTACCAGGAAAAATGTGATGGTAGTCGGTGATGATTCTCAAAGCATCTATTCCTTCCGCGGTGCAAACTATGAAAACATTTTAAGGTTTCCGGAAATCTATACGGATTGCAAGGTCATCAAAATTGAAGAAAATTACCGGAGTACCCGGAATCTGTTACGTTTTTCAAATTCGGTCAACAATTCATCAAAGTTGGGCTATAGGAAAAAACTGCATTCCAATATCCAATCCGAATTCGTACCGGGCATCAAAAAGTTCTATAACCAATCCATCGAGGCTGAATTTATTGTTGATAACATTCTTGACCTGAGAGAGAAAGGAGTACATCTGAATGATATTGCTGTTCTGGTAAGGGCGGCCTGGCACTGGCGGCATGTGGAACTTGAGCTCAATAAACGGTCCATTCCCTATATAACCGTAGGTGGTATTAAATTCAATGAAAGAAGGCATGTAAAAGACATCGTCGCGTATTTGAAGTTACTTTTGAATCCGTACGATGCCATCGCATGGAATAGAATTTTAAAATTATTGCCCGGGATTGGTCAGGCAACTGCCGGTACCATCACACGAAAGATCTTAAATGATAAAGGGGAATTAATAATTAATAATTATCTCAAGCGGAATTATTCTATTGAATTGGAGAAATTGAAAAGCACATTAACCCAGGCATCATCTGCAAAAATGGGTGTCAGGGACAGAATAAATATCGTAAAGAAATACTATGCCCCGATTCTACAATCCCTTGAAAATGATTACCGGGTCAGGTTGCTGGACATCGATGTGCTCCAAGATATGGCAACGAAATATGATGACCTGGAAAAATTCCTATCGGAATTATCCCTGGATCCACCATCAAGGCAATTCAGTCAACAGGTCACGCCTGCAATCGATGAGGATGAAGAAGGTCGGGTTGTACTCTCCACCGTTCATTCCGCAAAAGGTCTTGAATGGCACACGGTTTTTATCTCCCATAGTCTGGATGGTTTGTTCCCCAATAATAAGTCATTAAATAATATCGAGGATCTGGAAGAAGAAAGAAGACTTTATTATGTGGCATGCAGTCGTGCCAAACATGGGCTGTACATTACAATGCCATCCCGTGTTTACAATTACAGTGGTTTTTTTTCCTATCCTTCACGATTTTTGATTGAGATCGACAGGGAAAATTATGAGTTAATTGATTAATCTCACTGGTGCAAGTCTTAGGGCGGGATTTATTTTATAAGCAGGACTTGTACCGACAATAACAAATTGGCAGATACTATTAGAGACATTAAAAAATACGTCAATCAAAATTATTAGGTCAATTAATAATAATCCCGTTGAAGCCAGCATCGTAAATTTACCCGAAAATTATTAATATAGCAGTACCGTTAATTATGCAGGCCTACCAGGAAAGTTGTTAGATGTAATTATTATACAAGATTAGTGAATCGGATAAAAGAGAATAAGGCACAAGTGACCAAACGTGCAAGGCTTGACCTAACACTTGAGCCAGGAGTTCTTCATAATAAAGAAAACTATTTTTTAATTTAAGAAAGATTTATTTTTTAACTAACGTCATATTATTACTTCTATGAAAAGCCTTACCAATTTATGGATCATTTACGCATTGTTTCTTCTTTTCCTAAATCTGAAAGCATTCAGCCAATCTGATGAATATCTGCCTTTAAAATCCTATAACATTGACTGGAGAACCGGCAACCAGACTGAATTTAATCTATCCGGGTTATTGGAAAAACCGGCAGGATCGGACGGGTTTATTCAGATCAGGGATGGTCATTTTTATACTGCCGATGGGAAAAGGCTCAGGATCTGGGGTGTAAATATGACCGGTGGAGCTTGTTATCCTGAAAAGGAAGACGCCCCGGCCGTAGCGGCATTCCTCTCCCGGTATGGTATAAATGGGGTCCGGTTTCATTTTCTTGATTCCCAATGGGGCCCAGACAAAAGTATCTTTGATTACGATGCACCTACCTCCCGTCAATTTAATTTGGATCAAATGGATAAGTTTGATTTTTTCGTGGCTGAACTGAAAAAACAAGGCATTTATGCCAATATCAATCTCAACGTCGGCAGAGGTTTTAAGCCGGGAGATGGGATTCCGGAAAGCGAATTTCTGGGACTTGCAAAAGCGGCCACCCTATTTGATGACCGGATGATTTTGCTGCAAAAGGAGTACGCCAGGCAATTTCTGACCCATAAAAATCCTTATACAGGGAACAAATATATAAATGAGCCCTCATTGATCATCGTAGAAATTGTCAATGAAAATTCTCTTGTGGAAGCCTGGTTCTCCGACCGGATCACTGGGAAAACGTATACGGAAAATCCATCCACCTGGTCGGGTATCCCTCCGTATTATGCAATGGAACTCACCAGGAAATACAATGACTGGTTATTTGAAAATATGACGGCAGATCAGATTGAAACGATTGCCAGGGAAGCCGGAAGAAATTCCGATGGTCTTATACCCCTTCTGGAGAGCAGTGAGTTTGAGGTTGCTTCCGAATTACGGTTCCATACCGAAGCATCTTATATGATCGAAATGGAACGGAGGTTTTATTCGGGAATGCATCATTTTCTGAAATCAACGCTGGGATTAAAGGCCCATGTGGTCGGTAACAGTGATCATAATCACTATAAAAGCGGATATGCCCTTTTATCTTCTCTTTCCGGACTGGATGTGGTTGACGGGCACGTTTACTGGCAGCATCCCAATTATATCCGGAATCCGGAAACGGGGGAAAACAGAATTACCTTTAATTATACGCCGATGGTTAACGAACCAGCCATTAGCACCGTTGTACAGTTATCAAGGTCGGCCGTGTCGGGCAAGCCTTATACGGTTTCTGAGACCAATCATCCCTTCCCCAGTCAGTATGCCTGCGAAGGAATTCCCATTCTTGCAGCCTACGCACTTTTACAGGACTGGGATGGTGTTTTTTATTATACACTTGAACACGGTGATCCGAAAGAGTGGAATGATAAGGCACCTAATCCCTTTGATATATATGCCGATCCGGTCAAAATGACAAATATGGCGGCTGCGGTTCTGATGTTTCACCGTGCGGATATTTCAAAAGCGGACAGTGTTATATTACGGGATTATAATCGAGTGGAGATCATTGAGGGGATCCGGAGTGAGGTAGGAGAAATGCCGTACTTTACATCCGGATTCAATCCGATGTTACCGCTGATTTATGGTACCCGGATCAATGGATTTTTCCGGGCACATAAAAACTACCCGGCATTTGACATACCCAATCCTATCATCTCCCAAACCGGAGAATTGACCTGGTATCTTGACAAAGGTCAGGGGCTGTTCACGATCAATACCCCGCGTACCCAGGCACTTATAGGATTTATTAAAGATTCCGGAAAGGATTTGCCACATCTAAGAGTGGACATATCAAATACTTTTTCATCTGTAATCCTTAGTTCAACTGAACATAAGCCAATCTCCGAATCGAGCGAACTATTACTAGCTGCTACTTCAAAATTTGAACTCACCAACATGAAATATAACGAGGAAGGTACTGAACTGATTCAATGGGGAGAAAAACCAGGACGGATCGAACCTGTAACAGGAACCATTCAATTGAAAGGATTGGTAAATGTCCTATCTGCGGAACTGATTGCTATAGGGGGCGATGGAAACCGGATTGCTGTGGAGACAATTAAACCGGACACATCCGGAATTATCAATTTCCGGATAGGTACCCCAACAACCCCCTTATATCTGATCCGGATTTATCGCTGAGAATAATTTATATAGGTTTTAATTGTTTCTGATTATTCAATTCCCTGATTAGGGAACCAATGTTTTTCCCCCACTGTTTAAAAATTATAAATGACTATGAAAAATTCAAAAAATGAAAACTATCTATTTACCTGCTCTCTTTTTACTATCTTTTTTTTGTTGTAATGGTAAAAAGGATGTGTCAAATCAAGTTATAAATGGTATTGCCGGTACTGCTGATGTGAACAACACAAAGCTATATTATGAAGTTATAGGAGAGGGTCAGCCAATTATTTTTATTCATGGTAATGGTGGGGATAGAAGACATTGGGACTTTCAATTTATCCCATTATCAAAAGAATATAAAGTAATCCGTTATGATGTCAGAGGATACGGGAAATCCGCATTACCAAATCCTGAGGAATCCTATAGCGATTATGAAGACCTTAAAGCTCTTTTAGATTATTTGAGAATTTCGAAGGCCCATATTTGTGGGCTATCGATGGGTAGTGGGATTGCGGTTGACTTTGCTATAGTCTATCCTGAAAAATGTATATCGCTTATTCCAGTTGGACCCTGGGTCAATGGGTATCAATCTCCGAGCACACAAGAAGTATTTGACTCCATGGATCAGCTTCCATCAATCATCAATGAAAAAGGAATAAAGGAGGCCGTAGATTTCTGGTTAGAAGGAAATGATGTATTTGCAAAATCATTTCAAAATTCAACAACTGTTGAGAAAATGAAAACCATAGGGTATGATTATTCTTTCTGGGGATTTTTAAATGTATCGAAAAGACAATCCTTACAACCACCAACCAGAGATAGATTAAATGAAATTCGTGTCCCCACTTTAATTATTACTGCTGAAAATGACCTTCAAGCTTGTCTTGAAATTGCCGATCTTTTAGAAAATGAAATACAAGGAGCTAAAAAAATATCAATTAAAAATGCCGGTCATTGTATGAACATCGATGAACCGGAACAATTTAACGAACTAGTAACAGATTTTATTCAAGGCATTAAATAAATTTTAGCTGACATAAATATCTGGAGATGGCTGAGTATATGTCATAACGTGACACATATTTTTAACTAACACCATCGCAACTTCATTCATTCACAATACTGACATTTTAGAAGACTCATGGCAGGAACTGTTTTATTTAGCCAACTGTAAGATGGATCAATTGTCTGATCTATATATCCGGAGATTTATTCAATTCTTTTTCTTATTGGAGGAAAAGAATCCTGCCTTTTGAAAAAAAGGATTATTAATATAAATTGTTGTCGAATAATAAATTAACAATCCATGGAACAAATCAAAGCTACTGCCATGTTCAGAATCAGAGATGGTAAACTTGAAA
>Ga0209536_100000318_pt1 | contig 76728 bp, 58 predicted proteins | sample DeeMarSeWOR28_12_FD_187461 | JGI IMG/M metagenome (GOLD analysis project Ga0209536, IMG submission 187461) | Marine sediment microbial communities from White Oak River estuary, North Carolina - WOR-2-8_12 (SPAdes) (version 2) | ecosystem: Environmental > Aquatic > Marine > Intertidal zone >...
TGGCTTTCGAGGGGTACCGGCTTTGCCCGGGGGGGCCGGATCGGCGGCGCCCGAAAGGGATCGCCTTCGCGCAGGAGCTCGTCGAGCCCGATCGCGTCCTTGAACTCCCGGCTGGCGTTGCGCACCTGGCGCAGAGCCTTACCCACCGTACGCATGAAGGTCGGCAGCTTGTCGGGACCAACCACCAACAGGACGATCACCATGAAGAGCGCCAGCTCCAGTGGACCAATGCCAAACATGAGCCCCTAACATGAATCGTTGCACCCCAAGCAGGCAACCGGGGGCACAATCCTCGACGTGGACCGCCTGCCGGTACGCATCACCCCTTGAGACGCAGCCCCCGGAGAAGCTCGACTGCCCGATTCATGGCACGAACCCGGCGCTCGTATTCGCGCGTCAGCTCTTGAATGCGGTTGGCCGCCGCGAGCGTCTGCTCGGACCCCTCGGAGTGCTTTCGGTGCGACTCTTGGAGTTGGTGAACCATGTCCGAGATGTTCCCGATGGCATCCGTCATCTGGCGGCCGCCGATCGCCTGCTCCTCGCTGCTCCTCTCCATCTGCTGCGTGATCAAGCGCATGTTGTCTGCGCTCTTCATGATCAGCTCGGAGCCTCGCGCCTGCTCGGCCGTAGCCGCGGCGATCTGCTGAACCGTCTCTGCAATGCGACCGATGGCGTCGGTGACTTGCTTCGAGCCCTTCGCTTGCTCGACGGTGGCACGCGCGATGCCGCGAACCATGGCGGTCGACTGCCGTGAGGACTCCAGTATCTTCTTGAGCGCTCGCTCGGCTTCGGCGCTCACGGTCACCCCCCGGTCGACCGTGCTTGCTCCGCGCTCCACGGCCTCGATCGCGTTTTTCGTCTCTTGTTGGATCGTCTTGATCAGCTCTGCGATCTCCCTGGTAGACGATCCGGCGCGCTCGGCCAGGTCCTTGATCTCGTCTGCCACGACCGCAAAGCCTTTGCCATGCTCGCCGGCCTGCGCTGCGATGATTGCAGCGTTCAGCGCGAGCAGGTTGGTCTGCTCTGCGACGTCGTCGATCACGTTCAGAATGTCGCCGATCGCTTCGATCCGGTTGCCCAAGCTGGAGATCGTGCTCACCGCCTCCAACGAAGAGGACTTGATGCGGTTGATCTCGCCGATGATCTTCTGAATCGACTCCGCGCCGGTTTCGGCATCCGCCGCGACCTCCGCAGACAGGCGCGCCGTCTCGTTCGCATTCGACTGCACCTGGTCGATGGAGACGTCCATCTCGTTCATCGAGGACGACGTCTCCTCGGCAGTTTGCGCCAATGCATCCACGTTGCGTGCCACTTCTTTGATGCTGTAGGTCATCTCCTCGATCGAGGACGCCGTCTCACGGACGCTCGAACCGAGATTGGCCATGTTCTCGGCCACTTCTTGGTTCGTGGCGGTCATTTGAAGGATGCTCGATGCGCTTTCCTCGGTGCTCGACGAAAGATTCTCGACGCGATCACTGATCGCCTGAAGCGAGATCGCCATGGATTTGAGCGCCCGGGCCGTCTCCTCCACAGCGACCATCTGCTCGCCGAGGCCGCTCGAAAGAACCTTTGCGTTGTCGGTGATGACGGTTTCCGCCTCTTCGATCTGGGCATGGATCGCACGAATCTGTGCGTCTACCTCTTCCACCTCGATCGACGCGGGGAGGCCGGAGGCGATGATCAGCAGGCCCAGAACCCCCAGCACCGAAGCGAGGACGCCGGCGATCGAAGCCGCCTGTTCTCCCACCAGCATCCCCGAGCTCACACCGACGGGCCCCACGACGAACGCGAGCGCGAAACACAAGAAGCCAGGAACGAGATAGCGACTCTTGGCGATTGCCCGAAACATGACCCCCCGTGGACGCCTGTCAGGGTATCGAACCCCGGGAGTCACGGGCAAGTTAGCCCCTGACTTCCGCGCATCCGGGGAGGGATCGTCCGTTCAGAGGGGGTTGGTGAGCAGCTGCATGGCGATTTGGAGCGCGAGTGAATAGTCGCCCTCCATCTTGAGCTTACCCCCTAAAAATAGATCCTGGACCGTCAGCTCACCGCGTCGGACGCTCTCCAGATCCGGAAACCGGAGCTCGGCGGTGAAACCAGGCTCAGCCGGCAGGGCCGAAACGTTGAATCCGATTCGCACCTCGATGTGCCCGAGGTCCGGAACGTCGGCAAGGGTGACGTGGCAGGTCATCGGCCTCCCAGCGAGCGCGTCCTCGAAGCGCTTCGACGCCGTTTGCGCCGCGCCGACGGCCACCTCCTCGTCGTCGAGCGCGCCGGCTTCGGCGGCTTCGCCGAGAAGCGCCTCGAGCGCGTTGCCCGGAAGCGCGGCCATGATTCGGATCGGCACGTCCTCGGCAGGGGCATCGCCCGCGCTGAGCCAGCCCTGCCGGGCCGACAGAACCACCGGGGGCTCGTCGTCGATCTGGAGGCTGGCCGCCCCCGTGACACCCTTCACGTCATCCAGCATCCGCTGTGCGCGCGCATCGCCGGCGGCAGCCCGGTTTTCTAAGACTTCCATCCCCCGCGCAAAGAGCCTGGGAAAGCTGTCGCGGAGGAACTCGATTGGTAGAATACTCATCGGCCGCGCAGCATAGCCAACAAGGCGAGCTGCACCAAGCTGGCGAAATCCGACAGAATCGGCCACCATTTGGGCGATGTCGGAAGACGAGCACCGGTCCACCATTTTGATGGTGGGCCAGGGCGAGCCGATGCAGACGGCGTTGGGGGAGGCGCTTCGGCGCCACGGTATCTCGGTCGCAGGTTGTGCAACGGCGGAGCTCGAGCAGGCGGTCCGCGTTTACGCACCGGACTTGGTGGTCCTGATCGGAGACGCAGCGGTCCGCGGAGGCGCCAGTGTCGTGCGTCGGATGGCGGCCAATCGCGCGACGGACGTGCTGCCGGTTGCAATCGTGTCGAACGAAACTGCGCTCAAGCAACAGGGGCGGGACTTTCGTACGGGAGCCGTCGCCGTCGTTCCGCGCGGCGCCGGCGCGGATGCCATCGCCCGCAAGCTGGCGGAGCTCACGGAAGAAGTGCCGGAGCGCTCCGGCATGCTGACCGGCGAGATCAACGAGAGCAACTTGCAGGACGTCGTCGATCTCGTCTCCAGCGAAGGCAGGACTGGGATCTTGAGCATCCGGTCGCCGAAGGGTGTGCTCGCGGGCATGCCCATGGTCGTCGAGACGGAACGGCCGGCCGCCCACAACATGGAGCGCATCTTGGATCGACTCCGCGAAGCGATGGCAGAGTCGAAGTCCCTCGAGTACGAGTTTCACGAAACCAGCGGCGGGCGGCTTTCCACCTTGCCTGCGGCCATGGGCGCAGAGGAGGTCGATCTCAGCCACCTGCGAGGCGCGCGCGTGGTGCTCCTCGACTCGGACGAGCTGCGCGCGGAAAGACTCGCAACCGTGCTGAGCACTCGAGGCGTGCGCGTCGCTGCCGCGGACTTTTCGACCGCCGTCATCCCGCGCGTCCGGGAGATCGATCCGCAAGTCATCGTCCTCGACTCGACTGCAGTTGGGGGGCAAGGCATCGAGCTCGTACGGGCCATCCGAAAGGATCCGCAGCTCCGCTGGGCGTCGATGTTGGTGGTCCGCTGGGAGGACTACTGGCCGAGCTCTTCATCCGTTGCCGAGCCCGACTTGGCGCAGCTTGCCAGCCGCATCGTGCCCATGATCGAGCAAGATCTCGAAATCGCCCGCCGCGTCGAGGACGAGGTCGACTTCGACACCCGGCTCGAGCTGGTGGGGCCGGGGCGTCTGCTGCGGGCGCTCGGCTCGATGCCGGGCGTTCGGCACGTCGCCGCCGCCGGAGCCAAACGCAGCGTGGAGGTGGACATCGCCGACAATTCAGTGGTCGGCGCATATGCCACCCTGCATGAAGGAACGACCCAGAGCCTTCAGGGAATGCCAGCGCTCCTCGCGCTGTGGGGTCTCAACTCCGCTCGGGTTTCCGTTCGCGAGCGGGACCTGCCTTCGGTCGCGAACATCATGATGCCGGTCGACGAGGCGCTCGGCGTCGTATCTCATCAACTCGGGTTCTTCGATGGGCCCAACGAGGTCGAAGTCGACGCGCGCACGATTCCTCCGCTCGAGCCCGGGGTCGACGAGCATGCAACCGTTCCCCCTGGCGCTCGCGAGCCGGCCCAGCTCGACGAAGCGAGGACCATGGCGCCGCCCCGTTTTCGCCACCTTCGCACAGGTGGCGCCGAAGCAGCACCGCGCCCCTTCCTCGAGGAAGAGGTGCCAACCAACAAAGTCGCACGGCTCCTCGGGCGCGTCGAAACGAAACAGCAGCCGATTCCCGTTGGGCGCGCCGCGCAAGAGCTCGCCGAACATGCCGCGCACACCGACCATGCGGTGGCGCGAACGACGAAGTCGACGCATCTCGGCCTTGCGCCCGTCTTCGAGGTACTGCCTCAGGACGCGGAGGATGCGATCGGCGACCACAAGACCATTCCCGTTCCCCAGAAGCCGACCCCGCCTCCTCCACCTGCGAGTCGCAAGCCCACCCCGGCTCCCATGTTCCAAGCCGACGACGACTTCGAGCTCGAGCTGGCACGAATGCTCGAGGGCCCTGCGACGCTGGTCGCGCCCCAGAGCTCCGGAGGAATGCCTGCGTGGATCCAGGCGCTGCTGCTGATCACGTTGATCGCCGGCGTCGGCGTCTTCGGCTGGCAGCTCTGGTTGCGGCGCAGCTCCAACACCAGCGCTTCGGTACAGACCTTTGGCGAGGTCGACGTCGAGGGGTCCAAGGGGCCGATCACCGGAACCGTCAACGGGCTCGAGGCTTCGGATGACGGGATGAACGCAGAACCCGTTCGACCGCCAGCCGAGGCGCCTACGACCGAGCTCGAGCGCGCGGACGACGGAGCTGCGGAGCCAGACGCAACGGAGCAGGAAACCGCGGCGCCGGAGCCTGCCCAGCAGGAGCTCGCCGCGAGGGAGCAGGCCGCGAGGGAGCAGGCCGCGGAGCCCTCCGAGCGCGAAACCGCCGAGCCCGTGCCACCCGAGCCGAGCAAGACCGCCGAGGCATCGCCCGCCGAGTCGGTGCCGACCCAGAATCTGCCACGCGATCCGGCTCGCGCATCGGACGTGCTGGTGCACCGCGCGCTTCCGCTGATCCGAAGCGGCGAGCTAGGGCTCGCCGAAGCAACCCTCGACCGCGCCTGGGAGCTCGATCCCCGAAACCCACAGGCCATGGCCGGATACGCCGCGCTATACGTCGCCGCCAAGGACGGGGACCGCGCGCTGAAGTGGGCAAAAAAGGCGGTTCGGAGACGCTCGCGGCGGCCGCAGTATCACGTCCTCTACGGCGACGCGCTCCAGCTCCAAGGGGACGTGACGGGGGCTCGAAAAGCCTGGACCAGAGCGCTGTCGCTCGATCCAGGCAATAGCGAAGCGAAGGCGCGGCTGGCCGACACCAGCGCCCAGGCCGCCAAATAGTTGCCCCTGCCACCCTCTCATGCCTAGCGTCGCCCCATGGCCAAGCAATTCTGGTGGGGGATCATGTTCATCGCGCTTTCGGGCTGCTTGATGCAAAATCTCAGCCCGGAAACACGGATGCGTGACGCGGTCATCGAGCTCAATGAAGGAGCGCGATGGGGACGCATGGACGTAGCCAGCGGTCACGTCGCCCCGCAGTTTCGCCCCCAGTTCAAGCTCTCTCACATGCACTGGGGGCGAGACATTCAAATTGCCGATACCGAGATCCTCGGCATGAGCCCCGAGACCGACGAGGAGGGCGCCGGCGCGTTTTCCCGAGTTGCGGTGCGCTGGTACGACGAGAGCACGATGGTCCTCGCCAGCACGGTCATCCGCCAAACCTGGCAGAAGCACAAACAGACCTTCCTTTTGACGAACGAGTCGATCGAGAGCGGTCACCCCGGCCTTTTGATGATTCCCGAAGCGCAACCGTCGACGCCCGCCGAGTCGGAGTCCGAGCCCGAGCAGCAAGACACCTTCGCGGATGAATCACAATGGAGCAGCGTCTACTGAATCAATCGATGCCCACGGCGTGTCGGACACGCTTCATCGTCCGGCCTGCGATCTCGCGCGCCCTGCCGGCCCCTGCGTGAAGAAGAGCGTCCAGGCGATCCTCATCGGCTCGAATCGCTCGAAACGCCTCCCGCTTCGGGCCTAGCTCCCCCTCGATGGCATCGAAGAGATCCTGCTTTGCGTGGCCCCAGCCATAGCCCCCGGCCTCCAGCTTGCGCTTCATCTCCGGGGCTCGTTCCGGCGCGATCAGCTGGTAGAGCTCGTAAATCGTAGAGCCCTCCACGCTCTTTGGGTCTTCCAGGGCCTCGGAGGTCGTCTTGATGCCCATGATCACCTTGCGCAGCTTCTTCGGCGACTCGAACAGGGGAATCGAGTTGCCCCGGCTCTTGCTCATCTTCTCTCCATCAGTGCCTGGAACCAGCGGCGCCTCGGTGATCAGCGCTTCGGGCACCACCAAGGTGCCTTCTCCATAGAGATGATTGAGCCTCTCCGCGACGTCCCGAGTGAGCTCCACATGCTGCTTTTGGTCCTTTCCGATAGGCACGACGTCCGTGTCGTAGAGCAGAATGTCCGCCGCCATCAGAATCGGATAATTGAAGAGACCCGCGTTGGGAGACTCACCACGCGCAACGGCGTCCTTGTACGCGTGACCACGCTCGAGCTGCCCTGTGGCCAGAAGGCAGCTCAGCACCCAGGTCAGCTCGAACACCTCCGGAACGTCCGATTGCCGATACAGCAACGTGCGATCCGGATCGAGCCCGCATGCGAGCCAGGTGGCCGCAACGTCGCGGATGTGGCTGCGAAGCGCGTCGGCATCGCGAACGGTGGTGAGCGCATGGTAGTCGGCGATGAAGTACAGAGTCCGATAGCGATCGACGAGCGAAAGCGCAGGCCGAATCGCTCCCAGGTAGTTGCCCAAATGCGGTAGGTGCGTGGGCTTGATACCGGTCAGCGAGGTCTTCACGAGCCGGAGAGTGGCCCATGTGGACATAGCCGGCAACCGGGGTATCTTCGACAATTCGGGAAGAAAAAGCATGATGACTCGTCCATTCAAGATTCTGGGAATCCAGCAGGTCGCAGTTGGCGCGCCCGACAAGGCGGCCCTGCGCCGCCTGTGGGTCGACACGCTCGGGCTCACACCACACGGGCGTTTCACCAGCGAAAAGGAAAACGTCGACGAGGACATCGTGACGATGGGCGCGGGCCCGTTCACGGTGGAGGTCGATCTGATGCAGCCGATCGATCCCGACAAGAAGCCGAGGGTCGACACACCGCCGCTGAACCACATCGGGCTGTGGGTCGATGACATCGATGCCGCGGTGGAGTGGCTCGGCGATCGAGGCGTTCGATTCACGCCGGGCGGCATCCGTCCTGGCGCGGCGGGCCACCGCGTTTGTTTCATCCATCCCAAAGGAAACGAGGCCTCGCCGATCGGCGGCGAGGGCGTTCTGATCGAGCTGGTGGAGGCTCCGGCGCAAGTCAGGGATGCGTTCGCAAAGCTCAGCGGCGATTCCAGCCGAGCCTGAGGCTCGTCACCTCGATGTCCGACTTGCGGGGTCGCACGAGGACCTCGTCGATCTCCGGGAGCTCAAGCGCGACGTCGACATGAAGCGCATCTAGCTCCCTTTCGGCTTCGACCTCCAGGGCTTTGCGCTCTGCCTCGAGCGCCTGAAGCGCCTGCTCCGCCCGCTGCACCTCCTGCCGCTGGGTGGCCACCCTGCCCGCGCCGCGCGCGGCCGTCGTGGCCCGACCGACGGTGCGCCGGCCCAAGATCGCACCCAACACCGTCGCGCTCATCGAAATCCCAGTCTGCACCTTCTGGTGCTCGTACTGACTTTCCTCTCGCTGTAGACGAGCCCGTGCGCGGGCGATGCGGTCGTCGATGCGTTGAAGCTTCTTTTCAAAACGGCTCCGCAGCGCTTCGACCGCCGCGTCCCGTCTCTCGCGGTTGGCGAGCTGAGCCCTGGCGGTGAAATCAGCAAAGCTCTCGTCCGGCTGCGACCGTAGCCTGAGGCCCTTGCAGCGCCACAAGGTCTTCGGATAGCTCTGGTAGACGTGGGTCTTGATCTGCTTTTCGTAGCTTCGAAAGCGCGCCGGGCTCACTGAGCCAGACGGCGGCGCGATGAACTCGGCCTTTTCGGGCTCTTCCTCGAGCACGGCCACTTCACCGGGCCCGAGCAGCTGCGCGGAGTCCCACGGCGTGCCGCCCCCGAGGGGCGCCATGAGCACGCGCTCTTCCCACGAATCGAGATCTTGGGATGCGAGCCCGTAGTGAAGAGTCACCTGAGCGATCAGATACGGCTCGTAGATGCCGGGCTGATCGCTCAGAAAGACCTCGTCGATTCCGGCGGGCACGATGGGTCTGGCCTCCGAGGACGGAGCCGGCGACCCGCTCGACGGAGCCTCTTCGGCGCTCGGCGCGGGGGCACCGCGCTCGGGGCTCAACAGCTGGATCTCGCGCCGGGTGAGCGGTCCGCGAAGATAGGACATCGCCCAGCGGGTGTGAAAGAGCAGCGGTCCGCTCTCGTGCACGTTGTTCAGGAGAAAGACCCGGCTTCGGAGCCCGGCAAGCAATCGTTCGACGTCGCCCCGATCGAGCCCCTGTCCGGCAGCTGAGGCAGCTCCAACGAGACCTTCCGCTACGCGTGCGACGTCGCGCTCGGTTTGCAGCCTGCCCAGGAACCAAGTGCCGCAGTTCGAGAGCGCCTTGTAGTCGATGTCGACCGGATTCTGCGTAGCGAGCACCAAACCCACGCCGTATGCGCGAGCCTGCTTGAGGAGGGTGAGCAGAGGGCGTTTCGATGGGGGCTCCGCCACGGGGGGTAGGAAACCGAAGACCTCGTCCATGTACAAAATCGCGCGAAGGCTCGAAGTGCCGGACTGGGATCGCATCCAGGAAACGACTCGGTTCAGCAGAACACTGACGAAGAACATGCGCTCCGCGTCGTTGAGATGGGCGATGGACAGAATGGTGATCCTGGGCTTGCCGGCATCGGTCCAGAGCAATCGTTGCACATCGAGCGGCTCGCCCTCGAGCCATGCCGAAAACCCCGGTGACGCCAACAAGCCGTTGACGCGCATGGCCAGCTTCTGCCTCTCGGACGCGGGATAGAACGTCTCCAGATCGAAAACGCCGACCTTCCCGAATGGCGGATCGGAGATCGCGCGGACCAGCTCGCCGAGCTCCATCGACTTGCCCTCGGCAAAGGCGTGCGCGAGCAAGTTGGACAGCAAGATGTGCTCCCGGCTGTTCACGGGGTCGGGATCGACCTCGAGCAAGGTGAGGAGACCGGATACGATCGCCAAGATCTGATCGCGCTCCGCGTCACCGTCCGAACCGGGCGCTGGCGGGTCGAAGGATGCAAGCACCCGGAGCTGCGAGCCCGCCGAGCTTCCGGGCGTGTAGATCGCCATGTCGACGGCGTCCCGAAGGCGGGCGATGCGGGCGCCATCCTGGCCCCATGAAGCGAGCCCCTCGCGCCACAGCTGAGAGACTGCCTCGGCGTGCTGAGCGACCGTGCGCCCCTTCCGCTCCGCTTCTACGGGATCGATCCACGGTTCGAAGTCGGAAGCTCGAAGCTCCGGAAATGTCAGCAGAAGATTTCCGAGGTCGCCTTTGGGATCGATGCACAAGGCGGGAATCCCGTCGATCGCCGCTTCTTCGAGAAGCGTGAGACACAAGCCGGTCTTGCCGCTTCCGGTCATGCCGACGCACACCGCATGCGTCGTGAGGTCCTTCGAGTCGTAAAGGACGGGAACGTCGCTTGGCTCGTCCCGAGCGGGATCGAACACCCTTCCGAGGTAGAGCTTGCCGAGCTTTTCGAGCTCGATCACGGACCCGGCGACTCCGTCGTCTTCTGTTCGAGCAGGAGCTTACGGGCCATCTCGTACTCGTAGAAGCTCACCATGTTGGTCTCCAGAACCTCACGAAATTGCTCGTATGCACCCGCCTCGTCGCCCGCGATGAAGCGCCGCGTGCCTTCGTAGTAGATGGCCTCGGTCCTCTCGCCGAGGCTCGAAGCGACACTCATCAACCCGGCATAGTCGAGCTTCCCCGCGCCAAAGCTAGCGAGCTTTCCCCACCAGCTCGAGCTTCCTGCGAGTCGTTGCAACAATTGCTTGTGCTCTTCGGCAGGAGGCCGATTTGCGCGCGCGGTGATGAGCTGGACCCAGAGCGTGAAGTACACCTTCCACTCCGGCGGTAGATTGAGTTGGAGCTGAGACCTCCGCCACACCATCTGGGCGAGCTCGTAGTTGGGCTCTGCCGACACGAGATGTGACAAGATCGTCGCGTACACGTCTCGCCACTGCGGCGCATACATCATCGCGTTTTCGAATGCATCGGCTGCATCCTCGTGACGACCGAGTTGATCGAGGAGCACGCCCCGCCTCATTTCCACGAGCGCGCCGGTCGGACCTTCGACCTGGTCACGCGCCTCCGACCAGGCTTTCAGCGCCACGCGATAGTGCTCGTTCATCGACTTCAAGTCGCCCTTTGCGCGCGCGACGTTGCCCAAGTGCTCGAAGATTTCCGCGCGGCGAAGATCGTCGGGAAGAGAGCCGGTCGGCGTCAGCTCGAGCGCACGACGGTAACGTTGCTCCGCGGCGTCCGGCCTTCCGATTCGCTCGAGAAGCAGCCCGAGCTGCAGCAGGGCTTCCGGATTCTCGTCCTGCTCGAGGCTGGCTTCGAACCGCTTCCTCGCTTCCTCGGGATTTCCGGCATTCATCTCCAACATGCCGATCAAGAACTCGAGGCGGTTCGGCGCGATGGGGGGCTCGGAAGCGGGCCAGCGCTTCTGCCTTTCGGCGAGGATCTTCTCCGCCCCGCGGGCAAGCGCGCCCGAACGTTCCGGGTGAGGGTCGCTCAGGCGAACCTCGATGAACTCGTCGAGCTGTCCGAGGGCTTCGTCGTAGAGCTCGATCATGTCGGGGGCGAGCTCGATCGCGATGACGTACCAGGCCGTGGCGTCGGCGAATTGGCCAGAATCGGCAGCCACTCGGGCCATGCAAGTGGGGAACCGGTAGTCCCGGGGAAACCGGATCAGCGCAGCGCGGCAAAGCCCGGCGGCGACGTCGGGACGCGCCACCCGGTAACCCTCGACGAGCTCGAAGGTCGCGGCCGCGCCCGTGTCGTCGTTGCTCTTGGCCGTCCGCAACAAGTCGAGAAGCCGAAGCTGAAGCTCGCCGCCGCCGCCCATGGCCTCGACCTTGCCGATCGCCGACGTGATGTCTCCATGAGCGAGGTAGACGGCGGCGACGTTGAGCGGCGCCAAGCGGAGCTGCCGCTCTCCACCGATGCCCAGGCGATGCCGATTCTCCAAAGTTTCTCCCTCGACGGCATCTCGACCGGCAATGTAGAGGCCAGCCAAGGTGTCGAGCACCTCGGGCGCGGGCGTCAGATCCGCGTGATCGCTCCAGACCTCGATCAACCCGGCATATTGCTCGGATACGGTATCGAGGTTCGCTCGGGCATCGCGGCCCCAAGTCGCGACTCGGTCGTAGCGCGCCCGATAGGTCTTCTCTCCGGTCAGGGTGTGGAGGATCCAATATGCCCCGAGCACGTATCCCTCGTCTCCCAGCCGGCCTCCCTCATGAGCGATGTACTGCGCGACGGGCTCGATCCGTTTGGGGAAGACACCCGCCGCATAGTCGGACGGCGACAAGTAAGTGGTCAGACGGCTGACCTCCTCGACGACGCCCTCGTAGTCGCCGACGTCGGCCAGCGCCTGCGCCTGTGAGAGCACCGTGGCGGTCAATCGGTCTCGAAGCGCCGTACGCTCCGGATTGTCCGTAGACATCCTCAGAAATCGCCGCTCGGCGTCAGGATACTCGGCTTGCGCAATGGGCTCGGCGGTCTCGGGCTGACGTCGTGGCGCCGCCGCAGAGTGCGCGCAGGCCGCGGTGAAGCTCAGCAAGCCAAGAATGAACAAACGGCGAATTCTCATGCTCCCAAGCCGCTATAGCAGGGTCGGCAGAGCACGGCAGGCGCATATCTTGGCGGTCGACGGCCCCCACGTGGCAGTCTGTTCGCCGCATGGGCGGGTATCTCCGAGCTTTGGCGATCGCCGTGGCGGTCCCGATCTTGAACCATCTGTTCATGGGTTTGGCGGGCTTTCTCCAACTGCGAAGCCTCTCGGCAACGTGGGGCGAGGCGATCCACACCGCGGTACAAGCCCCACTCAACTACGCGTTGGTGCAGGCGGCGAGCGTGGGCGTCATCTTCGTGGTCGCGTTCCCCCACCGGCGCCGCCAGGGGAGCTTCCTCGAAGCGGTGCACGTGCGACCGCTGGTCGGTGGCGTCGTGGCGCTGTGCTTCGTGGCGGGCGCGTTTGCGCAGTTGCCCTTGGCCGAAGTGGGAAACCTCGTGCACGAGGTCTGGCCGATCAGCTTCGAGGAGCTCGCAAGACGACATCGCCTGATCAATCCGACGACGTGGTGGGGCGGCATCTCCGCCTTGATCGCGCTCGTCATGGTCGCGCCCGTCACCGAGGAGCTCCTGTTTCGAGGTTGGCTATTGCAGGATTTGAAGACGCGGTATGGTTCCACGGCAGCCTTGGTCTGGAGCTCCTTCTGCTTCGGCCTTGCACATCTGGAGGCCTCCGCGTTCGCCTACGCGACACTCGGCGGTTTGGTCCTTGGCGCGGTCGCGCTTCGCACCCGGTCCACCCTCGGCAGCATCGCGATGCACGCGGGAGTCAACGCTCTGCCATTGCTCCTGCCCGTCAGGGCGATTCGAATCGAAGGCTTCAACACTTTGAGTCAACGAGTCGAGCACATTGCCTGGTGGTTGCTCGTGCTGGCGCTTTGCGGCGTGGGGTGCACGCTGGCTCTACTCTGGCGCGCGACCCGGGACCCCGGCCCTTGACACCGCCCGAGCTCAGACCCGCTCGACGTCGAGGACGCCCTTGAGCTTCGCGACGCCGCGCATGATCTCGCGCAGCCGGTCGATGTCTCCAACCCTGAAATGGAAGAGATTTTCCGCCCTTCCGTCCTTGGAGAGGCAAGACGCTTCGCTGATGCTGACGCCGTTCTGAGTGAAGACCGACGACACCGAAGCCAGGATTCCGGCCCGGTCGTCCGTCATCACTCGTAGCGCCACCGGCAGATCGACCTCGACGTCGTCCGCCCAGCTGACTTGCACGCGCCGCTCGGGGTCGAGCTCGAGCACTCGTGGACAACCTCGACGGTGCACCGACACGCCTCGGCCGCGAGTAATCCATCCGGTCACGGGGTCGCCGGGGACCGGATTGCAGCAATGAGCGAACCGGACGAGCATGTTGTCCATGCCCTCGATGCGAATGCCCGCACCTTCGGCCTCTCCCGCCACGCGCTGAACGGTGCGCTCGATGAAGCCAGGGCGCAGGCTCTCGCGCTCGGCTTCCGCGCTCGGGATGATGGCTTCCATCACGCTTGGTAACGAGAGCTTGCCGATGCCAATGCGCGCGTAGAGGTCCTCCTCGTTGCCGGCACGGAACTTGGAGAGCACCTCCTTGGCTCGCTTGCTCTTGAGGAAGCGCGAGAGGGACATGTCGTTCTTGCGCATTTCCTTTTCGAGCAGCTCCTTGCCGAGCTTCACGGCCTGCCGTCGCTCCTCGGTGCGCAAGTACGTTCGAATGCGCGATCGCGCACGGCTGGTGATGACGAACTCCAGCCAATCCTTGCTCGGATGGTGACTCTTGCTGGTGATGATCTCGACGACATCGCCGTTTTGGAGCTTGTGCCGTAGCGGAACGATCGCGCCGTTGACTCGAGCGCCCGAGCAGCGGTGCCCCACCTCGGAGTGAACCGCATAGGCAAAGTCGACCGGGGTCGCGCCGCGCGGAAACGTCTTCACGTCGCCCTTGGGCGTAAAGACGTACACGTCCTCGGGGAAGAGATCGACTCGGACGCTTTCGTAGAACTCTTCGGGGTCGGCGACTTCCTTCTGGAACTCCATGAGCTGGCGGAGCCAAACGAAGCGCGCCGCGTCCTTGGGGTCGATGCCCCCAGTGTGCTCCTTGTACTGCCAGTGCGCAGCGATTCCGTACTCGGCCGTACGGTGCATCTCGTGCGTCCGGATTTGAATCTCCACGCGTCGATTCGCAGGGCCGATGACCGTCGTGTGAAGCGACTGGTACATGTTGGACTTCGGAAGCGCGATGTAGTCCTTGAATCTCCCGGGCACCGGAGTCCACTCCGAGTGGATCACGCCGAGCGTGGCATAACAATCAGCCACGCTTTCCGTAATGACGCGGAATGCGACGAAGTCGTGCACCTGCTCGAATCCGATGCCGTTCGCTTTCATCTTTCGATGGAGCGAATAGAGATGCTTGCGCCGCGCGCTGACCTGGACCGAGAACCCGCGCGTGAGCAGCATCTTTTTCAGCTTGGCGGTGACGTCCGCCATGTAGCTGTCGGTATTCTTGGAAACGGCTTTCACCTGATCGGCAAGCGTCTCGTAGGCCTCGGGCTCGAGGTGCTTGAAGCTGAGATCCTCGAGCTCTGCCTTGAGCCACTGAATCCCCAGACGTCCGGCCAGCGGCGCGTAGATCTCGAGCGTCTCGCGCGCGATCCGCTCCTGCGCCGAGGGCGACATGTGCTCGAGCGTGCGCATGTTGTCGAGACGATCGGCCAGCTTGACCAGGAGCACGCGAATGTCGCGCGCCATGGCCACCACCATCTTGCGGAAGCTCTCGGCCTGGCGGTCTTCGCGGGAGGCGAAGTTCACCTTGCCGAGCTTGGTGACTCCATCGACCAAGAAGGCGACCTCCTCGCCAAACACGGCCTCGACCTCGGAGAGGTCGATCCCGCAGTCTTCGACTACGTCGTGGAGCAAGGCGGCGCACACGCTCGATGCGTCGAGACGCATGTCCGCGATGATGTCGGCAACCTTCACAGGATGCGTGAAGTAGGCATCCCCGGATTTCCGGATCTGCCCTTCGTGCATTCGGGCAGAATAGACGTAGGCTTTGTTGATCAGATCCGTATCCGCTCGGGGATGGTATCCCTTCACCTTTTCAAGAATATTGGTGAGGCGGACCATGACTACGCTAACGGGTAACAATCAATTTAACACCGTCTCTAATTGGTGCCAAGGTTGTGCGAATTGGGTGATCTTCCAGAAACGACGGACATGTCGAGCTCGAGATCAAATCTAGTGCCATTGTCGACCCGTCGCCGCCTCGCCACCGTGATCGCGGTGGTCGGCATCGTGATCGTCGGCCAACGACTGGCGGCCCATTGGCCCCGCGAGATCGAGATCGCATTCGAGGTGAGCCCGCAAGTGGACGAGCTGGACGTGGACTATCTTCTGGACGAGGGAGCGGTGGCAAGCGCCCGTTTCACGCAGCCGGACGCGAAAAAGACCGTCTTTCGGCATTCCGTGAGGCTCCAGCCGGGCGAGTATCAGGTTCGCATGACCGTCTACAGAGCCGACGGGCCGGCGGTCGAGGATGCCAGGGTGCTCGTGGTTCCCACCGACGGAGTCACGCGATTCGATCTTCGAGGGCTGGCGACGCGATCCGAGTGAAGGCGTGCCGGGACAGGACCGAAGACACGGCAACAAGCGCCTCGTGCTGATCGGGGCGATCGCCGCCACCGTCGCGATGGGCCTTTGGATGGCGAACCGGACGCCGCTTTCGTTCGGTCCGTTCTGGGGGACGCTCATCGCATTGCTCGCTGCCGCTTTGTGGGTCGGCTGGTTGGTGCCGCCCATCGACGCGCCGGCACAGAGTTGGCGGCAGACGACCTTCGGGAAGCGGCACGGCGAGCCTTGGTCGCCTCTCGGATGGGCCGGCCTCTCGCTCACGGTCTTCACCGCCGGTGCAGCGATCGGGGGATACGACTGGCTTCCGATCACCATCGTGGTCGCGCTCGCGTGCCTCGTGCCGGCCGCGCTGCGCAGACCGGGCCTCGCGGTGATGCTCGCCATCACGGCCCTCTACGCTCCCCTGCTCGGTGTGACCGGCCTGTGGGATCCCTGGGAGACCCACTACGCGGAGGTGGCACGCGAAATCCTCTCCCGAAACGATTGGATCAGCTTGTGGTGGGCCCAGGACAAGTGGTTCTGGTCGAAGCCGGTGCTGTCGTTCTGGATGGAGGCCTTGAGCATGGGCGCGCTGGGCGTCGATTTCATGCCGGACGCCCACCCGTTGCACCCGGAGTGGGCGGTCCGCCTCCCGAGCTTTTCGATGACCCTCGTCGCGCTCGGGGCGATCTATGCAACGGTGCGGCGGTTCTTCGACGCCCGCGCCGGCGCGCTCGCGGCTCTGGTCACGGCGACCATGCCGCAGTTCTTCTTCATTTCGCATCAAGCGATTACGGACTTGCCGCTCGTGGCCGCGATCACGGTTGCCTCCTGTTGCCTGCTGCGCGCGATCGAGGAGGACCCCGATCGAGAGGTGACGGTGTTCCAGCTCGGTCCCTGGCGATTGTCCTTTCAGCACGTCGTCCTCTTTGCGGTGTTCGTGCTGGTCCTTCCGCAAGCGATCTATCTCATTTCGCGCAACGTCTCGTGGCTCGAGGGCGCCGGGCTCGTCGCGCATCCCGATCGCTTCATCTACGGCTCGCCCGGCAACGTCGACGTGCCCGGAAACCCGACTCCGCAAGACCAAACGCCGCGTTTGGGGGGCCTGTTGGGCCAGCCCTTCCTCCAAGGGACCCTTTGGCTCGCGGTGCTCGCGGCGCTAGCCGTGATGCTTCGAAAGGAAAGGCGAGCCCGAGCGCTTTGGATGGCCGCCTTCTATCTGTCCTGCGCGATCGCCTTCATGGCCAAGGGCCTACCCGGTCTGGCGATCCCGGGCGCCACCGCGCTGTTCTACCTGGTCGCATCACGCCGGTGGAGCTTGCTCGGTAGCGGCGAGCTTCGAGTCTCGAGCGGCGTGGTGATCGTCGGCGCCGTGAGCCTACCCTGGTACCTCGCGATGTACGTGCGGCACGGACCCGCCTTCACCAATCGCCTGCTGATCCACGATCACATCAACCGGCTGGCCAGCGGCGTACATGGAGACAAGGGCACCATCGAGTACTTCGTCTCGCAGATCGGCTACGCGACCTTTCCCTGGATTGCCTTGGCGCCGGCCGCGCTCCTCATCGCCTTTTGGATTCATTCGCGCTCGCCCAGAGAGACTCGTGGCGAGGCGGTGCTGTTCGTCACGATGTGGCTCGTATCCTCGTTCGTGCTGTTCAGCGCGATGGTGACCAAGTTCCACCATTACATCCTGCCCACGATCGTGCCGATCGGCATGCTGATCGGGATCGCGATGGCCCACTGGTGGGGCCCCAAGAGCCCCCGGGCCACGCTGCTTTCCGCGGCCGCCGCTGCGTGCTTCATCGCGGGTTTTGCCTGGCTGGCCGGCGATCCGCGTGGGGTCATCCCCTTCGAGGCGATGCACGCCGAAGACTGGATTTTGCAGCAGGCGGAGCCCGTGAAAGCCTATGCGCTGCTCGCGCTAGGCGCCGTGCTTTGCGTCCTCGCTCGGTCGGAGCTCGCCATGCTCGAGGTCCAGTCGCTTCCCAAACGGCTTGGCGTCGGGCTCGGCGTGGCGCTGGCGGCAGGAGCGTGCGTGGTGGCATTCGTCGGTCGAGACTTGAGCTGGATCACCTCGGCCAGGCCGCAAGGCTACGAGCGCCTCATCCACCTGTTCGTCTACAACTACGGACGGGCGTGGCCCGAGCATCTGGACTATCGACCGATCCTGACCGGCTTTGCCGCCGCCGCAGGGCTCGCCACGGCCTTCGCGAGCCTCCGCCCTTGGAGAGCGTTGGCGACCCGGGCGCTCGTGACTGTGGCGGTCATCTTCTGCGCGTGGGGCCTCAACGTCTACATGGTCGATCTGTCGCCGCACTGGGGAATCCGAGAGCTGGCGGAGCGCTACTACGCCGAGCGTGGGAGTAGCAAGGAGCCGCTGGTTGCATGGCAGATGAACTGGAAGGGCGAGAACTTCTACACGGGCAACCATGTCTACGTCTTCGCTGAAACTGACGACGAGCGAATCGGAAAGTGGTTGAAGGAGAACCGGGGACGAACGGCCTTCTTCGTGCTGGAGCACAAGCGCTTCGGACGGTTCAAGAAGCTCGTGCCGGGCCGTCGGATCCGCGAGCTGTCGACCAAGCGCGACAACAACAAGTTCCTGCTCGTCGCCCTTGAGATCTGATCAAGAGGGGGTGTAGCATGGCCGAAAGCTTGTAGGATTCGGACGTACTGAACACCAAAAACTGGACCGATTATCAGTGCTGCGCGATCCTGCCCCTCCCATGGACAAAGACGACGAAAAACTGGCCTGGCGACTGCTCGAGGCCATGTACCAGATGGGGAGAGCGGACCTCGGGCCTACCCCGGAAACGCTCGGGACCTGGTTGAATGCGCCGGGCGCCCGCGTTCAGGAGCTTCTCGCTCGACTCGATGCGCAGGGCCTCGTAGACCAGGCTCGATGCCGTTTGACCATGTCGGGCCTGGTGCTCGCGGTATCGATGGATGGGGCCTGCAAGCTCGCGCGGCACTTGGCCGCCGCCTGACCTGCCTTGACACGGTGAACGGCAACCGTTATCTGGCCCCATTCTTTCGCGGAAGTGGCGGAATTGGCAGACGCGCATGATTCAGGTTCATGTGTCCGAAAGGACGTGGAGGTTCGAGTCCTCTCTTCCGCACCGAGTGCCTCGTAGGCGGTCCGCACCGAGTGCGTCGACTCTGTAATTTTTTCGTAGAGCCCGCAGGGAGTTCACAGCTGGACGGCGAGGGGGCTCTGTACGTTCCCTGTAATTACAGATAGTTATCGGGATCGTTAGCTCGGTACGGGTGTTGCACTGCGCTCAGGCGTGCATGGAGCAAAGAGCAAGCGGCAGCGCGGGTTGACGCTGGTCGAGCTGATGGTGGTGCTGGCCGTGATGGGGGTCCTGGTCAGCGCGGCACTGCCGAGCATGAGCCAGGGGTTTGCAGACCGGCGCGTCGCCATGGTGGCGCGTGACGTCGTTTCCCTCTTCCAGCGCGCCCGCTACATGTCGAACGCCTACGGCCGCGCGCACCAAGTCGTCTACACGAACGACTCGGGCACCGGGCTGACGAGCCAAGCCTATGCGTTTGAGACGCTGCGCGGCACCGGTGGCGCCTGCTCTCTCACCACGTTCGAAAATGCAGGTGGCATCACGCTCACCGACCTCGACTGCGACGACAACTGGCGCTGCGTCGATCATCTGTACGCCAATACCTACGACGCCGACCCCACCGACGGCGACTTGGTTCGCGTCGACGGCTGGAAGGACACGACGTTCTGCTACGAGTCCGGTTCGAACAACCAGGTCTTCGTCGACACGGTCCTGTTTGCGAACTGGCAAACCGCCAACGCCCAGGCCGGGTTTGGCTTCCTGGTCTATCGCGAAATCGATGGAGACCCCATCGGCGTCGCTCGAAAGGTCTTGATCCCCATGGGATCGGGATCGCCGCGGGTGATGCGATGACCGGAACGACCCGGTCGGATCGGTCCGGCTTCACGCTCGTCGAGGTGATGATCGCCATCGGCATCATGACGGTCGGATCCCTCGGCATTCTGTCGATGCATCAGGCCGTGAGCGGCGCCAACCGGGCGGCCCATGAGATGAATACCGCGATCGCGATTACGGATCGGTGGGTCGAGCGCGTCGAGCGGGACTCCCTCTTGTGGTCAGAGCAGGGGATCAACACCTCGTCGCTGGCCTCGACGGCCTATTTGTCGCAGCTGGCGGGCCAGGTTTCCGGCACCGATTGGTTCACCCCCAGCCCGGCCGATACCGACGAGTCCTACGCGTTCAACTTCTTCGGAGAGGACACGTCGACCAGCAGCGAGATGAAATACTGCGTCAACCTGCGGATGATGTGGATACGGCAGGGCAGCTCCGCCCGTGTCGACATTCGCACGTTTTGGTTCCGCGAAGGCTACATGCCGGGGGGCGCCACCCACCCGAAGTGGGTTGCGGGCTCGGACTTCCGCGGCGCCGACTGCGATGCGGCCACCGCCACCGGCTGGGACCTCGGTGAAGCGCCCAACGTCGACGTGGTCTTTGCGTCGACGGTGGTGACCTGGCTCAGGAGGGAGGGCACGTGAGGAAGAGTGGATTCACCCTCATCGAGCTGATGGTGGCCATGGTCGTCGGGCTCACTGCGATCACGTCCGTCTACACCCTCGGCGCGGCGATGAGCAAGCAATTCTACGAAGAGCAGCGCGTCGCCACCTCGCAAGGCACGTCCCGCGCCGCGATCATGGAGCTCCGCCGTGACGTCTCGCGCGCCGGCTTGTTCGGATCCCCGAACGGGACCCTCGAGCCCACCTGCGACGCGACGCCCCCGGCGCTTCCCCTGCTCGGCGGCGGCAACGGTCCGATGGGCGCGTTTCAGTACTACGCAGACGAAGATTTAGCCGTCCTCGATCCGGACGGGGTCAACCCCGAGGTTCATGCCGACCGGCTGCGCGTGCTCACGAGCCTGTATCTCAGCGACCAGCTGCTCGTTCAGTCGGCCAGCGTCGACGGCAGCGTGATCGTCCTGCAGAGCGGCAACCAGGCATACCGCCGGACGTTTGCTTGGGGGCAGACGGCGGGTCCTTTCACCAGCGGCACTGCGCCGACCTACTTGGAGGGCGACCTCGATTGGGATGGCGCATGGGCCGCCGAGACGGCGAGCTGGAAAGGCATCGCGCAAAAAGGCGCGCGGGCGTTTCAGACGGGCTCGGTGTTGCACATCGAAACCCCCGAAGGGCGCCATTTCTTTCGCTCGGTGTTTGGCAAGGCCGGCAACACGCAAAACGAGGTGCGCATCCAGATCGACCCGGCTCTACCGATGGGGACGGCGTGCCTGCCCGGTGCAGCGGAAAGCTCTACGGTGGCTCCGCTTCAGTGGGTCGAATACGCGATCGTCGATCCCTTCGACACCACCGAGGTAGGCGCCGACTTCATGGCGTTCGACGGGATGTTCTACATCGACCTTTCGGACACCTCGAGCCCCTCGTATCAACTGCAGAGCACCACGGCGAGCGACCTGCTCGAATCGCCAAACCGGGTCTTGGTTCGCCGAGTCATCGATTCGAGGACGGGAAACGTGAGGCCGAGCTCGACACAGGTCGTGGCGGAGTTCGTCAGCAACTTCCGGGTGCGCTTCTTGTTGGATGCGAATTCGGGACCCCCCGTGCAGCCGCCGGACCTCTCGACCGATCCCATCACTGGCGATGCGGCTGAAACGGCCGTCAACGCCAACCCTCAGCAGGTTCGAACGGTCATCATCGAGCTCGGCATCCGCAATCCCTTGGAAGACCCGGACATCCCCTTCCAGGCCGACGGCGGAACGCGCTTCGAGGTGAACAAGGATCAGACCGGGTCGGCGCGCGTACGCCACATGCGCATCGAGATCCCCGTCATGGAAGTGGCAAGGAGAAACCTATGACGAGCCGCACTCGCAAGAACGAAGGCGCCGCGCTGTTCGTCGTCTTGATGATCATCATGGTGGGCACCGCGAGCGCGGTGTTCTCCGCCAGCACCGTCTCGTACGAGGTCCGCGGCGCCGGTTTTGCGCGGCAGCAGCTGCAGACCCGCTACGCCGCGCGTGCGGGGCTGGTCGGGGGGCTCGAGTGGTTCGACATCTTCGGGCCGGAGACCGTGCGCAGCATCATGCTGACCCCAGGAAGCACCGAAGGCGTGCAGTTCAGCTGCGTGAGCGGCAGCGGGTGTTACCCAGAGCCCCCGCTCGCCAACAATCGGCGCGCCTACCGGCTCTATCCACAGCACTACGACGCTCTGCTCTCGCAGGACGGCGGCGTCACGCCCGGGCTCCTCGAGAACGTGCCCGTCGATCCGGCCTATTCGTTCGGCCCGACCTCGGCCCACACCCCAGTCGTGGTCGTCGACATCTACGACGAGCACGTGGTGAGCACGCTCGCCCCCGGAGCTGCTGCCCAGGGCGGCACGAAGTTCAAGTACATGCGGAGCACGCTCACGGCACGGGGCCGGGCGCAGGTGAGCGCGGTCAGCGATCACGCCGAGAGCGAGGATCTCGGCCGCGAGCAAAACGAGGCCGCCGCGGACATGCGCGCGTACATCGTGAGCGGGCCATTCATCACGGGATCATGATGGGACTTCGGCTTTACATTGCATGGGCGCTTTGCTTGATGGTTTCCCTCGGTGTCGCGGGCCGTGCCTCGGCGCAACCCGACATTCGAAACATCCGGCCGCACGTGGTCCTCTTGGTCGACACCTCGGGCTCCATGGAGCGAAAGCCGAACTGCATCTGCAGCACGCCTGCCTGCCTCGAGTGCCTTCCGGTGTGCAGCCCGGGCAACTACGAGCAGAACCGATGGGCCGTCGTAGCCCAAGCGTTGACCGGCGAGTTCAGCCCCTTCGAGTGCAACCCCGACACCCGAATCGGCGGGATCTACGCGGGCCAGTACGACGAGGGGTATTTCTTGCCACACGTCCAGCTCCCACAGGAGATCGGGACCTATGCCGGCTCGCAGAGCGGCAACGGGATTCTCGACATCTATCTCGAGCGCATCAAGTTCGGCCTGATGACCTTCGATGCCATCGGCACGCTGAGCGACCAGCCTCCGCTGGTCCCGCAGACGACCTTCCAGACGGCCCCGTTTCCGGCCGACTCTCTCGGGACCAAGGGCATGTACTCCTATGGAGGCAACAAGCCATTTTCGTTTCCGGGCGCGCTCACCACCTACATGCTCAACAACGGGGCCCGCTCGGCGTCGGCGCCCGAGGGCGGCCTGGTCAGCGTCGGCGCGGATAGCACCGCCGCGACCACCGCGACCAATGCCGCCATCCAAGCGACGATCCTCGGCGACGCCGGTCTCGGGAAAAACCCTCTTCGTCCGTTTGGCGCCACGCCGACAGCCGCCCTGGTCGACGACCTCCAGTTCTTTCTGCAAAACGATGCCGACATCACGCAAAAGGCGTTCGATCCCGGCCCGGGCGACCCATACTACGGCTGCCGCGGTCGGAGCGCGGTGCTGATCACCGACGGCTTTCCGAACGGCGACATGCGCGGCAGCCCCGTCAATTGCGAGGCGCTCGGGCAGCCCGTGGGCGCCACGGGGTGCCCGTACGACGAGGTCGCCAACACCGTCTCTTCGATGATCTCGTCGGGTGAGCTCGACAACTTCTACGTCATCGGCTTTGCGCTCGACGGAGACCCGGCCCAGGTCGCCTCCGTCGAGGCGCTTCTAAACGACCTCGCGTCGGTGGGCGATACGGACGAGGCCTTCTTCGTCGCCGACCGCGCCGACCTCGTGACGGCCCTGAGCACGATCCTCAACGAGCAGAACCGAGGCGCCACCAGCCGAACGGCGCCGGTTGTCACCGGCCTCACGCCGGGGCTCGTGCAAGCCGAGTTTGTTTCGGGGTTCAATGCTTCGTTCGATGCAGACGACCCTTGGGATGGCATCCTGGAGCGACGGCGAATCGAATGCGTGAGCGGCGTTCCAGTGCCTCAAACCGTCGAGGATTCGGATCGCTTCCATCTAGTGCTCAATGCGCAGTCCGCGGCTCCCACCGACGTCCAGCCATGGGGCTCCGAGATCCCGGTCAGCTTCACCGGCGGCTTTTCGCGCAACCTCTGGACAGTGCTGCCCTCCGATCCCGCGGACGTGAACGGCCATTTGATCGGAAATGGGAAGGACAAGCTGACCACGCTTTCCGATAGCGGGATCGACGTGCCGAACGACTTCACCGCCAACGAGATTCGAAACGTTCCCCCAGGCGAGTTCAGCCGGGCCATCTCGCCCGAGTACTTGTTCGGCCCCGGCAGCATCGACACGGCACAGCGCGACACGGTCGTCGATTGGATCCATGGCGTAGCGGGCAGCGGCCGCGAGGACGAGCGCCTCGGAGACATCTATCATTCGACGCCGGCCATCGTACCGCCCCTGGTCGACGACCTCGAGGATCGTTCCTTCAACGACTGGCGTCTCGGCTTGGCGCACCAGCAGAGCCCAGACCCGCTCGAAGATCTGTCATCGGACGGCTGGCAGCTCAATCGCCGCCCGCGCGTGATCTATGCCTCGTCGAACGATGGCGTCATCCACGCATTTTTGGCCGACGACTATGCCTCGGGCGAGTTCACGATCGGAAACAACCTCGATGAGTTCGCCTGCGCCAACAACAAGGCCGCCGGCACCGAGCTTTGGGGGTTCATTCCTCCGATGTTTCTCGACGACCTCGACGACCTGCTGTCCGGTGGAAGCAAGCAATGGTTTGCCGACGGAAGCGTCGTCGTACGCGATCTCTATGACGTGCGCTCCTTCTCCGAGGACGACGGCGGCGGCGGCGTCACGGGCTCGCCCTCGGGGCGAACCAACGTCTGGCGAACGGTCCTCTTCATGAGCTTCCGAAACGGCAGCAACGGCATGATCGCCCTCGATGTGACCAACCCTTGCAAGCCCGAGTTCCTCTGGCAGTTCACCGATCGCAATCTCGGCGACACCTACGGGCAGCCGACGGCCGCGCAGATTTTCGTCGAGGACAAGGATCCCACGCCGCGGGGCAACTCCGGGGGGCCGATCGTGTTCAGCCCGAGGCAATCCCGCGGCGTCGTCATCCTGCCAGGTGGTCAGGGCGTGGAGGACGCAGGGGCGAGCCCATGCACGTTCGCATCCGGCCCCGAGCTTCCCGAAGGAATGGAGACGGCGACGGCCACGGCGATCACGCCGCGCTCCGACCGACGTTGCTGGCGGGGAGAGAGCTCCGTTCCGGCAGCGCTGCAACACGGCCGGGCTCTCTACTTCATCGATCTGATCACGGGCACCACCATTCGAAAGATCGGCGAGAGCACGTTCCCGGCTCCGCTGAACGGCGCAGTGTCTGTCTTTCGGGGCGACACGGGCACCGTGGGAAGCGTGGCCTACACCGCGGACGCCGATGGGATTTTGTGGCGCATCGACATGTCCTCGAGCGATCCCGAGGATTGGGATGCCGAGGCGCTTCACGATCTCTATTATGGCGAGGGCTATAACGACGCGGAGCCCACCTATTTCCCGCCCGCACTCACCATCAACAGCGCAGGCGAAATCGTGATCCTCGTGGGCACGGGGAACTTGGACGTGCTGGACGACGCCTCGGCCGAGAACCGGGTCGTCTCGATCACCGAAAAGCTCACCTTCGACGGCAACGGCTTCGTGGACCAGCTGGAGGGGCGGCTCAACTGGGAGATCCCGCTCGATCCCGGCGAGCAGATGACCGGCGCGCTCGAGCTCTTCGGCGGCCAGGTCTATTTCGGCACCTTCAAGGCGGGTGGAGGCACCGCGATCGATGCATGCCCCTTTGGCGGAAGCCGGATCTTCGGCGTTCGGTTCCTCGATGACCCCGCCAGCCCGGGGAGTCTCGTGCCCTTGCTCGAAGATGCCCTCGGCAACCCAACCGAGAGCCTCGACTCGAGCGACATCCCCGAGCTGGAGAACACCCTGCTGGTGGGCTTGCAAGTCGCACAGCAGCCGGTTTGCACCACCACGCAAAACGTCACGTTGACCGATCCCTTCGGAGGCACCGCAACGCTGGCGATGCCGGTCGCGTCGAGCGGACGTCAGTTCAAGTTGATGGCCCATCTCAGCGGCTCCACCTCGGTGTCCGGAGGCCTTTCGATCCAGATCCTCGAAGAGGCGATCGCCGCGCCGGAGGGCTTCACGGTGGTTTCAGGGATGGCGGAGACGCTCGAATGACGGGCATGGCGCATGCCGTGCGTTCAAAGCGCAACTCCACTTTGGTCTGGTCGATTTTCCTGTCGGCTTGGATCGGCTGCACCTCCGAATCGACGCCCGATTCCCGAGGGCGCAATGAGGTCGACGCGAAGAAAGCCGACGAAACCGCAGCCGCCAATGAAACCTCCTTCACACGCAACTACGATCCCCAGGGCCGGCTGTTGCCGTCCGATCACTACGTGGCCGGAGTGCGCATGCCGCGAGGCGCCGAGCTCTTTTTCGAGGACGACCTGCGCCACGTCTACCGAATCCGCGCGCCCATCGACAAGGTGCTGGCGTACCTCGGGCCGATGATGATCACGGGCAACGTCGAGCGGCGCGGAAAGGGCGCGATCTACAAACGCGCAAGCGTCCGCGGCGCGGAGGTGAGCCCGACCAAGCTCGATGTATCGATTCTCGAAGTGGGCAGCAGCATGACGCGAATCTCGATCACCGAGCTTCCGCCGCCGCCGGCGTACATTCCAAGCGCCGAGCAAACGAAGGCCGCGGCGCGCGACACGTGGCGCACGCTGGATTAGGCTCCCGCCCCCTCGCTGTGCTGCCCATTCCTAGGCGCTCGCGTGGGGAGGCGGGGTGGGGATGACGGGCCCACACGCAGCGTCCATATTTTGCCATCCGTCACCGGCAGGAACAGCGGCAGGCGCAGCGACAGTGGCAGTGGCAGGGACAGCGGTAGTGGTTGAAGGCCGAGCGACGGGTGGCGTGACCCACGCCCACAAGTGCATCGGGTCACCTATGCAAGCCGCCGCGTTCCGTGGAACCCCGTGCCCCCTCGGGCCGGGTCAAGGCTCGCGGTAGGCGGCGAAGGTGCACTGTACGGTGCCGGGATCGAGCGACCGGGTGACGACCATGCTCGTCGCAATCCGCCCGCCATCGCCGGTCCGGCCGAGCTCCGTGGCCAGCTCTGCCATGCGGCGCGCCCAAACCCGGCTTGCGTCGTTCGGCACCGCGACCTGGCAACCGATTGGGCCGTGGGGAAACGCGGCCGCCACGGTGCGAAACCGCTTCAACGTAGCCGCGGAGACTTTCCCGTCGGGGCCGAAGAAGCGCCCGGAACGCACGACTACGCCCGTGGCCGCTCGGTCCGCGGCGAACCCGGAGGCCGTCGCGGTCTCCACCAGCGCGATCGAAGCGCCCGGACGCGGCGCAGGCCACTCGGCACGCATGGCTCCGATCAGCGCCTCGGTATCGCGGAGCAAGCCTTCGGCGCCTTGCGCAGACCCGGTTCCTCGCTCTGCCATTGCGTCCACACGCGACCTGAGAGGCCCGACCTCGGCTTCGGTGGCGCCGAGGGCCTCGGCAAGCGCCAAGTTGAGACGCGCCCGGGTGACGATGGCATCGATGGCGGCCGCATCCGCGGGGGCTCCGCGTGCGATTCCCGACACGCGCTCGGCTTCGCGAAGCGCCACGGCCTGGGCCTGGTATCGCGAGATGTCCTCAGCCACGACTGCAGAGGCTTCCTGGTCGCGCGCGAGCTGCTTGGCCCAGCGCTCCTCCTCTCGTTCGATCTCGTCGCGAAGGCGATCGAGCTGGATTCGCTCGGCTTCTGCAACCGCAGCCGCGAACCATAGACGGGACTCGGTGCGGGAGTCCTCCGTGGCCTTCTCGTCCTTGCGGCGCTGCGCCTCTTCGGCCCGCGCGGCGGCGACCTTCGCCTCTTCGTACAAATCGGGCGCGAGCTCCTGTGCGACCTCGGCCGCTGGCGAGGTGAAGATCGACTCCGATGTCCTGGCGCTCTGTCGCGCTCCGCAGCCGAGCGCGAGCACACTTGCAAACGCCAAGAGGCGCCACGTCATGGTTGCTCTCTCGCCCGGGCAAGCGAAGCCCTCTCTCTGAGCAACGCCTCGAGGGCCCTTCTTTGCGCCTCGGCGCGCGCACGCGTCGCGTCCAAGCGCCGTCGCGCGGCAAAGAGCTCGGACTGCGCCTGGTGGCGATCGAGCTGCCGGCCGGCCAACACCAACGCGGCGCGGGCGATGTCGCGCGCCCGCGAAGCCGCGGCGGAATCCTCGGCGGAGTCCGAAGCCACGCGCAGGGCTTTGCGCGCCTGATCGAGCGCGCCCTGCGCGTGCTTCGCGTCGTCGCGCGCCAAGAGCTCGTCCAACCGGATCTCGAGAGCAGCCATCGTGACCTGCTCTTGCGTATCCTCGGCCCGCGTGGAGCCATCGGGAGCGCCCCACGCGAGCGCCAAGCCGAGCAAGGCCCCGCAAAGCGCCCGTGCCGCGCCTTGCTTACTGATAGCTGAAGTGGAGCTCGTAGTCGCAGATGCGATAGACGTCGCCTTCTTCGATGCGCTTGGATTCGACGCGTTGACCCGCAAATTCGATTCCATTCGTGCTGCCCAGATCCTTCATGAAGTATGCGCCATCGTGAAACACGACCGCGGCGTGCCGTCGCGAAATGTTCCCATCACGAATGGCCAGGTCCGCGGTCCGCGCTCCTCGTCCGATGATGAACTCGTCCTTGTCGATCGGCACGATTTCCCCATTGAAGTGAAGCATCAAGACGCGGCGCGATGCACTCTCGGAGGGCCGGTGTCCGGGAAGCGGCGGCGGCGCGGTGACCCGCGGCTGCGCCGTCGGCCTTCGGGAGGGCATCGGGGTGAGCAGTGGCGCGGGCCTCGACTCGACGTGGGCTGGCGCTCCGCGAGAAGCACTCGCTGCAGCAGAGCTTGCCACGTGCTGCGCCTCGATGGCGGCAACGGTCTGCTCGCGGGACCGCGCATACTCCCGCATCGCCTCGTTGATCAGATAGTCCACCGAGCAGCCGAGCTCGGAGCTCATGCGGTCGTAGATCTCGAAGAGATAGTCGCGGCACTGAAAGGCCCGCACCGTTTTTCTGTCGCCCTGATCACCCATCTCGTCGACTACTCACCTCTCTGTTCACTCTGCTCCCGCGTCCGAAGCGCCTCGATCGCGGCTTGTGCGACTTGGCCCACCGTCTTTACTGGTGGGTTCAGCTCCGACCATCCCTGCCCTGATACCTGGGTCTCATCCGACACGAGTCGCTTCATCGCGGGGATATCGGCCTCCCCACCCCTGCGCTCAAGATAGCGCAATGCGACCACACGATTCCACCACTGTTGCGAATCGAGCAGACCGAGCACCGCCGATGTGGGAGGAGGCGTCATCTGGCTCATCCGCGTGGCGTATCCCTCGAGCTCCTCGGGCTCGTACTCGATTCCCGGAACCGCTGGTAATCGTTGTGAAAATGGGCTGATCATGGAAGGGCCGCTCAAGGAGAGCACCAGCTCTCCCGCACGCCAGCGAAGACGCTTGTCGAGCTTTTGCGCAGCTGCGCACGTGCCGCCGCCACAGCCCACGCGCTCCACAAGCGGCCAGAGCCGGGGGATTGCATCGGCGCTCTGGATGTCGCCCACGCGGTCGAATGCATAGTCTCGCACTTCGATCGGGTTGCTCGGATCGAGGGCGATTGCCAAGAGACGATTTAGATGCACGCGGCCCACGTGCCCTTCGAGCGCCTTGAGCGCCGTGGCCCGCCGCGTGCTCAGCCGTTCGACCCACGCCTCTGGATCGTTCGGCCCGGGCTTGGTGTCCGCAATGCGCAGCAAGCGCGTTGCGACGGCTTCCTGGCCGCCGAGATGGTGCATCGCCGCGAGCGCCCCCTGGTTCACGTAGTTCTCCCGATTGTAGAGCGCGAGGGCGTCGATCCGCTGCGGGTCGAGCTCCTCGCCCGATGCCTTCACCGAGGCACGAATCTGCTCGCCGAGCCAGGAGACGAACGCCGGTTTCTCCATCCGTCTCTCGATCTCGATCAGACGATCGGCAGCTCTTTTCTTGGTGGCCTCGTTGCCGTCCTCTGCGATGATCTCGGCGATCTTGATCATCGCCTGCGGCGTCATTTTCTCGTCGAGCGTGTCGACCAGCATCTCCGCCGCCTCGGCGCCCAAAGCACGAGTCACCTGCTCGGCGCTGTAGTCGCCGGCGAGGCTCCGACCTTCGAAGTCGACCGAGTACCAACCGACGACCGAACGCACCAAAGGATCTCTGTCCTCCGTGCGGGCATACGGAATCACCATGTACGCGGCATCCTTCGCGCGCACCTGCACCGGGTCCAGGCCGCCGCTCTCGGGCTCCGGCTCCGTCGCGAGCAATGCCTTCAGACGCGGAATCATTCCGGTCACGATCGCTTGACCAGCTCGCGGATCCTCGGTCTGCAAATCGTCGAGCGACTTTCTGAGAAGGGTCACGCCGTCGACGTCGCTGCGATCCATCTCGACCATCGCCATGGCGGCTTCGGTTCGCAGCTCGGGGCTATAGCGATCGCTGCGGATGACGGCGGTGAGCCGGGCGGGTCCCTTGACGGTCCCCTTCCACTCCTGGACGTCGTCGCTGTCGACCTTGCACGCGGCCGTCCACATCACGACGGCCGAGCAAAGGACCATGATCTTCGTCGTCCAACCCATCCGACTCGCCGAGCCATCCCCCTTGGGTCTGCAACCCGCCAAGATAATAGAGGATTCCGCGGCTCGATCAAGAACGCCCCAAAGCCGTGGTTTCTTGACCAACGGCGCGCTCGCCGCATAGCCTCCGCTGTGTAGGAGGCCGCTTACTTGGGCGCACATGAAACCACCTCTTCGGGCGACCTGGCGGCGCCGGAGGGTCGGCGGCAGGACGTGCTTGCGATCCTGACCCTGACCGCGACCGTGCTGCTGACCCTTGCCCTCGTCTCATACGACGCCCGCAATGGCGGCGCCAATTTGGTGGGACCGGTCGGCCATCGCCTGGCCAAGGCGGTGATGAAGGCTTTTGGGTGGGTCGCGTGGTTCGTGCCGCTCGAGGGGGCGCTGCTGACCTTCCGGCTCTTTCGGCGCCGCTCCGCGCTGCTCGGCTTGGCGACCATTGCTTCGACGCTGGTGCTCGTCGTCATCGGCGCGGCGCTTGCCCACTTGTTGCTCGAGCCCCAGGCCGCTTGGGGAGCCTCTCCCGGGGGTGCGGTCGGGGAGCTGCTCGGCGAGGTCCTTCGCTCCCTGCTGGGCTTCTATGGAACGGTGATCATCGGATTCGCGATCGTGGGGACCGCGGTGATCTTGCGCACGCCCTGGACGCTCGAGGAGGTGGTGCAGGCCTTCACGTGCCTGGCGCATGCCGTGTGGGCGAAGGGGCGTGGCCTGGTGGCGGCGCTTCGCGAGGCGTGGGCCGAAGCGCGGGAGATCCATCGGGAGGAGATCCGCGCGAGTCAGCCTCGCATCATGGGAGTGAGCCTCGACGACGAGGATGAAGGAGAGGACGAAGACTGGGACGACCTCGATGAAGAAGAGGAACCGAACGCAATCGCACGCGCCTTCGGGTCTCTAGCCTCGCGAAAGACCAAAGCGCCTTCTGCTCAGCAGGGCCCCACCATCGTTGCGCCGAAGGAGACGAAGCAGAAGCCCCTCGACATCTCGACGCGCCTCAAGCGCGGCCACCGAGACTTTCATCTGCCGTCCACGGATCTATTGGAAGAGCCGGATGCATCGGTCATCCACGTCGATGCGGACGCGCTGCGGGAGAATGCCGAGCTGCTGACCGAAAAGCTCGCGGCGTATGGCGTTCGCGGCCGGGTAGACGAGATCCATCCGGGGCCCGTGGTCACGATGTACGAGTTCGAGCCCCAAAGCGGCACCAAAGTGTCGAAAATCGCAGGGCTGGCCGATGACCTCGCCATGGCATTGGCCGCACAAAAGGTTCGCATCGTCGCACCGATTGCCGGTAAGGCACGCGTCGGGTTCGAGCTGCCCAACGACACTCGCCAGACGGTTCACCTGCGCGAGATCCTCGAAGATCGGCGATGGGAGAAGCATGCGGGCGCGCTGCCCATTGCGCTCGGCAAGGACATCGCGGGCCAACCTGTCTACGCTGACCTCGCGCGGATGCCTCATCTGCTCGTCGCGGGCGCAACCGGCTCCGGCAAGAGCGTCGCGCTCAACGTGATGCTCACCTCGATTCTCGCCAAGAAGACCCCGGAAGAGGTCCGAATGCTCATGATCGACCCAAAAGTGGTCGAGCTCCAGGTATTCGACGGAATCCCACACATGCTCCTCCCGGTGGTCACCGACATGAAGAAGGCCGCGCTCGCCCTCCGTTGGGCGGTCGATGAAATGGAGCGCCGCTACCAGCTTTTTGCGGACGCCGGCACGCGCAACATCGATACCTACAACCGGCGCGTGGATCGGGTGCTTCGGGGCGACATGTCGCTCGACAAGTTCATGCCCAAGCGAAAGGGCAAGGTCAGCGCGCAGGACGAGAACGGCCAGGAGATCCTGCTCGATCCGGTCGACGGTGAGACAGCCGACGCGGAAAGCTTCACGCCGGAGAAGCTTCCCTACGTGGTGGTCGTCGTCGACGAGTTCGCGGACCTGATGATGGTCGCCGCCAAAGACGTCGAGGCGTGCATCGCCCGGTTGGCCCAAAAAGCGCGCGCCGCGGGCATTCACGTGATTTTGGCGACGCAGCGGCCGAGCGTCGACGTGATCACGGGGATGATCAAAGCGAACTTCCCCGCGCGGGTCGCGTTCAAGGTATCGCAGCGGCAGGACTCCATGACGATTCTCGGACGCTCGGGCGCCGAGCACCTCCTCGGCATGGGAGACATGCTGATGATCCCGCCAGGCTCGAGCGATCTGCAACGCGTGCACGCGGCTTTCGTGAGCGAGGACGAAGTGAGAGCGGTCTGCGACTACCTGCGCGAGCAGGGCGACCCCGAATACCGCGAGGAGATTCTCAAGCCGCGTGATGACGACGCCATGGGCGCCGAAAGCGACGACCCGCTCTACGACCAGGCGGTGGCCGTGGTGGCAAACGCCGGCTACTGCTCGATCAGTCATGTCCAACGTCAGCTCAGCGTCGGCTACAACAAGGCTGCCAAGCTCGTCGAGCGCATGGAGCAAGAAGGCGTGGTGGGACCGCCGAGCTCGAAAGCCGGCGGCCGGCGCGAGGTCTTGGTCGGCCCGATGTAGAAAAAGCGCCGCTTCGCGCCCGGTGGAGCCGATGCAACCGGCGATCGTGCGCGTTTTGCGAGCGAGGCGCGGGTGCAGCACAGTTCGATGGTGACGGCCGAAGACGAGCTGATCGCGCTGGATCGCGCACACGTTTGGCGTCCCTACACGTCGAGCGAAGACCATGAAAACCGCCGCTTGCTCGTGGTCGAACGCGCGCACGGACCGTGGCTGATCACGCCCGAAGGGCGCCGGGTGCTCGATGCTAGCGGGTCGTGGTGGTGCAACAACCTCGGCCACGGTCATCCCCGGCTGCGCGAGGCCATCGCACGTCAAGCCGAGCACCTCATGCATTGCACGTTCGCGGCAGCCACTCATGAGCCGGCCTGCCGTTTGGCAGCGGAGCTCGTCGACGTCGCGCCGGACGGTCTTCGCCGCGTCTTCTTCAGCGACAACGGCTCGACCTCCGTCGAGGTCGCGCTGAAGATCGCCTTTCAGTACTGGCAGCAAAACGGACGACCGCGCCGCAAGCGCTTCCTGTCGCTGCCAGGCGCCTATCACGGCGACACCTTGGGCGCGATGAGCGTCGGTCAGGTCGACGAGTTCAATCGCGTGTTCCGCCCCCTCCTGTTCGAGGTCGAGCGCCCTCCGGACCCGATCGAGAACCGCTGGGAGCCGGTGTTCGAGCGTCTGCTGGAGATGATTCGAAAAAGCGCAAACGAGCTGGCCGGCGTCATCGTCGAGCCCGTGGTTCAGGGGGCCGCCGGAATGCGGATGTACCCTCCGGAGCTCTTGGCCCGGGTGCGTGAGGAGACGAAGCGGGTCGATACGTTCTTGATCGCCGACGAGGTGTTCACGGGCTTCGGGAGGACGGGGCCCATGTGGGCAAGCGAGCATGCGAGAATTGCACCCGACCTCCTCTGTACCGCGAAGGGGTTGTCCGGCGGCATGCTTCCGTTTGCGGCGACGCTCGCCACCGATCGCATCTACGATGGATTTCGCGGCGACAAGCGCCGGGCGCTGATGCATGGGCACACCTTCTTCGCGAATCCCTTGGGCGCCGCGGTCGCGCGCGAGGTTCTGGCCATTTACCGAGACGACCAGGTGCTCGAGGCGGCAAAGGAAAAGGCCCGAAAGCTGGCGACCGCGATCGCGGCAATGACGGAGGTGGCCGGCGTCACCGCGCCGCGCGCGCTCGGCATGTGTGCGGCCTTCGACGTCGGCGCGCCGGGCTACATGGGCTCGCTCGGCTGGAGAATTTCCGACGTGGCGCTCGACCTGGGGGCGCATCTGCGCCCGCTCGGGAACACCGTCTACCTGGTGCCTCCGCTCAACATCGAGGATGCCGACCTCGGACGGCTGCTCGAGATCGTGCGTGAATCCACCGAGCGCGTGCTACGAACCACCCCGTGACCAGCCCGAGCCACTCCGAAAGCAGTCCGAGCTCCGCCAACCGACCTCCGCGCAACGAAGCGTACGGTCTCGCGATCCTCGGGGGGGTCTTCTACTTTCTCGGCTGGGCGGGGTTTGGGATTTGGCCGCTGGCGCTGCTTTGCCTGGTTCCGCTTTGGGGCGCCCTTGAGCTGAGCCTGGAGCGTAAGTGGTGGCACAGTCTCGCCCTCGGCTGGCTGTACGGAACGGTCGCCTACGCGGGCGGATACCACTGGCTGATCGAGTTCCTGAAGGTGTTCTCCGGTTACGGCTTGGCGGCGTGCATCTTGTTTTGGTTTCTCTTCGCCGTCTATCTCGGGTTCAACTATGCGCTCTACGGCGGGATGTACTGGGCGCTCCGCCGGCGCGGATGGCCTTCGGTCGCCGCCGCCATTCCACCCTTGCTGCTCATCGAGTGGCTCTATCCCGCCCTATTTCCCACCTACCTCGGCAACAGCCTTCACATGTGCACGACCCTCGTCCAGGTCGCCGACCTCGGCGGGGTCTTGCTGGTCACGCTCCTTGTCGCGCTCGTCAATCTCTCGGTATTCGAGGGCTGGCGTTGGTGGCGCCGACAGCGCGGCGCACCGGTGCGTCTCGTGGGCATCAGCGCGGCTCTGGTCGCCCTGGCTGCGGTCTACGGCGCCGTACGCATTCACCAGCTCGTAGCCAAGATGGACGAGGCACCCGTACTCCGAATCGGCATCGTGCAGGTCAACATGGGCATCTTCGAAAAGCGTGCCGAGGCGATCGAGGGCCACCGGCGGCACCTGGAGCAAAGCCGCGAGCTCGAAGAAGGCGGCGAGCTCGATCTTATCGTGTGGCCGGAGTCGGCCTACGTAGACGTCCTGCCGCGCCAACTTCCCTGGTATGCAGGACGCGTGCGGCAAGAGCTGCAAACGCCACTCTTGTTTGGCGGAATATCCGCCGAGATGGTCGATGGAAGACGGAGGGTCTACAACACCGTGTTTCTCGTCACCGAAGAGGGGGTCGTGCGGTCGAGCTACGACAAGACCTACTTGCTGATGTTCGGCGAGTACCTTCCTTTCGGCGATCTCTTGCCCATGCTCTACGAGCTCTCGCCCAACAGCAGTCGGTTCACGGCGGGAAGCCACGTGCGGCCGTTGACCCTCGGACCGTGGCGCATCTCGACCCCGGTTTGCTACGAGGATGTCCTCGCTCGCTTCACACGAAAGATGGTGCGCGAGGCCAAGCCGCACGTGCTGATCAACATGACCAACGACGCTTGGTTCGGCGACACGCAAGAGCCCTGGATTCACTTGGTTCTGGCCAAGTATCGCGCTGTCGAGCATCGCCGGTATCTGGTGCGATCGACCAACAGCGGGATCAGCGCCGTGGTCGACCCGGTGGGGCGCGTGGTCGCTCGGACCGGCCTGCTCACACGCGAGAACCTCCGCTACGAGGTGCACATGCTCGACGAGGACACCGTCTACACGATGCTCGGAGATTGGCCCGGCTGGCTCAGCCTGTTGATGATCGCCCTGATGGTCGTCACTCGCCGAGTCCGGGAGCGATGAGCAACTCATAGCTCCCGTCTTCGCGGGACGTGGTCTCTGCAATCTGAATGCGGCGCGACCCGCCTCCGTCGTCGATCGACAGGTAACCGCGGATCAGCGCGCCCGCCGCGGGGCTGCCGTCGCTGGCCCGAAGGAATCCCCGCACTGGAATGGGCGGTACGAGCCGATACGAGCGCGACAGATCGCCGCGGTCACCGCTCATGGCGAGATTCGGCTCGATCAACCAGGCGAAACCGGTTTCGGAAGGCACCCTGACTTGCAGATCGTAGATTCCTTCGTCGACAGTCATGGCGAAAGCGCCGATCGAATTGGACACCACCTCCTGAGATCGGTGCATTGCAATCGAGTCGGCGTGCGACCGGGCACGGGCGACGATGGTCACACCGGACGCGGCTTCGTCCCGAAACGTAGTCACCAAACCTTGGAGCCCGATTTGCGGCGGCACGATGAAGGCTTCGGCTGCGGTAAGCTGCTCTCCGACCAAGAGTGCCTCCGTGGTCAAGACTCCCCAGTTGTTCTCGACGTCGGCCGGCGGAGTCACGCTAATCGAGTAGTAACCCGGCAAGAGCTCGACGCTGAAGGTGCCGTCCTCGTTGGTGGTTGCGGATCCGCTGAAGGATCCCTCGAGCCCGAGTTGGCTGCCACCGAAGATCCCGGTCGACAAGAATCGCAGGGTCGCACCGGGCACTGCAGCATCGTTCGCATCGCGCACGGTGCCGGTGTAGCGCACCGGAGGGAGGCGAGGAATGTAGATGAACCTCGTCTCGGACTGGCTGTCGAATACCACGTCGGGATCGACCGATACGGCGGGAAAGGGCGCACGGCCGACGCTGGAGGTGATGCGAATCCAGTAGTCGGCCGCAGTGTCGCTGATGCGAATCGATACACGGCCGGTTTCGTCGGTTTCCCCGATGGACGAGACGATCCGTCCCGTCTCCATCTCGATTGCGCGAACCTGAAGCCCCGCTTCGGGTAGCTCCGTCAGGCCGTCTACGCTGAGCACCTCCGCTTCGAGCGTGCACCCGGTATCCTCGCTCGTCGTGCATGGGCTGGCGAGATCGCTCGGAAACTCGATGTCGAAGCGGAACGGCTCCCCGGGATCTCCATCGTCGATCACGAGCTCGAGATAGAGCGGGGGTAGGCTTCGAAGCGCCGGGGCGGACGCTTCCCCCGTGGCCGCCATCACCATGTCGGTGCTCGGCAGCACGACGACGTCGTACGTCTCCTGAGCGACCAGGATGGCGCTGAAGTCGAAGCGGGTCAGTTCGTCTGCGCCCGCTTCCTCCCGCAACGTTTGCGCTTCGACGGCCACGGGCGTGAGCGACTGCACGGAGTCGGCCATGCGACGGACGAACCGCAGCGTGGCGGGAATGCGCAAATCGTTCCAACGAACCGTGCCTCGAACTTGCCGGGTCGCCGGCAACTGGAGATCGCGAGTCGTGGGGCTCGACGCCTGCTCCGCTCCGAACGCCCAGCTCGCCGGGGTCAGGCCCCAGACGTCCGACGAGCTCCGCAAGACCTCGATCGCAACCTCTACGGAGGCGCCCGAGTCGTCGATGCAGATGCGATCGCTGCAGACGCCCTGCTGGCAGCCGGTGTCGTCGACGCACGAGTTGTCGATGACCATCGCCATCTCGGAGGAGCTGAAGCTGCAGCCGGCAATGCCGACGAGCAGGAGAGTCCACGGCCTGGTCATCGGCACTCCTGCACGATCACCGGATTGTCGTCGTCGACGACTTCGACCCACCAGGTTACTTCATCCACGTCTCCCGGCTCGACCGGGCGCCTCGGCTCGACGAAGTTCAAGAACTGTCCAACCACCACGAGCTCGATCTTGTGACAAATGCCGGGAGCCAAAAGCTCATAGGGAATTGCAAACTCGGAGTCGCGCTCGAGCGAGCCGCTCGAATCGATGTCTCCGGAGAGGATGGGGAACTCCGACGCAGGCGGCGGGGGGGAGTCGAGGAAGATTCGATACTCCAAGGTCTGATCGAAGTTGGGGTCGCGCACGATCACCTGGAGCGGCATCTCCACACGGTCTGCGGGGTCGTCCTTGTTGATCTGCCCGATCGCGTTGAGGGGAAAGTCAGCATTGGGCTGACTCACGATCGATGGAGGGAAATTTTCGTCGGGCTCGAACTCGATCGTGTCCGTAGCAATGCATCCGCCCAAGAGGGCGCAAGCTGACAACGCCGCACCTGAAGCGAAGAAAAGCATCCTCAAAAGGGGGAAAGCAAAGCTCATGCCGCTGCGCTAGGCCCGAAAACACTGTGGTTTTCCTCAGTGTTCCACGAAAACAGGGGCATGGCTATGACAGGAATGTCAGCCCTCGGTCACCCCGCCGGGCTCGGGCGCCTCGGGCTCGCGCTCGAGGTATCGGAAGATCGTACGCGGGTCGACGCCGAGGTCGCGCGCGGTGCGTGTCCGATTCCCGCCGTTGCGTTCGAGGACCTCCAAGATGTAACGGCGCGTGAAGTCTTCACGGGCTTGGGACAGCGGAGCCACGGCGCGCTGCGGGTCGTCGCCGAGGTCGAGGTCTTCGGCTCCGATCAGGGTCTTGTCGGCGAGCACGATGGCTTTCTTGATTCGGTTCTCCAGCTGACGCACGTTGCCCGGCCACTCGTAGCTCCGCATCGCTTCGATTGCCTTGGGAGTGAACCCCTTGACCGGGGACTTGAACTCGGCCGCGTACTTGTGGAGCAGAAACTTGCCGAGGATGACGATGTCGTCACCACGCTCCCTGAGCGGAGGCAAGTGAAGATTCACGACATTAAGCCGATAGTACAGATCCTCACGAAAGCTCCCTTCCTTGATCGCGACCTCGAGATCACGGTTGGTCGCAGCAAGCACTCGGATATCCACCGCCTCAGGCTTGGTATCGCCGACCTTGACGACCACGCGCTCCTGCAAGGCGCGCAAGAGCTTCACCTGTAGGGCGAGCGGCATCTCGCCTATCTCATCCAGGAAGAGCGTTCCACCATCGGCGGCTTGAAAGCTGCCCTGTCGCGTGGAGACCGCTCCGGTGAACGCCCCCCGAATGTGACCGAAAAGCTCCGACTCCATCAGGTTCTCGGGGATCGCCCCGCAATTGACGACGATGAACGGACCCTCGGCCCGGTTGGAGCGGCGGTGGAGCTCGCGGGCGAAGAGCTCCTTTCCGGTGCCGGTTTCGCCGGTGATGAGCACGTTCACGTCTGCGGCCGCCACCTTTTCTACACGCCGAAAAACCTGTTGCAGGCTCGGGCAGCTTCCAATGATGTCGCCAAACCGCTGCGCCTCGAGCTGCCCGGCCATCCGGTCCCTGTCGGTCGTGAGCTGATTCAGCAGAATTGCATTTTGCAGGATGAGCGAAGCCTGGCCGGCGAATACGGTCAGAATCTGCAGGCTGGATTGCTCGAAGAGATTCACCACGTTGTCGTTGCCCACGTAGATCAAACCGAGCAGCTGACCCTGCGCGATCAGCGGCGCGACCATCACGGAGCTCAACTGCAGGTTGAGCACGCTCTCGCTCGAGTTGAACATGGTGTCGTTGACCGCGTCGCTGACGATCAGCGGCTGACGGGTATCGATGCAGCGGCGCAGAATGCTGTCCGAAAGCTGGGTAACCGCATCGGGAATCGTCTGTCGATCGACATTGCGGGCCGCCGCAACCTCGGGCTCGCCGTCGCGGAGAAGGATCACGAACCCCTTGTTCGCATGAACTACCTCGATCACCGCGTCGAGCAGGGCCTCGATCTGGTCGGGAATCGACCGGATCTCGAGCAGCCGTCGATTGAAATCACTGAGCTTCATCATGCCTTGGATCTCGGCGCCATCCGAGGGCTCGGCACGAACGGCGGCGTCTCGTGAGGCGCTCTCGTCGTAGAGCGAAAACACCAGCTCGACGTCGCCGAGCGTCAGCTTGTCCTGGTGAAAGACCTTCGACTTCTTCTTCTTCTTCCCATTGACCTGCACGACGGCGTCCGGATCGACCGCGGCGACGCTGAAATCGCGTCCGTCGAACACGATCTGTGCATGATGCGCTTCCAACGATTCTGAATCGATGGAGACGTCGTTGGCCCCGGCGCGCCCGATCGAGGTCACGCGCTTGTAGATCCCAAAGACCCGCGGCGGTCCTTGAGGCACCATCCACTTGAGGCTGGGCATCGGTGGGAAACTCTAACAGACTGCCGGTCGAGGTGTCACCGGAACGCGGGATCTCGACTCAGCCGAGGAAGGGTCCGCCGATGTAGCTCGACAGCTCGCGCACTTCCTGCCGGAGATTGTGCTGAATCGCTTTGGTGAGGTCACCGATCGAAACCAAACCAACCAGGTCATCCCCTTCCAGGACGGGAACGTGCCGGCATCGTCGGTCCGTCATCAACTGCATGACATCGAGGAGCGAGTCGTCTGGCGACGCGGTGTGGAGCCTGGTGGTCATCACGTCACGCACCAACGTCTGGCGGGGGTCTCGGTGCGCGGCGACCACGCGGACTAGAACGTCCCGCTCCGAGAAAATTCCAACTGGATCCCCTCCTTCGACCACCAGCACTGCGCCGACGTGGCGATCATTCATGAGGTTGACAGCGTCGATCACCGTTGCAAGGGGGCCGACGGCAAACACCTCGTCGCCTTTGCTGCGCAATATGTCTCGTATTCGTTTGTTGATCATGGGCCCGACGCGCGCCTCTGGCCGATTATACAATCATCCAATGATTTGAGAAGCCCAAAGAACGTCCTTTCGAAATCACATGCAATCCATTGGGTATCCCCCCCTGTGGACTAGCTTTCGGCATCGTGTCTGGGCAAGCTGAAGACGCAATGGGACACGTCAGGACACAGCGCGATCGACGTGATCACCACAGGGTGGATCTCGACGGCCGTGCGCTCCTGTTTCAGCGTGGCGATCCGATCGGTCAATACGCGGTCGAGAATTTGTCCGCAGGAGGCGTGATGGTGTCGGGCGAAGGCGACTTGCGGCCGGGTCACCTGGTGCACGTGTTGATTGACCTTGCAGCGGGCGAACAAACCATGAGCCTCACCGGGGCGGTTCGTCGCGTGCGGGACGGCAACGGCGCCCTCGGCATTGCAATTGCATTTCCGTCGTTGTCCGCGGACCAAGAGGATGCGATTCAAGACGCCGTGCTGCGCGCGCTCTTGCGCCGCGATACGCGTTCGCAGCGTCGACCGCTCTTGGTCTTCGAGCCCCGTCGGCGAGTCCGCGAAGAGATCGAGTCCGAGATTCGCAGCTTCGGCATCCCCGCGATCGGCGTCGATTGCCTCGCGGATGCCGTGCGAGAGCTCGAGGACGAGGAGACCGAATACGCAGGGCTGGTGATTCACTCGGTCACGCACGACCCCCGTGCCATGGAGGTCATCGAGTTTTTCACGCGGTCCGAGGACCTCCCGACCATCATCCTACCCGATCCCAATGGGGCCCTCTGCGAGCGAGCCGAACGCCTAGCCAGGCTTCCGCATGTCCGGGTCCCCCGCATCTGGAGCCGCGCCGAGCTGCGGCGCGCGCTGAACCACTAGACTTCGTCGAAGGGCAAGATCTCGACCGACTGCACGCCTGGGAGCGCCTCGAAGGAAGCAACCACGTCGTTCGCGGTCGCCACCACGACGATGATGAGATCACGCGTTGAGATGCGCGCCCGGGTCGAATCATTCGCGCGTTGCCGGTCGACTCCCGCGACCAGCTCATCGTGTTTTTCGATGTAGCTTCTGGGTATGCCCAAAAGCTCGATGTCGAGCTTGGCCTCGAGGCGCTTGGCGGGTGTATCGCGATCGAAGCAGTGACTGTTGATCAGATAGCGTTGCGCGAAGCCGAGCTCGGCGCGCGTGATGCCACGTTCGACCCAGCGCTCGAGCAGCTCGAGCTGCAGCGCCGCGCACTCGGCCGAGTACTCCGCTGCGGGCGCGCTCCACATGTACCAAGCGTCCCTCTGCGTCGAGTGGAGGAGCCTACTATAGGCACCGTAGCTCCAACCACGCACCGCGCGCACTTGTTGCATGAGAGGGCTGCTGAAGGTGCCTCCAAACGCAGTGTTCGAGACAATGAGTGGAAACAGGTCTCGATCGCGCGTCCGTGCTCCGAGCGTCCCGATGAAGAGCTGCGTCTGCGCCCGTTCCGGCTTGTCCACGATGACCACGTGGCGGCCAGGCCTCGCTCGAGTCGGTGGAACCTCCGCGCTTCGGCTGGTCCTGTGTCCGGCCGCCGGGAAAACCGAGGCGATCATCGCTCGCGCCTCGGCATCGATCACGTCTCCCGCAATCCCAACGAAAAATGCCCCATGGCCCACGTGGCGCGAATAGAAGTCTTCGACCTGATCGACGCCGATGCGGGCGATGCTTTCCGGGTGACCGCTCAAGGGGCGGCTGTACGGATGAGTGCCGAAGAGTGCTTCGCGGAAACAAATGGCACCCAAGGTCTGGTCGTCGTCCAAGCGGGCGACGAGCGATGCCTGTGCTTGGCGCTTGAGCTTGGCGAAGTCCCTTCCACGAAGCGCGGGCTCCCAAACCATGCGAGCCAACAGCGCGAGCAACGGCTCGAGGTTCCGGCGCAGCACGGTGGCGCGGATGCGGGTCGTGCGCATGGAGACCTCGACCGACAACCGAGCGCCGAGGTGCGCCAGCCGCTCTTCGAAACGCTCCCGAGAAAGACCGCGCGGCCCGAATCTCATCAATTGACCGGTGAGCTGCGCGAGCCCCTCGCGACCGGCCGGATCTCTCAGGCTACCCACAGGCAGCGCGATCTCGACGTCGACGAGGGGCAATACGTCGCTCGATTCCACGAAAACCTTCATGGCGTCTTTGGCGTGATCTCGACACGCGTTCGACGAAAGGGACGAAGATATTTCACGACCGCGCGCCGAACATCCTCCGCAGTGACTTGCCGATAGGAAGCCAGTCGCTTGAACACGGCAGCTCCGTCGTGCACGACCGTCTCGTGAAACCCAACCTGCTCCGCCTTGCCCCCGGCCGTCTCCATGGTGTGAAGGAATGAAAGCTCGAGCTGGTTGATGGCCTTCTCCAGCTCGGTCGCGGCGGGGCCGCGCGATTCGAGCCTGCGAAGCTCCTTGTCGAGCAACGCGATCACGCGTTGAATCTTGGTTCCTTCACGAATCGCAAACCACATCTCGTACAGGCCTGGGTCGACGAACGGCGAGATGGAGCCTCGCACCGACAGCGCCACCTCTCGGTCGACGCACAGCAGCCGGTGCAATCGAGAGCTTCGTCCGCCGAACAAGAGCTCGTTTGCGACGACCAAGGCAGCCGTGTCCGGGTGGGAAAAAGCAGGTGCGGGGTAGCCGACGAGCAGCTTCGGCGTGGGTGTCGGTGCGGGGAAATGCACGACGCGCTCCGCGCGTTGAGACGGCTCTTTCACTCGCTTTTTCGGCCGCAAGCGGGTTCCGGAGAGACCCCCGTAGTGCTCTTGCATCGAGGCGAGGGCCTTTTTCTCATCGAAGTCGCCCGCGATGACGACGGTAGCGTTGTTCGGCGCGTAATGAGCTCGATAGAAATCGCGGCAGTCGCGCACGGTGAACCCACGAATGTCTTCCATCCAACCGATGGTCGGCCAACGGTAAGGATGCCGGCGAAAAGCGTTGGCGTAGAGGAGCTCGAGTGCTTTGCCCTCGACGTCATCCTCCACGCGTAGCTTTCGCTCGTTTGCGACGACCTCCTTTTCCGAAGTGACCTGCGGGACGCGAAGCACGAGATTCGACATCCGGTCCGCTTCCAGCTCGATGAGAAGCGGCAAGGCGCCGCGCGGCGCGTTCTCGTAAAAGAACGTCCAATCAGTCCAGGTCGCCGCATTCGCTTCGGCTCCGGCACGCTCCATCAATCGATCGAATTCGCCGAGAGCATGACTCCGCGTTTCGTTGAACATCAGGTGCTCGAACAAGTGTGCGAGCCCCGTCTTTCCGGGTCGCTCGTCTCGGGAGCCGACGCGAAACCAGGTGTGGTAGCTGATGGTCGGCGCTGCCCGATCGACGAGCGTCAGCACGGCCAGCCCATTGCCCAATCGAAAACGCCTCAGCTCGAGGGCTTCTCCGAATGCTTGCTCGCTGACGAATGTCCACCGCGCGTTGCGCTTTCGAACGCCGCGGTTGAGCCGCTCGACCAAGACATCAGGCGCCGCCATGAAGGCCCGACCTTGCGCATCCTGGCCTTGAGGGTCAAGCCGATGCGGGCCTGGCCTTTGCTTGACCGCGGAACGGGGGGCGGGTAGCCCTTCCGCCATGCCGGAAGTTCGGGTTCGTTTCGCGCCGTCGCCCACGGGATACTTGCACATCGGCGGCGTGCGAACCGCGCTCTACAGTTGGCTGTGGGCGCGCCAGCATGAGGGCACGTTCATCCTTCGCATCGAGGACACGGATCGCGAGCGGAGCACCGCCGAAAGCATCCAGATAGTGCTCGAGTCGATGCGATGGCTCGGCCTCGATTGGGACGAAGGCCCCGAGGTGGGGGGCGATCACGGCCCCTACGTGCAGAGCGAACGGCTCGACATCTATGCTGCCTATGCGGAGAAGCTGATCCAATTGGGTCACGCCTATCGTTGCTATGCCACCAAGGAGGAAATCGCAGAGGCACGCGAAGCGCACCAACGCACCGGCACGAAGGAGGGCTTTCGTTTTCAGAGCCCGTGGCGCGATCGTACCGAGCCGCCCGCAGATGCCGCTACCCCGTACGTCATTCGCTTCCGCGCGCCGCAAGAAGGAACCACGAGCTGGAACGACGAGGTCAAGGGAAGGATCGACATCCTGAACTCGACGCTGCAAGATTTCATCCTTCTGCGTCCCGATGGCATGCCGCTCTACAATTTCGGTTGCGTCATCGACGACCTCACGATGCAGGTGACGCTCGTGGCGCGCGGCGATGACCACATGATCAACACGGCGCCCCAGATTCTCCTCTACCGAGCGCTCGACGCGCCGGTGCCGACGTTCGCGCACATGCCGATGGTTCTCGCGCCGAACGGAGAGAAGCTCTCGAAGCGTCACGCGGCCGTTGGAGTCCTCGAGTACAGAGACATGGGCTACCTTCCCGATGCGGTCTTGAACTACTTGGCGCGGCTCGGATGGTCGCATGGCGATCAGGAGATCTTCACGCGGCAGGAGCTCATCGAGAAGTTCAGCTGGGATCGCGTAGGATCGACAGCGGGACGCTACGACGCCAAGAAGTTCCTACACGTGCAGGCGGAGCATCTTCGCATGTTGTCCGATGCCGATGTTGCGGGACGCACGGTTCCCTTTCTCGCCAAACGCGGGATCGACGTCCGTGCGGAAGATCCCGTTTTGCTAAAGGCGATCCCCTACGTCAAACCGAGGGCAGCCACCCTCGTCGACGTTGCCGAAGCGGTCGACTACTTCTTCAGAGACGTCGAGCCGGAGGAGAAAGCCCGGCGCAAGTTCCTCGTCCCCGGCAATGCCGATAACCTCGTTCGCCTCGCAGACCTGATCGAGAAGATCGAGCCATTCGACAAGAAGCTGCTCGAAGAGCGGGTGAAGTCTTGGCTCGAAGACAACGATCTGGCCATGAAGAGCGTGGCGCAGCCGGCGCGTGTCGCGATGACGGGACGCACACAGAGCCCGGGCCTTTTCGAGGTGATGGAAGTGCTCGGCAAGGAAAAGACCGTCCAGCGATTGCGAGCCGGTGCTCGGCTCGCAGCATATCCGGAGCAGACGACAGCGTAGCTTCGCCGCGTCGTTCGAGTAATGGAACCGATCGTTCAGACCTTCGTCATCGTCGCGTACTTGCTGACACTGGGGGTGCTTGCGGTTTTCGGCGCCCACCGAACCGCGCTTCTCTTCCTTTACCTACGGCACCGGAACGAGCGAACCAGCCCCAGGTCGCGATATTCCGAGGCCGAGCTGCCACGGGTCACGGTGCAATTGCCGATGTTCAACGAGATGTGCGTCGCGCGGCGATTGATCGACGCTGCGGCGCGAATCGACTACCCCCGGGACAAGCTCGAGATTCAGGTTCTCGACGACTCGACCGACGCTACGGCGCACATCGCGCGCAATCGATGCGAAGCCCTACGCAACCAGGGCGTCGCCATCTCGTATTTTCATCGACAGGACCGCACGGGCTACAAGGCCGGCGCGCTCGGGGCGGGCTTGAAGCACGCCACCGGAGAGCTGGTCGTCATCTTCGACGCCGACTTCGTGCCGGGGCCGGAGATCGTCCGGGAGTTGGCGCATTTCTTCACCGATCCAGGCGTGGGCATGGTTCAGGCGCGCTGGGAACACTTGAATCCGGATCAGTCTCTGCTCACCCGATGCCAAGCGATGCTTCTCGACGGGCATTTCGCGATCGAGCACGGAGCGCGCTACCGGTCAGGCCGGTTCTTCAACTTCAACGGCACGGCCGGCATGTGGCGCAAGGCCGCCATCATGGGGGCGGGCGGATGGCAGCACGACACGATCACCGAAGACATGGATCTCAGCTACCGTGCTCAGCTAGCGGGGTGGAAGTTCGTCTACGCGCCGGAGATCAGCGTCCCGGCAGAGCTGCCCTCCGACATGAGCAGCTTCAAGAGCCAGCAAAACCGTTGGGCAAAAGGATCCGCACAGACCGCGCGAAAGCTCTTGGGTCGCATCATGCGCGCACCGGTGCCCTTCGAGGTGAAGAGCGAAGCATGCTTTCACCTCACCAACAACGTCGCATACGTATTCTTGTTGGTGCTGGCGATGCTCCAGCTTCCCAACATGCTGATTCGGCGTCAGATGGCGCACCCCGCGCTTCTTCTGCTCGATGTGCCACTGTTCCTCGCGACTTGCGGGTCGGTCGCGGCTTTCTACCTCGTCGCGCATCGGGATCTTCGCGGCGGGTGGACGGGGGCGATCAAGTGGCTTCCAGTCATGATGGCGCTCGGCATCGGCCTCGCCGTCAACAACGGACGGGCCGTGCTTGCCGGTCTCTTCGGAGGCGACGTGGAGTTCGTCCGGACGCCAAAGCGCGGAGATGCCCATGAAGATGGAGCGGCGTCGATCGCTCGCTACCGGGGTCGGTGGTCCTGGCACAACACGATCGAGCTCGCCTTCGCGCTCTACTGCGTGCTCACCTTGCTGACCGCGATCACGACGCAGAGCTGGGCGAGCATCCCATTCGTGCTCTTGTTTTCAGCCGGCTTCCTCTACGTGGGGGCGACGAGCCTCTACGAAGGTCTGCGCCTAGGGCCTCGTCAAAGCGTCGCCGAGCTCGGGGAGCAAGCGCCATCGACGCACTCCTCGCCGAGTCCGCAATCGATGTTGAGCTGACACTCCGCCAGCACCTCACTGCTTCGCACGCAGAGGTTTTGTCCCTCCACGGGTGCACAGAAGCGGATGGTGGCATCGATCCGGGCACACTGGTCGTCGCTTTCGCAGGGCGTCCGGCACTGACCGCGAAGGCAGATGCGGCCTGGCTGGCACTCGTTTTCGGGGCAGAACTGCTCGGGCCGGGTATCGAGGATGCACTGGAAGGAGCTGCAGTACTCGTGCTCGGCGCAATCGGCGTCTTCGGCGCAGCTGGTGAGGCAGCTCTGATCCGTACAGGGCCGGCATGCTCCATCGATGCACTGTTGATTGTCCGGGCAAGGGGCGTCGAGGCACGTCGAAAGGCAGTCCCCGTCGATGCATATTCTCGAGTCGCCACACTCGAAGTTGAACTGACATCGGAACGGAGGAGGCTCCGGTTCTTCTGTTTCTTCCGGCTCTTCTTCGAGCGGGTTGAGACACAAGCCATTGTCCGCGCAGGTGGTCCCAATGGGGCACTCGTGGGGACCCTGACATTCGGCTACGCAGCCGATGGTCGTGCAGACCTCGCCTAGCGCGCAGTCTGTTTCCACGAGACACGTGGTCCGGTCGGGCGCAGGCTGGGGATCGCACTCGTTCCCCTGGCAAAGGAAGCAACCCCGCTCGTCGAGAGGCCCTTCCGTGATGCAGACGTAGCGGGCATCGTCGTTGCAGCCGGCGACCCCGAATAGCGCGATGAACAGAATCCCGAAGCGTCTCATGAGCGGTTCGACGCGCGCGGCAACCGCATATTCATCGACGACCCGCCCTTGAAAACCGAAGAATTCCGTTGAATAACAGAGCGCGTATGAGTGGCCACAGCAAATGGTCGACGATCAAACGGCGAAAAGGCGCGCAGGACGCCAAGCGTGGGAAATTGTTCACGAAAGTGATCAAGGAGATCACGATCGCGGCGCGCACCGGCGGCGGCGATCCCGATGGAAACCCCCGGTTGCGGCGGGCGGTCGATCTGGCGCGAAGCGTGAACATGCCGGCCGACAACGTGACCCGTGCGATCAAAAAGGGCACCGGCGAGCTCGAGGGCGTGCAATACGACGAGCTGGTCTACGAAGGAATCGGACCGGATGGTGTCCTATTCGTGTGTGAGGTCGTGACGGACAACCGAAATCGCACCATCGCGGAAGTTCGGAAGATCTTCGACAAGAACCAAGGGCAGATCGGCGGCAGCGGCTCGGCCATGTGGGCATTCGAGCAGAAGGGCGTCGTGCGAATGGGAAAGCAGGCGGCCAGTGAAGAGCAGCTTTTCGAGGTCGCGGTCGGGGCGGGCGCTGAGAACCTCGAGCTGATCGGCGACCAATGGGTGGTCACGACCGCACGAAACGATCTCGACGCCGTGCGCGACGCCATCGCCAGGGCTGGCATCGAGGTCGACGAGGCTCGCCTCGAGTACATCCCCAACAATCCAAAGATCGTCGAAGGACCAGAGGCGGCGCAGCTGATCCAGCTCTACGAGGCCCTCGAGGACCACGACGACATCCAGGCCGTTTTCTCCGACTTCGAGCTGAGCGAGCAAGCGCTCGCCGAGATGGCCTGAGCGGGCAATGCGTGTGCTCGGCATCGACCCCGGCAGCCGGCGTACCGGGTGGGGGGTCGTGCAGCTCGAAGGGACGCGTCTGCGCCACCTCGGGGCCGGCACCATCCTGGTGTCGGACAAGGTCCCGCTCCCGATGCGTCTTCGACTGATCCACGAGGAGCTTGCCGGGATCATCGCCCTGCATCGGCCCGATGCAATGGCCGTCGAGGAAATCTTCTTCGCCAAGTATGCGAACGCCGCCTTGAAGCTCGGGCATGCACGGGGCGTGGCCCTGCTGGTGGCAGCCGAGTCCGAGATCGGAGTGCACGAGTATCCGCCGGCGATCGTGAAGCGCACCATCGTGGGGCGAGGCGCCGCCGACAAGGCTCAGGTGGGGCGTCTCGTCATGGCGCTCCTGGGCCTCCACACCCCTCCCGGGGAGGATGCGGCCGACGCGCTGGCCGTAGCGATTACCCACATCCAGGCCGCCCGCTCCGGGGGCCGCTAACCCATTCGGGGCGGGGCTCCGCTGCCCGAATTGCATACATCTGTTCAGTAACCTGCTACCCTCCACCCGGTGATTGGGAGGCTGACAGGGGCCATCGCACATTGGGAGGCGGACGGCTCCGTCATCGTCGACGTGAACGGCGTCGGGTACGAGGTTTTTCTTCCTCCGGGAGCCATGGGCCGCGTGAGCTCCGAGCCAGGGCAGCCGGTGTGCCTGTTCATCCACACCCACGTGCGAGAGGACGTGTTCACGCTCTTTGGCTTCGCCTCGGCCGAGGACCGGGCGGCGTTTCGCGCGCTGCTGAAGGTGAGCAGCATCGGTCCGAAGCTTGCGCTTGCCATCCTCGGGGCATTGAGCGCGGGCGAGCTGCAGGATGCGATCGCAAGGCAGGACAAGACCGCCTTCAGGGGCATCTCAGGCGTCGGGAAGAAGACGGTCGAGCGCATCCTCGTCGAGCTGCGAGACAAGCTCGACTTTGCTGCAACGGGCAAGACGGGCGTTCGCCTGCGGGCGGTTCCGAGCCCTTCGACGTCGGCGAGCGACACGGTCGTTGGTGCGCTCGTGCAAATGGGATACAAACGCAGCGAAGCGGAGGCTGCAGTCGGCAACGCGGTGGGTGCCTCGGAGGATGACCTCGAGGGGCTGTTGCGTGCCGCCCTGTCCGCGTTGTCATGACCGAAATGGAAGCCAGAGCAAACGACAATCTCAGCGTCGCCGAGCAGTCGGAAGACCGCATCTTCGATCGAAGCCTTCGTCCGACGCGGTTCGATGACTTCGTCGGCCAGGACCGGATCAAGGACAACCTGCGTGTCTTCGTGGAGGCGGCCCGGCGGCGCGGTGATCCGGTGGATCACACGCTTTTTTGCGGGCCGCCCGGGCTCGGGAAGACCACCCTGGCGCTGATCCTGGCGTCGGAGCGGGGTGTCACGCTCCACTCGGCGTCCGGGCCGGCCATCGAGCACAAGGGGCAGCTCGCTGCGCTCCTCACCAAGCTCGAACCCAACGACGTGCTCTTCATCGACGAGATCCATAGGCTCAATGCCATCGTGGAGGAGAATCTCTACACGGCGGTCGAAGACTTTCGGATCGACATCGTCAATGGAGACGGCCCATACGCGCAGACGCTTCAGCTGCCGTTGAGGCCTTTCACGCTGATCGGTGCCACCACACGAACCGGTCTCTTGACCAACCCGATGCGCTCCCGTTTCGGCTACGTGGCGCGTCTCGACTACTACCCTGACGACGCCTTGCGATCGATCATCGAGCGCAGCGCTCGACTTCTGGATCTCACCATCACAAAAGAGGCAGCGCACGAGCTGGCACGCCGATCCCGTGGCACGCCGCGCATCGCCAATCGTTTGCTGCGAAGATCGCGTGACTTCGCGCAAGTGTTGTCGAACGGAAAGCTCGACGCGAAGACCGCACGCGAGGCGCTCGAACGGCTCGAAGTCGACAGTGCGGGCCTCGACCAGATGGATCGCCGTTACCTCACCGTCATCATCGATCACTACGATGGCGGCCCGGTGGGAATCGAGACTTTGGCGGCTGCGCTGAGCGAGCCGCGCGATACGCTCGAAGACGTGTACGAGCCCTATCTGCTTCAGAGGGGTTTTTTGGCACGCACGGCGAGGGGACGTGTGGCCACCCGTCACGCCTTCGAGCACCTCGGCAAGGAACAACCAGCTGGGACACAGACCGGTCTGTTCTGAGTCGCTTCCTTGGAGGCTGCCTTCCGAAAGAGGGCCCTGCTAGAGTCCCATTTCCCCATGATTTCCGACTCCCATACCATCGAGGAGGACCTGCTTCGTCAGGTGGAACGGTGGACCCCGGCAGAGGCCGAGCTCTGGGATCGATGGCGGAGCTCACTGACGGTGGAGCAACGGGCCGATGTGCTCCCGCTGCAAGCGGTCCTCACCGGCTTGGTCGCGTTTCGGGGACGCGAGGGCCGGGCGGACGATGCACCGGGGACGGATTTTCGACCCCACTTGCGCGCACTCGGCATCGCCTACGAGTGGGCGCTCGAGCTCGTGGCGCATCTTCGAGGCACGGGACCTTCCGATCGCGGCGCACACCCACGGCGCGACGGGCTGGGCCCGCCCGAATTGTCGCTTCGCTCGCTCGAACGCTCCCTCACCGACGCGCTTCGGGTGAGCGAACGGCTCTTGAAGCTGCCCATCGTCGACGCGGGCTCCTTTCAGGCGAGCGCGGACCTCTTCCTGCGCGACCTCGGGCGCAATCCGTACTTCTGCCCCCCCGAGCCCCTCGAGTTTTCGAACGTATCCGACCTCGTCTCGGCGGACAGCGTCGCGCCCGAGCTCGCGTCCTGGAAGAGCGCCTCGGCCAAAACCACCGTATTGATCTCGTTTCTCACCCTGCTTCGCGCGCACCGGCTTTTGGGAATCGCCGACCGTCAGATCCTGCTTGGCGAAGATCTCTGCCGAGCGCACGTCGTGATTGCAGCCGTGCGAAAGGAGCTCGAGACCTGGACGCGCTTCGTGCTGGTGCAGGGCGTCGAAACGTTTGCCGACGAGCTGGAGGCAAGACTGCTGTCCGTCGACGCTGGCCACATCCACGAATCACGGGCGGAGATCGGCAGATCGTCCCAAGAGCTCCAACGTCTTCGCGAAGCGGTCGAGGCGTTGGCCACGGGGATCCATGGCAAGGCCTGCGCCGGGCTGGATCCTCCGGTTCCTGGGCTCGAGCCGGTGCAGAGCCTCGCGCTTCCCGCCGAACGCATGCGAAACGGGATCCGTGAGGTTCGCGCCGCGCTCAGAGACGCGGCCAAACAGCTCCACCGCCTCGGAAACCCCTCCCCGATGGAGCGGACGAAGCGAGTGAGCGAGCAGGTACCGAAGAGCGTCTATTCGGACATCTGGGGATTTCGGTTCATCTTGAGGGCGTTCATCGACAAGGCCTCGGTCGCGGCAGCGGCCGCCGACGACTGGAACGATGCCGAGAACCTCGAGTTCGTGCGGGAGTTCGTTCGTCACTTTCGTGTATTCGGCCCGCGGTTGAGTCGCGCCACCGACTATGCGGAGCGCGATGCGTTGATTCGAACGGTGAGCGCGCTGAGCAAGCGCGAAACGATCAACACGGAAACCCTGGGTGATGCGATTCGGGAGTGCGAATCGTTCGCCGAGCACCTCGACGCGTCGCTCGAACGGATGCCCCGGTCCCGGCTCGCGCCGTTCGACAAACACGCGGCTGCGGCCGGTCTGAGGGACTATCTCGCTGCGGCCAGGCATCGGCAAGCAAGCGAACGAGCCGCGGCGGCCGCCTTTGGCCTCCTCGATCCGGCACGCACGCAAACCGGCTAGACGAGGATTCCGAACGCGGCGAGGGTGCGTTCGATCACCCAGAACGCGGCGAGCGAACCGATCGCATAGGCCGGAATGGTGGGTCGAGATCGCCAACTGGACGGAATCGCCGAGCGAAGGGCGGTGTAGCTGGCCCAACCCATGACGATGACCATCAACTGTCCGAGCTCGAGCCCCAAATTGAAACCGAGCAAGGCAAGCGGGATCTCCTCGGCCGGAAGGCCCGCGTCGAACAAGACCGATGCAAAGCCGAGACCGTGCAGCAAACCGAGCGCCCCCGGGAGGCTCCATGGGTGCTTCCAGACCGGACCATGCGCGCCGGATCGCATCTCGAGCGCGAGAACCACGATGGTCATGGCAATCAGCGCCTCCACCGCCATTTGCGGCACCTCGACGATGCCCATGACCGAAAGAGCCAAGGTGAGGCTGTGGCCGATCGTGAACGCCGTGACGGCTGCCACGAGGCGCCGTCTCCATCCGAAGAGGACGAGCAAGCCGATGACGAACGTCAGATGATCCCATCCCGTCAGCAAATGCTCGACCCCGAGCGTCAGATACTCGAAGAAGGAATGCGACCGTTGCTCGGGTGCCGTCACCACGAGCTCTGGCGTTCCTGCATCGAGGATCACGTGATGAACGCCGCCGTCGGGCCGAACGATCCGAACCACCACGTTCATCGTCGAGTCCTCGAAACCATGGACACCGATGACGGCTCCGAGCATGTCCTCCCGCGCGCAGCGGAGCTTCACGGTCTCGATGACGGCCAGCCCGTCCTCGGTCCGGCTCTGCTCGGCCGGGCCTAGCGCTTCGCATGATTCGGGAACTCGAGGCCGGAGCGACTGTCCGGTGGCGCGCGTTGCCGGCGCTCTCCAGGTCATGGTCACGGTGCCATCGCCGCCTGGCTCGAACGAGAGCACCGAGGGGGCGAGCGGATGCGCCGAGGCCCCGTGTGGGAATGACCAACCCGTAGCGAGCAGGCATAAGGCAATGGCGATGCGGATCATGGAGCCCTCACCACGCGAACGGTGTAGGCGTCTCGAAGCGCCGCCATGCGTTGCTCGCGAAGCTCTTTCCGAATCTCACGCAACCGGTCGGCCCGCACCTCGGCGCCGATGACGTCGAGCGACGGAACGTAGGCCGGCTCCTTCGAGAGAATTCGAACGAAATGAAGGCCGTATACCGACGACACCGGGCCGCGCCATGGACCTATGATTCCCTCCTCGACGACTCGGCCGGGCTCTGCCCCGTAGTCATTTTGAATCTCGGAAGCCGTGACGAGCTGCTCCGCGCGCAAGCCCGGCAACGGGTCCCCGAGCCCGGTGGGCGGTCGCTCACCGAGCCCGGAGAGCTTCTCTCGCATTTCGCGCGCATCGGTAGCGAGCGCCGCGCCGCGCTTGGAGCGGCTCAAAAAGACATGTTGCATGCGAACGCGGCCCTCCCGTTCGAAACGGTCGGGATGTGACTCGAGATGGGACTGTAGATCCGCCCGGCTCGGCATACGGTCCTCGGGAATCGATTCGAGCGCCTGGCGAGCGCGATAGAGAAGGCGCGCTCTCACGATCGGGTCGTGCTCGTGCATGCCCATCTGGAGGGCTCTCAGGTAGAGCCGGAGATCGTCGTCGGTCGACTCGGGCTCGATGAAACGCATGTTGCGTACGAGATGATCGAACACGATGGGATCGGTGCGGTCCCATCCGTAGCGCCGCACCTCGTTGAGTAGGATCGCCTCGCGGATCTCCTTTTCGATCTCGCCCGGGGTGGCATCCGACCGAACGCGGACCGTGATCTCGGGTCCTGCCTGCTCGCCTCTCTGAAAAGCGGTTTTCGCGCTGAAAAGCACGCCGCCGATCAGGAAAAAGTGCAGGAGCGTGCGCAGCATCAAGGAGCGGGTTGGTACCAGATTGGCGAGGTCCAGGCCCGCTCTTGAATCGTGGGCTCGAGTCGTGGGTCGCAGCACCGTGCATCGGCAGGGGGAAGGCTTTCCGGATCCCTGCAGTCGACGCTTTCGCACCAATCGACGTTGAGGCCGGCGACGGGGTCGCAGCAGTCGAGGTCGATCTGCCGTACGGGATCGTTGCAGTCGTAAACGGCCCGCACGCACTGCCACGTGGTCCAACGACAAGTGGGGACTTCGATGACGCGCGCGTAGTAATACGCTCGCTGGCTCGGGTCGAAAGCAGGGTCTTCCCAAACGGTACAGAGGTCGCCGAAGCCCTCTCCCCGCCTCTCACAGGTTCTCATGTCGACGCTGGCACCGTTATCGGGATTGCCGGCAACATCGTACACCTCGACCCGGTGCTCCTGCCCTTCGAGCCAGCCCTTGACGATCTGGATCCGCTGAAGCGGCGCACCCATGCTGTCCTGCATGGCGTGCACGACGAGCTTCGGCGCAGCGGAGCCGGACCGAGGCGGGAGCGTTCCGCCCATGGGAACCCCGCCTGCATAGCCCTGCGCGGCCCGCTCCAGCTCCGCAGCATTGCAAAGATCGCTCGGGTAATCCCAGCCGCCGAACATCCGGACCTTGATGCGAGGACCGCTCGTCCCGAAGGTCTCTTTGCGGCGAAACGCCGAGAAGATCGCCTCTCGCGCGTTTTCCTCGGCCCACACGGCGGTCAGGCCGCCCGGGCTGAGGTACTCGATGTCGGGAAAGCCCTCGGGAGCCGGAAGAAAGCGATTGGGCTGACCCGCGCCTCCATGACCTTTGAAGTCGTTTTCCGCGACGAAGCCAGATGCGGAGATGTGGGTATCGGTGGCGGCGGTGATCCCGTACTGAAACGGATTGACCCCCAGGCTGTCTTCGAGCTTCATCCCCTCGCCATACGCGAATCGCAAAAAGCCCTTGGGATCCGGCTCGCCAACGTTCTCGAGGTTGGTGGCCGCGAGGTCCGGGAATGGCAGCACCTCGAAACCGCAGAGCTCGTCGGGAGCCGTCCCGCCCGGCAAGCATTCGGACGCGCCCTTGTGCTGGTAGATCTCGATGACCGGCTCGATGGCATGGCTCGTTTGGGCATACTCCGTCGTGAAGGGCTGCCCGTTGGCCATCTTGTTTTCGAAGAAAATGCCGTCCGAAAGGTTGCTATTGTGCGGAATCGCCAGGACGTCGCAGCCGTTGTCCGCGTCGAGGCACTCCTCTTTGAGGCGCGCCCACAGCCCCTCGGGATACGGCTCGTCGAAGTAGCTGTAGGGAAGCGCGGTCACGTTGCCGTCCTTGAACATGACGTTGCGATGGAGGTTCTTCGTTTCTGGCCCGCCGCTCCATTCGTAGCCGGGAAACGTGGTGAGCTGGCAGCTATCGCTTCGGTCGTATGCGGCTTCGGCGCTCTCGACGATCTGGCTCCACACGTCCATGCCGGATTGCAGGCAATCCTCGTCACCCGGCCCGCAGAGCGCAGGGTACCGAACATTCTCCTGCTGAACCGCTGTCAGCGCATTGATCAACGCGAACGTCGAGAACACTCCTTCTGGAGTGGTGGCTTCCTTTGCTGCCCGGTAGTCGACGCATTGGTCCGCGCCGTAGGCAGGGGAGCTCGAATCGTTGCAAAGCGCGATCGTGCTGAGGAACTCCGCGTGGTCGCTCACCATGACGAAGTGGAGGGGACGATCGATCGTAGCGGTGCGAGTGGCTACGCCGTCCTCGTCGTAGGGCTGAAGGTCAATGGTCACGCCCCTGGCAAAGTCGTAGGCATCTTCTTGGGTGGTTCGCGTGCCTTGGAGGTTGGCGTCGAACGACAGCTCGGTATGGACGTGCGTGTCGCCCCAGTACACCTGGCGTTGCTTGTCGAACTCGGCGCAGCGTCCGAGCTCATCCGTGAATGCCGAATCGTCGCTGCCGCATCCCGAAAGAGCAGCGATCAGAAATGCGGTGAGCACCGCGATCGGGCTACGAAGCATCCGGGAACCGTAACGGAAGCGCCCGATTTTGCAACGAGTTAGAGCTCGACCTCGCCGCGAAAAACGAAACGCGCGGGACCCTGCATGAGGACGGTGTCGCCGGGCGCGCCGACGGTCACCATCAGCGTGCCGCCGGGAAGCCGAATGCTGAGTTGTTGCTCGCGCTTGGCCCGTCCGGTCTCCACGGCTGCCACGGCGGCGGCGCAAGCCCCGGTCCCGCACGCCAGCGTCCATCCCGCGCCGCGCTCGAGCACGTCGAGTCGCATGCTGGATCCGTCATGCTCCGAGACGAAGCCTACGTTGACGCCTTCGGGGAAGTGGGGGTCACTTTGGATGGCCGGGCCGATCTGGAACCGTTGGTCGCCGACGGGGTCGAACGTAACCGCGTGAGGATTGCCAAAAGACACTCCGGTCAGATGAACCGTGCGGTCGTTCACTGCGAGGGGATGGTCGAGCCACGGCGCGTCGGCATGCAATGGAAGATCGGAGGGCACGAGTGAGGGGGGCGCCATGTGCACCGCCACCGACTCCGCACCAGGCCGATTCACGACCAGGCAGGAGTGAGGGCCGGCCACGGTATCGATGGTCACCTCCAGCGCCGACTCACCGGCGCGCCTCGCCAGATGCAGAGCCGCACATCGAATCCCGTTGCCGCACATCTCCGGCACCGAGCCATCCGAGTTGATGACGCCCATCGAAGGCACAGCGACCTCGAGCAGGAGCACCCCGTCGCCACCCACGCCGCGGTGCCGGTCACAGAGCGTAATGGCTTGATCGGTGCTGAGCTGTAAGCCACCGAGCGCGTCCGTCTCGATGAGCAGGAAGTCGTTCCCTAGACCCTCGTACTTGTAGAAGGGAAGAAGCACGGCGCGACAGTTCTAAGGCGCAACGCACGAAACAGCAACGCAGCGCCTGCAGACGGGCGATCCCCGAACCCCCGATCCGCGCACCTCGATCCCCGGAGGACGGGTCGCGACGGGCGTGCTCGCGCTCGGGCGCCCCGTCGCCCCCGCCCCCTCAAGTCCACCTACAACTAGGCGACGGCCCGTTCGCTGTGCTGCCCATCCCGACCCGTCCTCCTTCGTACAAGTCGACGTATGGAGGGCTCGGAAAAACGCGACATGAGGTGGAGCGGACGTGCGAAGTGCCAATCGGCATGGAAGCGACCACCTCCGATTGGCACGCCGCCCGAGCGGCGGCTTGCGTGGCCCAAGCTCACAAGTGCATACGGCCACCTATGCAAGCCGCCGCGTTCCGTGGAACCTCGTGTCGCGTTTTTCGGAGCCCGGTCCTTACGCCCGTCGCGACCCGTCCTCCGGGGACTTGGTCGACGACACGTTGGCGCTTTGCCGAACCGTTGGCGAAATGTGGACGCTGCGTTGTGGGCCCATCATCCCCACCCCGCCGCCCCCACGCGAGCGCCTAGGAGCAACCCATCGAGTTGCCGCAGTTCAGGCACTTGTAGCAAGCGCCGTTGCGCACCGTGATGTGACCGCATTTGTCGCACATCGGGGCGTCACCCATCATCTCGCCGAGCTGCTGGTCGAGCGCGCTCGGATGCTGGGCGCCTTCGTCGAAGCCGAAGGTGACCTGCTCGGCCGGCTCGATGGCAGGGGCCGCGTCGGTTGGCGGCGCCGCCTCCAGCCGGTGAGCGGCCGCGACGTCGGTTGGATTTTGGAGCTCTTCTTGCTCCTCCTTGGGCGGCACCTGCGCGAAGTCGTATTGCTTCAGGTACTCCACCCCGAGCACGCGGAACACGTAGTCGATGATCGACGTGGCGAACTTGATGTTCGGGTGGCCCTCGACGATGCCTTGCGGCTCGAACCTGGTGAACGTGAACTGCCGCACGTACGCGTCGAGGGGCACGCCGTGCTGGAGCCCCATCGACACGCTGATCGCAAAGCAGTTCATGAGCGAGCGGAACGCCGCACCCTCCTTGTGCATGTCGACGAAGATCTCGCCGAGGGAGCCGTCCTCGTATTCACCGGTGCGCAGGAAGACCTTATGGCCACCGATGCGCGCCTCCTGGGTGAAGCCTTTGCGCTTCTTCGGAAGCCGGTGTCGTCGCGTCGTCGGTGGTGTGAGCCCCTCCTTGACCAGCGCCTCTTTAACCGGAGCCTTGGGCTCGGTCTTGGCTCGCGCACGCGTTTCTTCCTTTTCCTCGCTCTTGGAGTCGTCCTTCGTGCTCAAGGGCTGCGACGACTTCGAGCCATCGCGATAGAGCGCGATGGCCTTGAGCCCGAGCCTCCAACCTTCTTTGTAGATCTCCTCGACATCCTCGACGGTCGAATCCTTCGGGAGGTTCACCGTCTTCGAGATCGCGCCGGACAAAAAGGGCTGGGCCGCAGCCATCATGTGAATGTGCGACATCGGCTTGAGGAACCGTTTGCCGATCTTGCCGCAGCGATTGGCGCAATCGAACACCGGCAGGTGCTCGGCCCGTAGATGCGGCGCTCCTTCGACGGTCATGCGGCCAATCACCACGTCGTTGATCTCGCCGATCTCGGCATCGCTATGACCCCAGAAACGAAGCAGGTGGAAGCCTGGCTTGTTATAGACCTCGGGCTTGATTCCGAGCCGCTCGTACGCTTCGGTTCCGATGACCCAAGGGGCCAAGGCGAATCCGACGTCGAACACACCGCGAAGCGCTGCCTCGGCCTTTTCGATCTCGCGCTCGGTGAGGCCATGCTCGAGCAACGCCTTGCGCCCACAATGCGGTGCTCCCGTGAAGGTGTTGGTGCCGGTGACATACGAGACGATGTCGGCGATCTGCGCCTCGGTATAGCCGAGCCTCTGAAGGGCTTTGGGCACGCTTTGATTGACGATCTTGAAGTAGCCGCCGCCGGCGAGCTTCTTGAACTTCACCAAGGCGAAATCCGGCTCGATACCCGTCGTGTCGCAGTCCATCAAAAGCCCAATCGTGCCGGTGGGCGCCAGCACCGTAGCCTGCGCGTTGCGGTAGCCGTACATCTCCCCGAGCTTGCAGGCCAGGTCCCAATCTTCCTGTGCGGCTTGAATGAGCTCGGCGGGGCAGGCGGTGGGCCGGTCCTCGGTCATGCCTGGGCCGTCTGGCTCGTTGATGCGATACGCCGCCTCGCGGTGCTTACCCATGACTCGAAGCATCGGTTGGCGATTGCGCTGAAAGCCTGCGAAGGGGCCCTTGCTAGCTGCGATCTCCGAGGAGGTCGCATAGGCGTGGCCGCATAGTATCGCGGTCAACGCGGCGCAGATCGTCCGGCCTTCGTCGCTGTCGTATGGGATGCCGAGCTGCATCAACAGCGTGCCGAGGTTCGCGTATCCGAGGCCGAGCGGCCGGTAATTGTGGCTGTTCTTCGCGATCGATCGGGTCGGATAGCTCGCGTAGTCGACGATGATGTCCATCGCGATGATCAGAACCCGAATGGCCTGGCGGTACCCCTCGATGTCGAAGCGGCCGTCCTCGTCGAGGAACTTCGAGAGATTGATCGAAGCGAGATTGCACGCCGAATCGTCGAGGAACATGTACTCGGAGCAAGGATTCGACGCGTTGATGCGATCGGTGTTGGGGCAGGTGTGCCAATCGTTGATCGTGGTGTCGTACTGCACGCCCGGATCGGCGCAGCTCCAAGCAGACTCCGCGATCTTTCGCCAGAGGTCTCGCGCACGGTAGGTGTCGCAGACCTCGCCAGTGGTTCTAAATGTGGTCCTCCACTCGCCGTCGGCTTCCACGGCCTTCATGAAATCTTCGGTAACACGGACGGAGTTGTTCGAGTTCTGGCCGGAGACGGTATGGTAGGCATCGCCGTTGAAGTCGGACTCGTAACCGGCCTCGATGAGGGCGCGCGCCTTCTTTTCCTCGCGCTCCTTCCATTCGATGAAATCGACGATTTCAGGGTGATCGAGATCGAGACAGACCATCTTGGCTGCACGCCGCGTGGTGCCGCCGGACTTGGTGGCGCCCGCCGCCCGATCGAGCACCTCGAGGAAGCTCATGAGACCGCTGGAGGTCCCGCCGCCCGAAAGCTTTTCCTGCTTGCCGCGAATCTTCGAGAAGTTGGTGCCGGTGCCCGAGCCGTATTTGAAGAGCCGTGCTTCGTTCTTGACCAAGTCGTAGATGGCCATGAGATCGTCATTGACCGCCTGGATGAAGCACGCGGAGCACTGGGGATGCTCGTACGCGTTGTCGGTTTTGAAGATGACGTCCTGCTCGGGATCCCAGGCGTAGTTGCCGCCCGACCCCTCGATGCCGTACCGCTGATACAGGCCGCAGTTGAACCAAACGGGAGAGTTGAACGCTGCCTTCTGGTAGACCAGCAAGTGGGAAAGCTCGGCCTCGAAGGTGTCGGCCGTTGCTTCGTCGGCGAAGTATCCTCCGAACTTCTCCCCCGCTTCACGAATGGAGTGGGCGATTCGATAGACGAGCTGACGAACACTGCGCTCGCCCTTGTTCTTCTCGCCCTCGATCCCCGCTTTGCGGAAGTACTTCGAAACCGCGATGTCGGTGGCCAGCTGGCTCCACCCCTCGGGGACCTGCGCCCCTTTGAGCTCGAACACGATCGAGCCGTCGGAGTTGGTGATCTGACTGTCCCGAAGCACGTAGTCGACCGTCTCGAGCGGTTCCTCGGCGGGCTTCGTCAAACGCCGCTCCATGGCTAGACCGCCTGCCTGCTGTGAGACCTCGGCTCTGCGGGTTCCTTCGATCTCCAAATTGCTCGTCATTCCCCTAGTTTCTAGCGCCACAGCATACCTCCATCCAGACACAGCCGACCACCCGAGCGAATTCCACTGCCTATCCCCAGGCGGAACCCCCGTAATCCACAAACATCCCACAACAGATTGCGCTGGCAGCCTCCTTGCCACCACAACTGCTTGGGGCGAGCTTGCCAAGTAGCGCTGCGAGCCGGCCGCCGTCAAGCACAAATGATCGGCGTCTTGTGCTTTCCTCATTTAACAAGCGAATTCCAGGGCTTGAAGGAGGCCCAGCCGTCCGGTTTTCAGCCATTTCGCACTGCGTCACGAGGTCGGTTCCGTCACTCTGCATTAGATGACATGTTATGTATGGTCATTTTCCCATCATACAAGATATTGGGGGGCCGACTCAAGAAAGGCGCAACATTTTGGGTTTCCGTGTAGGCATGTGCCCGACAGTCGGCCGGGCCCTGGTCACACGGGGTGTCTTTCGAAGGCCGCTGTGGTCCTCTCAAGATCGCGCTACAAGTTCCCGTAATGCGAGCCGTTCTAAGAGCGACACGATCCCGTCTGGGGCGATTCGGTAGGACCCGGCCGTGAAGGTGCACCTGATCGACGGAACCTACGAGCTCTTTCGAGCGTGGTTCGGCGCGCCGGAAGCGACCTCGCCGGATGGGCGGGAGGTTGGTGCGACTCGGGGATTGCTCCGCTCGCTGGCCGCCTTGTTGCGGGACGAGGGGGTCACGCATGTCGGTTGCGCTTTTGACCATACGGTGGAGTCGTTCCGCAACACGCTCTTCGACGGCTACAAGACCGGTGAGGGGCTCGAGCCTGCGCTCCTCGATCAGTTCCCGTTGGCGGAGCGTGCGAGTCGCGCACTCGGCCTGGTGACGTGGCCCATGACGGAGCTCGAGGCCGATGACGCGCTCGCGACCGCGGCGGCGAAGCTCCACGCGGAGGGAGCGGCGGATCAGGTGATCATCTGCTCGCCCGACAAGGACTTGTGCCAGTGCGTGCGAGGCCACGAAGTGGTCACATGGGACCGGAGGCGGGACATCGTCCTCGACGAAGACGGCGTGCGGCAGAAGTTCGGCGTCTCACCGGAGTCAATCCCCGACTACCTGGCGCTGGTTGGCGACGCCGCGGATGGCATCCCCGGCATCCCGAGGTGGGGAGCGAAGAGCGCTGCGCTCGTGCTCGCGAAGTTCGGTCACCTGGAGGACATTCCCGACGACCCCGAACAGTGGGGCATCCGAGTGCGCGGCGCGGCCGCGCTGGCGCAGCAGCTTCGCGAACGGCGAGCCGATGCCTTGTTGTACAGAAGGCTGGCGACCTTGCGGGTCGATGGGCCCATCGGGGAAACGCTCGAAGACCTGCGCTGGAGGGGACCCGATCGCCCTGCCCTCGAGGCGCTATGCCGAGAAATTGGAGAGCGCGCGCTACTCGATCGGATTTGAGACTAGACCGAACCGGCTGTCGGCCTTGAGCGCGGTGAGATACCGGCGGGCGCGCGTGACGTAGCCCGCCGCGCTTCGCTCGAGGCCATCGGTATCGCTCGGATCGATCTGGCGTACGATCTTACCGGGAGAGCCGAGGACGACCGAATAGTCCGGAATTTCCTTGCCCTCCGCGATTAGCGCATTGGCTCCAATCGTGCAGAATCGCCCGATTCGAGCGCGGTTGAGCACCACCGCGTTGATCCCGATCAAGCTGTAGTCGCCGATCTCACAACCGTGAACGATTGCGTGATGCCCGACCGTGACGCCCCGGCCGAGGACGAGTGGGATTCCGGGATCGGTATGGAGCACGGCGCCATCCTGGATGTTGGTTTCTTCGCCGACGATGATCTGATCGGAGTCGCCGCGAATCACCGCATTGAACCAAACGCTCGCTTGATTCTTCAGCACGACCGATCCGATCACGTCAGCTGAGCTTGCGACGAAGACCTCACCTTCGATCTCCACGCGTCGATCGCCGAGCTCGTAGATCATCAGAGCGCGCTCCCCTTGAACAAAGCCGGTGAGTAGATGTTGAGCCCGATGGTCACCTGCCACGTTTCGGGCGTCAGCGAAGAGTCGCGGGTCGTGAATCCGTACAGGGTCGGGAAACCAAAGCTTGCAAAGATGTCCAGCATCGTGGCGCGCGGCTCGACCGTGTAACCGGCACGCAAGCCGAGTGGAATGAAATAGAAAGGTCCTTGCAGAAGCCCGGAGGTGACCGTTCGAATCGTCTGGCTCAAGTCGTAGATCGTCATGCCGCTTCTGACTTCGATAAACAACCGATCGGTCGCATTGGCGACGAGCTTCAAGGGCAAGTCGAGGCTCCAAAGCTCGGGCCCCTGCGAGTTGTGGTCGACGGTGAAGTCCAGGCCCGTGTCGATTGCGAATCGATCCTGAATGACGAAGCGAAGCGTCGCCCCGCCTAGAAAGCCGAAATTCGTCTGCGTGGGAATTCGGAAGACCGCATCCAGCGCTAGCTTGACCACCTCTCGATCGAGCGCTTCGAAACGCCCATAAAACGGGATGTCTCCGAACTGCGCCTCGGGCGACATGCTGAAGGCAATCAGCCCCTCGCCCCCGAAGCCGAAGGTCGGAAAGAGCGAGATGCTCGGAAAGGACGCCATCCGGTACCGGGAAAAGCCGATCTCGAAATCGTCGGCTAGTGTGATCGCGGCCCCAAAGCTCATCGTGGAAACCGTCTCTGCCGAGCTGCTACCGGCCACGGTATCGCGGCCCACCACTGTATCGAACGTTCCGCGCATCATGCCGCGCGGCATGGTGAGGCTCCGGGTCGCGTAACGAAGCCCGTAGAGCTCCGAGGCGCTGCGCTTCACTTTGCGCATTGGAGGTGGCTCGTCCTCCTCGACCCAATCGGGATTCCGCGGGGCGCTGTCCTCGGAGCGGACGGGCGGTGGCTCCTCCCAGTCCGGATTGGGGCCCGCGGGCGGGGGCTCGGGCTCGGCGGGTGGGGCGATGGGCTCGCTCCAACCGGACTGGGCGAACGCCGCGGAGGAGGACGAGCTGATCCACGCGACGACGAGGAGCAACATGAGACGTCTTGCGCTGGGCACGAGCCCGGCCATAAACCAAAGTCGCGGCCGTGCCAAGCAGCCTTCCGGCCCCATGGGTCCACATTGCACGCGAGTCGGCCGCGCCTATACTCGCGGCCCTCTGGCGATGTAGCTCAGGTGGTTAGAGCGGGCGTTTCATACGCGCTAGGTCGGTGGTTCGAATCCACCCATCGCCACCAGGTCCAACGGGTGCAACCCGGGCACATGGGTTGCTGTACTGCCTCAGGACAGCGGCATTCACCGACAAACGCGATGTGTCTCACTTGACTGAACGCGTGTGCTCTGTAGCGTGAAGGAATGCCCGTCGTCGTCGGGCGGCTCGCCCGGCAAGCTGGGTTTCAGGCCGCTGCGTTGTCTCTAGCCCTCTCGGGAGCGGGATGGCTTGGTTTGCGACGACTGGAGATCGCGGTCGAGCCGCTGGTCTTGGCCTCGGCAACCGCCGTTACGGTGGGGCTCGTCGGGCTGCTCACGGCGCTGTGCGTCGAGCGTGCGATCGGCCGGCGCGTCAGCAGCGTCGCTCGCGTCCTGCGCGCACATACCGAGCATGGCAGGCTGCAACGGCTTCCCGAGCTCGGCTACGACGAGATCGGAGAAATCGCCCACGCGGTCAACGACCTGCTCGCCCATCTCACCTCGCTCGAGGCTCGGATGATCGAGCAGGGCCAGGAGCTCCGCCATACCCGTGAGGAGCTGATCTTGAAGAAGGCGCTCAGCCTCAAGTCGGCCGAGCTCGAGCAACGTCTCCGAGAGCGCGCGCTGCTCTTCGACATCTTGCGTGCCAGCGCATCGGAGCGCGATCTGGACACCGTCCTGCATGACATTGCGACGCGCTTGGGTAGGGCGCTCGAGCTGCGCGAGTGCCTGCTGTTCCTGGTGGATGCCGAGACCCACCGCCTCACGCTGCGGGCCGCGTACGGGTTCGAACGGCCCGGGGAGGTCCTCGAGCGCATCGTCTTGTTCGATGAGGGCGTCCTCGGGCGCGTGGCACGGACCAGGGAGCCGATGGTCATCGATGATTTGGGCACGCCCAATGCCGAGCCTCTGTGGGGCCCCATCCCGCAACGCGGCTCCATCGCCGTGCTGCCCATCTCACATCACGGCCGCATCACGGGCGTGATGGCTGCGACCCGCGGGCAGACGAGCGGCTTTTCCGAGGTCGAAATGGGTCTGCTCGAAGCGATCGCCGACCAACTCGGGCTGGCGATCCGGCACACGCAGCTCTTCGACGAGCTCAGGCGCGGATCGCAGCACGACGATCTCACGGGGCTTGGCAACCGCCGCCTCCTCCGGCTGCGTCTGGAAGACGAGCTTCACCGCGCCGCACGATTTGGACAGACCGTCAGCCTTCTGGCCATCGACATCGACCATTTCAAGGCGCTCAACGATCGGCACGGACACCCCACCGGCGATGCCTCGCTTCGCAAGCTCGCCGGTCTGATGACCCGAAACCTGCGCCGAATCGACACCATCGCCCGGATCGGCGGCGAGGAGTTCGTCGTGCTCCTTCCGAGGACGACCCTCGAAGAAGCCGTCCAGGTCGCGAACAAGCTGCGGTCGATGGTAGAGCAGACGGAGTTTCCAGGTGGTGAAGGGCAACCGGGGGGACGGCTGACGATCAGCGTCGGGGTCGCGTCGCTTCGTGCAGGAGAGACCGGCACGGATCTGATGTCGCGCGCCGATACGGCCCTCTACGAGGCCAAGGACGCGGGCCGAAACTGCGTCGTCGAGGCCGTTCAGCCGAGGGGCTCCGCGCGTTCCCTGACCAGCTCGCGTATCTGATTGAGCTCGAAGGGCTTCTCCAGACAAGTCACCGAGGTCTCCTTGAGGAACTCTCGAGCACGCTCCGTGAACGCACCGCCCGTCATGAACACGAAACGCGACGCGAGGTCGGGGCAGTGGGCGGAGACCTTTCCAAAGACCTCCATGCCGCTCACCTCCGGCATCATGAGGTCGCACAACACCAAATCGAAAGGCTCGCCGGAGCACAAACGCTCTATCGCTTCTTGTCCGTTCGAAAACACTTGGACCTCGTGACCGCGAAGCGCACGCCGAATCGAGCGGCCCACGAGCGGCTCGTCGTCGACGACCACCACGCGCGCCCGGGCGCCGACCAACGGGGCTCGCCGGACGCCCGTGCTCGGCTTTGCGCGCCTCGGACGATCGGACGCGGGCAGTCGAACGATGAACGTGGTGCCGTTGCCGGCCTCGCTTTGCGCCTCGATCGTTCCGCCGACGTCCTCGACGATGTTTCGGCAGATCGAGAGACCGAGGCCGGTTCCCTCCGACATCCCCTTCGTCGTGAAGAAGGGATCGAAAACGCGGCTCAATCGATCCGGGTCGATGCCGATCCCGTTATCGATGACTTCCACGATCGCGAAGCCTTCCTCGTCCGTGCGGGTTCGGACGACGATGCGATTCGCTTGCTCCGGACGGTCGGGCATGGCTTGCGCGGCGTTGATGAGGAGATTCACGAAGACCTGAACCAACCTCGATTCGGCTGCGGCCACGGGGGGCGTCTCGCCGAAGTCGCGCTCGAGGCTCGCCCGGTGGCGCACCTCGTTCGAGCACATGTTGATCGCAGACTCGAGAACCTCTCGAAGGTCCGCGTCATTCGACTGCTCGTCGTCGGGTCGCGAAAAGGTCTTCAGATCGCGTACGATGTTCTGCATGCGGACGGCGCCCTGGATTGCCTCGTCGAGCTGCTGTATTGCGCGTTGGGTCCACTCGGCCGGGTCGGCAGCCTCGAGCTCTTCGCGGGTGAGCCGAAGATTGGACAACACGTAGAGCAGCGGGTTGTTGAGCTCGTGCGCGACCCCTGCCGCGAGCGTGCCCACCGAGGCCATGCGATCTGCAAAGGCGAGCCGCGACTGCATTTCCTTTCGCTGTACCCGCTGCCTTGCCCTTTCCGCTATTTCGCGCTCGGCGATCCGAAGCCGGGTGCTCAGAACCTGCGGGTCGATTGGCTTCGGCAGATAGTCCGAGGCGCCCGCGTCGATGACCTCGGCGAGGTCGCCGGTACGATCGCGACCGGTGATCATGAGGATGAACACATCTGCGCCGCCAGGGGCAGCGCGCACCTCGCGACACAAGTCGAGTCCGGAGAGACCGGGCAGCGTCCAGTCGACGAGCATCAGCTCGAAGGGCTGCTTGTGGTGCGCGTCGAGGGCCTCTTCGGCAGACCCCGCCACGGTCACTTGGTAATTGCGCTCACGCAACAGCTCCCGCAGTAGCCCTCGCATCGAGCTCGAGTCGTCGACGACCAGCGTTCGCAAGCCCACACCCGTCACTAGCCCGAAAGTCTAATCCAATTGGCGGAAACGTTCATGGTTTCGACTCGTCTTGACCTTGGGGCTGGGCTGGCTATGTTCCCAGGGGGTAACGCGACGCGTCATCCCGAAAGAGGGGATCTGGAAATGACTGGTAGGAATCAACTTCGGCGTAGCGGAACCCGCCTTCAGAAGCAGGGCGCCCTTTGGCTCGATCAGAGCTGGCAAGCTGGTGAGACGTTCGTGGAGGAGTCATGGGATGCGAGCCTGACCTTTGCGCATGATTTCGGCGCGGCCGGCAACAAGCTCGTCAACACGCTCTGGGAGGCGACCCAGGGACTGCAAAAGGCCGTTCACAAGGAGGCGCACGATTGGCGCGCGCTGGCGGTGAAGACGCGAGAGGCGTACGTGGCCGCCTGGAAGGCCCAGCTCGGACGGCTCGAGCAGCAGGCTTCGAGCACCCGGGAAGCCCTCAAGCCCGACGCCGTCGAGACCACCGTTCTCGAGTCGGCACGGGGCCTGCTCGAGCGGGCCCACCAGAAGGTGGACGAGCGCCTCGAACAGACGACGAAACCGGCAAAGCCGGCGCGGCCCGCGAAGTCCCGGAAGACAGCCACCAAGGCGAAGGCCTCGAAACCAAAGAAGGCCGAAGCCCCACTTCGGGACTATGACCAGCTGACCGCCAAGGACTTGGCGACCCGAGTCGGCAAGCTGCCCGCTCCACAGGTCGCGGCGGTTCTCGATTACGAACGGGCGCGCAAGAAGCGGGCGACCGTGATCCGCGCGGCCGAGCAGCGTTTGGCTGCGGCGAGCTGAGCCGGTACCCCACCATGTGTACAGCCGGACCGGCTGGACTACACTCGCCTGGTGGGTGAAACGAAACAGGTGCTCGTCGCCGATGACGAGGGCAATCTGCGTCGCGTCCTAAAGGCGCAACTGCAGCACGACGGGTACGAGGTCCACTGCGTGGGCGACGGCGAGGCCGTGCTCGAGGCGATGTCCGAGCACCACATCGACGTCCTGATCACGGATCTGCGGATGCCCAAGCTCGACGGCATGCAGGTCCTCAAAGCAGTGAGCGAGCGGCACCCCGACGTGCCCGTGATCATGATCACCGCCCACGGAACCGTCGACACCGCGGTCGAGGCACTCAAGCTGGGCGCGTTCGACTACGTCACCAAACCCTTCGACCGCACCGAGCTCAGGGCCGTGGTGAGCAAAGCAGCCCGCACGAGCGAGCTATCGAAAAAGCACGTCAGTGGCGATCCGAACGAGCGAGGCCGATACCGCATCATCGGCCAGTCACCACCGATGCGCGCCGTCTATGATGTGATCGAAAAGGTCGCCGATACGCCCAGCACGGTGCTCATCACCGGAGAGAGCGGCACGGGCAAGGAGCTCATCGCGCGCGCCCTTCATCAGAACAGCAGCCGCGCGAACAAGCCCTTCGTCAGCGTGAACTGTGCCGCAATTCCACCGGACCTCCTCGAGAGCGAGCTCTTCGGCTATGAGAAAGGCGCGTTCACCGGTGCAGTGACCAGCAAGCCGGGACGTTTCGAGCTCGCGGACGGCGGTACGTTGTTTCTGGACGAGATCGCGGAGATCCCGGTCAGCATGCAAGTCAAGCTGCTCCGTGCCCTACAAGAGCAGCAGTTCGAGCGGGTGGGCGGCATCAAAACTATCACGGTCGACATTCGGCTCGTCACCGCCACCAATCGTGATCTGAAGGCACGGATCGCCGATGGCGGTTTTCGCGAAGACCTCTACTACCGGCTGAACGTGGTTCACGTCCATCTTCCACCGCTGCGCGACCGTCCGAGCGACATTCCTTTGCTGGTCGATCATTTCGTCCGAAAGTTCAACGCAAAGCTGAACCGGGCCGTGACGGGATTCGAGGATCCGGCGATGAGCCAGCTGCTTCGATACGGCTGGCCCGGAAACATTCGAGAGCTCGAAAACGTCGTGGAACGGTGCATGATCTTCGCGGAGGACGGTAAGATCGGCGCGCAGCATCTTCCAGCCGAGATCCGCGAGTCGGACGGCGATGTCGGTGCGAGCATCATCGAGGGCATCGATGCCACGCCTGGTCGGACGGGGCTGAAGGAGGCGATCCGCGAGGCGACACTCAAGCTGGAGCGAGCCTTCATCGGTCGTGCGCTCGAACAAACCGGGGGTAACGTCACCCACACGGCGCGGCTGCTCAAGATCTCTCGGAAGAGCCTACAGAACAAGATGAAGGAGCTCGGCCTCCGCAGCGAATGACGTCATTCACCGCCGTCTTGGAGATGCGCAACGAGCGCGGCTTCGAGATCCTCACGGGTCACCGGCTTTTGCAGCACCGGGTTGGAAATGGCGGCTGCGAACTTTCGGAGCCGTGGTGTGAATGCGCCACCACTCATGAATATGATCCGATCGGCCAGTTGAGGCTGATCTCGCTGGATCTGATCGTAGAAGGACTTCCCGTCGACCTCCGGCATCATCAGGTCGCAGATGATCGAATCGAAGTCTGGATCCTCTTCGATTCTGGCGAGAGCCTCTGCGCCCCCCAGCACCGTGACCGTGTCGTATCGGCGACGAAGGCGCCTTCGCAGGGCGGACAGCACCATGGCGTCGTCGTCGATGATCAGGAGCCGCAACCGCCTGAGAGGATTCTCCGAAACCGGCCGACTGTCTCTGGGGTTTTCCACCACGGTCAGTCCCGTGTCGATGGGGAGGACGAGCTCGAAGCGCGTGCCCCGATCCGGGAGATCGGTGACCTCAAGCCGCCCGCCATGCTCCTCGGCGACGCGCTTCGAGACGGTGAGACCGAGGCCGAGGCCACCCTGATGCGCCTTCGTGGTGAAGCCAGCCGTGAAGATCCGATCGCGATCCAGCTTTCCGATCCCGGCGCCGGTGTCACTCACACCGATGCGCAGCCACCCCTCTTCCACGCGGGTTGAAACGACGATGCGATGCCGGTCGTAGGCTCCTCCTTCGATGGCTTCGGCCGCATTGGTGAGCAGATTGACCAGCGCCTGCGCGATGCGCCCCGGAAACGCGGCAATGAGCGGAATCGGATCGAATCGCTTGACCAACCGCGCGCGGTACCGAATCTGGTTGAAGACCATCGCGCAGGCATCGTCGACGATCCGGCTGATATCGACCATCTCGGCCCGATCATCATCGGCCCGCGAGAAGGTGCCCAAGCTGCGCGCGATGTCCTGAATTCGATGCATGCCCTTGTAGCAATCGGTGAGCATGTCGGCGACGTCGTCGATCAGCTCCTGCAGATTCGATTCGGCCGCGATCTGCTCGAAGGATTGGGGTGTGACGGCCTCTTGGGTGGCGAGCTCGACGCGCAGCTTGCGAATGAATCGACGAAACGACTGATGAGACTCGCGTAGGCTTTCCAGGTTGGCGAGCACGAACGTGAGCGGATTGTTCACCTCGTGGGCGAGGCCGGCGGCGAGGCGGCCCACCGTGCGAAGGCGGTCCTCGGAAACCCGCGGTCCGGACGCGACCGGCAAGCTGCTGGGCGGAGCGCTGGGCGGCATGCTGGGGCGGACGGCGGGTTGCAGTTGAATGATGGTCGCCTCTTGGCCCTCCCAGATCGAGAGCATCGCGGTCGCCGTGAGCTGAATCGTGGAGCCGTCTGGTCGCGCCACGGCGTAGCCTTCCGGGCGGCCTTCCTCGGGAACGGCGTGCCCGAACGGCTCGCCCAGCATCTGCTCACACTCGACTCCGAGCATGGCGCAAGCCGCCGGATTTGCGTAGGACACACGAGCGACGGCGTCGACCACGACGATACCGTCGGTCGCCCGGTTCAAAAGCAGCCGGCTTTGGGTCTCCGTGCCGTGCGCATCGCGGAGCTGTACCAGAAGCCGGCGCAGCTCGTACTCCCGGTTGATCGACTGCTGCAGGCCCGCGACGTACTCATCGGGCAAGGACATCGCCCAGGGTTTCTCGTCGGGCAGCGTGCAGGAATCCTCACCGAGGAGCAGGGTGCAGACGCCAACCCCCATCAACGGCAGCTCGGCACCGAGCGCCGTGTCCCAGCAGACGATGTGCGGAGCGTGACTTTCGAAGTGGTGGGCGGCATCCTCGCGGTGGACGGCCACGCGGCAAACGACGACCTCGGGCCATGCATGCAAGCTCTCGCGGACCAGCATGATGCGCTCGGGGTTTCCGGAGACGATCAGAACCCGAACGCGTCGGGGCGCCGAAACCGCGGATATCTGCGCCTTGTCGAGCAACATGCTTAACCCCCGGGGCGGATCAGCCTTGACGCCCCTCTAAAACCATAGCACTGTAATAAGGCGCTGTGAACGGTATTTTTGCGGGCAAGATGGTGGGGGATGCTGGATAGGCGCGAGGGGGAGGAGCATGAGATTCGGGAAGTCCTTCTCGTCGAGGACAACCTCATCGACGCCCAGCTCATGCGCCGGCTTCTACGGCGTGTGACCGGTGCCTACTACCGGATCACGCACGTACGAACCTTGAACGACGCCGTCTTGTCGGCCGAAGAGCTGACGCCGGACGTGATCTTGGCCGATCTGAACCTGCCCGATTCGAGGGGAACACAAACCGTCACGAGCCTCCAGACTTCGTATCCCGACATCCCGCTCGTCATCGTGAGCTCGTGGGAGGATGAAGCGATTTCGCTTCGGTCGGTCAAGGCCGGGGCGCAGGACTATCTGGTCAAGGGCCACATCGACGCTGCCAACCTGCACCGAGTGATTCGCTACGCGGTCGAGCGAAAACGCACGGAGCTCGAGCTGGTTCGGCTGGCCCACTACGATCAGCTCACCTCGCTCCCGAACCGCACGCTCCTTCGCGAGCGGGTCGGCCACGCCCTGGCGCGTGCCACGCGCTCCGGCACGGGAATGGCAACGCTCGTCCTCGACATGGACCGCTTCAAGGAAATCAACGACATGCTCGGGCACGAGGTGGGCGACAAGCTGTTGATCGAGGCGGGACGGCGCATCCGGGCGAGCGTCCGCGATCAGGATACCGTCGCACGACTCGGTGGAGACGAGTTCGCGGTCATCCTCGAAGGCGTGAGCGAGGCCAAAGAGGTGTTGGCCGTAATCGAGCGGATCACGTGCGGCCTGAGCGACGTGACCAGCATCGACGGTCACGAGATCAAGAGCTCGATCAGCATCGGAATCGCGATGTATCCGGAAAACGGGAGCGATTTGTCGGAGCTGCTCCGGGCGGCTGACCTCGCGATGTATCAGGCCAAGTCGTTGGGCCGTGGCCGGTATCAGTTCTTCGCCGATGCGATGCAAGAGGAAGCCCAGTCGAGGCACGCTCTCGAGTGGTCATTGCTCCGCGCCGTAGAAAAGAGCGAGTTCCGGCTGGTCTATCAGCCCCAGCTCTGCTTGCGGACGGGGACGGTCATCGGTGTCGAAGCGCTGCTTCGGTGGAGCAGCCCCGCCCGCGGGCTCTTGACCCCGCACTGCTTCATCGCGGGTCTCGAGGAGTTCGGATTGATCCACGAGGTGGGCGAGTGGGTATTGCGGACGGCGTGCGAGCAGGTGCGGCGGTGGCATGGGATGGACTTCGAGCCCATGCGCATCGGCGTCAACGTCTCGGCGCAACAGCTGGAAGATCCCATGTTCATCGACAAGATCAGGAGCGCCCTGAACGACACCAAGCTGCCTCCCGAGTTCCTGGAGCTCGAGCTCACCGAGAGCTCCCTCATGTCCGATCCGGCCGAAGCCGGTGCCCTGCTTCGCGAGATCCGCAAGGTGGGGGTGCGCATCGCCATCGACGATTTCGGCACGGGCTACTCGTCGCTGACGTACCTGCACGATTTTCCGCTGAACGCCTTGAAGATCGACAAACGCTTCGTGCAGAGCATGGAGTCGAACGATCGGGGCGCACCGATTGCAAACATGATCATCGGCCTCGGGAAGAATCTCGGCCTCGATATCATCGCCGAAGGGGTGGAAACCGAAATGCAGCTCGAGTATCTGCGGAACCAGGGCTGCGACATCGCCCAGGGATATCTCTATGCCCGCCCCGAGGCTCCAGAGCAGCTCACACCGTGGCTTGCGGCAAATCAACGCATCTCGGAAACCTACGTTCGCTCGATTCCCGTCCCCAAGGCAGGCGAGACCGGCGCCTGAAGGGTTGGCTCGTTGTGCTAGCGTGGGCGTATGGCGGTCGCGACGGTGCTCGTCGTCGATGACGAACAAAACATTCTGACGTCGATTTCGCGCGCGCTTGCTCTCGAGGGGTACGACGTGGAAATCGCCGGCTCGGCCGAGATTGCGCTCGAGAAGCTCGAAAAGCAGTCATTCGATGCAATTCTGCTCGATGTGCAGCTCCCCGGAACGGACGGGCTCGAGATGCTGCACGAGCTGCGCAAGCGCGAGATTTCGACGCCGGTCATCATGATGAGCGGCCACGCGACGATCGAGGTGGCGGTGGAAGCCACTCGCCGCGGCGCGGACGATTTCATCGAGAAGCCGATCGGCAGCGATCGGCTCGTCTTGTCGCTCCGGCGCAGCCTCGAAGTCCGCGAGCTCCAGGACGAGAATCGCGAGCTGCGACGCAGGTTCGGAGCCGGCGAATTGCTGCTCGGTCAAAGCGGGCCGATCCAGAGGCTCAGGGAGCAGATCGCGCTCGCGGCCCGTTCGAACGCGGCCGTCCTCGTCCTCGGGGAACGGGGTACCGGCAAGGAGCTGGTAGCGGCTGCGATTCATGCCGGTTCGGCCCGAGCAAGGGGGCCGTTCGAAAAGCTCAACTGTGCCGCGGTGCCGGAGGGGCTCATCGAAAGCGAGCTCTTCGGACACGAGGCGGGCGCTTTCACCGGGGCTACCAGACGGCGCCATGGGAAGTTCGAGCGGGCGGACGGAGGCTCGCTCTTCCTCGACGAGGTCGGCGACATGCCCCCCCAGATGCAGGCGAAGCTCCTGCGTGTCCTTCAGGACGGCGAGGTCGAGCGCGTCGGCGGAGGGCCGAGCGGCAAAGTCGACGTGCGGGTCGTCGCGGCGACGAACAAGTCGCTCCAGCAAGAGATCGAGGCCGGCCGTTTTCGCGCGGATCTGTTCGATCGTCTCAATGTCGTTCCGCTCAAGGTCCCGGCGCTTCGCGAACGACGCGAGGATATTCCGCTGTTGGCCAATCACTTCCTCGCACTCGCTTGCGAGGTGCACGGCCGGCCTCGCAAGAAGATTTCGGCTGGAGCCATGCGGCTCCTCGAGTCGTATCCGTATCCGGGCAACGTCCGAGAGCTTCGAAACCTGGTCGAGCGCCTGGTGATTCTGACTCCGGGCGTCACCATCACCGAAGCGGAGGCCCGGGCCCTGCTTCCAGGGGAAGCGAGCGGGTCTCGGGGGTCCCATTTCAGACCCGAAACACCGCTGCGGGAGATGCTCGAAGAGGTCGAGCGGGAGCTGATCGAGCGAGCGCTCGCGCACCGCGGTGGACACGTGACGAAAACCGCAGCCGATCTCGGCCTCGAACGAAGCCATCTCTACAAGAAGATGCGCGCCCTCGGTATCCGCAAGGATGGCTCCGACTGAGCGACTTTGACTGAGATTGCGTTTCTCGCCAACGCGACATAGAGATCGGCAAGCCCCCCGAGGTTCCATTGCTGGACAATCTGCTTCCCGTCGATCCCGAAATCGCTGCGCGCATCGAGGCTTTGGACCTCGAGTTCAACAAGTTCGGCGTCGATCCGTACGGAATCGACAAGCATGACCTGGCGCGTTTCGTCTCTGCCTTTGCGTTGTTGTACCGCTACTACTTCAAGGTGGATGTGTACGGGCTCGACAACGTGCCGTCGAGGGGCCGGGCCGTTCTGGTCGGCAACCACTCGGGCGGAGTGGCGATCGACGGTGCCATGGTCATGGGCTCGATGCTGCTCGATGCCGAGCCGCCACGGCTGCCACACGCCATGCTCGACAAGTTCATCCACCACTTCCCCGGCGCGTCTCAGTTCATGAGCCGTACCGGCCAGTTCACGGGAAATCCAGACCAAGCGAAGCGCCTGCTCGAGGCCGGACGCTTGATACTCGCCTTTCCCGAGGGTGCGAGGGGCACCGCCAAGCTCGCAAAAGACTCCGATTCGCTGGTGGAGTTCGGTACCGGCTTCATGCGCCTGGCGCTCGAGACCGATAGCCCGATCGTGCCATTCGGGTTCGTGGGCGGAGGCGAGGCTCTTCCTACCATTGCGAACCTCAAACGGCTCGGGCGGTTGCTGGGCGTCCCGTACGTGCCCATCACGAAGTGGATTTTCCTCATACCGAAGCCCACCCGGTTTCAGCTTCTTTACGGAAGACCGATGCGATTCGAGGGCAGCGGCCACGAGCCAGACGAGGTGGTCCACGCCATGGTCGATCAAGTGAAAGAGCGGATACGCAATCTGGTAGGCCAAGGTCGGGCGCTTCGAGAGGGGACCATTTCCGAGGAAGACCTCGTGCTGTGATGAAAGTCTTGGTTACAGGAATTGCGGGGAAGCTCGGGCGCCTCACGGCGCGGAAGCTCATCGATGCGGGCCATCAGGTGATCGGCATCGACCGAAGGGCGTGGCCCGACTCGCCCGAAGGCCTCGAGCTGTATCAGGTCGACATCCGAAAGAGACCTGCGGAGGACGTCTTTCGCACCCACCGGCCCGACGCCGCGATCCACATGGCCACGGTGACACACCTGGTGCACCGCAGCCCAGACCGCATGCGCGTCAACTTGTACGGAACCCGGGCGTTCATTCATCACTGCCACAACTACGGGGTGAAGCAGGCGATCTTCGTGGGGCGGCATACGTACTATGGGGCCGCAGCAGACTCCCCGCTCTATCACACCGAGGACGAGCCTCCGATGTCGGCGCACACGTTCCCCGAGCTCGCGGATTTGGTCGCTGCTGACTTGTACGCGGCGTCGGCGTTGTGGCGCTACCCCGAGATCGCGACCTGTGTGCTGCGCATGGTCTACACCCTGGGGCCGAGCAAGCACGGAACCCTGGCCGCCTTCCTCGAGGGGCCGACGGTCCCTCTGATCATGGGCTTCGACCCGCTTTTTCATTTCATGCACGAGCAAGACGCTGCCAAAGCGATCGTCACGGCACTCACCCACAAGCTTCATGGAATCTTCAACGTATCCGGCCCGACGCCGGTGCCTCTTTCGACGATCGTTCGAGCCGCGGGAAGACGACCGCTTCCCATTCCGGCGGTGTTGTTCAAGGCCGGCCTCGGACGTCTCGGCCTTCCAAACCTTCCGGCAGGCGCCCTCGACCACCTGCGTTATCCGATCGTGGTAGACAGCGACGCGTTTCGCCGCGCGACGGGGTACAGGCACGACTACGACGAGCGCGAAACCATCAACGCCTTCCGCACAGCAGACTGACCAAGCCTCAGCATCCGCAGCGCCCGCGTTTCACGACCAGATCCCCGGAGGACGGGTCGCGACGGCCGTGCTCGCGAGCGGGACCCGCTCGCCCGACTCCCCAAGTCATCAAACGACTAGGCTCCCGCCCCCTCGCTGTGCTGCCCATCCCGACCCGTCCTCCTCCGTACACGTCGACGTATGGAGGGCTCGGAAAAACGCGACATGAGGTGGAACGGACGTGCGAAGTGCCAATCGGCAAGACAGCAACCACCTCCGATTGGCACGCCGCCCGAGGGGCGGCTTGC
>Ga0209536_100000320_pt1 | contig 76619 bp, 68 predicted proteins | sample DeeMarSeWOR28_12_FD_187461 | JGI IMG/M metagenome (GOLD analysis project Ga0209536, IMG submission 187461) | Marine sediment microbial communities from White Oak River estuary, North Carolina - WOR-2-8_12 (SPAdes) (version 2) | ecosystem: Environmental > Aquatic > Marine > Intertidal zone >...
CTTTTCGGACACTGTGTCCAACGCGAAAACGGCGTTGTGCCGATGGAAAACGTCCACGCAGCCGCCGCGACGTTGCTTCATCGCGTCGCCGAGGGCGGTGAGATTTCGATTTCTGTATTGCGTGAGTTCGCGGAGCTCGTCCTGCGTTCGGAGTTGTTGGAGGCGAGCCGGCAAGTGCTTGAAGGACCCCCTGAGTTTGCTTTGAGGCGTGCGTTGGAGCTGGCGAGCTTGGTGTTGCGCGTGCGGGTCGTTGATGACGTCGAGAAGGGACAGGAAGGCGCCGGGTGAAGCGCGCACAGAAGAAGCGGAAGTCCCGCATCGTGTCCTTGCGAATCGACGAGGACGATTTCGCGCGACTCGACGCGCTTGCCAAGCAGACAAGCTGCTCGCGCGGTGAGGTCCTGCGACGCTGTCTCACCGGCGCCCAGCTCAAGAGCACGATCGACGCCCAGGCGCTCACGGAAGTCTCCCGAGTCCACGCCAACCTCAACCGCATCGGTGGTCTGCTCAAGCTCGCCATTCGCGAAGGCATTTCGGACCGGTCGACCTCTCATCGACTAAACCTCGAGCTCCTCGACTCGGTGATGGACGTCCGCCGCGCGGTGAACCGGCTGGCAGGGCAGCGGTGATCGTCCGGCATCAACGGGAATCAGCATCAAACCGGGGCTTCCGACACCTGGCGCGCTACATCCAGGGGCGAGGCTCCAAGCCCCGCGCCACGTGGTTTCACGCCGCCAATCTGCCGGGGGTCAGCGGCAAAGACGACCTCGAGCTGGCCTGCAAGCTCGTCGACGCCGTCCAAGCGCAAAGTACCCGCGCCGGCAGCAAGCGCACGTATCACCTCGTCATCTCGCTCGACCCTGACGATCGACGCCTCGAACGAAAGGAGCTTCAACAAGTTGCGGAAAGCCTTTTGGATACGCTGGGGTTTTCCGAGCACCAGTACATCGCAGTTCGTCACGACGATACCGATCACGAGCACATCCACATCGCGATCAATAAGATCCATCCAGGGACCTTTCGGATTCACTCGCCCGCTTGGGACCACCAGAAAGAAGCTCTTCACCGGGGCCCGGGCCCTCGAACGGGAGCTCGGCCAGACACCCCTTCGGTCGAGGACGCGCGAGCGCGAGAGGGTCCCGCAGCGAGATGCAGACTGCGAAGCCCACCATGCAGTCGAAAGCTTCGCGCGCTGGGACCGGGAAAAGCTTCGGCCTGCTCTTCACGCGACCGAGTTGCGAAGCTGGAACGACGTGCACGACTTCTGCAGCCGCTTTGGCGTTGTGATTCGCACGCACGGCAACGGGCTGGTCTTCGAGGACGTAGAGCGCGGCGTGCGGGTGAAGGCTTCCTTCGTGGCTCGAGAGCTCAGCAAGACTCGGCTCTGCGAACGGCTCGGAGCGTTCCAGAGGGCGTCGGAGCAACAGCGGGAAGTTGCACAGCAAGCGCCCCATCGGTACTCGCCGATGCCGGCTCGGGCGCCCCAGGGCCTCTGGAAGGAGTACGAACAGAGCCTCGAGCAAGCGCGCACGCAGCGCCGGGAGGCATGGAATAGCTATCGAAACTCTGCCTCTCGCGAGCGTCAACAACTGAGGCAAAAGTACCGCCTCCAACGGAGGTTCATCGATGCCCTACCCGTATCAGCTCGCGATCGAGGCCAGCTGCTCCGACAGCTCGCGCTCCGGCAAACCATCGAAACTCGGGGCCTCAAGCGAAAGCTCGCGATCCAACGACGAGCGATTGAGAAGACCTGGCACCCCGGGACCTGGCGCCACTTCGTCGCCAGGCGCGCCTCCGAGCGCGACGCCCGCGCGATCCGACTTGTGCAGCAACGAGAGCGGGAACGCGACCGTTTCAGCGATGAAAGGGAGCTGTGAGATAAAGCGAGATGAAGTGGAAATTCAGGTCGGCGATAGGGACGCGAAACGAAGTGCAACACAAGTCGACGCAACGAGCCGGCACCGCACGATTCGGCGCTCGTCATCATCCCGATGAGCTAGGAGGTTGGGAATAACGACTTGAATCGGGGACCGCTATCCTATACTCGACGCGTGTGGGTTGGTTCACTCAGATCGCGCTCTCACTTGGGACGCTGCTCGTATTCGTCAATCCGATAGTTGTGGGAGCCTTTCTGCATCTAGACCCCGATGCTGTCAGATACCTTGTGACCGTGGATGCTGTCTTGCTGGCACTTTTGTGTCTGGCGATCGGCTTCCTGTCGGCGAGGCGCAACGTCTACCGACGCGCGTTCCTCGTGACAGCTGGCCTGGCGCCGTTCATCTTGATTGCAGCGGAGCTCTCCCTCTCGCTTTGGCGGCTGCGTGAAGTCGACAAATGGAGAACCGAGCAGATTGAGCTAGTACACGAACCGCATCCCACCCTCGGGTGGCGCCCGATTCCCAACGCCACAGGGCGTCACGTCTCTGAAGGGAACTTCGACGTCGTTTACGAAATGGATGCCCTAGGACGCAAGGCCATTTCGCCGAACATCGATCGAGCACCGACCCTTCACGTATTCGGCGACTCGTACATATTCGGCCACGGGGTGAGCAACGACGAAACAGCCCTCAATGTTTTAGCGGGGGGTTCGGAGCGGAGCGAGGCATCAACGTCGTCAACTACGCAGTGATGGGTTTTGGACTCGAGCAGATGGTCACGCGGCTGAACGAGCGACGTGAGCTCGTACGGCGCGGAGATATGGTGCTTTTCGCGCCAATGAGCTTCGACCTTCGCCGAAACATGATCGATAGGCGGTTCCTCTGCAGGTTTCCCGTCCGCGGGAACTATCCTGTCGGGGCCGTGAGGATGCGTGTCGGCGGAGAATGGGAGGCCATCGACCTCGCAGCGCCTGCGAGTCCTCGGAAAATCGCTGGCTCCAAGCGCAATTCCTGGCGGGACTGTACCACTCGATCCGCGACCGAGCAATCCACCAGGAGCTCATCGAGAATGCCGACGCGATCTTTCGAGAAGCGCGCTCACTTGCGAAAGGCTCTGGCGCGGAGTTCTCACTGTTATTCCTTGCCGCCCCTTGGGAATGTGCGAGAGGAAAGCACGACTTCGACCTCTCGGGCCTGCAGTCCGATTACAGCTCCATGATTGATAGCTGTCCGGAGTTCGACATGAGCTTCGACGGCGACTCGCAGTGGAGCCCGCGGGCACATCAATGGGTCGCCCAGTTCCTCGAAGGAGCGATCGCGAGTTGGGCGGACGCCGTCGCAGGGGACGCATGGCCAACCCCAACAACTTCGAGGGCAGGCATTGAAGCTGGGTTCAGAACAACGTGTAGATGAACGGAGCCGCGGCGGTACCGCCCAAAACCACAAGCAATCCCAGCAACAGAATGGAAATAATGATCGGCGCGAGCCACCACTTCTTGTTGGCTTTCAGAAAGCCGAAGAACTCGGAGATGAGTCCCGACTGCTTGCCCGAGGCCTGGCTGAGGAACTCTTTGTCCTTCTCGCTCTTTTGATTGTCGGTCATGCTGCCTCTCAGTATTGATGGAAGTAGCTCCCTTTATCACGCGGCGGCTTGGCGTCCGTCCAGTAGCTTAGAGCATCTGGGTCGTACCCTCGATGCATCGAGTCGCGGCCGAATAGCCGAAACAGGATCGCGATGGGTCCGATGATCAGGAAGTACAGGGTCCCCATGATCACGTACGACAGCACGAAGCCGATCGGGAACGCCAGAATCGTGAGCCCCACGTAGAGGAAGCGATTGGCTTTCGGAGCGACCAGCGAGAAGACAAGCGCCAGGGTGCCTAGACCGACAAGGACGCCGACGACCGTGAGGCGTACCTTTCCGAGGCCAAAGGCAAAGATGAGCTTCTCGTAGTACGCGAGAACACCGAGAAGCCCGAAACCGATGAACGCGATCACGCCGAACTGACGCAGCGTCTTCCGATCGGGATTGAGATTCAGTTCGACGAGCTTGGCCATGACTAGTCGAGCGCGAACTGGCTGAGATAGGCATCGCGGTCGATGACCTGAGCGTGCGGCTGTTCGGTCTTCTTCAAGACGAAGTTGTCGATCACCAGCACGTCCATGTTGGTTCCCATGAAGCAGTGATACGCATCCTCCGGTGTGTTCACGATGGGCTCACCCCGCACATTGAAGCTCGTGTTGATTAGAACGGGGCAACCCGTCTTCTCTTTGAACGCCTGGAGTATGCTCGCGAAGCGTGGGTGGCGCTCGCGGTCGACCGTCTGCACTCGAGCGGAGTGGTCGACGTGCGTGATCGCGGGAATGACTGAGCGCTTCTGATGCAGCTTGGCGAGCCCCGTCGCGTTTTCGTCGATCGGCAAGCGTTTGTCTTCCTTCACGGGGGCCACGAGCAGCATGTAGGGGCTGTCCTCGTTCGGTCGCATCTCGAAGAACTCGTCCACGTGCTCCCGAAGGACGGCCGGCGCGAAGGGTCGGAAAGACTCGCGGAACTTGATCTTGAGGTTCATCGTGGACTGCATCTCGGACGACCGAGCGTCGCCCAAAATGGAGCGGCTGCCGAGCGCACGCGGCCCGAACTCCATTCGCCCAGCCATGTGTCCGACCACGTTCTGGTCGGCCAGGAGGTTCGCAATCTCCCTACATACGGCCTCTTCGTCGTCGAAGTGCTCGTAGACGGCGCCCTGCGAATCCAAAAAGGCGCGGATTTCGTCGTCGGAGTAGTGCGGGCCCAAGAGTGAGCCCTGCTGCACGTCCTTCCCCGCGTTGTCGCGCGGGTTTTCGAGGAGCTCGTACCAGGCGAAGAGTGCCGCCCCGAGCGCGCCGCCCGCATCGCCGGCAGCTGGCTGAATCCAGATTTCGTCGAAGGGGCCTTCTCGGAGCACGCGTCCGTTCGCCACGCAGTTGAGCGCAACGCCGCCGGCCAGCGTGAGCTTCGACATGCCCGTGACGTCGTGGGCGTGGCACGCGATCCGCAGCACGACTTCTTCGGTGACGGCCTGAATGGAGGCCGCAATGTCCATTTCGCGCTGTGTGATGCCGGTTTCGGCCCTCCGTGGAGGACCGCCAAACAGCTCGTCCATCTTAGGAGAGGTCATGCGGTCGCGATAGCAAAACGCGAAGTAGTCCATGTTCATCCGGAACGATCCGTCCTCCTTGAGGTCTAGGAGCTCGTTCAGAATGCGGTCCTTGTAGATGGGCTGGCCATAGGGGGCGAGACCCATGAGCTTGTACTCGCCGCTGTTCACCTTGAAGCCGGTGAAATAGGTGAACGCCGAGTACAGCAGCCCGAGCGAATGCGGAAACTTGAGCTCCTTCTTGAGCTCGATGTGGTTGCCGCGCCCGACCCCGATGCTTCCGGTGGCCCACTCACCGACGCCGTCCATCGTGAGGATGGCGGCTTCGTCGAAGGGCGACGGAAAGAACGCGCTTGCTGCGTGCGACTCGTGATGCTCGAGGAACACGAAGCGCCCTTCATACTCGCCGCCGAGGCCGTTTCTGAGCTCGCGGGGCGTGTGCAGCTTCTGCTTCAGCCACAGCGGAAGCCCCATCAAGAAGAGCTTGAAGCCCGACGGTGAGTACGACACGTAGGTTTCCAGAATCCGCTCGAACTTCAAGAGCGGCTTGTCGTAGAACACGACCAAATCGATCTCGTTGCGGTCGACGCCCGCCTCTCGCAGGCAGTAGTCGATCGCGTGCTGAGGAAACCGATAGTCGTGCTTCTTACGGGTGAAGCGCTCCTCCTGCGCGGCCGCAACGATTGTTCCATCACGGACGAGAGCAGCAGCGCTGTCGTGATAGTACGCCGAGATTCCGAGGATGTTCATGGGTGCCTTGCCCGAACGGAGCAGCGAGATGCAGGGAGATGGAGTCGAGATACGGGTAGCGCATCCAGATGCGGCAAGAAGTGTGCCGCAACTCGACATCGGTTCCAAAAGGGGCGTGACCCCTCTTCAGAGCAAACATCGCACAAGCGGGAGATGTGGCTGTTTTCCCGGAAGCAGGTCTTGGTCACGCCGTTCATGACTTTGTTCTACTTGAAGTGGAAGTTAAAGCTGAACGCTCCGATGTCCATCTGAGTTCGCACCGTAGAACCCCCAACGTAGATCACAAATGGATAGCCAGGGACTTCTTTTGCTTGTGTTCCCCCAAGCGTCCCCCCACAGTTTGCGAGTCGTTCGGTCGGGGCTAGTTAACTTATCGGAAATACTGGGTGGGCCATCCAGGACTCGAACCTGGAGCCAATGGATTAAGAATCCACTGCTCTACCACTTGAGCTAATGGCCCGGTGCGCGCAGCCCGTAGGTGGGCTGGCGGCGTATTCGGCCCCGTAGAGCGACTTCGTCGTCACGGGGCTCGCCCCGTAAAATGGCTACGCCGTCACGGGGCTCGCGAAGAGAGCCTTTGGCCCTTTCGCGGCACACCCGGAAGGATTCGAACCTTCGACCTACGGATTCGAAGTCCGGCGCTCTATCCAGCTGAGCTACGGGTGCAAGCTTTCCGACGCCCTGCAGGCGTAGGAGGCGCAGCCCCGTGACGGCAAAGCCGTTTTACGGGGCGCAGCCCCGTGGTGCCGTAGGCACTTTACGGGGACACAATCGTTCAGAAGCTTTCAAAGATGGGGTGAGTGACGGGATTTGAACCCGCGACTCCCGGAGCCACAATCCAGTGCTCTACCACTGAGCTACACCCACCAAAGGGGGCGGAGTTTAGCTTTCCTTTTCCGCCAGGCAAGGCTACGCGCAGCGGCCGTTTTCGTAGTACCTACGGGCCCATTCGGCCATGGCAATCCCAGCCGCCACACTGATGGGATAGCTGTGATTGATGCCGAACATGGGAATGGCCACTACTTGCTCGGCCGCCTCGAGGATGCCCGGCGAGCAGCCGTCGTCCTCGTTGCCGAAGACGAACACGGCATCGTTGGGCAGCCCCGCCTCCCACAAGCCAACTTGCGCACGGTCCTTCTCGAACGCAACCAGTCGCCACCCCTCTCGCTCGGCGGCGTCGAGGAAGGTGCGCTCGGTCGGAAGCTCGACGATGTTCTCGTAGCGCTGCATGCCCATGGCGGCCCGCTCGTACCAGGGCTCGGTCCCGATGAGGATGATCTCCTTCGCCAGAAACGAATGGGCCGTCCGAATGATCGAGCCGATGTTGAACGGATTCTTGGCGCGGTCGATCGCGATGCGAAACGGATGCCGAATGCGGTCCAGCTCACGCCGGACCTCGTTCCGAGGCATTTCGAAAGGCGGAACGTGGGCCATCTACTTCCACTTGATTGAGCAGCCCATCGAAGGCACGTGCTCGAAATCGACCGTCCGGCCTTCCAAGGCAGCATCGAGCACCGCGCGAAGGTCTCGACGCGTCACCTTCTCGGGCTCCTGCCAGTTGTCGTCGATGCGTCCGTTGTAGACGAGCTTTCGGTCCCGATCGAAGACGAAGATGTCGGGCGTGCACGCTGCATCGTACGCGCGCGCCACCTCTTGGCTTTCGTCGCGCAGATACGGGAAGCTGAACCCCTTGCTGGCCGCCCTCTCCTTCATCTTATCGAACGAATCGTCCGGGTACTTTTCGTCGTCGTTCGGGTTGATCGCCACGAGCTCGACCCCCCGGTCTCGATAGTGGCGATGAATCTCGATCAATCGGTCCTCGGAAGCCTTCGCGTACGGACAGTGGTTGCAGGTGAACACCACGACCAGCAGCTCGGCATCGGCGAACGAACCGAGGGAATACGTCTTTCCATCGACGCCCGGCAGCGAAAAATGCGGAGCGGGAGTCCCTATGGGCATCCCCTTCGAGTGCATCACAGGCATGAGGCAGGTCTAGTGCCACGCGCCGGTCTGTGCCAGCGGACGCAGCCGCCGTGTTAGAATTACGAATCGCAGATGGAGGAAGCAGTTCGGCAGCAGGACCCGCTGATAGGGACCACTTTGGGCGGGCTCTATCAGGTGGAGCGTCTGATTGGCATCGGCGGCATGGGCCGGGTGTACCAGGCGATGCACGTGAACCTCGGCAAGGCGTATGCGGTCAAGGTGCTAGACGAAGGACGCGCCGCCAAGCCCGACGCGACGGAGCGGTTTCTGCGCGAGGCCAGGGCTGCGACCAAGATCGAGCACGATCACATCGTCGAGGTGGTGAACTGCGACCGCGACGCGGAAGGCCGCCTGTTCATCGTCATGGAGCTTCTTCGGGGCGAGAGCTTGGCGGACCGCCTGGAGCGGGGTCCGCTTCCGCTCGGCGAAGCGATCGAGATCGCGAGGCAAACCGGCGAGGCGCTTCAGGCGGCGCACGACGCCGGCATCGTGCACCGCGATCTCAAGCCCGAGAACATCTTCATCACACAGAGGCACGGTAAGGACTTCGTCAAGGTTCTCGATTTCGGCATCTCGAAGATCAAGACTCCCGACCACGGTGACCCGAAGCTCACGGCGACGGATCAAATCGTCGGCACGCCGCTCTACATTTCGCCGGAGCTTGCGCGCGGCGTTTCTTCCGTCGATCACCGAACTGACGTGTACGCGCTCGGCGTGATCCTCTACGAGATGATCACGGGGACGCCTCCGTTCAGCGGCCAGAACCACTTCCAGCTGCTCTACAAGCACGGCAACGAGCCGCCCGAGCCGCCTTCCCGTCGGAGACAGAAGCGCGACATTCCCGCGCACGTCGAGTCGGCGGTTCTTCGCGCGCTCGAAAAGGATCCCGCGGATCGATTCGATTCCATGCATGCGCTCTTGGCGGCGCTCGAAGGCCCGACCGTCCCGCGTCGGGCCCGAACGATTGGCGTTCCGCTTCTTGCCGCAGCCATCGTGGCGGCGGCAGCGTTCGTGGTTTGGCCCGCTCCGGAGCCCGCGCGCGCTCCGTCTCCCGCCCCCGAAGAGCCTGTAACGCCCCTTCCGAGCCCCCCTCCACCCGTGACACAAAAGTCAGTCGACCCCGCAGAACCTTCCGAGCCGGCGGCGCCCGCAGCACGGGTAACCCTAGAGCTCGACTCGAGCCCCCAGGGCGCATTCGTCGTGCTAAACGGCGATAGACGGGGCAAAACGCCACTCGAGCTCGAGCTCGACCGGGGCGCCGAAGCGACGGTACGGTTTTCGCTTCGGGGCTACCGGACCGAGGAGCGGCGCCTCGTGGCCGCGGACGACGATACGCTCCTGGTCCGCCTCAGGCCTAGATCCCGCCCCAAACCGCCACCCATCAAGACAGACTTCTAGCCCGTGAACGTCCTTGCTTCCTTCCTGCTCGTCGCCCTGCTGATGAGCCCCATCGCAGCTGCCGGGCAGAGCACAACCGAGAACGCAGAGGCGCGGGTCTACTTCCAAGAGGGGAACAGGCTCTATACCGAGGCCAGCCGGGCTCCCGAGCCGCAACGGACCATGCTCCTCCAGCGCGCGCTCGGCGCGTACGTCGATAGCCTTCAGATCGTGCGGAGCCGCAATGCGCTCTTCAACGCGGCGATCGTGCTCGGGGAGCTCGAGCGGTACGACGAAGCGTTCAACTACTTCACCGAGTACCTTCGAGTCGAAGGCCTGTCGACCGAGGATCGGGACGAAGCGGTGCGCCGTCGCGACGCGCTGCGGCCCCAGATCGCCGTGCTGCGCGTTCGCACCGATCCCGAAGGCGCCCTCGTCTGGATCGACCGAAAGGATCTCGCTCCACGTGGCGAAACGCCCATCGAACTCGCGCTTCCGGAAGGCGACCATCGCCTGTTCGTCGAAAAGGAAGGCCACGTGCCGCTCGAGCGAACCGAGACGATGGTCCGCGGCCAGACGGTCATCGCCGAGCTGGCGCTCTCACCGTCGACCGTCGAGCCGTCACCGCCGACCATCGAGCCCCTGCCTGCTGTCGAGCCCGAGAGCGTTCCCGCGGAGCCGCTGACCCATTCGCGGCCTCGGCTCCGCAACGCGGCGATTGGAACCGCGGCCGCCACGCTCGCCACGGCAGGCGTGGCGCTCGGCCTTTCATTGCGTGGGAGAACGCTCCGCGAGGACTACGACCGTGCGGCTGCGCAATACCAAATGAGCAGCGACCCAAACGACCTTCGGCGTGCCGAACACCTCGCCGACCGGACCGACCGCTTCAACCTGACTGCCGACGTGTTTTGGGGCGCCACGATCGGTCTCGGCATCAGTGCCATCGTGTCGTATGGCGTGCACCGGGGTAAGCAAAAACGGGAAGCGCCGCAGGTCGGCCTCTCGGTTTCGGGCGAGGGCGCGTTTGCCTCGGTGCGCATGCCATGGGGAACGGTCCGATGAAGCGCGGATGGCTCCCGCTCGTCGCGTTCCTAGCCAGCGGGTGCTCGTGGTTGAACGCGCCCGACCGAGACTTGATCGCGCGTGACGGGGGTGTGGACGGCGGCGGGATCGAGCTCTTTTGCGATGACGGGCTCGACGACGACGACGACATGGCGGTCGATTGCGCCGACTCGGATTGCGCCGAAGAGCCGGCTTGCTGCGAGCGCGAGAGCTCGACGCTGAGCGAGGAGTGGGGCGCGGCCGACTTGCGCGATGGTTGGACCTTCGCGCCCAGCAGCGGTGAGCCGTGGACACCCATGCGGCCGTCACTCGATGGCAAGACGTTCGTGGGCGGCTTCTTTCCGGATGACTCGCCGCGAGCCTTGGTCAGCAGAGATTGCGTCTCGGTGGCGTTCGGCGGTTGGGTGCGCACGACGCTGCGCACGACCGACCCCATGGGATGTGATTCGGAGGCGCCATGCGATCGGTACGCGGGCGTGGTGCTCACCGCTGCCACCGACTCGGCGCCGGGCAACAAGCTTCAAGACGAGCTCGGGGTCACCCTTCACGCAGGGGGCCTCATCTTGGTGACGCAGGCCGACGTGGAGCTCGCGCGCGCCACGGCTGGCATCGACGAAGACGTCGACGTCGAGATCGAGCTTCGACCGGGACTCGACGATAGGAACCGCCCGGTCCTACGGGCCAGTGTAACGGTGGCAGCAAGCCAGGTCCTCGATGGCTTCATGGTTGGCTCGATCGACACCCTCGTCACGACGGGTGACTGCGCAGACATCCCGGGCCTTCACCTGGCGGCCCAGGGCCGGGGAGGCGACGTCTACGTGGGCTCCCTGCTCGCCGCCAAGCAAGACTGTGCCAATCCGAGCCAGTTTGATGAACAAAGTGCAATCCTGAGCGCCGCCAGCCTGGATTTCCAGCCCTCATGGGTGGAGGCGTATGTGGGCTCTCCAGCGTTGGCCAGCTCTCGAAATTCGGTCTCCGACGTACAGTGGGACCTGATCGTCGAGGGCAGCAACGACCCGCCGGAGCTCGAGCCCACGACCCACATCGGCTACGCCCTCGGGCATGCCCGCGTGGCCACGGACGAGGGCGAAAACTGGCCGCTCGATACCTGGGAGAGCAGCGCGTCGCCCAAAGTCGGCGACGACCCGCCTTCGTGTCTCGATGGGTCCTGCTCCGCCAATCGGAGCGTCCGCGAGCCCCACCTGCTAGCCGAGCTCAACCAGCAGCAGGAGCTTCGTGACCTGGTGCTTTCCTTCGCGCGCGAGGTGGTGACCGACCCGAGCGAGCGCGACCGGTTTGGCATCCAGATCGTCCGGCCGGTGGGCGGACCGGCGACCGGGCTGAGCCTTCCCGGGTTCCCCACGCTTTCCCCCGCTGACATCCCCGAGTGCATCAGCCTGCGTGATCCCGCATTAATTCCGGTCGATCCGGAAGCGCTTCAGGGCTACTGGCTGCTCTTCACCTGTGTCGACGGCGGCGGGGCGCCGACAGAGATCCATGCGGCTCGGATCTCGCGCGCGCTCGAGGTCATTCGCGAAGGCAACGGTCCGATGCGCCGCGTGGTGCTGGTGGCAAGCGAGCTCGGTCCGTTTGCGGCCGCGGGGATTCGTTCTGCGGAGCCGGTGATCTCGTTCGAGCAAGACGGCATCCGGCTTCGGATCTGGTTCCTTGCGCAAGCCACCCCGGGCGACTGGGCCGTGGCGCTCGCCGAGGCGCGAACGCATGAGACCTCGATGCTCCCGTTCGAGCTGCCCGAGCCCCTTCCCTTCCTCGTGAACCCGATCCTCGACAACAGCTCGAGCCTGGTCCGAAGCGGCTGCCTCGATCAGGAGTGCAGTATCACCGGAATCGCCGTCAGCCCCCGCGCAGACGACCCAAGCCGGCTCCGCTTCCTGTTGGCACGACGTTTGAACTTGCCGGGCGGGGGACGGACCGATCAGCTAGTCCCTTTGGAGCAAACTTGGAGCAAGCCGTGACCCACCTTCGACCCCACCGGCAGACGTCTTGGCCGTTTTGCATCCTCGTTTGGGCGGCTCTGACGGCGGCCGGTCTCGCCGGGGGGTGCGGCAGTGCCAGCGATGCCACGGAGGACCTAGCGGGCGCGGGCGGCGTGGGGGGCAGGGGCGGCTTCCAAGACGGAGCGGGTGGCCCAGGACCTGAGGCTCCGGCACAGGACGGCGGCACCGTGGGGCTCGAGGACAATCCCTACGAGCTCCTGCTGGCCGATCCGCAGCGCAACCCTGGTGACTACTTCGGGGCGGACACGCTCGATCCGGAAGACTACGCCGAGGCCGCGGCGACTTGCTACGCCCCGGCCGATGCTTGCAGCGCCTCGGACTGTGGCGCCTTCGCATCCTGTTGCGTCGACACTGGGAGCTGCTGCCAGCCTCTCACGGAAGACCTCGCGCTTCCCGAGCTGCTCGCCTTCGCAGACTGCGCAGGCCTCACGCTCGAAGCGTGTGCCGAAGGCGCCAACATCGCGACCTTCGGCCCCCGGGAGCCGCTTCTGACCGGCCGCGGCTTAATACCGAACGGCACGGCCACCTCCGAAGGCGGCGCGCTGATCGGCGAGGCCGTCAATTTGTCGACGGACCGGGTGGCGCTCGATGTGCAGTTTACGCTGCCCCTCGGATGCAACGGCACCTGCCTCGAAAGCGCCGGCGTCGCATTCACCGGCTCGATGCCTGATGTCTTCTTGGATGCGGCGGTCGGGCTGCTGTTGAGCGGCTCCCGCGAAACGGTGAGCTTGATCGTGGGAGGCGAGGCGACCGACAGCTTCGATGCGGGCAACAACGACACCGTCTGGTCGCTCTTGTTATCGCCGTCGGGCTCGGCCGAGGTCCAGCGCGATGGCATCCTGCAAGGCGTCTATGCCTTCGATTCGGCATCCCTCACCGGCGCCCGCCTGGCGGTCTTCGGCCGCAATCTGAGCGTGGCAGACACGAGCGCAGCGCTGGCTCGCATCGAAATCGGGATACAGCGCTGCGACAACCCAAGAGCATGGACCGACCGGCAGCCCATCACCGTCCTGGTCCAAGACGAGCCGGTCTCGCCGCTGCGCGCTCCGTCGATCGCGGGGGACGACACGACGACGTGGTTGGCGTTAGAGATCGGCGACGGGATCTTCGTCGGGGAGCGACGAGCCGGCCAGCTGGTTGTCGACGCAGTGCCGGTGTTGATGCCGAGCGAGCCTTACGAAGCGCTCGGCATCGGTGACCCGGAGCTGGTCTGGGACGGCGCCGCCTGGTCCCTCTTCTACACGGCTCGCGATGACAACGGAGCCGGAAGCATTCGAGCCGCGGTCGCAGGCCCGAGCCCCGCGAGCTTCGTGAGAAGCGAGGCTCCCGTGTTGACGCCGTCGGCCGACGTGGCCTCGTTCGATGCGCCGAGTGTCCTCTACCGTGATGGCCTCTGGGTCATGGTGGTGCGCGCCATGCTCGCGAGCGGGGCCACCGAGCTTCGGGCGTACTACACGAGCGATCTGCAGGGCGGTTGGGCGCGGGTGGTCAATGGCGGCCTCGAGCCGCTCAGCCGCGTCGAGGAGCCGACGTCCGAGATCACCAGCCCGAGCCTGATCATTCACAACAGCGCCTACCACCTCTACTACGCGCGCCGAACGGGGACCCGCTGGGCCGTGGAGCTTGCAGTTTCCGACGAGCTCCTGCTCTGGCGGCCCATCGGACCAGTCATCGGTGCGAGCGGCGAGGGTTTCGACAGCCTGGGCGGCAACGGGCCCGATGCGCTCTCCCAAACCGACCGGGTCGACGTCGTTTACATGGGGCAAAACGGGATTTCCTTCGAGCTCGGGTATGCGTCCCGGCCGGCGCCTTCGGACACTGCGTCGAGCATCTTTTGACACGAGGCGCCCCGGCACCGATGTTGAAGGGATGGCGTCCTTTGCGACGGAGCCGCCGCCCGCAAGCCCAAACGCCAAGAGCCGGCGCCGCGCGGGTGCGTTCATCGCGGCCTTCGTGCTCTTCCAATTCCTGGCGCCGCTGAGCTACCTAGGGCGGGAGGATGCCTCGGACGAGCGGTTCACCTGGCGCCGATTCACCAGGTCGGACGAGGTCGCCTGCGAAACCAGCGCTTGGGTGGAGCGCGCTGACGGCGAACGGCGGGACATCGCGCTCGAGTCGACGATCCACCAACAATGGGTCGACTACGTGCAACGCGACCGGCGCGCCGTCGTGGACGCGTTTCTTCAAAAGCAGTGCGAAGCTCCGGGCGTGCTGCGCGTCGAGCTGGTCAATCATTGTGACGACGCGCGCGGCACGCGTGAGTACAGCCTTCGCTGCGCTGAGGATCGGTCGGCCACGATCAGGACGGCAACGAGATGAGATCCCTCGAACGGTACTGGTTTGGCGACGTGGCGCTGGCGCGCCCGTATCTGGCGCTACGCTTCGTGCTCGCGCTGCTGGCGTTCGATACATGGCTTAACATGATCCCCGAGGGCGCGAAGTACGGCGTCGGATCCTTCAACGTGGCGCATTTCCCTTGGTTCGAGGGCTTCGTCCCGAGCTCCGGATTCTACGTCGGCGTTCTGTCATTCACCGGCGTGCTGGCGCTGAGTCAGGCGCTTTATCGGCCCCATCGGATTGCCATCGTTCTGATCGCGGCGGGTTACACGCTCGGCTGGTCGTGTAGCCTGCTCGACTCCGTCGCCTATCACTACCTGCTTTCGCTCTATCTCGTTTGCTTCGTGTTCTTTCCCATGCTGAGTGCGCGGTCTGCGTTTTCTCGTTCGGGCGAGGCGCCGCGCGGGAGCGCCTGGGCGTACGTTCTGTTCTGCGTCACGACGGCGACCGTGTACTTCTACGTTGCCGCTTGGTCGGCAGCTGAAGGGCAAAGCTATTGGTTGCCCATGCTGTGCTGCGCGGCGTACCTCGTGGCCACCATGCAAGATCGCACCGAGCTCCCTGCGCTTCGCTCTGCGATTCCGCTGCTCGGCGTGGCGCCGGTGGTCTTTCACTTGGCGACACCGAGCCAAGATTGGCTTTCGATCTACACGATCGGAATCGCCCTCATCGTGTTTGCACCCATGGCGCCGCTCCATCAGCTCGGCACCTGGCTCACCCGACCTGCTCGAAACCTCGCCGACGAGCCTTCGACCGGCGGCATCGACGAGCGCGCGTCTCGGCTCTTCTACGCATCCCTCCTGGGGCTGATCGTGGCGCCCATGGTGAGCATGTTCATCGATCTCCCCGGAGTGAAGACTGGCTGCACTTTGACGGCCATCGCCATGCTTCTGGTGATGGGGCGGCAGCTTTATCTGACCCCTCGCTGGCGTCCCGTATGGCGGGTAGCCAGCCTGATGGGCGGCTGCCTCGCGCTTTGGATCACGATGACCGCTAGCGATGCCCAGTTCGACTACTACCAGCGAGGCGCGCTCGACGCCGACCGCCGCGGCGACCACGACACCGCCGTGGAGCTCCGAGAAAAGGCGCTACGGCACGCACCCTAGGGCCGTTGTCCCGGGCTCCGCCCAAGAACGGGTAAATCCACGCAGCGGCTGCTAGTCTCGGCATCCATGATGACGGCGGACGGCTGGATCACCATCGCGGTGATCGTTGGAATGGTGCTCGTCATGGCCGCCAACGTGGCCGGACCGGACCTCGTGCTGCTCGCCGGAGTCACCATCTTGCTCCTCACCGGCATCATCGAGCCGTCCGAAGCCTTCAGCGGTTTTGCGAATCCCGCCGTGATCACCATCGCAGCGCTTTTCGTCGTGGCCGCCGGCGTAAAGGAGACCGGCGGGCTCGATCTGGCCGCCCGCGTCGTGCTCGGAAAACCTCGATCGCTCGCGGGCGGTCAGCTGCGAATGATGTTTCCCGTCGCGGCGCTGTCGGCATTCCTGAACAACACCCCGGTGGTTGCCATGTTCGTGCCACTGGTCACGAGCTGGGCGCGCCGTCTCGACTTCAGCGTCTCGTTGATGCTGATGCCGCTTTCGTACGCGACGATCCTCGGGGGAACCTGCACCCTCATCGGCACGAGCACCAACCTCGTGGTCGCCGGTCTTGCGCGCCAATGGGACCCGGCGATTCAGTTTCCGATCTTCGAAATCGCTCAGTTGGGGATTCCAGCGCTCGGTCTCGGGATGATGTACATCGTGCTGACGTCGCAGCGACTGCTCAAGGATCGCCGGGGTGCGCTTCAAGAGCTCGGCAAGGCGCGTGAGTATTCGATCGCGATGCGCGTGGAGAAGGGGTCTCCCGTCATCGGAGAGACCATCGAGGACGCCGGGCTTCGTTCGCTCCGTGGCGTCTATCTCTATGAGATCGAGCGCGAAGGCCGCTCTCTTGCCGCCGTCCCCCCTTCGACCGTCTTGCGGGAAGGCGACCGGCTTCACTTCACGGGGGTCGTCGACTCGGTGGTCGACCTGCGAAAGCAGCGCATCGTCCCCGACACCGACCAGGTCGACAAGATCACCCCGAGCCGGGATAGGCGGCTGGTCGAGGCAGTCGTCGCCGCGCATTCCTCGCTGGTCGGGCAGACGGTGCGTCAGAGCCGTTTTCGCACCATCTACGATGCGGCCATCCTCGCCGTGCATCGTCAAGGCGTCCGGGTCACGGAAACCAAAGTGGGCGACATTCGACTACAGGCAGGTGACGTGCTGCTCATCGAGTGCCGGCCCGAGTTCGTGGAGGCCCGCCAGCGAGATCCCAACTTCGCGTTGATCGCAGAGGTCGAGGACAGCGCACCGCCGCGCCACGACCGTGCCTGGTTGGCCGCGGTGATCCTGTTCTTGATGGTCTTGGTCAACGCGACCAGCACGATGGATCTCATGACCGCATCGCTGGCTGCCGCCGCCCTGATGCTGCTGACACGCTCCCTCACGGGGCAGGAAGCGCGCCGCTCGATCGACTGGCCCGTGCTCATCGCCATCGCCGCTGCATTCGGCATCGCTGCGGCGATCCAGAAGAGCGGCGCCGCCGAGATCATCGCCTCGCGAATCGTGCATCTGGCCGAGCCCTTCGGCAGCGTGGGGGTGCTGGTCGCCATCTACGCCATCACCGCCATTCTCGCTGCGCTCGTCACCAGCAAGGCATCGGCGGCGCTGATGTTTCCGATCGCGGCAGCCGCTGCGGAGGCCCAAGGGATAGGTCTAGTGCCGATGAGCTACATGATGATGATCGCTGCGGCCACCGCGTTCGCCACGCCCATCGGCTTCCAGACGAACTTGATGGTGTACGGGCCTGGGGGCTACAAGTACATCGACTTCCTTCGGCTCGGCGTGCCATTGCAAGCCCTGGTTGGAATCAGCACGGTCACCATCATCAGCCTCGCATGGCTCTGAGCGCTCATGCCCCGATTTCCAAACATCTCCGATCACGCACACACCGTATCTTCTCGGGTCTACAGCAGCCTCGAGCATCGGGCCCGCCTCCGAAACGACGACATCTACCCGTTGCACGTCGGCGACACCTACCGCGATCCGGTCGAAGCAGCCCGGGCGGAGCGCCAGCTGACCAGCGAGCACCCGGGGCTTCACAAGTACGCCCCGGTCCGAGGAGAGCCGGAGTTGATCGATGCCTTCGTCGGCTACGTGAAGGCCCGGCACGGCGAGACGCTCGAGCCGGAGCAGGTGCAGGTGATGTCGGGCGCCACGGCAGGACTGAGCGTCGTGTGCCAGGTGCTGCTCGCTCCCGGGGATGAGGTGTTGCTTCCGTCGCCGTTTTGGCCGCTCAGCCGCGGCATCATCGCGACGAAAGGCGCCGTGCCGGTGCAGGTTCCTTTCTACACGCGGCTCGACGAGCCTGGCTTCGACGCGGAAGCGTCGCTCGAGAGCGCAGTCACGGAGCGGACCGTGGCACTCTACGTCAACACGCCGAACAACCCGAGCGGACGCGTGCTTTCGAAGGCGACCATCGACGCCATGCTGCGCGTCGCGAAACGGCACGATCTATGGGTGCTGTGCGACGAGGCATACGAAGAAATCTACTTCGACCAGGATCCGCCAGAGGCGGTCTGGAAGAGGCCGGAGGTTCGGGATCGCGCGATTGCCTTTCACACGCTATCGAAGACCTACGGGTTGGCGGGCGCACGCGTGGGATTCACGCACGGGCCCGAGTCGATCATGGCGACCATCGCGGGCATGCAGACCTTCCACACCTATTGCGCCCCGCGGCCCATGCAGTTCGGCGCCATCAAAGCACTGCGCCAAGGCGGCGCCTGGGTCGAGCAGAGCCGGGCCCTCTACCGGGAAGCGGGCTACATGACGGCCGACACGCTCGGCGTGGCCCGCCCTCGAGGCGGAACGTTTTTGTTCCTTGACGTGAGCGATCTCCTCGACCCGGGGGAAGAGGACTGCAGCGTGTTTCTCGAGCGCTGCGCGGACCAAGGTGTCCTGCTCACGCCCGGCCGCTCGTGCGGCGCGGACTACGCGAAGTGGGTGCGCCTTTGCTTCACGGCAGTGCCCCCGGCTCGTCTCGCGGCCGCTTTGGCAAGGCTGGCTCCGGTCTTTCGAAGACCTTCTTGTTGATCGCAGCATCGATCGACGACGAGCCTGGTCCCGTCAGCGTCAAGCACGCGTAGACGGCGGCGTAGAGCAGCGGCAGCTCCCGCGACGACCAAGGGTCCTCGAAGTGATGGACGAAAACAGCGACCATCATGGCGATGAAGAGCGTTGCGGCGGCAAAGCGGCCTAGGAGCCCGAACAGGAGCAAGATGGAGCATCCAACCTCTGCGAAAAGAATCAGCCTGAAGCTCATTTCGGTGCCGACATTGAGGGGGTCGGGAAAGCTCGTAGCCAGCGTCTCGTATTCGAGCAGCTTCGGGATGCCGTGACTCAGCATAAGCAAGGAAACCGCGATTCGAAGCAGAAAAATGCCGTGGTCCGCGAGCTGTCGGCGCATGCAGGGGGTTATACAGCCGCTCTGCGCGGGTCGCATGGCGAATCCTTGCTCGGTTCTGGGAGTCGGCCCGATCCTCGTTACACTGAAGGCGTGGAATCGTGTCCATCATGCACGGCCATGCCGCTTACGGGGTACGAGGCGAGCCCAGGCGTTCAGGTCGAGCTCTGCACGGGGTGTCGCGGGCTATTCGTGGATCGACACGAGATTCGCCAGCTGGTCGGTCACGGCTCGCTCGCCAGAGCGACCGAGATGGTGCCGGTCTCGCTCGGCGAGGAAATGAGCGTCCGCTGCCCGAAGTGCGTTGAGCCGGCAATGCAACCTCTTCGGGTGCTTGGCGCGCCGGACGTCGAGTGTTGGCAATGCCGAAGCTGTGGAGGGCTTTGGCTCGGCGACGGGGCGTTCTTCGCCTTGGCGCGCGCGCTGCGAGCCTCAGGGCCGGCGGTGCGTGCATCAGCGCCGCCGATCAGCGAGCCGATGAGCCAGTCCCTCACGTCGACCGATACGGGTTTGCTGCACAGCCGAAGCCGTTACGACCAGGGGCTCGAGAATCTCATCGCCGTCCCGCTCGTCCTGGGGCTGAGCGCCCTGCTCTGCTCGACCCAGCTCGGCCGAGTCATGGCCTCGCTGGTCGGCATGCCGTTTCACGAGCTCGGCCACGCGGCCGCATCTTGGCTCAGCAGCCGCATCGCGATTCCGCTTCCCTTCTTCACCTTTTGGTTCGACGAGCAGTCGGTGTTGATGGGATCGATCGTCGCCGGGTCGCTCGGTTGGCTGACGTTTCACACGCATCGCGAGCGCAACTGGTTCATGTTGGCCGCCGCGAGCACGGTGCTCGTCGCGTGGGCCGTCATCACCTTTGCGGTGCCAGCGTCGCAGACCCTCATGTGGCAGATCCTAGCGGGCGGATGGGGGGAGATCGTGTTCGGTGGGTTCCTGCTCGTCGCCTTCTACTTCCCGCTTCCCGATCGCTTTCGCTGGGACTTCTGGAGATGGATTGCGCTTTTTCCGGCTGCGCTCACGCTGACCCACGCGACCTCGCTCTGGCGCACCGTCTCTCAGGACGTTTCGCAAATGCCCTGGGGCTCGGCGGTTGGCAGCGACAGCGATGGCGACATGAACCGGCTGGTCCAACAGTTCTCGTGGAACGCCAACGACCTCGCCGACTTCTACCTCGGCACGGCCTACTTATGGCTCGCCGCAGTCGGTGTGGCGTTCGCCTACGCCGCCTACCGCTTCGTCGGAAAACGGGGATGACCCTTCTTCAAAGGATCAATCGGTCAGGCCCCACTTGGCCTTGTTTTCGGAGACCTGCTCGGGCGTCGGCTGCTCTTTGCCCTCGTTTGCCGGCACCTCGAAGTCGTCCTGGCACTCCATCATCTTCGCGTTGAGCTCGGTGTCTTCGGCGAAGACCTCGGGAACCGAGGCGTCCTCGTAGATCGCTTCCCAGGGACACTCCGGCTCACACGCGCCGCAATCGATGCACTCTTCCGGTTGAATGTACAGTTGGTTCGGGAAGGTCTCGCGGTCGTCGCCCTTGTACTCGTAGATGCATTCGACAGGACAGACGTCGACGCAGGACATGTCGACGCAGTCGCGGCAAAGACGTGTAATGACCCAGGTCATCGGACTCCCTTCCGGAAAAAAGAGGCTGAAAGCTAGCAGGGGGCTTCCAGCCGGTCAAAGACGATCGGCCGGCCCGCTACCGCTTGGTTTTCGGGCGCGTCTTGTTGGGCGGCGTCGCCTTCTTCTTCTGCGCCGCGGTCTTCTTGGGCGCCTCGGTCGGATGACAGCCCGCGCACGTGAAGCCCTCGACGCCGAGGAGCTTCCCCATTGCAGGCGTGACCGTCTCCTGCATGAACTTCACCGTCTCGGGAAATGTTGCGAGCATCCCGCGGTGACCGGGCGTGCCCTCGGGCGGAACGATGTACATCGATGGTGCGGGCATCTTGAAGTTGATTTCCTGCATCTCTTCGCCATGGCAGTCGACGCAGTCGAAGTCGGCGAACTCCTCGGCATCGTGCGCCACGAAGAGCTCCTTCATGATGGGGTTCACCTTGCCTATCATGTAGAATTCCTTGTCTTCGACACTCATCTGCTCCCACGGAGAATCGGGCGGAGTGAGCCCCATCACCTCGATCGCGCTCACCTTTTTCGTCGATTCGGGCTTGGGTCCGCCGCAGGCCGTCGCGAGCACCAGGGCAGCGAGGGCCGCTGATTTCATGATCCCTGTCATCGAGGGAAATGGTAGTGCAAGCTTGGTGACGATGCCCGTACTATCGCGTGAGATCTAGAGGTGGCGCGTGCATTCGCAATCGTCTCGATCGCCGTCATCTTGACCGGCTGGGTCACCGTGGGCTTCTTCTCGACTTTTCAAAGGCAGATGGTCTTTCCTGGGCCCGAAGGGGTCAGCGAGGCGCTGCTCGACCGCGCGGCCGACCAAGTCGGCGCATCCGTGCTCCGTATCCCGACGGCCGATGGTGAAACTCTGTACGGGTGGCATCGAGCGGCGGTTCGATCCGGCCCACGGCGGGTCGTGCTCTATCTTCACGGCAACGCTTCCTCTCTGCTCGCCCAGTTGGAGCTTCAGAACCTGCTCTTGAGCGAGGGGTGGGACTTCCTCGGCATTCACTACCGTGGCTATCCCGGAAGCACCGGATCCCCGAGCGAGGCCGGCCTCCACGAAGATGCGATGGCTGTGTGGCGCTGGGCAGTCGACGCGCTCGGCGCTTCGCCATCCCGCATCGCCATTCACGGGCGCAGCTTGGGCGGCGCCGTGGCCGTGCATCTCGCGGCCGAGGCGAGCCCCGGCGCGCTGGTGCTCGAGTCCACCTTCACGTCGATCGTCGATTTGGCCAAGGAGCGATTTGGTTGGCTGCCCGTGGGCCCGTTTTTGGAGCACCGTTTCATGAGCCGCGACTACGCCGGCCGAGTTTCCTGCCCGGTGCTAGTCGCGCACGGAGGCGCGGACTCCTTGATCGACGTCCGCCATGGCAAGGAGCTGGCCCGCCTTTTCCGGGCGGACGAGTACATCGAGGTCCCAGGCATCGATCACAACGACATGCTGCTGGTCGGCGCCACCGCCTCCCGCTACCTTCGCTTCTTGGAGGGCACCATCCCCGCGACGGGGCGGTAACCCGGCGTCCCCGCATCGCAGGCTATAGTAGCGCCGTGTTTCGATTCGCATCGATCTTCATCGTGGCAGTGCTCCTGCTTTCCTGCCGGCGTGGCAAAGAGCAGGCGGTGGCCATTGCGCCCAGCAACTCGCCCATGGATCCGTCCGCGGTTCCTTCCGATCCGTTCGGCGCCGCAAGCCCAGCCTACGCGGCCCTACGCGAGGTCGCGGATGAGGCGTTGGCCCGTTCGTGGGACGGGCAATTGCCAAGCTTCGCCGGCTGGCTGGAACAAGAGACGGTCGCGGTGGAGCGGGCGCTCAGCTTGCTGAAAGCGCTTCGCGTTGGCGCGCGAGACGAGTACGCCGTGGCGAATGCACGCATCGCTTTGGTCTACGAGCACATCGCTCGGGGGTTGACCGAAGCCTCGGCGGCTGCCGAAGCCGCAGGGTACGACGCCGATTGGAAAGACCAACAAGGGCGCATTCGGGAACAGGCACATGCTTTTTGGATGCGCTGCGTTCGGCTGTGCAGCACGGGAGGCGCTCACTTGGACGCGTGGGATCTGCGGTGCCGCTACGGAGGCGCGCAAGGCCCCGAGCAATCGCCTCGACAGCTTAATTGAAACATGTTCTATTTCTTCCCTATGTCGAAAGGGAAGAAAGCTCGCGCACCCAAGCCGGCTGAGCCGCCGCTCGTCGTCACCCAATCAAACGGAAGAAGCTGGGACGACGAGGCGGACGTGGTCATCGTGGGCTTCGGCGGCGCAGGGGCATGCGCGGCGCTCGAGGCCAGAGCCCACCGCGCAGACGTCTTGGTCCTCGATCGGTTTCATGGAGGCGGCGCGACGGCGATCAGCGGAGGCGTGCTCTACGCCGGCGGCGGGACGCACATCCAGAAGGAAGCCGGCGTCGAGGACGACCCCGAAGCGATGTTTCGCTATCTCTCACAAGAGGTGAAAGGCGTCGTCTCCGAAGACACCCTGCGTGACTTCTGCAACAAGAGCGTGGAGAACCTCGGTTGGCTCGAGCAGCATGGCGTGCCCTTCGAGGGCTCGTTGTGTCCTTATAAGACCAGCTATCCCACCGACGACTACTATCTCTACTACTCGGGCAACGAAGGCTTTGCGCCCTACAAGGACGTCGCGAAGCCCGCGCCGCGCGGCCACCGTGCCAAGGGAACCGGGCTTCCGGGCGCGAACTTCTACGAGCCGCTCCGGAAAGCCGCGCACCGCGCAGGTGCTCGCGTCGAGTACGAGGCTCGCGTCACCCGGCTGGTGATCGACAGCAAGAATCAAGTGCTCGGCGTCGAGTACCGCCAAATCGAGGGGCTCTGGAGCAAGCTGCACCGCAAGCTTCACGAAGCCGGGATTGCAGTGGTGAAGTACAATCCCAAGCTGGCAGCCAAGCTGCGCGAACGTTGCTTTCGGATCGAGGCGGACCACTCCGCGGTCAAGCGCGTTCGGGCGCGCAACGGGGTGATCCTCGCGGCCGGTGGGTTCATCTACAACCGGGAGATGGTGAAGGAAATCGCACCGCAATACCGGACCGGAATGCCGCTCGGCACCGCCTCGGACAATGGAAGCGGCATCCTGCTCGGCCAGAGCGTCGGTGGCAAGACCGACTTGATGAGCCGCATCTCGGCGTGGCGCTTCATCAACCCGCCCGAAGCTTTCGCGAAGGGCATGATCATCAACCAAAAGGGAGAGCGCTACATCAACGAGTTCATGTACGGCGCGGCCGTGGGTGAAGCCATGGTCGAGCAAAACGACGGCGTCGCTCTGTTGATCATCGATGCGGACCTCAGGAAGCTGGCCCGCGAGCAATGCAAGCCCGGCAAGGCGCAATGGTTTCAACGTGCGCCCGCGCTGCTCAACCTGTGGTTCAACAGCAAGGAGGCGAAATCACTCGAAGAGCTTGCCAAGATCATCGAGGTCCCCATCGAGACGCTTCGCAAGACGTTCGACGAGTACAACGATGCGGCCGACGGCAAGATCGCAGACCGCTTCGGAAAAGACCGCGCCAAGATGCACGCCATGCGCGAAGGGCCGTACTTCGTGATCGACGCGGGAATCCGCAGCAAACGGTTCCCTTGCCCGACCCTGACCCTCGGCGGCCTGGTCGTGGACGAGCGCACGGGTCAGGTGAAACGCGAGGACGGCGGCGTGATTCCAGGCTTGTACGCGGCGGGCCGCAACGCGGTCGGCGTCTGCTCGCGACAGTACGTGAGCGGCTTATCGATCGCAGACTGCGTATACTCGGGACGTCGTGCCGGCGGCGCGGCGGCTCGAGGCGAGGTCTATGCAACGCACGCTGCGCCGACCCCGACCCAAGGCACCCCGATTCAAGCCAGACTGCCCCTCGAGGGCCTGCCAACCATACGCGAGCGTCAGGTGGCGGACCCCTCACCGGAAGCGCATGCCACGACGGTTCGCCGCGCCAGAAACGGCTCGGCATATCCACGTCAGCCCCTGCATCGGAGCATCCGGCGTCCAGGAGGAGCCAGCCGGACCTCCCAACAAGGCCGCGGCGGGCTGTCCAAGCGATCGCGGTGATCCCATGCTCCTCGAATCCGAGCGTCGCGCGATCGTCGATGTCCTGATGCGGTACTGCACCGCGATCGACACGAGCTCGTGGCATCTTCTGTCGGACGTGTTTCTACCCAATGCGCGCGTCGACTACCGAGGCGCGGGGGGTCCCATGTTGAGCGGCGCCGAGACGGCGGACTGGCTCGAGGAGCACATGGCTCGCTTCGCTGTCTTGCAGCACTTCTTGTCGAACATACGCGTCGCGCAGGAGGGCAACGAGGTGCGGTCCAATGCTTACGTGCTCGCCGTCCACGGCTTCAAGGGCGAAGACGGCAAGATGCGTTTTTTCGACCTCGGCGGCGAGTACAGCGACCGGCTGGTGGAGACATCGGCAGGATGGCGCATCTCGGAGCGCATCCTGCGGACCCGTTGGTTGCGGGGCGACATCCCGGGAGGGTGACTTGACGTGCGACCGGCCGGGGCTAATGGTGGCTTCCGATCATGAGTGACGAAGTGAATGATCAGGAAGCCGAGCAGTGTGTTCGCAAGCTGCTCGCGTACATCGGTGACGACCCCTCGCGAGAAGGCTTGGTAGACACGCCGAGACGCGTGTTGGGCGCCCTTCAGGAGCACTTTCGGGGTTACCACGAGGACCCCGTCGCGCACCTGTCTCGCACGTTCACCGAGGTGGAAGGCTACGACGAGCTCGTGCTCGTGAGCGACATCGAGATCTACAGCCACTGTGAGCACCACGTGGTTCCATTCGTTGGCAAGGCGCACGTCGCCTACATCCCCAATGGCAAGGTCGTGGGCCTGTCGAAGGTGGCGCGGGTCGTCGATACGTTCGCAAAGCGGCTGCAAGTGCAGGAAAAGCTCACGGCCCAGATCGCTCACGCGATCGACGAGACGCTGACCCCCCAGGGGACCGCGGTCATCTTGCAGTGCCAACACTTCTGCATGTGCTATCGGGGCGTTCGAAAACCCGGATCTTGGACCACCACGAGCCGGTTGACGGGGTGCTTTCTGAAGGACGAGGCGGCGCGCATGGAGCTGCTGACCCTCATCGGGATGCAGCGGTCGATCGGCGGCCATGGCGGCTGAGCCGGCTCGATCTCAGAGCGTTCCCACCGTAGAGTAGCGGCATGCGCGAGCAGCACTACGACTGGGTCATCATCGGGTCGGGTTTCGGCGGAAGCGTTTCCGCGCACCGGTTGACGCAAAAAGGGTACAAGGTCCTCGTCATCGAGAAGGGGCGGCGGTTCAAGCCGGAGGACTTCCCGAAGACCAACTGGGACTTGAAGCGGTGGATGTGGAATCCGTCCCTCGGCCTGAAGGGAATCTTCAAGATGTCCTTTTTGAAGCACATGACCGTGCTTCACGGCGTCGGGGTCGGCGGCGGCTCGCTGGTATACGCGAACACACTGCCGACGCCGAAGTCGGCGTTCTTTCAGTCGGGGTCCTGGGCAGGCCTCGCCGACTGGGAAACCGAGCTCGGGCCTCACTACCAGACGGCCAAACGCATGCTGGGCGCCACGCCGAATCCCGTCATGACCAAGGGCGATCACGTCATGAAGGAGATCGCCAAGGACATCGGGCGCGAAGAGCACTTCCACCCCACGGAGGTCGCGGTGTTTTTCGGCGAGCCCAACAAGAAAGTGCACGATCCGTACTTCGACGGAGAGGGCCCGGATCGCGTGGGCTGTAACTTCTGCGGCGCCTGCATGACCGGCTGCCGCATCGGCGCGAAGAACACGCTCGACAAGAACTACCTCTACCTCGCCGAGAAGCATGGCGCCGAGGTCGTCCCGGAGACGGAGGTGACTGCGGTCAGGCCGCGCGACGGCGGCGGGTACCGCATCGAAACCAAGCCTACGTTCACTAAGGGCCCGAGCCGTGTGGTCAATGCCGACCGGGTGATCTTCGCGGGCGGCGTGATGGGCACGATGCCGCTTCTGCTGAAGATGAAGGAAGATCCGAACGGGCTTCCCAATCTCTCGGAACGCGTGGGCGATTTCGTGCGCTCGAACAGCGAAGCGTTGTTCGGGGTGGTGTCGCCAGAGAAGCACATCAACTTCTCGAAGGGCGTCGCGATCACCTCGATTCTGCATACAGACGATCACAGCCACATCGAGCCTGTGCGGTACGGCGCAGGGTCGGGTTTTTTTCGAACGCTTCTCGCCCCGCATGCACCCGGGCCCACGGTCCTGTCTCGCATCTGGGGCGCTCTGAAAGCATTCTCCCGCCAACCCATTCGCTGGTTGAGGGCCCTCTTCGTCAAAGACCTCGCAAAGCAATCGCAGGTTCTGCTCTACATGCGCACGATCGAAGGGACGCTCCGCATGCGGCTCGGGCGTGATCTCCGAACGGGGTTTCGCCGCGGGCTGGTGACCGAGGTCGACGATCCCAGCCAAGCGCCGTCTGCGTTCATGGAAGAGGCCACCGAGCTCGCCGAGAAATTCGCGGATAAGGTAAACGGCGTGCCGACCACGCTCATGACCGAGACGCTGCTCGGTGTGCCCTCGACCGCACACATCCTGGGCGGCGCCTGCATGGGCGCATCCGCGGAAACCGGCGTCATCGACGCCAATCACGAGGTATTCAACTATCGCGGGCTCTACGTCATCGATGGCTCGGCAATTTCCGCGAACCCAGGGGTCAACCCCTCTCTGACCATCACCACGCTGGCGGAACGCGCGATGAGCCTCATTCCAGAAAAGCGGGCTGCCTTCCCCGCGAAAACCGCAGGCAGGGAACCCGCCGCCGTCATGGAGGGGTCACCAGCCGAGTGAGCGAGGTCGAAGGGTCGGCGGGCTCGGGAGGCTCGAGCTCGAAGGTATCGACCACCTCCGTTCCGCGCTCGTCGCAGTAGAGCGCCCAGTGTCCCCACTGCGGATCTCCGAGCTTCAGAAACAGCGCGAGGCAGGCGTAGTACGCGCGCGCCGAGAGCTCCGCAAAGGGCGTGATGTGCTCGGTCAGCGCGTCGGTGTAGATGCCGAGAAGCTCCTCGTCTTTGGCGATGTGCTCCGGGACGGGCGCGCCGCGGATGCTGCTCGCCATGTCCTCGTACATGTAGCCAAAGAGCGCGGTGCCGATCCCGCGCTCGAAGAGTGGATGCGTGCGAAGGGCATGCGTAGCGGCGAGGGCACGATCGGTGGCTTCCTGCCGGCGTAGGAGCCATTCACGGAACTCGCCTTCAGCCCATGCATCGATGGCCTCTTCGGAATCGCCCTCTGGCGGCTCTGGCGGGCGAACCGCAACGGCTTCTTCGACGCGGCTCCACAGCTCTTGCAAGTCGCGGCTCAGCTCCTCGCGTGGATACACCGGCTGCGGGACCGGAATGGGGCCGACCACTGCTTCTTGTGCGCCCTCCGGCGTTTGGCGGCCGGCACAGCCCATCGCCGCCAAGATCAGGATAGGGAGCAAACGCCACATGCCGCGACATTAACAGGGGGAGATCGGGTGGGCGAGTTTTGGACGCAAAGCCGGTTGACTTGAGGGGGAAACCACCTTTCCATGGCTGCATGGTCGCCTCCCTCGTCGAGCTGACCGACGCCACCAGCGTCGATCACGCCGCCCGGGCATTGTTTGGCAGCTCGCTCGACAGCAGGCCTTCCGTCTCGCACAGCATCGCGGTGTGGAGGGCCGAGGAAAACGCGCCGCTCACGACAATCCGAATCAACGAGTACAGTCCCAAGAGCGACCTAGATTTCCTCTCGCTTCACATCGGGCGGGCCCGGGCAGACGCGATCATCATCACCGGGAAGATTCTGCGCGACGAGCCCACTCTCTCATACGACCTTCACGCCGACCCGCGATGGGGTGATGCGCTGGTGAGCTGGCGGGAGCGGCGCTGGGGCCTGTTCGAGCCTCCCTGGCTCCTGATCCTGACGGAGAGCGGAGATTTGGACTTCGGCCACCCTGTCTTTCGCAGTTGGGCCCGCCCTTTGATCTTCACCACGGACCGAACCGCTACGCGCAAGCTGGCGGCCGCCCCATGCCCCGTCGTCTCCGACGAAGCCCCCGACATCCAGCGCGCGATCCAGCACCTGCAGATCACGCGGGAGTGCGAGTGCGTGTCCATCGAGGCAGGACCCTCCACGATTCGGTCGCTCTACAAGCGCCCGATGCGCGTCAAGGAGCTCTTGCTTTCGGTCTACCTCGAGTCCTCGTTGGACGACCGTGCCCGGGGTGAGCCGTTGATCGAGCTCTCGGAGGTGCGGGCGATGTTTCGAAGAGAAACCTCGGCTACGCACCGAGAGGGAACCCAGCATTGGAGCTTTCATCGGTTGCGCCGGTAGCGCTTCGATGCACACCGCTGTAGGCTCGAACGAGCCGATGGGAGCCCCACTACAGAAGGTACCACAAAGCGCCGCGCTTCTGGTGGGGTTGCTGGTGCTGATCGTCGTCAGCCCGTCCGTTCAGGTCAAAGGCGCGGAAGTGGTCATCGAGCTGATCTTCGATCTGATCTTGCTCGCGGGCGTATACGCAGTTCGAGCCAGTAGGCACCGATGGACGTTCGGAGCGTTGACGGCGATCACGCTCGCCATCCGGTGGGGTGAGATATTGTGGGGAGACCGGCAGTACGACCCGCTTTACTTGGGCCTCACGGTGGCATGGCTTGCCTATGCGACCTGGATCGTCGTGGGCCAGTTGTTTCAGCGTCGCGACGTGAGTATCGATACGATTTTTGGCGCCATCACCGCCTATCTGTTGATCGCGGTGGCCTTCATGGAGCTCTACTCGCTCATCGAGTTGCAACGCCCAGGTTCGTTCGCGGGCCTGGCGGATGCCACGGAGCCAAACCGGCAGCAAATGGGTGGAACGATGCTGTACTTCAGCCTCGTCTGCCTCACCACCATGGGCTTTGGCGACATCGTGCCGGCGTCCAACCTTGCGCGGCCTCTGGCCGCGCTGGAGGGGGTCATCGGTCAGCTCTATCTGGCAATCATGATCGCAAGGCTGGTTGGGTTGCACATCAGCCGACGAAACGACTGAGGAGGAGGCAACTCGAAGATGATGCGAGACTCGCAGCGCATCTCGGCCAGCAAACAGCTACGGCGACTCGAGACATTTCTCGACGTCGCTTACGCGGTGTTGTTCGTCGACTTCATCATGTTCCTGCCGCGCACCGAGGACATGACGTGGATGGACCTGCCCTTTGGGCTGTTCTCGCTTCTCGTAGACAATTCGGTGAATCTCCTGAGACTGATCATTGCGGTCGGTCTGACACTGATCTCGTGGAACCTCACGCACAAGCTTCTCGGGCCACTCGAACGCACTGACAGCAGGCACACTTTGCTCGTGCTCCTGCAGTTGATCTTCGTCTGCTTGTTCCTGTTCTTTGCAATCGGCGACCCGGCGCTCATGAGCGTTTCGTCGCCGGTAGGTCAGAGTCTTTCGCTTGCGGTCTCGGGGTTCATCGGAATCGCGCATTGGTCCTACGCCCGCAAGAAAGGTCTTGTGCGAGCCGAACTGACCGAAGAGGACAAGGACGAGGTGGGTAGAAACGTAATCATCGAGCCCGTGACTGCCTTGCTCAACACAGGCTTGGCGTTCGTGGGACCCGGAGCGTGGACCGTCGGCTGGTTCCTGATCCCGATCATTCTGCTCGCAGCAAGGCAACGGATGGACCGCCCTGGCCAGCGCTCATAGAACAACCAACCGAGAAAGAACTTGAATACGTGGGAGTTGGTTCGAAACTCGGTCTTCGTGAAGCTGTTCAAGCCGATCGTGTAGCTGAGATCGAAGTTGAGGGGGCCAAGGTCGAACTGGGTTCCAAAGCGAGCGCCTGCCACGTAGATCGCAAGCGGATATCCAGGGATTTGTTTTGGCTTGAACTTGAGCGCCTTGCGATTCCGGTTGATGTCGACGAAGCCGCGGAGGTTGAAGGTGCTGCTCAGATCGTCGGCAAGCAGGATGATGATGTTCGGTTGCCGCTTCTTCTCGACGGCGATTGGCGCACTCATGTACGCTTCCTTGCTCTTTTCGAGACTCTTGCTCCACTTGATGCGCCACTTGACCCGGGTGATGGAGCAGCTGACGAGAAGGACAGCGAGCCCGAGCATGACAAACGAACGCACGGTGCGAATGGTCACGACCCCTCGCCCATTCGTACATGCTTCTCGTCGAAAAAAAAACCACAAACGCTGGCCTCAATTCCGAGGGATTTGTACGATGCGGCCATGCGGAGAGCGTGGGCGGTCGCGTCGCTAACGTTGCTGACGCCTGCCATCGCGTCGGCCGGCAACAGCGATGAGGTGAATGCGGGCCTCGACGTGACGCTCACAGGCGGAGCCGTCGTCGCGACCGTCTACACGGGTGCGGCCCTCTGGTACAATCCTGCAGGGTTGGCGCGCATCGAGAAGCCCTCGCTCGAACTCACCGGGGTCACGATCAACTTGCAGGTCATCAAAAACCCCGGATTGATCACGATCGACACCGAGCCCCAATCGAAGAGCGAAGGCGCGGGGTTCAATGTTTCGGTGATTCCCCAAGCGATCACCTTTTCGCTGAAGCTCAGAAACGAGAACCTCAAGCTCGGCGTGGGTCTTTTCAACTCGTCGATCCGGCGCGAGTTCATCACGGAACAGGCCACCTCGCCCGCGGGATCGTCACCTGAGGTTCAAGCGTTTGCCGGCCAGAACTCCCGGTTCGACTTCTTCCACATCAGCACGGGGCTCGCCGCGAGCCTTGCACGGAATCGAAAGCAACACGTGCTCTTGGGAGGCGCAATCGACCTCGTGGTGGCTACCACGCGGGTCGACTCTAGCTCTACCATCTTCTACGACGAAGCCGCGGCGGGGCAAATCAATTCGAGCCAAGTTGCGACCACCACCGGCTTTGGCTTCCAACTCAAGGCGGGCGTGCAATGGGTGCCGATCCAGCAGCTCCGTATCGGACTTTCGGTCACCGCACCGACGTATGTCTTCGCAGCCCTGGAGAGATTCGCCACCTCCTACAGTCAGGCACCGCCAGCCGGCACGATCCCCGACGACCCCGAAGCTCAACAACTCGCAACCGGGAGTGAGGATCGCACTGGGCGTGGCGTCTGGTGGGGTGTCGAGCCGGGAAATCTCCGTTTTGGTCTGGCCTACGTCGGCGACTGGGGTTGGATCGAAGGCGACCTCGTCTACTACTTCCGGCTGCGGCAAGAGCAGGTCGGGCTCGACTTTCGAGGCTTTCTCAACGGTCGAATCGGAACCTCATTTCGGGTGACCAGGAGCATCAATCTCGGCCTTGGCGCGTTTACCGACTTCAGTCAGGTCGATCGGCTTGGCGGGCTGCCCGTGGCAGCCCGCGATGTCGATTTTTTCGGAGTGCACTTCGGAATTCTGTACTCCAACGAAGAAGTGCATCCCGATCGCCAAACCCCGCAAGAGAAAGAGGGCCTCGGACTCTCGGTCGCAATAGGCATCCGCTATGCCCACGGACGTGGCGACACCGTGGGACTGTTGGTTCCGTCCCAGTACGATCCAGAGCCGATCCGAAGCTGCGCCGATGCCGATGCCCCGCAAGGCTGCTTGCCGGTGGCCACCAAGGTGAACGAGATCGCCATCAACCTCGGTTTCAAGGTGGCCTTTTGACATCGGTCGCCGAAAGAGCGCCATGGCCTCACCGTTCCCCATCATCTCGCATCACAGCTTCACTGAGAGGAAACGTCTAGGGGTCTTCGCCAGGATCCAGCCTACGCGAGGCACGAAGATCATTCGATGCCCCCGTGATCTGCATCGCGGAGGTCGGAGGGGCGAGCACGATGCCTGCGTCTGCAAAGCGTTTGAGGATCTCGAGGTTCACTCGCTCATTGAAATCGGAGTAGGCCCAGTAGTCCGGAGGTGCGAACCAGTAGAAGATGACGATACTCAGGGAGTCCGGGTTGAATCCTTCGAAGTACACGCGTGCAGGCTTGCTGGGGGGCATGCCCTCGTGGTCTTTCAGGATTTCGCGGACGATTTCGAGTGCTTCGACGATTTTTTCAGGTGGCGTGTCAGTCGACAGCCGAAGCTTGCTGTCCCTTCGAATGTTCGAGCGCCGGTCGACGTTCTCGATGTCCATGGTCGTCATCTGCTCGTTGGGAACCGAGGTGAGGTGCCCATCGAGTTGACGAATCCGTGTTGAACGAAGCCCGATGTTTTCGACGACGCCATCGTGGCCGCCCGCCACAATTCGCTCTCCCACTTTGTACGGCTTGGCGTTTCCCGCGGGCTGGTCGTGACGGCCGGCTCGAAGGGGTGCTTCTCGCGCCTTGCCTGACCGCCCGCACTCGCTGCTGCGAAGACGGCGACCGACAATGAGATTCCAACGACATGCGAGCAACGCGTCGCCTTGCCGACGATACGGGATCTCCCACGATCTGGCGAGCCGAGAGACCGCTAGGAGTCCGTCAGTCGAATGACCACCTCGTCTAGCTCGCCGCTGTTGATGGCAGAGTCTCTACGCCCTGTAGACCCAGCGAAGGCGTGCGCCGCGCGTGCCGGCGTGTCGTCGGATCTTCTTCGCTGGGAGCAGAGCGAGAGTTGTGATACCGACCTTATCATTCGGTGCGAATGAGTCCGCCTTGGACATCGGTGTGTCTGATTCTCTGCGTGTTGGACGTAACGGCTACGGTGCAAGCGCAGCAGGTCGCAGATCATGAACCGCAGGAAGAGGAGCAGCCCGAGGAGCCTGCTTCTCCGACGGGAGCGCTTCCCCTCGAGGATCCGACCATCCAGCCCGAACGAGAATCCGACCTGAGGGTGAGCGAGGAGCCGGAAGGCGACACCAGCGCCGACGAGGGAGAGCGGCCTGCAGCAGAGCCTGAGGAGGAAGCAACAGCGGAGCAGACGACCGGAGAGTTGCCCGTCGAAGACCCGACAATCGTAGAGCCAGCGAAGACTGAGGAAGAGGAGGAGGTGACGAAGCAGGAGAAGTCAGCGGAGCCGCCAACGAAAGGTCCCGAGGAGGAGCGCGGCTCAAATGTGAAGGTGGTCTACGATCAGGGGTTTTTGCTCGCCGTCGATGACTGGTTTTACCTTGCCCTGGCCGGGCTGATGCAAGCTCGATACACGGTCAACTATCGAACGAAACCTCCAACCGACCCTGACACCGCGATCCGTGAAAAGCAGGTCTCGGAGGGGTTCGACGTACCACGAGCGCGTTTTCAGTTGGGGATCGGTCTCACTCAGTTCGTCGCGCTGTATATGCGAATCGGCGTGGTAGCCGGTGGGAACTTCAGCTTTCAACGCGCGTTCATCGACCTGAAGTGGAAGTATTTCCGGATCCGTGCGGGCTTGTTCATGAACGAGACGGATGCCGAGTCTCTCGTCAATCCCGAGGATCTCTACATGTTGGACTATTCGATTGCCCAGAACGTGTACGACCCGGGTAGCTCCAAAGGCGTCATGTTCACCTACCTTCGAAAGCGATTCTCGATCAATCTCGGCTACTCGGACGGCCTTCGGACCGGATTCGCGGAAATCCGTGAACCCGTGAGGGCGGACTTCGCGGTGACCCTGCGCACGCAGTACGGCTGGGGTGAAGGGGGTCTCGCGGGATTCAACCGTCTCACCGCCCGGCGGGGAACGCCTTTCGGCGTGCGGCTCGGCGCGGCCTTACACTACCAAGACGGGGGTCGCAGCCAGGGGACCCTTCCGGTGCAGATCATGCTGGGGACCATCGACCTTTCGCTTCGCGGAAGCGGATGGAGCCTGCTGCTGACGTTGATCGCCGGCCAGGATGCCACGAATCAGACCGAAACCAATGAAGCGGGTGAGGTGATCTCCGCCGGCGTTGTGCTGACCGGTGGCTACTTCGTCTTGGAAAACCTCCAGGTCTTTGGTGTGTACAGCATCGTGGCAAAGCCCCGGGTCCAGGGTACGTTGCCACCCAACGTCCCACCGGAGTTCGCGGCAACGGAGAACTTTCAGGAGTTCGGCGTCGGCCTTTCTTATTTCGTCGTCCCGGGCAGGAACAACGTGAAGCTCTCCAGCGATTTTCAGTACTTCTTGGGCCGGCAGACGGGCAGCATCGTGCCGACCTCGCCTTTGAACGCGATTCAGCCAAACGATGCTGGAAGCCAGTTCGCTTGGCGGGTTCAGCTGACCGCCGCCTTCTGAGTCGCCCCCTCGGAGATTGGAACCCATGCGATCATCTCAAGACAGACTCAGTGGTTCCCCTGATGCCTCGATGGCTTCGGCGCGATGGCGAGTCTCGTGGGGACTTGCAATTGTGCTGGGGCTGATCGCATCCGCCGCAACCGCCGACGAGACCAGAGCCAACGAAGCGCAGTCGTCGAAGGGCGAGCGCACGGAGGAAACGGTCATGGAGCAAACGAGCGTCGGCCAGACAGTGGTGGAGATGGCAGCACCGGATTGGCGCTATCCAAAAGCCATAGCGTCGCGGCCGCTGACCATGAAGAAGTTCATGATCCGCGGTACGTTCATCGTCGACGTCAAACGCGCAGTGTACGACAGAGCCGCGGGCATGCTGGCCGACAAGCCGCTGGTGTCTGTCGACCTAGGCGCAGCCTTTGCGGTGTTCGATAATCTCGAAGTCGGCGTGAGCGGCCATCGCATCGGCTCGACCCCTGCAAACGCGGCCCAGGACATGTTTCCCATCGTCGTCTCTCCCACGGGGCGCTTCGGAGACATGCCGCTCTTCGTACGGTACCGCTTCCTGCGCCGGAGCTACTTCGAGATGGCGGGAGACGTAGTCTTGCTCATCCCGACGGGTACGAATCTCGCCCTCACGCTGAGTCTGCCGATGCGCATTCGCACACGGGCACCGGTGACCATCGACACGGGCCTGCATGGGGTCGTTCTTTCGAACGGTGCTGGTTTGAATGTCGATGCTCCGGTCAAGGCAACCTACAGCATCACCTCCTCGGGTTTTCTTTTCGGAGAGAGTGGTTTCTCGTTTCAGAATTTGGCACGAAACCTGACTGGCGGAAGCTACGATGACTCCAACTTGGCCTTTCCGGTCGCCCGCAATCAGGTGCTCGTCCCCATGGTCGTCGGCGGGGGCTATACGCACGTCCTCAAGAACGTGGTCATGCTCGACATCTTCGCGCAATTCGGGTGGCGACCCTTGGTCTACTTGAACCCGCCGTCTGGCGCGGACGTCGTGCCCGTTGCGAAAAGTTGGGTGCTCGCGGTGGGCGTGGCGATTCACACCAGTCCCGTCCTCCAACGAGGAGACCTCTAGGACGCAGGCTAGAACCTGACGAAGACGTCGAACTCGGGCGAGACCGCCTTGAGCCCCAGAGACTCGGGGATGGCTAGCCCAAGTTGGTGCCTCGCGGCAGGGGACGGCATGGAGCCCGTGAAGTTCACACATAGCGTTCCCCAGCCCGAGGACTTTTTTCCTGCCCCAAAGGGTAGGAATCGCAGTTCATAGCCGAAACGGCACCCGCATTTCAAGACCCGCGGGTCGCGTCATCAAAATTTCAGCTTGCTCGCTCTGACCTACCGCGGAAATTGCTGCGCATTTTTGCCTCTTCCAGGGCGTGAAACTCGCGTGCTTGGCCGCACCGCTGACGCCAAGAGCTGCCGCTTCAACGCCTTTGCGCCCAGAACGCGCCTCTGAGAATCTGGTTCAATGGGTAAGTACGTTGCCTTTCTTCGTGGGATGAACCTAGGCCGGCGTCGCATCACGAATGACGAGCTGTGCCGCTGCTTCGACGCGATGGGCTTCGAGGATGTCGCTGCGTTTCTAGCGAGCGGGAATATCCTTTTCTCTGCCAGAGCTCGGAGCGGTGCCACCCTGGCAAAACGGATCGCTGAGGGACTCAAGGAACGGCTCGACTACGAGGTTCCCACCTTTGTTCGCAGCGCGAAGCAGCTTGCCGCCATCGCGTCCTACTCCCCATTTTCCGCCACGGCGCTCGCGAGGACCGAACGAAGGCTCCAGGTCGCATTGCTGCGGGGCGAACCCACCGCCGAGATCGCACGGACAGCGGAGAACCTCACGACGGCCGATGATCACCTGGCTGTCAAAGGCAGTGAGCTCTACTGGCTTCCTAAGGCCGGCCTTTCCACATCCGATCTCGACACCCGCTTGCTCGAGAAACTGCTTGGCCCCATGACCATCCGCACCCAGCGAACGCTGGTCCGCCTCAACGGAAGGCTATTCGCCTGAAAGCCGAAAGGCCCACCAAAACACGGCGCGCCTGGAGAGATTCGAACTCCCGACCGTCGGCTTAGAAGGCCGCTGCTCTATCCAACTGAGCTACAGGCGCGTGTGCAATTGGCAGCGCCATGGTGGGCCAGTCGTACCGCGGGCGCAATGAGCGCGGGCGAGGGCTTTCGCGGCGATGCATCGGTGCCGCCGGGGCTCGACGCGCGTAGGCCAGGGCAGCTGAAGAACACAGGACAGCGCGTTAGGCTGGTTCGTCTTCGCGCCGACGGGACGTAAGGTAAGCGACACCCCCCGACAGTAGGAGTATTGCGCTGCCTGCCGCGCCGCCGCCCCAACCCTAGGCCGCTGCTACTTTGGCAATCGATGACAAGTTGTCAATCTCCAAAAAACCGTTAGCCAGCGCGGCCACTCGCGTCACGCTCGGTTCTTCCGAGGATCAGGTCGGACGCTTTTTCCGCCACGGCGACGGTGGGGGCATGGGTATTGCCCGAGGGCAGAAGCGGGAAGATCGATGCATCGGCGATGCGGAGGTTGGTGATGCCGTGGACACGGAGCTGGTTGTCGACGACGGCCATGGGGTCGTCCGCGGCGCCCATCCTGGACGAGCCCACCGGGTGATAGAGACTCATCGCCTCGTTGCGCCAGAACTCGAGGATCTCGTCGTCGGTTCGAACGGACTCACCGGGCAGGATCTCGTAGGTGGCGTACGGCTCGAAGGCCTCGGACTGGTAGATCTTGCGTTGCAGCTTGAAGCCCTCGATGGCCAAGTCGCGATCGTGTTCGGTCGACAAGTAGTTGTGGATGATCTTCGGAAATGCCGCCGGATCGGTGCTTCGCGCATGAACGCTTCCACGCGATGTAGGTCGCACGACGCAAATCGTGGAGTTCACACCCGGATCCTTCGAGGACACCATGTTGCCCTCACTGTCCATGCCACCCGCTCCCGGGGTGAAGTGAATCTGGAAGATAGGACGCTGCGCTCCCTCGTTCGGCACGAAGCCACCGACGTTGCATGCCGGCATCGTTAGTGGGCCCTTTTTTGTGACCACGTACTTGAGCACGTTCCATGCCACGCGCGGAAACTTTCCGTCCTCCGAGAGGCACTTCTTGGTTTTCACACCCTGCTGAACCCAGAGTTGCAAGTGATCCTGTAGGTTCTCCCCAACACCGGGAAGCGCGTGCTTCACGTCGATTCCGAGGCCTCGAAGCACATCTGGGTCGCCGATCCCAGAAAGCTCGAGCAGCGGCGGCGTGTTGTAGGTGCCAGCCGCCAACACGATCTCGCGGCGCGCCTGCGCGCTTCGTAGGGCGCCTTTGCCATCTCCATACTCGACGCCAACCGCCTTTTTTCCATCGAGCAGAACACGCTGGGCCCGGGCGTTGAGCACGATGGTGAGGTTCGGGCGCTTCTTCACTTCTGCGCCCAGGAACGCGTCGGCGGAGCTCCAGCGCCGCCCGTCCTTCATGTTGACCTGCACGTAGCCGATGCCCTCTTGGGTCTCGCCGTTGATGTCTTCGTTGCGGGGAATGCCCACGCTAACCGCCGCATTGATGTACGCCTCGCTGATATCGTACTTCATCGAGACGTGCGTGACGTTCAGCTCGCCGCCTTTGGCGTGGTATTCGTTGGCCGGCCCCGGCTCGTAGTTTTCAGAGCGCTTGAAATAGGGAAGCATGTCGGCGTAGGACCAGCCTTCGCAGCCGCGAATCGCCGACCAATCATCGTAGTCCTGCCGCTGACCTCGCATGTAGACCATGCCGTTGATCGAGCTGCACCCACCGAGCACCCGCCCCCGCACCACGCTGATCTCACGGCCGTTCATGTACGGCTCGGGCTCGGTCTTGTAGAGGTTGGTCGTCTTTTCGTTGTACATCAGCTGGGTGAAGCCGATGGGCATCTTGATGAGGGGGTTGTTGTCCTTGCCGCCCGCTTCGAGGAGCAGCACGCGGTTCGCGGAGTCCGCAGAAAGCCGATTCGCAAGACAGCAGCCGGCCGACCCGGCACCCACAATGATGAAATCGAAAACCTCGTCAGACATCTACGCTCACAAGCCCCCGTGCTGAGGCCTATCACATGGCGAGGCTGTGACAACGGCCGTCCGCCGTCCCATGATCGACCACGGTGCTGACCATCGATGGTTCATGGGGCGAAGGAGGCGGCCAAGTCCTTCGCACCTCGCTGGCCCTGTCTCTGCTGACCGGCAAGCCGTTCCGCATCGTCGGCATTCGCAAGCGGCGATCGCGTCCGGGTCTCAGGCCGCAGCATCTCACCGCGGTCCGCGCATCGGCAGAGGTGGGGAATGCCGTCGTGACGGGCGCGGAGATCGGGTCGCAGGAGCTGACGTTCACGCCCAAAACTGCAAGCGGCGCAGCGTACGCCTTCGACATCGGGACGGCTGGAAGCACCACCCTGGTCCTGCAAACGGTTCTGCCCGCGCTGATGTTGGCGTCCGAGCCATCGAGCCTCCTCCTCGAGGGGGGAACCCACAACCCGCAGTCTCCGACCTTCGAATTCATCGAACGTGCCTATCTTCCTTTGGTGCGACGTCTGGGCCCACACGTTCGGGCGACGCTGGAGCGTCCAGGATTCTACCCGGCAGGCGGCGGCCGCTTGCGGGTGGAAATCGAGCCGGTGTCCGAGCTGACGCCCTTCGATCTTCTCGATCGAGGGGCAATGCGAGAGCATCGAGCCACGGCCACCGTCGCCCACCTGCCACGGCACATCGCAGAACGCGAGATCGACGTCTTGAGTCGAAAGCTTCGATGGGACCCTGATTGCTTTTCCATCGTCGAGCGCATCGATGCCGACGGGCCGGGCAATGTGGTCATCGTGGAGCTGGTCGCGGAGCACGTGACCGAGGTGTTCGCGGGATTCGGGCAGAAAGGCATACCTGCCGAGGAAGTCGGCAAGCGTCTCGGAAACGAGGTCAGAGAATACCTTCGCGCCGAGGTGCCGGTCGGCCGGCATCTGGCCGACCAGCTCGTGTTGCTGAACGGGATTGCCGGCCGCGGAGCCTTCCGCACCCTTTCCCCGACGGGCCATCTGACCACCCAGCTACAGGTGATTCGCGCCTTTCTGAGCGTCGATTTCGAGGTGTCCCAAGAAGCCGCCGGCTCCTGGCTCGTCGCACGCGCGAGTTGAAGCCGTGGCCACGCGTCGCGCGATCAGCTGCTCGGCGGCAGGAGCTCGCTTTCCTCCGTGAGGTCGAGCCAGACCGCGCGGTGGTGATCGAGAACGAGCCCATCGTGGATGTCGAGGATCTGTCCGGTCAGTTGATCGAGCGCCTCGTCCTTGGCGCCCCATGCTTGGAGGAAGCGCGCTTCGATCCGCTGCGCGGTCTCGGCGAAATTCGCCACGACCAGGAGTCGATGACCGGCATGGGCCCTCAGGTAGCCGAACAGGTGACGATTTCCCGTGTCGACCACCTCCATCCCTCCGTCGTAGAGCGCCGGAAGCCGCTTTCGCAGGTTGAAGAGCTTCACCGTCTCGCGAAAGAAGCGCCATTCGATGGTGTCCTGGTCGGCCAGATCCTCCTTCGCCTCCCAACGCTTTCGGCAGCGATGAACCCACCGGCTGTCGTTCACCTTCCGTGGATCGGTGAGATAGGTGTAGTCGTTGATCATGCCGTACTCGTCGCCAGCATAGAGAAGCGGCAAGCCTCCGATGCTCGACTGGATGCCCATGAGCAACGTGATTCGGCGCACGGCACGCTCGATCAGCTCGCTGTCGTTTCGCTCCAGCGCTTCTTCGAGACCTGCGAGAGACGACAGCGTCCCCGAGATGCGAGCATCGCCCGTCGCGGCGTTCTGCTGGAACTTCTTTCCTCGCGCGAAGGATCCTGGAAATTCACCGGTGTAGAACTCGGTTAGGAAGCGCCGGTGGCCTGCGGGATCGATCCCGACGCTGCGCGCGTCCTCGTCGTCGAAGGTCCAGCCGATGTCGTCGTGGCATCGCAAGTAGTTGACCCAAGAGCACCCGGCGGGAAGCCGGTAGCGCGTGCGCATCGAATGCTCGAGGAGCCTCACGTCGCGGGTCGCCAACGCTTCCCACAGAAGCGCCATCAGCAGCGGATTGTACGAGAGCTGGCACTCCTCGGGGTACACGTAGCGGATCACTTCTGCCGGATGCACGATCGCTTCGGACTTGAACAGGAGAGACGGCGCGGCGATTCGAGCCATCGCGTTGAAGGCGCGGATGATCGTGTGCGCTTCGGGCTGATTCTCGCAGTTGGTGCCGAGTCGTTTCCACAGGAAAGCCACCGCATCGAGCCTCAAGACCTCCACCCCGCGGTTGGCGAGAAACAACATCTCCTCGGCCATAGCGCGAAAGACCTCGGCGTTCGCGTAGTTCAAGTCCCACTGATAGCTGTTGAAGGTCGTCCAGACCCATCGCTCGAGCTCCTTGCACCAAGTGAAGCTTCCCCTTCGAACCTCTGGGAAGATGTCCCGCAAGTACCGCTGGAACTGATCAGGAAGCTCCCGATCGGGGAACGTGAAGTAGTAGGCCATGAAGTCGTGGTCGCCGGACTTGGCGCGGAGCGCCCACTCGTGCTCGTCGGACGTGTGATTGAAGACGAAATCGAGAACCAAGCTGATGCCTTCGTGACGAAGCACCGCAGCGACCTCCTCGAGCTCCCCCATGGTGCCGATGTCGGGATTGATCGAGCGGTAGTCGCTGACGGCGTAGCCACCATCGTTTTCGCCGTGGGGAGTCGAAAAGAGCGGCATCAGATGGAGATAAGTCAGCCCGAGCCGCTTGAAATAAGGAATGTGATCCTTGAGCTTGGCGAGGTGATCGCTGAAAAGATCGACGTATAGGACGATGCCGACCATCTCTTGCGAATGAAACCACTCCGGATCCGCCTCGCGTTTCTCGTCCAGACGTCGGAGCTCCTCGGGCCGGTCGAGCCACGAGCGAATCAACGACCGCAGGATACGCTCGAGGGTGTAGTGAAAGTCGTACTGCCAGCCGTAGAGGTCATGCAGATGCGAGAACAAGCGCTCCCATTCCCGGTTGAGACGGTTCCTGAAGCGATGCCAATCGAAGGCGACGGGCTTCAGTTGCTCGGCGAACGCCTCCTCCAGCTCGGGGAGGAGGCGCTTGAGGGACTTGCGCGCCTGCTCCGGCTTCCAGTCGTGCCCTGAGAGCATCACCCCTTCACCTCGTGCGTGGGGGCCAACACGAGCGCGGTTCGCGAAGGAAGATAGAGGCTCAAGAAGTGGCGCTCGATGCGGTCCGGCAGGGCGTGGTGCTCGATGTCCGATGCCTGGCGGTCGAACCCACCATAAGCTCGGCGATCGGTATCGAGCACCGTTCGGTATGTGCCAGGAGCGGCGGGAATCCGGTAGTCGGGAAACGAACGGCTCGGATGGAAGTTCATCACGAATATGAGCCCTCCGCGCAGCCAGGCGAGAATCTTCGTTCCCTCGTCGGAGTGCAGAAGGAATTCGTCCCGGCCGTCCGGCACACCGTACCTGCGAGCAAGTGCGATCAGGTCGCGGTCGAACGCCGCGAGGTGCCGGTAGCGAAGGCTGTCATCCTCGGCGAGCCGCCACTGTCGACGCGCATACGCATACGACCAGCCGTTGCCTTCTCTTGGAAAGTCGATCCACTCGGGGTGGCCGAACTCGTTACCCATGAAGCAGAGGTAGCCATGCCCGGCGGTCCCCAGCGTGGCTAGGCGGATCATCTTGTGGAGGGCGATTCCCCGCTCGACTGCCAAATCCTCGCTCGTGATCGACATGCGGTCGTACATGCGCGAGCCCACGAGGCGAAAGATCAGTGTCTGGTCGCCCACCAGCGCTTGGTCGTGCGATTCGGCATAGCTGATGGTCGGCTCGTCGCGCCGGCGGTTGGTGAGCTCGTGAAACAGTTTGCCAATCGGCCACTGCTCGTCCGGCACATCCTTGGTGAGCTCGATCCACATGTCGGCGACGCCCATCGCAAAGCGATAATCGAATCCCGCGCCGCCTTCGGAGACCGGCAATGCGAGACCCGGGAAGCCAGAGACGTCTTCCGCGATCGTCACCGCACCGGGCGAGAGCGTGTGCACGAGGTCATTGGCAAGTGTCAGGTAAGCGAGCGCATCCTCGTCGACGTCGGGACCGAAATAGTCGTCGTAGCTCGTGAACTTCCGCGCGAGCCCGTGGTCCGCGTAGAGCATGCTGGTGACGCCATCGAACCGGAAACCGTCGACTCGGTACTCGTCCATCCAAAAGCGACAGTTCGATAGCAAGAAATGGAGCACCTGCGGCTTGCCGTAATCGAAGCACCGCGAGTTCCATGCAGGATGCTCGCCCCGCGGCCCTTCGTGGAAATAGAGGCTCGGCGTCCCATCCTGCCGCGAAATGCCTTCCACCTCGTTGCGGGCAGCGTGTGAATGGACGAGGTCCATGAAGACCCGAAGACCCATCCCGTGCGCCTCGTCCACCAGGGCCTTGAGCTCCTCCGGAGTGCCAAAGCGCGAAGAGCACGCGAAGTAGCTCGAGACCTGATACCCGAAGGACGCGTAGTACGGGTGTTCGGCGAGCGCCATGATTTGAATCGCCTCGTAGCCGGCATCGAACACGCGCGGGAGCACCTGCTGGCGGAACTCGTCGTAGGTGCCGACCTTCGGCTCCTCTTGGGCCATGCCGATGTGCGCTTCGTAAACCAGGAGAGGCCTACCCGGCCGTGGCGGAGCTGCGTGGCGCCACTGATAGGGCGTCTCGGGGCGCCAAACCTGGGCATTGAAGCTCCCCGCGCTCTCGTCGCGCACCACGCGCCGGACCCAAGCCGGCAGCCGATCGCCCCCTCCGCCCGGCCAGTGAACCTCGAGCCGGTAGGGGTCGCCGTGGGACAGGACGTTCGCGGCGAGCTCGATCTCCCAGACGCCTTCGTCACCCGTTCGATGGAAGGCGAGCTCGGGCAAGGGCCGCCAACCCGAAAACGGCCCCTTCAAATGAATCGAGACCGCATTGGGGGCCCACTCTCGCAGCACCCACCGGCCGTCGCGAAAGTGAAGACCGAAGTATTCGTGTCCCGAAGCGAAGTCGGGCAGGCTCATCCCACCTTGCGTGATCCGTTGCTCCATCGCCCGCACGTGTCGGACCCGGCGCTCTAGGGTGGGAGCATAACGCGACAGCAGCGGATCGCGCTCGATCAGTCGGCGGACGATCTGCTCCGGGGCGGAGGATTCGGCCGGGGGCATCCGATCTGTTCTAACACAAGACGGACGCGGCGTGAGCAGGTCAGGAAGCAGGCGTATGGTCCAGACGGAACTCTCCGAGCTGACGGTCGCCGCTCGTGACCGTGTATCGGAACTGGCTGCGCGGAAGCGCTCGGATGCGGTCCCCCGGGTAAACCAAGACGATCTCGCCCGCGCGCCGATCCACCGGCGCATCGTCGTACCGCTCGCTCATCGGCCCAACCCCCTCGAGCTGCCCCTCCATGCCCACGTCGACGCGCTCCACGTTCGCAAAATCACCACGAAGGCGAATCACCACTAGATCCTCCTCTGCGATGCTGCACGGCACGATCTGGCCCGGGTCGATCTGGTAGGTGCGTATCCTGAGACCGGCTTGCTCCAATCCTTCGACGGCCTGCACCGTCAACCCGCTGCGCAGCGCCCCCGCCGACACCACGGCTCGCACGCCTGCATCCAGCCTTGCGATCGCTTCGAGCCGTCGCGCGGTCGCCATGTCCTCGAAGAGGGCCTCCTCGACCTCGGCTTCACGCTCGGGCGGCAACTCGCCTTGCCAGTACCGAATCAGCTCTTCGAGCCCGACCGTCATGGGGCCTCCGTTTCGTCTTCGAGCTCCCGAACGCCCATGAGCGCGGCGAGGCGAGCGATTGCGCGATGCCGAATGACGCGCACGTGCCCCGCGCGCAGACCCAGTGCGTCGCCGATCTCTTGCGCGGAGCGTTCGTCGCGAAAGCTGAGGACGACGATTGCGCGCTCTCGCTCGGAAATACCGTCGAGGGCCCCGGCGAGTCGCTCGACCTCTCGCGGCTCCACCGGCTCGACGAAGGAGCTCTGCTCTCGCGCGGTCGCGGAGGCGACCTCGGCTGCACGGCGTTCCCGTCGCCGGGTGTCATGGGCCATCCAACGGGCGGTGCCCAAAATGAACGAGCCGATGCGATCCGGCTGGCGCACCTCTCCTGTGCGCAACCGCTCGATGACCGCGGTCATCACGTCTTGCGCCAGATCCTCCGCGCGCGCTTCGTCCCCCAAGTGACGCATGCCGTACAGGAAGACGCGCCGGCCGAAGCGCGAGACCAAGGCTGCCTCTGCGCCTCGGTCTGCGCCGTCGATCACGGCACGGGCCAGCTCCCCGTCTGACAGGGTGTCGTCGAATGTGCTGAGCCACCGGGACACCGCTCCCGAGCGTACCAAACTCGGGAAGCGGGCAGCAACTCCTGCGATGCAGGATGCGGTATGGGTCGCGCCAATCATCAGGCAGCGGAGAGCATGGCTTCGAGCGCAGATTGATCAGGCCCCACGAAGGGATCGGACCTTCGCGCTCGGTCGAGCTGCTCGGAAAGCCAAGCGAGCTTGCCGTGCGCCGGCGGCAGATGGGCGCTCAGGACGTGCTCCGGCGAAAGCCGCCCGAGCTCGACCAAGGAGCCCCGAAACGTCGAATCACTGACTCCAGCAAGCCAGGGTGCGTCGACCATCGTCCACTTGGATAGTCCCTCGACCACGCTCGACGAGTCGATCGAGGCGACATCCTCGATTGATGTGGCGCCGTAGGCGTCGTCGAGAAGCGCACCAAAGCAATCGGAGCTGAACAACGCCCGCGACGTGGCATCGAACACGCCCATCGTCTCGGGCGCATCGTAGCTCGGCAACGCGACCGCGCGGAGCTGACGGTCTCCCACGTCGAGGCACTGGCCGGGATTGATGAGATAGAAGCGCTCCGGGGGTAGCGGCGTGCGCATGGAGAGCTTGCCCATGCCCAGGTAATTGGTGACCACCCGGGCGTTGGGTGCCAGCGTGAGCAGCTTTTCCAGCGCTCCGACGTGATCGGCGTCACAGTGGGTCAACCAAATCCAGCGAAGGTCGGCGGGATCGATGCGCGTAGTCAGCACGCTGATGGTTTCGTCGACCAAAGCGGGCAGGCCGGTATCGACGAGCACCGGCTCCGACGCCTCGACGAGGAACGCGTTGACGGGCAGCACGCCGAGGCCGGGAACCGGGGTCGTGCTCGACACGCAGCTGACGTTGGGCGCGACGGTGAACGCGCCATGCGAAATGGGTCCATTCATTGACATTCTCCTTTTCGATGGGGCCTGGTTTCGCAGCGTGACCCCGAGGTTCACTCGGGAAGTGCGCGCCAGGCGGGCTGCGTTACAGACGCGGCGCAAAAAAATGCAGCGTCGGTTCGCTAGCTCGCTTCATGCCAAATGGGTGACGTCCAGGCGCGCTCCTGGACCAGGTCGAAGCGATTGGTCCCCGTGAAGCTCCCCGGCGCGCCCTCGATGTCGCAGCATCCTTCCCAGCCGGCCCATCCCGTTTCGCTCGCGAACGTGCCCGTGGCGGCATCCAGCTGGTCGCAGGCCACGCCAAGCTCGAGACACTGCAAGGTGTTCCAGCGGCAGCTCGGCTGCTCGAGCACACGGACGTAGTAGTATGCGTCCCGCGCCGCTTCGAGCTCGGGATCGGTCCAGGTAACGCAGAGCTGCTCGGGCCGACCCCCGGTGACGATCGAGCAGTCGGGCCGAGGCTCCGGCCCATCGGCCTGCCCGGCCACGTCGAACACTTTGGTCTGAACCACCCCCTCGGCGTCGATCCAACCCTTGACGACTTGAATGCGCTCGAGCGGCGCGCCTGGCGCGCTGCCGCCCGGATCCTGCAAAGCCCAGGCGGCAAGGCTCGGCGCTCCATCGCCCGCTGGAAGCACGGAGCCCATCGGAACCGCGTCGACCTCCCCCTGCTCGACGGGCGTTTCCCCGGCTTCCAGGCGAACACAGAAATCCGCCGGGAATGGTGCGCGGCGACCGTAGGTGCGCACCTCGATTCGGGGTCCGCTCGTCGCGTAGGCACGCCTGGCCTTCAGCGCGGCGAAGATCGCTTCACGCGTGTTCTCTTCAGCCCAGACTGCGGTCAGCCCACCCGGGTTGTTCGAAAAGGCGACCGAGCGCTCGAAGACGCGCACGGTGCACTCCGGATCGTCGATCGCGCAGCTCCACTCCCCGAGGCGAGTCGCGGGGTCCGCGTCGATGACGCCGCCGTGCCCGTTGAAGCCCTGTTCGTCCACCGCCCCGGGGATGCCGTTGTGCGTGTCCGTCGAGCCGATGAAGCCGAACTGATAAGGATTCGAGCCGAGCGATGCCCGGGCGCGCATACCTTCCCCGAGCGCGCCCCGAACGAAATCGAGCGGCGAAGAGCAGTCGCGGGGCTCCGAGGCGGCCGTCGGATCTCCGGTCACCGTGGTGCACAAGGACTCCTCGATCGGCTTGCAGCGAGGGCTGTCGTCCGCCGCTCCAGTGCAAATGGGCTTGTTCTGCTCGAAGTAGCAGGCGGCGTCCATCTCGTCCGAGCCGAGCCCGTCGAAACCGAATCCCGCCATGCATTCGGACTGGCCCTTGAGCTGAATGATCTCCACCATGCGGTCCGACTTCGCGCGGAGCGCCGCGTCCTCAGGAGTCAAGGGTTGATTGTCCCGGCCGGCAAACGCGAAAGGCGTCCCGATGGGAAGGAACATGCGGCCGTCCGCGAGGTTCGAGTTGTGCGGAATGGTCAAGTAGTCGCAGCCCTCGATGTTGCCGCATTCTGCCTCGAGCGAGTCGAAGAGCTCCCACTCGCTTTCCGTATCGAAGAGCGAGATCGCATGGCGCGGAAGAACGTCTCCGAGGAAGACGACGTTTCGATGCATGCTCGAGCCATTGATCAAGGGGCTGTATTCGTAGGCATGAAGCGTGGTGAAAGCGCAAGGGTCGTTCTGCGCCTCGGTGACCGCTTGAACGTCCTCCCAGACCGTATCCGGATCGGGAATGCTCGAAAACAAGCTCTCGATGAGCTCCGCATCGATGGGGTTGTCGCCCTGGATGAAGTCATCGACCGAGTCGCGGATCAGCGCTCCCACCGGACCGCATGCGAGGTCAGGCATGTCGCCGCCGCATGCGGTGGAGAACGCCCCCAGAAACTCCGCGTGCTCGGTGACGGCCGTGAAGTCGAGCGGGCGGTCGAGCTGCAACGTCCCGCATTCGGTATCTGGATCGTCACAGACGATTCCAGCGGGCTGGCCTTTGGCGAAGCGATAGGCCTCCTCCGGGCCGTTCAAAGAGCTGAAGAAGTATGCATCGAAGGAGATGCGGGTGTGGACGTGAAGGTCGCCCCACAATACGCGCAGCCCGGGATGGAAGTCTTCGCAGAGCCCCTCGCATTCCGAGCCCACGCAGGGGTCCGAGGTGGATTCCTGCGTCGAGCACCCCACCATCAGACCGAGGAGCACGAACCAGAGTCGTTTCATGTTCAGCTAGACCACATCCTTTGGAGGCACCAGAACACTGCGGCGACACCGATAGCATAGGCGGCGGCCCATTCGAAATCCCGTCGTAGCTCGGGCCAATGGGCGTGCAGGAGTGGCCGCGCCGACCGAACGAGCCACCATGCGCTCGCCACGGCGGCCAGGAAGAGCAACTGTCCGGCCTCGACCCCCAGATTGAACAGGAAAAGGGCGCTGCCGATCGCCTCCTCGGGTAGACCGACCTCGCGAAGAACGCCCGCAAAGCCGAACCCATGGAGCAGACCAAAGAGGAACGCGACGGCCCATGGATAGCGCGCGGTGAGGGAATGCTCGGCCCCGTCTCGGGTGAGCTCGACCGCCAGCAGCAACACGCTCAACGCGATCGAGATCTCGACGGGCTTGCTCGGCAGACGAACCAACCCGAGAACCGACCCGGCAAGCGTCAAGCTATGCGCGACCGTGAACGCGGTCACGGTCCAAGCCATGATGGAGGCGATGGCGCGCCATGCCTCGTTCCTTTTCACGCGGGTGACCACGAGCAGAAGAGCAAAGACGAACAAGAGGTGGTCCGGGCCCGAGAGGATGTGCTCGATGCCGAGCACGAAGAAGCCATCGGTCGCGTGTCGAGGCCGTTCAGCCGTCGAATCCTTGCTCAGCAGGAGCGCAACCTGGGATGCGTCCCGTGACAACACCGCCGTCCATGGGCCCTCGCCTCCTCCGTCGATGTGAAGGAAAAGCTCCCCAACGACGGGTCCGAGCCCGTCGACCGAAACCTCGGCGCCACGGAGCTGGTCTAGGGTGCACGCAACGCGCCACGACTCGATGACGGCATCGGGAGTCCGCCTCGACGCATGATCGCCGAGGTCTCGGCAAACGCTCGGAAGCCGGACGCGCAGATTGCGGGGCCCGGGCTCCACACGCGGAACCTTGAGAAGCACGTGGACCGTGCCGTCGGGCCGTACGTCGAGGCGCAGCAGCGCGGCGCTGATCGAATGAGCGGACGCAAGCGCGGGCGGCGAAACGAGGCCCCCAAGAGCGATGGCAAGCCAGAGGCGCCCCATCATGGCCGTGCGTTCCCCTCCGCTGCATATCGTTCGATGATGCGGTCGACCGCCTGCTGGTTGAGGCGCTGGCGCTCGGCATACATCCAATCGGCGCTCGCCCGTTCGCGGACCGCCTCGAGCGAAGGCGGCTCCGCCTCGTGCTCGGCTATCACGCGAACCACGTGCAGCCCATAGGATGACTCGATGGGAGCGGACCAGCGTCCGAGGGGAAGCTCCACGATGCGATCGGCAAACGCGCGGCCGAAGGTCCGCGCGATTGCTGCCGGGGTCTGGTCACGAAAAAGCTCGCCACGCGGAAAGGGATCTCCGGCAACCGACGCATCGGGGGAAGCAGTTAGCTTCTGCGCGGCTGCCTGTGCATCTGCGGCGAGGCGCGTCTTGCGTTTGCCGCGGCTGAAGAACCGATGCTCGAACGACAGACGCGATGGCTGGCTGTAGTCCGCCGTGTGGGCGTCGATCCACGACTGGAGCGTCGCATCGTCCGGCTCGGGCACGGGGGTCGTGTCCTCGATGAGGAAACGCATGCGCTGCACCAAGCGGCGCCGAACCACCGTGTCGCTCTCGTCGAGGTTCAGCTCGAGCGCACGGCGATAGAGCGCTTCTTCCTCGATCCACTCGCGCTCGAGTCGAGCTCGTTGCAAAGGCGTGGGCTCAGCGCCGGTTCGGGCTTTCCAGTCGCGGGCGAGCTGATCGATGGGTGCGTCACCGAGCGACAGCGGCTCGGTCGGCGAATCTTCGACGGCGGCATACACGGCGAACACAGCCGCGCCGAGCACGACGAAATGAAGAAGCGGCTCGCGAAGCCAGCGGCGCCAACTGGAGGTCGTATCAGTCACGACGTCGGACTTTAGCCTTCCACCGCACCTCGGCCAGCGCGCCAACGAATATGCGTTTACTTGGAAGACTCCGGGTAGTACGGATCGAGCGATGCCGCGACGACACCCGGAGTGGGAGCCGATGACCGCCTTCGTCGCAGACATGTCGTACTTCAGCGGAAAGATGGAAGCGTACCTCCGATACAAGGAGATCCCGTTCGAGCGCAGAGTCGTCGACATGAAGGTGCTGCGAAGCGAGATCTTGCCGGCGACTGGGCTCATGAAGGTGCCCGTGATCCGGCTCGCGAACGGTCAGTGGCTGAAGGACACCACGCCCATGATCGACTGGCTCGAGTCTCGGTATCCGGAGCCGCCGGTGATTCCGAGGGACCCCGTGCGGCGCTTCCTGTCGAAGCTGATCGAGGACTACGCGGACGAGTGGTGCTGGCGCGCAGCGCTCTATTGGCGCTGGAAGCCCATCGAGTCGCGCAGGCTTCTCATGCGACGCATCGGTCACGAGGTGCTCGGGGATTTTCCGGCCCCCAATTGGCTTGCCGGTTGGTATTACGGCCGCCGTCAGATCGCCACCTATCTCACGGGCGACGGGCTGAGCCGCGAGACCGAGCCGTACATTCGGGGTCAGTATCTCGACCTTCTCGACAACATGCGGCTCTTGCTCGAGGACCAGCCGTACCTGCACGGAAGCCATCCCTCGTTGGTCGACATCGGTTTGTTTGGTCCGATGTTTCGCCACTACGCGCAGGATCCGACGCCCAGCCGCATCATGGAGACGCGCGCCCCGGAGGTCTTTGCTTGGGTGGGCCGCGTGTGGAACGCGCGCGCTCACCGTCTGCCGGCGGAGCCGAGCTTCAGCGATTTCTCACACCCGGGTTGGGCGTACTTTCTGAGAGAGGTAGTAGAAGTCTACTGGCCGTTTCTTCTCGCCAACGCACGCGCTTGGTCGGCGGGCGAGCAGCGGTTCGATCATCGGGCGCACGGCGTCGTGTACGAACGGCTCAAGGTGGTCCGCTATCGCGTCTATTGCCTCGAAGTGCTCCAAAATGAATACCGAGCGCTCGGGGAAGGCGCCCGGCGGTGTGTCGACGAGATCCTGGCGCCGTACGGCACGCTCGAGCTGATCGAAGGGCTCGATTCGGGCCTCCTCGAAGAGCACCAGCTTCCCCTCCGACCCGAGCGGCCGCAGCCCTCCAAGCTTCAGCGCTTGAAGCTCGCGCTCTCGGGCACCCCTTGGGACATGCCCGTCGAGCCGACGAAACCGGGCTCTTCGAAAAATTCTTCGTCCTCTTAATCCAACCGCCACCGGGCGACGTAGGGGTCTTTGAAAGGCGGACTTGCTCCGCCGGTCCTCGCGGGAGCCGTGAGGATCGACCCCGAACCCGAAGGAATGAGGAGGACCCCATGAAGAACCGAACCCTTGACGCGATTTGCCTTGGCTTGCTTTCCGTTTTCGCCGTCGCGTGCGGCGATGCGGGCGCACTCGAAGACGAGGACTTCAACGTGGACGCTCCCTTCGTCGAGGACGTGAATGATCTCGACGAAGAGGAAGTGGACGAGCTCGACGAAGAGGAGGTCATCGAGGATGAAGAAGAGCGCATCGCTCCGTTCGACAACGACAGCGCCGCCAACCCCGCGGTCGATGAGTTCCTTAGCATCACCGGAACCCGCGAAATCGCGTACACCGATCAGATCTCGGCTGAGGATGGCGACAACGAAGACTTCGTGCAGTTCGAGCTTCCGAGCGCCAGCAACCCCAACCAGCGCATCGAGATCGACATCGACTGCGACGTGTATGGCGACGAGAGCGTCTTCGCTCGCGTCGAGCTTCTAAACGTCGACGGCAACGATACCACCCGGATCAACGGCGGCCCCTTCGACTGCAACGAGGGTCCGTTTCCGGTGACCGTGCGCAACGACCAGGTCCAGCTCGCCCGCATTCACGTCCAGGGAGTGCCGCAAGAGCAGACGCTGATCGAGTACACCTTCGTGGTGTCCCCCTTCTGACGCAGGTCCTGCGCGCTCGCCAAGGCCGCTCTCTGGCCCCACCGACATATGGGCCGGCCCTCTTGGAGGGGCCGGCCCTTTCTTTTCGGCATGTCAGCGTTGACGCCCCATGGCCCCGTCTCTAACTCCGCTTCCGTCTCGAAATCTTCACTTGCCCGGTTTCATGATCTCGAGAGCCAGCTTCGTAGCCGGTTGAGCAAGCCGCCCTTTTCCTTCGCGATCTTCTTTTGAATTTGACTGAGGGTTTTTGGCGAGGTTTCGAGCGGGTCGAAGCTCGATGCGAGCGCCGTGATGGAATCTTGGAAGTCCCTGACGACCTCTCGGAGGCTCGGATCGGCTTCGAGCAGCGCCTCGAGCTCTCTTTCGTCCTCCTCGGAAGTCGCCCCTGCCGCATGAAGGGCCGCCAGAAGCTCCGCTCGTTCCTTGGGGTCTGTCATGCGCGCATGCTCCTGTGAATGATGGGAAGCATCGCGCGCAACGCACGCATGCCCAACAGAATCCGGGACTTCACCGTCCCTACCGGTAAGTTGAGCGCATCGGCAATCTGACCGTGCGACATCCCGAGAAAATACGAGAGCTCGAGGCAAGCCCGCTGCTCCTCGCTGAGTTGTTGAAAGGCTTGGCGCAACGCTTGATGCCAGCGCGTCGATGACACCAACACGTCGGGTCGTCCTCTTTCGGTGCCGAGCGCATGTCGCTCGCTGAGCTGCAACTGACGATCGCCGTGGCGGCGAGATCGCGCACGCAAGGCGTCGAGCGCCCGGCTTCGCGCCACGGTGACGACCCACGCAATCACGCTTCCCTTCGAGCGGTCGTACTCGGGCGCGCGCCGCCAGAGCTCGACGAACACCTCTTGCAGGATCTCCTCGGCCTCCGCACGAGAGCCTAGCATCTTGGTTAGCAAGGCGAGCACGGTGCTCGCGTACTGCGCATAGAACTCGCTCAGCGCTTCTCCCGAATCACCAGCGGCCATACGCGCGACGAGGTCTTCAGGGTCGTTGGGCCGTGGCTCCGCCATCAATTCTCCGTATACACCGGCTGGGCCTGAATCGTCGCTAGGCTCCCCACCTCGGAATGTCTCTCGCGATGCGTGATGATTTCCTGGCCGACCGTCTCCCACCAATGCGCTGCGGCTCGCTGGGTCCATCGATGGATTGGCAGCGCCCCGAGGCACTCGGCCAGCTCGGCTCCGGATTGGGGCCGGTCATCCCTCTTCTTTTCGAGGCATTGCATGACGATCCGCTCGAGCTCGGGGTGCACGTCGAGGTCGGCGACGGTCGAGGGCGGCTCCGGGACCGCGCTCAGGTGCTGCGCGCAGATTTCGATGGCGCTCGTCCCTTCGAACACGAAGCGTCCGGCGAGCAAGTAGTACCCAACGGCCCCAAGCGCATAGAGATCCGACCGCGCATCGACCGAAGGCGGATCCAAGATCTGCTCGGGGCTCATGAAGCGGGGCGTGCCGATGATGGCTTCGGTCCAAGTCTTGGTGGTGTCCGCATCCGGACCCACGCCCTTGACCAGCCCGAAGTCGAGAACCTTCGTCACGTCGTGGACGCCTCCTTGCTGGGTCATCATGATGTTGTTGGGCTTGATGTCACGATGTACGAGCCCCATCTGATGCGCCTCATGGAGCGCCATGGCGCACTGGCGCATGATGTGGATGACGCGAGACTGTGGCAGCGGTCCTTGCGCTTGCACGACCTCCAGCAGCGTGACGCCTTCGAGCAGCTCCATCGCGTAGTAGAAGGTTCCATCGTCGGTGCGCCCGTAATCGTAGATGGTGACGGTGTTGGGGTGCTTCAACCGCGCCGTCATCTGCACCTCGCGCCGGAACCGATCGATGTCATCGGGCGCGTTTCGATCCGGCCCCAAGAGCTTTATGGCCGTGGGACGTTTCAGAAGCCCGTGCTGCGCCCGATACACGGTGCCCATGCCACCCTCCCCGAGCTTCTCCTCGATCAAGTATTGACCGAGCTTCTTCGCGTCGCGCACGTCTTTGCGCAAGCCGTAGATCACGCGTGTCGCCCAAGCCGCCAGCAAGGTGGTGAGAGCCCACGCGAACCCGATCTGAATGGCCTGGCTCCGCGCCAACACGTGCTCCTGCTCGATCTTCCGAAAGAAACCGTGGCTGTTCCAGACGTCCAGATCGACCGTCAAAAAGTTCAGGTATACCGCGATGACGAGCGGGATCCCGATTGCGAGCCCGAGCCAGGTCGTATGCCGCGCGGTGCTCGGAACGAAGATGGCGCGCGCGATGAGTCCGAAGGACAAGGAATAGGCCGTGGTGGTGGCGGCACCGGCGGCAGCCGGAAGATGGGCCCCCATGATGACCAAACAGATACTGGTTAGGACGAGCCCAACACCCTCGACGATTTGAATCGCGCGGGTGCCGAGCGGGCGCCAGCGGCAAATCAGCCACACACATGCGACGGGAATCCAGGCGACGGCATGGGCCCAAAAAGACGGGTGCACCGCCTCGCCTTGCAGGTAGCCGAACGAAACCCCCAACGCGATGCGTCCGATCAGCGCGAGGAACAAAATGACCGAGACGGCCAGGCCGAACGCAGCGACGCGCTCCTGCAAGAATTCCCGGCTGTCGGTGGTCTGGCCTACTCCCGTTTGCACGAGGCCTCGATGAGAGTTTGCGTTGGACACATGGTTTCGCCGACCATCATTCAGGGCGTGAGATGTGGTGCGCTGAGGTTGGTGACCGTCACGGGCTCGACGAAATCCTGATAGGGCTCATCGTCGACGGTCACGAGCCCGAAATTGTTGTCCTCCCCGTCGAACCGGCCACCCACCGGCTGATCGACGTGCTCGAACCAGTGCTGGCCCACCATGTACCGAGCATCGAAGCAATTGCGGACATACTCGTCATATGCCGCCGCCCGCTCCTCTTGCGTTTCGAACGTCAGATAGATCGGCGGATAGGTGTTGGGTGGATCGCTCTCGCTGCTTCGGAACGAAAACTCGGTCGCCATCAGCGGAAGCCCGGAGAGCTCGTGGTGTTCGCGCAGCCAGCCCTCGATCGGCACCAGCGGACCCCAGGCCTCGTCGAGAGCCTCGAAAAGCCCTGGGTTCGTCGCATAGAAGTTGACGCTGAAGACGTCCAAATAGGGCCCTGCGGCCTGTGGCACCTGAGGCGGTAAGCTGAGGCTCGATGCGCGCGAGCCCAGGATCAAGTGGTTGGGATCGGCCGCACGGATCGTCTCGGTCGCAACGCGAAAGTAACGCGTGGCCAAGGCCAGCAGGAAACCTTCGTGATCGCCCTCATACTGCTCGGCCATCTCCCGCCCCGGCGAGCCTTCCTCGAGCAGTAGGTACTCCTCGAGCATGGTGTTGGAGTTGCGCCAGTCCTTCCCCCATTTGAGCTCGTTGTCGAGAAACCAGCCGATCAAGTTGGGGTCGTCCTTGAAGGGCACCACGCGTTCCTCGACCTGGGCCTGCACGTGCGTTTCGAACTCGGGCGCGAACCAGTCCGACTGGCCTGCTCCGATCGCAAGCAACCTCGTATAGGGCATCAGAGGTGCGAACCGCTCGTAGTCCGACCATGCGCCGATGGTGTTGAATCCCCAGGATACCAATCGCTTCGAGGTGGCATCCGCCCACGCTTCGCGAGTCTCGTAGATCGAGTCGACTGCCTCGCAGTACGGGCAGATACCCGTCTCCCCATCGATGTTGTTGTTCGCGGTCACGTGATTCACGCCGACCGAGTAGAACGGCTCGCCGTCAGGTGTGATCAGAAGCCAGCGATCGCCGACCTCGGCCACTTGGAAAAAGCCGGTGGCTTTGGGAAGGCTCGCGTCGGGCTCGCTGCCTGCGTCGAGGCCCATGCCCCCGCCTCCTGCGTCTGAAGGCTGCACACAAGCGGCCGAGAGCGCCGCTCCGACCGAAAGAGCCGCTTGGAGAAGCCCTACCGTACGCGAGTGAGTGTCCCGCGCGATCCGCATGGCTGAAGCTGTACGCGATCGAGCCTCGTCCGGTCAACGGCCGTTGGACACGAGAGGCGCGCGAGCCCGATCGCTTCAAGGCTTCTTGTGGGCCTGCAGCAACTCGCGAACCAAAGGATTCGGGAATCGTCTGCTTTGGGTGATGGCGTAGAAGCTCTCGGTGATTTCGGGGATCTTGCAGCGTTCGACGAGCACGCCCTCGCTTAGCTCGTCGCGGACCACGACTGGCGGAACCAACGCGAGACAATCGCTGTCGCGTGCAAAGAGTCGAAGCATTGCCATGTCGTCGACCTCGGCCACGATCATCGGGCGAGCTCCGGCAAGCTCCATGAGCCGATCGAACGCCACACGCACGTCGCTATCGAGACTTGGCACGAGGATCGGCGTCCGATCCAGATCCTCCGGAAACCGGAGCTCGGGTTGCCCCGGTGCTGGCGGACCCACGATGCTGACGGGCTGCTCCTGGAGCAGATGGCTGTGCCAGGAGGTCTTCGCATCGCGCGCGACCGGCTGATTGGAAAGCACGAGGTCGATCGCATGCGCTTCGAGCTGCGACAGCAGCTCGCGCATCGTGCCAGAGCGTACGATGAGCTCGACGTCCGCTCGTCCGATCAGAGGACGCAGAAGCGCGATCTGAAAATTTCTCGATAGGGTCGTGATTGCCCCTACCCGAAGCACCTTGCGTTCCGTGCCCGGTTGGCCTTGAAGGGTGCTCAACAGCTCGTCCCCTGCCTTGAACACGGTATCCGCATAGTCGAGCGCAATGCGTCCGGCCTCGGTCAGCTTGAGCCCGCGACCTTGCCTCTCGAAGAGCGCATGGCCGAGCTGGTCCTCGAGCTTCTTGACCTGCGTCGAGAGTGCGGACTGCGACACGTTCAGACGCTCGGCCGCCTGAGTGAGCTTCCCCTCGTGGGCGATGGCCCAGAAGTATCGAAGATGATTGTAGTTCAGGTCTGCCATTTGAAATGTTCTACTATAGAGAACGAATATTTGCAATCTTTGTATTTTACAGAAGATACCCTGGTCACTAGGTAATCGGTGTCTCGTAGTAGGAGGATCGATGCCGATTTTGCCCCTCTCTATCATCGTGCTGGCTCCGATGGCCCTCTTGACCGCCGGTCTGGTTCCGTCCGGGCTCGCCGACCGCAGGCCGAAGAGGATGCTCGGCCTGGCCGGCGGCGCCGCGACGGCCGCCTTTGGGTTGGCGTTCGTGGCAGCGGCGGTCCTTTTCCTTACGAATGACGACCCGACCGTTCACATTTTGCCTCTTGGTGACGCAGCTGGGGTCAGCATCTACTACGACGCCCTCTCCGCGGTCATGGCGCTGCTCGTCTCGTTCGTCGGCATGATCGTCATCGGGTACAGCCGAAGCTATCTCGACGGAGATCCCGGACAAGGCCGTTTCGTCAAGTGGCTTTGCCTGACCCTCGCTGCCGTCTTGACCCTCATCATCTCGGGCAATCTGCTGCAGTTCACGCTGGCGTGGGTGGCGAGCAGCCTGTGTCTGCACCAGCTCTTGGTGTTCTACGGAGACCGGCGCGCCGCACGTCTCGCCGCACGAAAGAAGTTCATCGCGAGCCGGCTGGGCGACCTGTCGCTCATCTTGGCGATGGTGCTGGTCTATTCGCTCTTCGGCACGCTCGACTTCGCCACCATCTTCGGCGCGTCGGACGAGCTTCGCAACGACCAGGGCCTGCCGCTCTCGGTGCACGTCGTGTCCGTGCTGCTGGTCATCGGCGCCATGCTCAAGTCGGCGCAGTTTCCGTTTCACGGGTGGCTGACCGAGGTCATGGAGACGCCAACTCCGGTCTCGGCGCTTCTTCATGCGGGCATCATCAACGCAGGCGGTTTTCTCATCCTGCGACTGAGCGACGTCATCTCTCTATCCGTGCCTGCGCTCGAAATGCTCGCCGTGGTCGGGGGTTTCACGGCGCTCTTCGGTTCCGTCGCGATGCTCACGCAAACCAGCATCAAGGTTTCGCTTGCCTGGTCCACCATCGCGCAGATGGGCTTCATGATGCTCCAATGCGGTCTCGGCGCCTTCTCCGCGGCAGCACTGCACATCGTCGCGCATTCGCTCTACAAGGCTCATGCCTTCCTCTCCTCGGGCAGCGTCATCGATCTGTCGCGCTCGTCGTGGGTCGCGCGCCCGCATGGCAAGCCGCATCCGGCTAGGCTCGTGCTCGCGCTGGTCGGCGCGGTCGCCCTGACCTGGGGCGTGAGCCTCGCATTCGGCGCGTCGCTGACTCGAGCGCCCGGGGTCTTCGCGCTCGGCGCGATCGTGGTGATGGGCGTGACCCACTTGGTCGCCAACGCCATCGATGAACGCCCGAGCGCTTTCGTCATCGCACGCGGCGCCGGGCTCGCCGCTGCAGTCGCAGTCGCCTACTTCGCGCTTCAGTTGGGCGCGGAACACCTGATGGCAGGATCCTTACCGGCGAAGCAAGCGCTACGGGGGCCCATCGATCTCGCCATCGTCGGCTTCGTGATCGTTCTCTTCGGCGCTGTCACCGTCCTACAGAACACGATGCCGTACCGCATGTCGGATCCGCGCTGGCAAGCGCTGTACGTCCATCTCTTCAACGGTCTCTACGTGAACGCAATCACCAATCGCCTCATTGAGCGATGGTGGCCGGTGGAGCCGGTCCCTGCCGTCAAAGGAGTCAACCCATGAGTCAAGAGCTCGCCCATCCACTACCATCCCTCGAGCGCGCTGGCGCTTCCATCGACGTGGTCCGACCCGTCGCGCCTTCCGAGGAGACGCGTCCGGTCGAGCCGCTGGACCTCGAAGCATCGCTCGCCAAGGCACGCAGTCGAATCCCGCCGTTGTGGCCCCTCAAGCACTTCGTTGCGGTGAATCCCTTCCTCGGTCTTCGTGGCATGCCCTTCGCGAAGGCGTGCGCCGAGATGCAACGCATCGCGGGCGCGGACATGGTCATGTCGCGCCACTACTATCGAGCGCTGGTCGAGCAAGGACGCATCACCGACGGCGACCTCGAGAACGCGATGCGCGCGGCCCATTCCATGCCTGGCGCGCCCAGGGACCTCGCAACGCTCCGGAATGCCTTGGAATCTGACCCCATTTATGAGTCATCGAGTGTCGCCACAGTCGCGGAGGTCGTCGACCGGGCACACGGACTTCGAACCGAGCCTCGTGCGGTCGAGGAGATCGCCAAATGGTGCGCCGCATACTGGGACGAAGGCCAGGCTGCCTGGCGCATGCCCTGGCGGGCCTTGCCTCTCTATTCGGCGTGGCGGGCGGCGGCTCACCTCGACCGCACCCCCGACGTCATGGGTTTCCAAGGCTTCCGCGACATCGTCCAGAGCTTGCCCGACCACCCCGTAACTGCGATCGAGTCGATCGTAGAAGAGCTTGCTCTGAGTGGACCAGCGCTCGATGCCTATCTCCATCGAGCGCTTTTCAGCATTCGTGGTTGGGCCGCCTATGCCCGCTACATCGGGTGGTACGCGGAGCTCGACGGCAAGGAAGACAAAGCGATGATCCATGTTCTCGCCATTCGCCTGGCGTGGGATTACGCACTCTTCGTGCTGCACGACGGAGAGGCGCTGCGCACTGCATGGACGGCCGCGGTGGCTTCGATGGCCAAGACGGGTCAAGCAGAGCTGGATCGGGATCTGTGGGTTGACACGGTCCTGCAAACCGCGTTCGAAGCGTCTTTTCAGCGCGATCTCATCGCAAAGCTGCTTGGTGCGGAGGCCAACGACGGCGCGGCGTCGGTGCGCCCGTCGGTGCAAGCCGCGTTCTGCATCGATGTACGGTCGGAGGTCTTTCGACGCGCCCTCGAGACCGTGGAGCCGAGAGCACAAACCATCGGGTTTGCTGGTTTCTTCGGCTTTCCCATCGAGTACGTTCCCATCGGGCAGGTGAGCGGTACTGCGCAGTGCCCGGTGCTTCTCAAGCCGAGGTTCGTGGTGCGCGAAACCGTCACCGCCGCCGATGAGGACGAGCGAACCGAGATCTTGGGTCTCCGCCTGCTTCGGCGCCGCGCATCCAAAGCCTGGAAGTCGTTCAAGGGCTCCGCGGTTTCTTCCTTCGTCTACGTGGAAACGGCGGGCCTCACGTTCGCGGCAAAGTTGGTCGGTGATGCCACGGGGCTCACGCGCCCAGTCACCCATCCGAGCGCCGAAGGTCTCGACTGGGGTCTGCTCCCGCGCATCGGACCGGAGGTCGAGGCTGGAGCCCTGGCCGGACGCTCCACCGGGTTCACGTTGCCCGAGCGAATCGACACTGCCGAGACGATGCTGCGTGCAATGTCGCTCAGGGAGGGTTTCGCGCGCCTCGTAATGCTGACCGGCCACGGCAGCACTACCGTCAACAATCCCCACGCCTCCGGTTACGATTGCGGCGCTTGTGGCGGGAATCCCGGGGAGGCCAACGCGAGGGTCGCGGCCTCAATCCTCAACGACCCAAACGTGCGTGCAGGGCTTGCCGACCGCGACATCGTCATTCCCAATGACACCTGGTTCCTCGGATGTCTGCACGACACCACCACGGACGAGATCACGATCTTCGATCGAGAGCAGATTCCGGCGTCCCACTCCGCCGACCTTCAGCAATTGGAGGGTTGGCTGGAGCAAGCCTCCGAGCTCGCCCGGGCCGAGCGAGCATTGCTTCTTGGGGTTCCAGCCTCGGTCGAGGTCGATGCGGCAATCGTGAAACGGAGCCGCGACTGGTCGCAAGTCCGGCCTGAATGGGGGCTCGCGGGCAATGCAGCCTTCATCGCGGCGCCGCGCCAGCGAACCCGCTCACTCGACCTCGGAGGCCGGGTGTTCCTCCACGACTACGACTGGCGGCGCGACGAGGAATGGCGCGTGCTCGAGCTGATCCTGACGGCGCCCATGGTCGTCGCGAGCTGGATCAACTTGCAATACTACGGCTCCACGGTGAGCCAGAAGGCATTTGGCTCCGGAAACAAGGTGCTTCACAACGTCGTCGGCACACTCGGCGTCCTCGAGGGCAACGCAGGCGACTTGCGGGTCGGTCTGCCCCTGCAGACGCTCCATGACGGCAAGCGCTTCGTTCACGAGCCCTTGCGGCTCAGCGTCTTCATCGAAGCGCCGCCAGAGCCGATCGACACGATTCTCCGGAAGCACGAGGGGGCGCGTGAGCTCGTGGACAATGGCTGGGTGCATCTGTTTGCGCTGACTGACGACGGACGGTGCTGCCTGCATCGCACCCAAGGGGGCGCTTGGGTGAAGATTGATTCGTGACATCGGCCGGAGATGCACAAACGCGCCCTCAATGACCTAGACAAACTGGAAGCCGAAGCGATCTTCGTGATCCGCGAAACCGGCGCGCAGTTCGAAAATCCGGCGCTCTTGTTCTCGGGCGGCAAGGATTCGATCGTCATGGCGCACCTCGCGCGCAAAGCGTTTCATCCCGCGAAGCTCCCGTTCCCACTGCTTCACGTCGACACCGGGCACAACTTCCGCGAGACGATCGAATTCCGCGATTGGTTCGTGCATTCGCTTGGCGCGGAGCTGATCGTGGGAAGCGTGCAGGAGGCCATCGACGCGGGGCTGGTCGAGGAGGAGACCGGTCCTCACGCGAGCCGGAACGCCCTCCAGATCCCCGCGTTGCTCCACACGATCGAGAAGCATGGATTCGACGCATGTCTGGGCGGGGGAAGGCGTGACGAAGAAAAGGCCCGCGCCAAAGAGCGCTTCTTCTCGCATCGAGATCAATTCGGACAGTGGGATCCGAAAAACCAAAGGCCCGAGCTTTGGTCTCTGTACAGCGGCCTGAAAAGAAAGGGTGAGAGCTTCCGAGTGTTTCCCCTGTCTAACTGGACCGAGCTCGACGTATGGCGGTACATCAAGGCCAATCACATCGCGCTGCCCAGCCTCTATTTCGCGGCGGAGCGGAAATGCCTGGTTCGCCATGGGACGATTCTCGCAACGTGCGAGCTCGTGCAGCCACGCGACGGCGAGGTCGTCGAAACGAGAAGCATTCGCTTTCGCACCATGGGAGACGCGACCATCACCGGAGCGATCGAGTCAACTGCCTCGGATCTCGACGCGGTAATCCTCGAGGTCTTGATGGCCTCCGAGACCGAGCGTGGCAACCGGGCGGACGACCAGCTCTCGGAGACTTCGATGGAAGACCGAAAGCGACAAGGATACTTCTGACGTCTCCCTCGAGGCCTCTCGCGGCACGAACTTCCACGTCAGTCAGAACATCGAACCGAGTTGACTTCGATCGCCTGAACCGTCGACGGCTTGTTTCTCTAGGGACGAATCAGGGAGGAATCGCAGTCCGGAGGAGCCGAGATCGGATTGCATCGCCCCACGTAGCCGCCGGGCACGGCCGCTGAGTAGCCGGTGCCGAAATCGGCGTTGGGAACGACGTAGTCCGTGCTCACGGTGTGACCCCCGCTTGCGAAGGCTGCCTCCTGCAGCGAGTAGTCGCCTTCGCGTGCCTGCTGCGTGTCTTCATCGGCGCGGGTTCTCACCATGTATCCGGCCGCGACCAGATCGCGGATTCGGTCCCCGTCGTTCAGTGCGTTGTTGACGTTGAACCAAGCAGCTTCCGGTTGTCCCTCGTCGGAGTTGGTGAACATCATTCGGCCTCGTAGGGAGGGATGGCCTCCGACGTAGTGATCCCGCGCGGTTCCCGTATTCAGAAAGGCAAACATGATCCGGCCACGTGCCTCGGCCAGCGTCAGCCAGCCGCCGTCGAGAACGGCATTCTCCAGCGTGTCGTAGTCGCCGCGGACGTCGTCCGGAGTAATCAGCTGAGCGGGAGGGAATACCGCGAGGATTTCGTCATCGATGCCAGCCACCTCTTCGGGTCCGAACTCCAGCGGCACCGTGAACTCCAACGTGATGGCAAGGGGGTTATCGAGCGCTTCTTCCTTGGCTTCCACCATCACGACGATGGGTAAGTGGTCTGGATTTGCGTCAGACCATTCTTTGAGCGTCTCGAGGCAGGCCTTGAACGTCAAGCAGTGGGTTTCGAAATCGAGGTCCTGAACGTGCAAAACCTTGAGACCGGGCGCGTTCAGCTCGGGAATGCCGGAAACCGGATCCTCATCGACTACGATGAGCGCACGGCGAGTGGCGTAGAGCCCCCCATCGGGATCGGCGAAGATGTCGAGCTCGATCTGTCGGACGCCTTGGTCGAACTGCTCTTGCAAAGGTAGCGCCGTGTACTCGAGGCTATCCGCGGTCTCTTGATCGACCAGGCTTGCCAAAGTGTCGAGAATCGAATCTCTCGGTCGAATGTGATAACTGTTGTGCGTGCCCAGCACCTGGATTTCGTTCATTCGAAGCGAGAGGTCCTGGCGAGAGGCCGGATCATCATCACTGGCGCAGCCGATTAGGAACCATCCGAGGATAGAGACGAAGAAGAGCATGTTGTTCGCTTGCATATTCCACCCGAGTTCTCTTTGCCTACCATACCAGCCCACTTGACGCTTGGCTCGCGCCATGATGCGCGTCGTCGTCTCCTCCTGGTCGGTTTCGTTTTTGCGTTGACCGTTACATCGACTACGGTGGTTTCGGCGCAGTCGCCAGCGGAGCGTTCGGTCGTGGTCTTCCCCCGCAGGCCCCTGTTCGCCCCGCTCCCTGCCGATCCTCGCTGGCCGAAGATCGCGGTCGGGTACGGTTACTATTTTGGCGACTCGGAGCTCAGCCACGTAGGCATGGCGGAGGCGGGTGCTTCGATTCCAATCATCCAGAGGAACGCACCACGTCGGGGCTCTTGGGAGCTTGGAGCGCAGGGCGGCGTGTTCTCGATCTTCGATTTCACGGCTGAGTCGAACGATCTGGTGAACGCCGACTACCTCGGAAGCATTACGTTCGCGTACGAGGTCGACGAGGTCGTCGTGATGGGCCGCTTCATGCACCAGAGCTCGCACCTCGGCGATGAGTACCTGCTGAACAATGAGGTCGACCGGATCAATCTTTCGTTCGAGGAGCTCGGTGCGTTGCTCTCTTATGATTTGCGCCCATGGGCAAGGGTGTATGGGGGCGTGGCCGTCATGGTGCGGCGGGATCCCTCCAGTCTGGATCGCTGGTCACTTCAAGCCGGGGGTGAGCTGCGCCCCGTCACCGCGAAAACGAAGCGCCGGCTGCAGCTGTTGATGGCCGTCGATCTCGGCTCCTGGCAGGAAACCGACTGGGTCCCCGACCTGTCGTTCGTAGCGGGTGCCACGCTCGATCCAATCGGCGAATCGAGCTACCGCGTCGATTTTCTGCTCCGCTACTACATCGGCCGCTCGCCGAACGGGCAGTTTTTCACCGAGCGAATCCAGAGCCTCGGGCCGGCAATCCAGCTGTATTTCTGACTACGGCTCGGTAGTTGACCCGTGACCGCGATCGCCAGCGCGAAGAACGGGGTGTTGCAGTTCCTCCAGATCGATGGGGAGGACGCGTATCGGCTCCCGAGTCATTGCAGCATCCTAAAGAGATTCTTTCGGGCGCGTAGTTCTGGTAGCCTTCCAGGCCATGTCGAAGAAGCTTGAAGCGGTCATGCTCGCGTTGGTTCTCGCCATCGGAGTCGCCGCGACGCCCGTGGCAGCACAGACCGTCAACGAACCGCCATCGGTGACCTATCCAGGCTACCCGCAGAACGAGGCGTGCCCGAAGGGCAACCGCGGCGGCGCCATCGCGGGAATCGTCGTGGCGAGCGTATTTTTTGCGCTCCTTCCCATGTCGATCCCCGTGTTGGTGACCCAAGGCAAGAAGCTCAAGAAGCACAACAAAGCGATGCGCGAAGGTCGCTGCGGCTACTGATCAAGCGGGCGCCGTATCGGGGTGGAGCTAGGCCGGCAGCACAGGTACGCCATGCGTCCTATCGTCAGTCAGGATCTCGAAGGCGCCGCGTGATTCCGTGGTAAAGGTTTCCGCCTTGCCGTCGCGCTCGAGGGTCACCTCGCAGCGCGCCACCTTGCTGTTGAGGCAGGTCTTCGACCCGCCGGGTGGATTCAGATAGGTCAGCCCGACAAATGCGGAGCGCGGCGCTTCGATCCGGCCGTGCACGCGAACGCCCTCACGCTTCGAGTCGAACTGCCAGTTGAAGAACTGATATGAGCCTTTTGCGCGGAGCGCCTGGCCGAGCGTGTTGAGCGCAATGGTTTCCTTGCCTAGCCGCATGACGACCAGCGTGAACCGCGGCGTCCAGAAGGGGCCGAGCTTGACCCGCGCGGTGGAGCATTCGAGGAAGACGTGCGGTGCGTCGTCGAAGCCCGCTACCTGACCCCATGCATATGCGTCGGTGTGCTTGCTCCCCCAGTTGTGGTTCTGACTGCCCGCCCAGCCATCCACGGACACGGTAGAGCCGTCCACCTCGATCGAACCGGCGTACATCGCATGCGGCGAGCCGACCAACGCCTTGGCCTTTGGAAATCCCTTTTCATAGAGCGACTCGTCCAACAAGAGGAGCGGGTCGTCGGGTGACGAATAGCGGAGGTTCCAAGAGATACGGTGGCCTTTACGGCTCGCCGAACCGCGGAGCGACTCGGCATCCAGGGTTGCCGCGCCGACTCGCGCCTGTAGGCCTCGATCGGAAAAGCTGCAGTCGGCGATCGGCTTGGTCTCGCGGACGGCCACGATATGGTCGTTGGTCCGATCGAAGTAGATCGCCCAAAGCTCGCCGATGGCATCCAAGGGTCGCCCCTTCGGGCTGAACACGGTGTATCGAATCCAAAACGCTCGAGGCTCGGTCGGATGGTTCGCCCGTTGGAAATAGCTCTCGTAGTGGCCTTTTGGGCTTCCGTCGTAGCGGGCTCGGTTCCAGTAGCTTCGGTCTCGCACGGTCGGCCTCGCTGGTTCTTCGAGGCCGAGCATGCCGCACGTTGGGACGTGATTCAATCCCGGCGCTTGATCGCGCAGATCCGCTGTCGCACTGCCAGCCTCGGTTCTTCTTCGAACCCGTGCTCGTAGGCCACGACCATGAGCTCGGGCGCGAATGCATCGAGCAACTCGTTCGGCCCTAGGAGAAAATCCGGATTGCTTGGCCGTCCGTATCGTTCGTTGCCCTTTGCAAAGGTTTCGAAGATCAGCACGCCACCAGCAGCCAACGACTCAGGCAACGCGGGAAGTAGCGGTCGGTGGAGGTAGTTCGTGACTATGATCCCATCGAAACGGCGGCTGCCGAATGGCCAATCGCCACCTTCTAGATCGGCTTCGACGATCTCCACGTTCTCATCATGTGCAAGGTCCTCGAGGTCGGACACATCGATGTCCACCGCCACGACCCGATACCCCAAACCACGCAGATGGCGGCTGTGACGCCCCCGTCCGCAGGCCAGATCCAGCACGGTTCCCCCCGAGCGAATCAGCGGTGCAAAGCGCTCGACCCATGGCGAAGGCGATTCGGGCAAAGTCATCCTCAGCGACCCTCGCAGCTTGTTGCGGGTAGAACGGCCACGATGCGCAAGGGTCCTCCGGAGCCGCCTGCGATCTTCATGGGAAGGGCAATGATCTCCGCCCCGCGAGACGGCACACCGTGCAGATGAGCTACGTTTTCGAAACCAGGAATCCCGGCTTCCATCAGGGCTCGGTGTGCGAGGAAGTCTTTCGAGGGACCATGATCCAGGCTGGCCGTGTCGATGCCCACTGCAGCCACTTGGCGCGCAACGAGAGCGTGCGCGGCCTCCTCGGAGATTCCGGGAAAATGTAGATTCGACGCATCTCCCGGGGTGGCGTCGCCTAGATACCGCTCGGCATTCGGCCAATGCCGGCTCCAGCCGGTGTGTACGAGCACGATTGTCCCTGGCGTGATGGCTCCGTGTAGCCCTTCGAACGCCTCGATGTGCTCGACGGTGAGCAGCGCATCTCGATCGACGGCTGCCGCATCGGTCATGTCGATCACGACGCCCGGAGCGATCAAGCGCTGCAACGGGATCTCATCGGTGGTGTCTTGGCCTTCGGCGAAGTGAATCGGCGCGTCTAGGTGGGTTCCGCCGTGCTCTGGCGTTGCGATCTCGTATGCGCCGTAGAAATAGCCCCCTTCGGTTTCGCCGTAGAAGAGAGTCTCTTTGTGGAAGCGCGACGGAGCGGTCGGCCAGTAGATGGTTTCGTCATCGTACGCGTAGGTGAGGTCGAGGAGGCATGAAGCGGGCGCCGTCTCGGAGGACGTACCTCGAGCCGCCCCACAACCCGAAATGGTCAGCAGCGCATAGGCAAAGAACCACCGATGTGTGTTCGCGCTCATGCGCCGCACGTGCCGCACGAACCCCTCGCAAAGGGCGAGGAGCCTATCTGCGCCTCGGGGTGCCGATAGCGCGGGAATCACCACTTCCTCCATGAAGATCGCCTGGGCTTTGTCGATGATGGCGAGCTGAAGCTCCTCTTTCGAGCCGAAGACGCCGAAAACACCGCTCTTGCTCATGCCGGCTGCCTCGGCCAGCCGAGCCAGTGCCTCGCGGTAGGGGGACGCGCAAGCCCCTCGCAAACCCAGCGATTCCAGCATGTTGCGACCCACACCGCGACGACCGAAGGAGAGCGAGCAAGACAATCGTAGGCGGACCCCACCGGTTAGCGGGTCAACGGGACCAAGAGGCGCGTCGTCTCCGGGATCGAAAAACGATCTAGTAATCGCGGGCCGGATCTGGCACCACTCACATTGATTCGACGCTTGGGGGGGTGGTGCGATGAAGCGACTGGTGATCTACGCGCTGGAGCTGGCAGCAGCAGCAACCATCGCGGTCTCTCTATACCCAGGCTGACGCCGTCCCGTACGACTCGGTCGCCTACGCGGAGCACAGAAGGTCGTTGACGCGCTTTGATCAGGGCAGCCAGTCCACCAGCGGGGATCGATAGAAATTGACCCCATGGGCCGCCAGCCGCGGACCATGTGCCGCGAGCCGTGCTCGGTACGCCTCCCACTCGAGATCCTCCGGCCGCGACCAGCCTAGCTCGGCGCACCCGAGAAGCCGCGGGAACATCATGAGCTCGACGTCTCCCATGTCGTCGATGGTCTCGGTCCAAAGCGGAGCTTCGACTCCCATCACATCGGACTCGATGAACCCCGGTGGCACCGGATCCCACTCATACGCATCGCGCACGTCGGTGAAGCCAGCCCAGACCAGCCCAATCGGCGTCGATGCGTCGTATTTCATGTCGAGATAGGCGTTCGAAGCAGGTGAAGCGATGATTCGTGCGCCTTTGTCGCGGGCAGCCCGAGCGTCCTCGCGTCGGAGCCAGTGCTGAGCCACGAAAGGCGGCGCCAGATCGGCCCTTCCGATCTCTTCCCACCCCACCATGATCTTGCCTTGGCTCTCGACCACTTTCTGAGCCATCGCGATGAAGGCTGCGTAGTCGTCGGGCTCCGTCGCGAGGGCTTCGTCTCCTCCGATGTGGAAGTAGCGACCGGGCACGAGGGCTGTAACCTCCTCGATCACCTCCTCGACGAATCGAGCCGTCTCGGGGCCGTCGATCCAAAGGGAGCTCGAGCCAAACGGAACGGTGGGCGTGAGCTCGGTCCGTTCGCCGCTCTCGTTGAGCTCCGCATACGATGCGAGCGCCGCGTTGGTGTGCCCAGGCATGTTGATCTCGGGAACGATGGTCACGAAGCGCGCCTCTGCGTACGCCACGATGTCGACGAAGTCCTCTTTGGTGAAGAAGCCGCCGTCACCGCCGCTGTAGTCGGTCGTGGCGCCGATCGCGGTCAAGTCCGGCCACGCGTCGATCTCGATTCGCCATCCCGAGTCGTCGGTGAGATGAAGGTGAAACCGGTTGAGCTTGTACCTCGCCGCGAGATCGACGACGCGCATGACTTCCTCCACGTCGAAGAAGTGCCGAGCTACGTCTAGCATGACGCCGCGCCACTCGAAGCGCGGCACGTCCTCGATGGTGACCATCGGAATGCGCCACACCGCTCCCTCGACGGTCGTCGAGCTTTCGATCTCGGCAGGCAGTAGCTGTCGCAACGTCTGTGAACCGTAGAACACCCCCGCGGGCGCAGCCGCCAGCACGGTCACTCGGCGTTCGTCGACGATCAGCGCGTAGCCCTCGTCGCCCAAATCGGTGCGAGCAGCGTCGAGGACCAGAGCGATGTCTCCCGGCGAGGGATTGTCCGATGTCACCTCCCAGCGCCATCCCGTCGCCGGCCGAAGCCCTTCGGCGAGCTCCTCGCCCACCGCGAAGAGCCCGGCCGCCACCGAAATGCGCGCATCTGCATCGAGGATGAGATGGCCCGCATCGCCAAAGATCATGGTCGGCATGGGAATCAGATTCAACGAGCCGATCGGCTCGCCATCGGTCATCGGCTCCGTCGCCGCGGAGTCACAGCCGACGATGAGGAGGCCGAGCATGAGAAGCGGTCGCAAATTGCGGGTGCACATGGGGCGAGACTACTCGTCACGGCCTTTCGAAGAAAGATGAGTCGCTCCGGACACCCACGAGCTGTTACGCTCCCCGCGCGATGCGCTCGGGTGATGCTCGCGATGCCTTCTTGAATGCTACTCCCACCGTCCTTCTCTGTTCCGTTCCACTTCTCTTGGCGGCGGTCGTTGGAGCCACTGTGCTCGATGGCGGCTTTGTGTACGATGATCCTTCCGCCCTCGCCCACAACCCGATCGTAAACGGGCAGGTTCCCGCCTGGGAAGCCTTCACACGTGACTTTTGGGGCCGTCCATGGAGCCACCGCTTCACCACCTGGAGACCACTGACGCCGATCCTGTGGGCTGGGCTTTGGCAGTGGTTTGGGGGCGATCCTCTGCCCTATCGCGCGCTAAGCCTGCTCCTGCACGTGGCGACGGTCGCGATGTCGATGCTCTTCGTGTATCGCCTCAAGCCTTCGGTTGGCCGGACAGCCGCCGTGGGGACGTTGTTCGCGCTTCATCCACTCAACACCGAAGCCGTCAGTGCGATCGTCGCGCAGGCCGACATGCTTTCTTTCTCGCTGGTACTCGGGGCTTCCACGATCGCGCTCGGCTCCCAAACGGTTCGGACCGGGGTGCTCTGCGCGCTCGTATTGCTGCTGGGCACCTTGTTCAAGGAATCCGCGGTGATCTTCACGCCGCTCGCCGCGCTGCTGTTGCTGCTTCGACCGGGCCGTCCACGAGCTCGTTGGGCAGCAACGCTACCGGTCGTCGTCGTGGGAGTTGTCGTCGTCTCGTTTCAACTCGCTCTTCCTCGAGCACCGGGCATCTCGATGATCACGAGCAATCTCGCGTATCACGCTGAGGGCGGCATGCGTCTGCTCTTGGGTCTGCACAACATCGGGCGCGCTCTCGTCATGACGGTATGGCCCCGGCCGATCGTGCCCAATCACGGATACGCCGCCTTGGAGCTTCAACCCGACGTTCTCATCCCTTGCGCAACGATGGGCGGCGTTCTGCTCGTCGTCGGCTTGGTGACCGGTGCTTGGGCCATCAAGCGCCACCGACTGGATTGGATCGCGGCCCTCTCGTTCTTGTATGCCCCCGCGCTTTTGCAGTCTCATCTATTGATCCGGTTGATCACCGATCTAGCGGAGCGCCTTCTCTACCCGTCGACTCTGGGGATCTCGATGCTCGCCTCCGCGGCCATCTTCCACTTCCTTCGGAGACCGGCGATGCGCGTCGGCATCGTGGGCGCATGCGCGCTCGTCTTCTTCGCTGCGAGCTATTCAGCACGCCGCGCATGGACCCAAGAGGATGCGCTCTGGACCTATGCCGTCCGGACGGAGCCTAGAGCCGCAATACACCATCACAACGTCTCAAATACCTACTTTCGCTCGGGCGAGCTGGCACTTGGCGCCTACCACCGTTTGCTCCATCTCTACCTTCTTCGCCGATTCCCAGATCCCGTTCCATGGGAGCTGGTCGACGCAACCGAGTCTCTTCCAGTGACCGAGCGTTTCACGGAGATGCCCGCTGTGCTCAGCCCGGATGATCCCTGCGGTCTCATCCGTGCCTTCGTCGCCGAAGCGAGGCAGTACGAGCCCCTATACGAGCATATTCTGCGTCATTGGCCGCAGCGGTACCCGTCTTGTGGGCCCTGGCCGGATCGGTAGCTCATGGGCGGCAAGAAGCCCTGGGAAGGTCTGTGCCGAGCGAATGACTGTGTGTCACACATCGTCGTGCTAGGGAAAATCGATAGAAACCGGGAGAAGGGCTCTTCTTATGCTTAGCTGGCTGCTGCCTTGGAGGGTTGCCGCGCTGTCCATTCTGATCGTGTCCTGCGGTGGGTCTTCTGACTCGGCCGAGGAGCGCTGGCTGGAGGACACGTCGGCTCCATTGCCTGCGCGATTGTCGGAAGTCGGCATCTACCAGGATATTTCCACGCGTACCGCGTATGACGACATGATCAGCTACGTGCCGAACCACGTGCTCTACAGCGACGGTCTCGAAAAGGAACGTCACTTGTATCTGCGTGTGAGCGCCACGATCGATGCGAGTGGATCCGCTTGGACCTTCCCGATCGGCACGGTTCTGGTGAAGACGTTTGTCGATGGCGACGCGCCCGTCGAGACGCGGCTCATCTTTCGCACCGAGGCGGGCTGGGACTACGCGATCTACCGATGGCTTTCTGATGCGAGCGACGCGGAGCGGCTCGAAGGAAACTGGCCAGAAGTGCCGGTGATCCTGACCGGCGGGCGTCCGCACACGTTGCCCTCGCGGCTCGATTGCCGAACCTGCCACGAAACCCACGAGGCGGTCGCAGGCGTGCCTGTGCTCGGAATCGGAAGCCTGCAGACCAGTGCCGATCTCGTCGCGGCTGGTGTTTTCTCGGGTACCCCCGAGCTCGAGCCCGTGGAGGGGCGCACCGAGGAGGAAACCGCCGCGCTGCGCTATTTTGTGGGCAACTGTACGAGTTGCCACAACGGCGGAGATTCGATCAATTCGGCATTTAGCCTCTACCCGGACGTGGCTGCGGCGAACACGATCGGCGAACCAACCGAATCCGAGACCGGAGAGGGGATTCGTGTCGTGCCCGGCAGCACCGAGCAAAGCGTTCTCTACATCTCGGTCGTCGAGGCGTCGAAGCCGGAGTATCCCGGTCCCTTCAAGGTCATGCCCCCGCTCGGGGTCGATATTGCCGACGAACAAGCGGAGCTGGTCCTTCGCAACTGGATCGAGAGCTTATGAAGAGACTGCTTCCCCTATTGATTGCGTCGTGCATTGCGTGCGGCAGCGATCCGCAGCCCCCGGAGATTCCGCCCGGCGTCCTGCAGGTGCGCTTCGAGCAGGTTCCGTACAACACGACGCTCGAATACGTGACTGACCTCGCCTTCGTTCCGAACGGCTCCGGCGAGTTTCTCGCCATCGATCTGTTCGGACGCTTAGAGCATGCGCGGCTCGATTCCGATGGCGCCGTCGTGCTGATGTCGGGACGGTTCGAGGACGTCTACACCGAGTTCGATGCGGGCCAGCTCGGGCTGGCCCTCGATCCGGGCTTTGCCAATAACGGTCTCTTTTACGTCGCCACGAACCTCGCCACCAACCACGTGCAGATCCGGCGCTACACGTTGTACCGCGGGAGCTTCCCACAGACGCGCGACAGCGAGGTCGTGATCGTCGACCTTCGGGTTTCTTCGTCGCCGAGGTGGCACAACATCAGCTCTCTCGGGTTCGACGAAGAGGGCGTGATGTGGGCGCTCGTTGGCGACAAGGGATTGTTCGAACCCGCGCAGGACCCGACGAGCTTGCTCGGCTCGCTCATTCGAATCATCCCGTCGACGCTCGAAGGCGTCGGTGGATACACTACCCCGGAGGGCGGACCGAGCTACTCGGCGGAGGCCGACCCCGCGGTGTACGCGATTGGGATCCGCTCGCCGTGGAAAGGCCGCTACCACGAAGGGCGCTGGTACTTTGGCGATGTGGGCCTCGACACCATCGAAGAGGTCAACATCATCGAGCGCCCAGGGCAAAATCTAGCCTGGCCCGTCGTGGAGGGGCTCTGCGCGCAGGACTTGCTCGGGAACGGGCCGGACTGCACGCTCTATACTGACCCGGTGATCGCTTACGGCCGCAGCAGCAGCGAAACGTTCGTGCGTGAAGATCTCAGGGCGACCCCGACCAACAAGCGCTCGGTGTACGTCGGTTGGACCTACCAGCCGCGCGCAGGCGATCCCTATGATGGGCTTTGGAACGACGTGATGGTGTTCGGCGACGCTTACGTCGGTTTCATGCGCGCGGCTCCCCTTGCCGATCCCTCGGCAAGCTGGCACCTCGGGCACCTCAATTTCCCGACGGCGTGGGGGCAGGCTCCCGATGGCTTCGTCTATCTGACCGCCTATCCAAGCGAGCCGCCGGACGAAGCGGGAAACGTGGAGCCTCCGTCGCCTCTCTATCGCGTCGAGCTCGCAGCGCAGGTCGACCTCTAACGGGAGCACCGCGGACCTGAAGACCTCAAACCGGGACCGCGATCTGGGGAGATTGACCCCATCTCATTCCTCTCGTTACCGTTAGCTTCTCCGTTTCGGCGAAGCACGAGGAGGTCACCATGGTTGGATGGCAAAGCACCGTCTCTTTTCTCTTGCTTTCGCTCGCAGCATGGTTCGTGGCGGCAACCGCGTTCGCCGGAGACGCGAAGATTCAGATCTGTCACTTTCCACCCGGTAACATGGACGCCTTTCACACCATCTCGGTAAGTGAAGAAGCCGCAAGTGCGCACATGGGGAATCATCCCTACGACTTCGCGGGGGAGTGTTGCGAAGGCTTCGACGACTGCGACGATGGTGATCCGTGCACCGCCGACGTTTGCCACGGCTTCTGCGTCAACGAGCCGGCTGATTGCAGCGACGGCGACCCGTGCACGACCGATTCTTGTAATCCCTCGACGGGCTGCGTGAATGAACCAGTCATCTGCCCTAGCGATGACGATTCCTGCACGGCCGATGTCTGCGATCCCGTGACCGGAGAGTGCATCTCCGAAATACGACCCTGCTCCACGGATGAGGATTGCAACGATAGTAATCTCTGCACCATAGACAATTGCTCCTCCGGTGGCACGTGTGGCCCACAAGGGTCGGGCTTCTGCCAATACGCCACACCGATCTGCATCGCTGCTCCTTGTGAGATAGCGGCATGCGATCCGTTGCAGGGCTGCATCGGCTTACCAAAATGCCAAGACACCGATCCCTGCACCGTCGATACATGCGATCCGTTCGACGAGACATGTTGGTTTGATTCCTTGTGTGAGGACTTTGACGAATGCACTACCGACGTCTGCGATGCGTCCGGTCAGGCGCCGGTCTGCGAGAACACTCCGATATTCGAGTGCGTTCCCGAGTGTCCTTGCTGGAATGCAGCTGATATCGCGAACACGTTTGGACCGACCGCCCAGTGCGTGACCATCCCTTATTCACTCGGGATCCAAGTGCCCTCGGGCGAAACCTCGTTCGGGGTGGCCTTCAACGGCCTGCTGTTCAATCAAAAGTTCGACTACATCACGCGAAAAGAGAACAACGTCGTCACCTGCGCCGTAGAGTTGAAGCTTTTCCCGGATGGCTCGGATCGACTGGAAGCGGTCCTATGCGCGGATCTGCTTCAGAACAGCTCGATTTGCAGTCCGTGACCTGCGCGCACCTGCGCAAGGTCGACGACGGAAACGTCTGGAGCTGTCAGACTTCCCGCGCGATGCGCTCGGGCGATGCTCGCGGTGCCGTCTTGAGTGCTGTGGATCTACGCTGTCCGCGCCGAGCCGAGAGCCGCAATACACCAGTGCCCGCCGGCGACATATCGCCGGACCACTACTCGACCAACCCGCCGAGAAACGCGCGATATGCGTTTCGATGCCGCTGGCGCCTTGTGCGTTCGCTGCCGCGGGGCGCCATCCCGATGATCTCGAGGCTCACGTAGCCGTGATTCATCGCCCAAAGGCGGAAGGCGTTCTCGTCGGGCTGCCCCTTCAGCAGCCCTTCGGCCGTCGCTCGCTTGACCGAGTCGACCCAAACCTGAAAACCCGCAAGCGCCTCCGCACGGGACGCCTCGCTCGGCTCGAAGCCAGGGACGCCGCGGCCGAACATGAGGTCATAGTGGCGGGGCCAGGCGAGCGCATTGTCTCGATAGGCGTCCGCCATTCGTTCGAGCTCTTCGTAGGCATCGCCTCCTCCACGGAGCGGCTCGATGGCGTGTCGCAGCCGCTCGAAGCCCCTCCGGTAGAGGCTGTCGAGAAGCCCTGCTTTGCCGCCGAAGCGGCTGTAGACACCCATGGTGGAGGTCCCGGCCCGCTCGGCCACCTCTCGAACTTGGATGCCATCGATGCCCCGCTCCTCGAGGAGCGTCTCGGCCCCTGCGTGGATCCGCGCGGACACCCCGTCCGCGGCTTCGGCCTCGCGCTGGCTTGACATGCCGCCAAACGCCATCATAACTGGGAAATAACACTGTTATGATCGCCCGTCAACAGGCGTTCTCGCACGAGGAAAATGCAGACATGGACGCCCCTCTTCCCGTTTCATCACCGAGCGCGCTTCTCACGTTTCGTGAAGCGAGCGCGGGCATCGAGCTCATCAAGCTGCTCGCGAGCCTTCCCGCGCTTTCCCGGCTTCCGCATGCACACGGCGAACCCGTGATGGTGCTCCCAGGTTTCGGCACGGGCGATCGCACGACGTTGATTCTGAGGACCTACTTGCGTCGGTTGGGGTACCGCGTGAGCGGCTGGGGCCTCGGGCTCAACGCGGGCAACGTACCCGAGCTCATTCCCGAAGTCACCCGGGCCGTGGCCGCGCGCGCGGCCAAAGAGGGCCAGCCGCTTCGACTCGTGGGCTGGAGCTTGGGTGGCTACCTGGCGCGAGAGGCGGCGCGGGACCTGCCAGATCGGGTCGACCGGGTGATTACACTCGGGTCGCCCGTCATCGGAGGTCCTCGCTTCACCACGACGGCAGGCTTCTACCGCGCAGCAGGGACCGACTTTGACGAAATCGACGCGTTCATCGCGGAGCGCGAGCGCACGCCGATCCAAGTGCCGGTCACGGCGGTCTACAGCAAGTCGGACGGCGTGGTCGATTGGCGCGCCTGCATCGATCGCAGCAACCCCTTGGTGGAGCACGTACGCGTTCGCTCAAGCCACGTGGGGTTGGGTTTCGCGCCTGAGGTCCTGCGCATCGTCGCGACGCGCCTCGCGAAGCCCAAGCCGGAGAGATGAGTTGCAAGGACGTACCGCGTTTGGCGGCGCAGTTCGAGTCCCGTCGCTCCTGGGCATGTCATTCCTCGACAGTGAACGTCAGGCGCACACGGACGAGGTCGCGATCGAGACCGCCGTTGTGGCGCGTGTAGTAGAGATAGGGGGTTCTAACCGGCCGTTCGAAGTTCGTAGTACTGTCGGCATGGTCGATGATCGAGGGGTACTGAACACGAACCGGCTCCAGTATCGGGGGCGGGCCCGGCCCTCCAGTGTCCTCGCAGCCCGTATGCGCTCTGGCCAGCAACTGGATGTCGCTCCAATGAATCAGATCCGTCGACAGCGAGAAGTAGAAGCCGCAGATCAGAGTCTGCGAATCAACCCACTGGCCCCACTCACCCACCGCCATGTAGCGGTCCAGGTAGGCGTTGTAGGTCAGGCTCGCCACCGCGTGCATCAGCTCGCCCTCAGGTGTGTCCAAGAACTCACACGCCGGGACGTCGCTTCCCGCT